>Ga0308412_1000263_pt1 | contig 25921 bp, 18 predicted proteins | sample HotsprottomLayer_FD_202357 | JGI IMG/M metagenome (GOLD analysis project Ga0308412, IMG submission 202357) | Hot spring phototrophic mat microbial communities from Octopus Spring, Yellowstone National Park, Wyoming, United States -... | ecosystem: Environmental > Aquatic > Thermal springs > Hot...
TCACCGACGGTGCCTTCTGCGCCGTGCTCGACGACCCGGCGCCGCCGGCACGGGCGCGCCGGGTGATCTGCTGCACCGGCAAGGTCGCCCACGAGCTGCTCGAACGTCGGCGTGACGAAGCGGTGGTGGTGCTACGGGTCGAGCAGCTCTACCCCTGGCCGGCCGACGCGTTGGGCATGCTGCTGCGCCGGTACCGGGCACCGGGCGACGGTGACCCCGAAGTGGTCTGGGTGCAGGAGGAGCCGGAGAACATGGGGGCGTGGCCGTTCGTCGAGCCGCGCCTGCGCCGGCTCCTCGGCGAGGGCGGCCGGCTGCGGCACCTGAGCCGGCCCGCGAGCGCCAGCCCGGCGACCGGCAGCCTCGCGGTGCACGAAGCCGAGCAGCAGGCGTTGCTCGGTGCCGCGCTCGCGCCGGGATGAGCGAAGCGGTCAGCCCGCCGCGGTGATCGCCTCGAGGCAGCGGCGCACCGCCTCCGGCGACGCGGGGGTCATCGGGGCGCGCAGGTCGGGGGTGGGGATGCGGCCCTGCGCGTGCAGCACCCCCTTCCAGACGCTCGGGTTCGGCTCCGCGAACCCGGCCCGCACCACCCCCAGGAGCGCCTCGTGGTGCCGGCGACCCTCCTCCACCTTCTGGGCCAGCGCACAGTCGATCATCGCCACGAACCGGTCCGTGCAGACGTGCGCCGAGGCCGCGATGGCCCCGGCACCGCCACAGAGCACGGTCGGGAAGAGGAACGGGTCCTCACCGCCCAGCACGGCGAAGTCGGCCGGCGCCTCGGCGAGGACCTGCAGGGTGTCGACGTCGAGCCCGCCGACCGCCTGCTTCACCCCGGCGATGTTGGGGACGGCGGCCAGCTCCAGCAGGGAGGCCGCACCCAGACCCCGACCGGTGCGGTACGGGATGTTGTAGACGATCACCGGCACCGGGCTCGCCTCGGCCACGGTCCGCATGTGCGCCACGATGCCGGCCTCCGAGGGACGCACGTAGTAGGGCACGACGATGAGCACCCCGGCCAGCGCGGGAGTGCCCTCCAGGGCCCGCACCGCGGCGACGGTCGCGACGGTGTTGTTCGTGCCCGCGCCCACCACCAGCGGCGCCCCGCGCGCGGCGCACACCCGCGCGCAGGTGGCCACGACCGCCTCGCGCTCCCCGGGTTCCAGGGCCGAGGCCTCACCGGTGGTGCCCAGCGCGACGATGCCGGCCACACCCGCGTCCAGGGCGTCGCTGCAGAGCCGGGCCAGCGCGTCGTGGGCCACCGACCCGTCGGCGGCGAACGGGGTGATCACCGGCAGGTACACGCCCCGGAAACGGGGCTCACCCCTCGACATGGGTCGCAGGCTAGTGCGGCGGGCCCGACCGGACGGGAGGGCGGGTTCCGGGTCGCGGCGCCGGGCGCAGCGCGCCACGGCCCCGCCTACGCTGCCCCGGTCATGCCCGTCCGCCTGCTGCTCACCGTCGTCACCGGCTTCGGCACCGGGGTGCTGTCGGGGATGTTCGGGGTGGGCGGCGCGGTGGTGTCCACCCCCGCCATCCGCGCCTTGGGTGCCACCCCGTTGCAGGCGGTCGGCTCCACCCTGCCGTCCATCCTGCCGTCCGCCGTCAGCGGGTCGCTGCGGTACCGGCGCGAGGGGCTCATCCGGGGCCGGGTGGTCACCTGGACCGGCACCGCCGGGGTGGGCGGCTCGGTGGGTGGCGCGCTCGTGGCGCCGCACGTGCCGGGCAACGGGCACCTGCTCATGCTGGCGACCGCGGCGCTGCTCGCCTTCACCGCCCTCCGCACCGCCGTCTCCCCCGACCGTCCCGATCCGGCCGACGCCGAGCCCGCCGAGGACGAACCGCCCCGGGGTGTCGGTGACGGCGGGGACGGTCCCCGGGACGAGTGGTGGCGGCTGGCGGTCATCGGGATCGGCGCCGGCGGCCTGTCGGGCCTGCTCGGCATCGGCGGCGGCCTGGTGATGGTCCCCGCCTTCACCGGCTGGGTGCGCCTGCCGATCAAGGAGGCGATCGGCTCGTCGCTCGCCTGCGTGGGGATCCTGGCGGTGCCGGGCACGATCACCCATCAGGTGCTCGGCAACATCGCCTGGTTGTACGCGGCGCCGCTGAGCGTCGCGGTGATCCCCGGGGCGCGGCTCGGCGCCCACCTCGCGATCCGGTCGTCCGACCGGGCCCTGCGCCTCACCGTCGCTGCAGTGCTCGGGGCGATCGCGCTGGTGTACGCCACCGGTGAGCTGTGGTCACTCCTGCACTGAACACAGCGCTCTGGCCCGGCGGAGGATCGCGTCACCCATGGCGTCGGTGAGCCGGCCGGTGAAGGTGTTCTGCTGGCTCGGGTGATAGCAGCCCAGCACCGTGATCCGGCCGGCGGGCACCTCGGCACCGTGCGCGAAGCGGGGACGGGGGCGGGGCACCGGCGCGAGACCGGTCGCGCCGATCGCCCGCCAGGTCGCCTGCCAGGCCAGCCCCCCGAGGGCCACCACCACCCGGAGCCGCGACAGCAGCTGCAGCTCGCGTTCGAGGTACGGGCGGCATCGGGCCTGCTCGTCGGGCGTCGGCCGGTTCTGCGGCGGGGCGCATCGCACCGCCGCGGTCACGTAGGCGTCTCGCAGCGTCAGCCCGTCGTCCCGGGACACCGAGGTGGGGCGGTTCGCGTACCCGGCCCGGTGCAGCGCCGCGAACAGCCAGTCGCCCGAACGGTCGCCGGTGAAGATCCGCCCGGTGCGGTTGCCGCCGTGCGCCGCCGGCGCCAGCCCGACGAGCAGCAGCCGGGCGTTCCGGTCACCGAAGCCGGGGACCGGCCGCCCCCAGTACTCCTGGTCGCGGTCCGCGACCCGCCGCCGTCGGGCCACCTCCTCGCGCCAGGCGACCAGCCGCGGGCAGGCCCGACATCGCTCGATCTGCGTCCGCAGCGCCACCCAGGGATCGAGGTCCCGTGAACGTGGAGATGCCATCCCGGTAGCCTGCCCCACGGTGCGCCTCCTCCTCCTCGTGAACGCGACCGCGTCGTCGGTCACACCACGGCGGCGGGTGGTGATCGAGGCGGCGCTCAGCGCCGACCACGACCTCGAGGTCGCCGAGACCCTGCGGCGGGGCCACGCCGCCCGGGTGGCGCGCGCCGGCGCGGCCCGGGGGGTCGACGTGGTGGTGGTGCTCGGAGGCGACGGCACCCTCAGCGAGGCCGCCGACGGCCTCGCCGGCACCCGCACCGCGCTCGCCGCGCTGCCCGGCGGTTCCACGAACGTGTTCGCCCGCACCATCGGGGTGGCCGACGATCCGGTCGACGCCACCGGGCAGCTGCTGGGGGCGTTGGAGCGCCGGACGATCCGCCGGGTGGGGCTGGGGCGGGTCGACGGCCGGTACTTCCTCTTCCATTGCGGGATCGGGTTCGACGCCGCGGTGGTCGCCAGGGTGGAGCGCAACGCGTCGGCGCTGAAACGGGTCGCCGCCCACCCGATGTTCGCCTGGGCGGCGGTGGAGGTGTGGCTCCGGCACTACGACCGCCGCCGCCCCCGCTTCCGGGTGGAGCTCCCCGGCGGAGACGGGGTGGAGGGGATCTTCGCCATCGTCTCCAACACGAGCCCCTACACGTACCTCGGTCGCCGTCCGATCACCGTGGCTCCCGAGGCCGACCTGGCCTCCCCCTTGTCGGTGACCGTGTTCCGCCGGCCGGGCACGCTCACCCTGCTGCGCCTCGCCGCGGAGGCGCTGTGGGCGCCGCGCCACCTGGCCCGCAGCCGCCAGGTGTCCCACCACCGTGACGTGACGAAGGCGCGCGTCTCGGCGTGGGAGGCCGACGACCCGTTCCCGTACCAGGTCGACGGCGACCACCTCGGCGAGGTGACCGGCCTCGAGATCACCTACGAACCCGACGTGCTCGACCTCGTGGTCCCGCCCCGCTGACGGCGCGGCCCCGCGCCCGGGGCTCAGGGGAGTTCCAGGGCCTGCCGGATCGTGTAGGGCACGTCGGTGATGATGGCATGCACCCCGGCCGCGGCGAGACGCCGGGCCTCCTCGGGGTCGTTCACGGTCCAGGTGTTCACCACCACCCCCACCGCTGCGGCTGCGGCGCACACGCCCGGGGCGGTCTCGGAGCCGAGCGCCCCGGCGAACGGGTGGATGGCCCGGTGCCCGCCCCGCCGGGCGGTCTCCACGGCGGCGAGCGGAGGCGGGTCGAGGACGGTGAGGTAGCCCGTGCCCAACCTCGGCTCGAGCGCCCGCACCCGCTCCAGGATCCCGAGGTCGAACGACGACACGAGCACCGACTCCCAGCGGGCCCATCGCCGCAGGACCGCCACCGTCATGTCGGCGACACCGGGCCGGGCCCGCTCGTCGCCATCTTCGTGCGGCGGCGGCTTGATCTCCACGTTGCAGAACAGGTCGCCGACCGCCGCGAGCACCTCCTCCAGGGTGGGCACCTCCGGGCGGGCGGCGCGGATGTCCTCCAGGCGCAGGGCGGCGATCGGTCCGAGCCCGCCGACGTCGTGGTCGTGGTGCACCACCAACCGCCGATCGGCCGAGAGGTGCACGTCGAGCTCCACCCCGTCGGCACCCTGCTCGCGGGCGGCGACGAACGCCTCGATCGTGTTCTCCGGTGCACTGCGAGGCGCCCCCCGGTGCCCGAGGACGAGCGGTCGTCGCACTCTCGGAGCGTACGGGGATCGGGGGCTTCGCGAAAATCCCTGCTCAGAGCCCTTGTTCTGACAGGGACGTCGGCTCTAGGCTGCTCGGGCCCCGAGGCGGAGCCCGGGGACGCCGGGGGCGTTGCTCCGCAGGAGCACCGGGGTGGGGTCACCCGGGGGAGCAGAGGCCTCCATCGACACGAAAGGCAGTGTGCTGTGGCGCTCACCTGGATCCGCACCCACGACTGGGACGCCGACGCCTGGCGGTCCCGTTCGCTGTGCCGTGACTCCAACCCCGACCTGTTCTTCCCCGTCGGTGCCACCGGCACGGCGCTGGAGCAGATCGAGGCGGCCAAGGAGATCTGTGGGGCCTGCCCGGTGACCCGCGAGTGCCTCGAGTTCGCGCTGGAGACGAACCAGGAGGCCGGGGTGTGGGGCGGTACCACCGAGGAGGAACGTCGCGCCCTGCGCAAACAGCGGCTCACCGCCACCCGCGCCTCCTGAGGACCGCTCAGGCCGGCAGCTCCTGACGCCCGCTCAGGCCGGCGGCTCCACCTCCGCCCGAGCCGGGCGGCGTACCGGTACGTGCACCGTGATCCGGGTGCCACCGTTGCCGGCCGCTTCGATCGTGCCACCGAGCTCGCCGCCGATGAGGGCCTGCACGATCGACAGGCCCAGGCCCGATCGGGCCGCGACGGCGAGATCCGCGGGAAGCCCGACCCCGTCGTCGGTCACCTCGACCACCAGCTCGTCGTCGCGCCGGTCGAGGTGCACCTCCACCGTCCCCCGCACCGGCTCGGGCCCGGGTCGGGGCGGGAACGCGTGCTCGGCGGCGTTCTGGAGCAGCTCGTTCAGCACCACCGCAAACGGGGTGGCGATCTCCCCGGGCAGCAACCCGGCGTCACCGGTGACCACGAAGTCGACCTTCGTGTCGTCGCCGGCGACGGCCTCCTCGGCGGCGCGCACGAGCGGAGCGAGGATCTCGTTGAACGGCACGAGCTCGGTCGCCTCCCGCGACAGGGTCTCGTGCACCACTGCGATCGACCGGATCCGCCGCTCCGACTCCGCGATCGCCTTGCGGGCCTCGTCCGACGACACCCGGCGGGCCTGCAGGCGCAGCAACGCGGCGATGGTCTGCAGGTTGTTCTTCACCCGGTGATGGATTTCGCGGATCGTGGCGTCCTTCGACATGAGCATCCGGTCGCGCCGGCGCAACTCGGTGACGTCGCGTAGCAGCACGAGCGCGCCGGTGGGGCGACGGTCCTCGAGCAGCGGCACCACCCGGACGAGGATCGACGCGTCGTCACGCTCGATCTCCTCGATCACGGGGATGCGGCCGAGGAGGGCCGAATCGATCGCCTCCGGGGCGAACCCGAGTGCGGCGGGACGCGCGCCGGTGGTGTAAGCGTGGATGCCCATCCGGTGCAGGGAGCTCACCGCGTTCGGGCTCGCGTATCGGATGCGGGTGTCCGCATCGAGGAGGATCACGCCGTCACCGACCCGCGGGGCACCCTCGATCTCCACCTCCTCGCGGGCGAAGGGGAACGATCCCTCGGCGACCATCCGGGCGAGACGTTCGAACGCCTCGAGGTAGTAGCGCTCCAGCTCCCCGGGACGGCGGAACGAGGCGACCGGCGACTCTCGCACCAGCACCCCGAGCACCTGGCCGCGGTGGCGTACCGGGATGCACTGGAGCCGCACGCGCTCCCGGCCACCGAGGGCGGTGGTCTCACCCGCGACGATCTCCCCACTGCGCCAGGCGCGCGCCACCAACGGGCGCTCCACCTCACCGACCACCGATCCGACGAGGTCCTGCGGGTACACGGTCTGCCCGGTGGTGGGCCGCACCTGGTCGAGCACCACGAACCGGTGCCCGTCCTCGCCGCGCACCGGGGCCAGGAGCAGGAGATCGGAGAACGACAGATCGGCGAGCAGCCGCCAGCCGAGGGAGAGGCGATGCAGATGGGCCAGACCGTCGCCGCCCACCTCGGTGTGCAGGAGAGCGAGCTCCTCGAGGCGGGCCACAGGTTCAGGGTATCGGCCGCTCGCCGAACAGGTGTCCGGTGATGCGGGCCAGACCCGCGACATCCGCGATGTCCGCCTCGAACGCGGGCACGTCGCAGATGCACTCCGGGAGCCGGCGCAGTTCGGTGCGCAGTTCCGCCTCCCGGGCCGCCACCACCGCGAAGTTGCGGAACGAGTCGCCCACCGTCGCCAGCACGCGGGCGTTGCGCTGGGGGTCGCCGAGCCCGTCGAAGCCGGCCTGGGCGAGGGCGGCACCCAACGGCCCGGCATCGCGCACGCACCGGTCGGCCGCGGCCGCGGCGGTCGCGTCGAGGAGGTACCCGGGCAGCGTCTTGTTGAGGACGAGGGCACCGAGGTGGAAGGAGCGGCGGGCCAGTTCGGTGCAGAACACCTCCGCCTCCCGGAGCGGGGCCGCCTCGAGGGTGGTGACCACCGCGAACGTCGTGCGCCGGTCCGACAGCAGCCGTTCCACCGCCCGGGCGCGTTCGACGAACCCGTCGTACATCGACTGGAAGTTCAGGAAGAACTCGGCGATGTCCTGGAGGAACTGGCTACCGAGGATGCGGTCCGCCACCTGGTAGAAGGGCCGGCTGGCCACGTTCAGCACCCGCGCCCCGCGCCGGCCGCCCACCCGGTAGGGAGCGGTCAGCCACCGTAAGAGCCGCCCTCCGAAGAACTCGGCCATCCGGCGCGGCGCGTCGAGGAAGTCCAGCGCGTTGCGGGACGGGGGCGTGTCCACCACCACGAGGTCGAACCGGCCGCTCTCGTGGATCTCGAAGAGCCGTTCCATCGCGATGTAGTCGTGGCTCTGCACGAACCGGGCGGTGAGGTTGTGGTAGAGCCGGTTGTCGAGGATCCGGTACGCGGTCTCCTCGTCGGGTGCGTGCCGCAGCACGAGGGCGTCCCAACTCTGCTTCGTGTCCAGCATCGCGGCCCACAGGCGGCCGCGGGGCCGGAGGCCGGCCGCGGCCAGGGCCTCGGCGGGCACGAGCCGTTCCACGTTGCCGATGCCGGCGAGACCCAGCGCGGAGGCGAGCCGGCGGGCCGGGTCCACGGTGAGCACGAGCACCTCCCCACCGAGGCGGGTGGCCGCCCCGAGCGCGGCGGCGGCGGCCACCGAGGTCTTTCCGACACCGCCGGAGCCGCAACAGACCACGATCTCCTTGGCGGCCAGCAGCGCCTCCAACGATCCGGCGGGTCTCTCGGCCGATCCGGGCGCGCCCGGCGTGCTCACAGACCGAGCTCCGCGCCGAGCGCCTCGGCGACCATGCGCGTCTCGCGCAACCCGTGGGTGCGCGAGAACAGGTAGGGCACGTACAGCATCGGCAGCTCCACCCGCTCCCGCAGGCGGGTGAGGTGCACCGCGCGGGTGCGGCGCAACGACACCGCGAGGCGGGCCCCGTCGAGGACGGGCACCACACCCGCCCCGACCCGTTCGGCGAGCCAGGCGGTCGTCTCCTGCCGGCGCATCGCGTCGAAGCACTCCTCGTCGGCGTGGGTGAACAGCTCGGGCAGCACCCGGTTCACCACCACCGCCCCGAACGGCACCGCGAGTTGGGCCCGGGCCGCGTCGATGAGCTCGATCGTCTCGACGACCGGCATCTCCTCCGGGGTCACCACCACGTTGAGCGCGGTGACCGCGGGGTCCTCGAGCAGGGCGCTCATCCACTCGGTCTGCTGGCGTACGGGGCCGACCGCCACGAGCTCCCGGATCGAACGAGGAGCGCCGAGCTGCGCGATGACGTGGCCGCTGGCCGCGGCGTCCACGAGCACGAGGTCCCAGTCGGCACGACCCTCGATCGCCTCGCGCACCTCCCAGCACACCTTGCCGATGGTGAGGACCTCCTTCACCCCGGGCGCGGCGGTGGCGACGAAGTCGAAGACGCGGGCCAACGGCCCGATGCGGCCCAGCACCGGGATCCGCAGGTTGAGGCGCAGGTACTCGCGCAAGGACGCCTCGGTGTCCATCGCGATCGCGCACACCCCGGGGTGCACCTCCACCGGTTCGAACCCGACCGGCGGATGCTCGAAGCGGTCGGTGATGTTGCCCTTCGCGTCGACCTCGACGACGAGGACCCGGCGACCGTGTTCGGCGGCCAGCAGCGCCATCGCCGCGGTCACCGTGCTCTTGCCGACCCCACCTTTGCCGGTGAAGACGAGGAGCCGGCGCCCGAGGAGGTCGGGAGCCCGCATGGGCTCAGCGTCCGAACCCGATCCGCTTGTGTTCGTCCTCTTCGGCGATCTCCACGTAGGCCAGCTTGTCGAGCGGGATCCCGATGCGGCGGCCCTTCTCGTCGTGGAGCCACAGCAGCGCCGCCTTCTCCGACAGTGCCTTCTCCACGTGCAGAACGACCTGCTCGGGCGATCCGTCGGCTTCGATGATGAGCTCCTTCGGCGAGTACACCACACCGATCCTGACTTCCATCCCGTCCGCCTCCGGCCGCGTGGTCGGGCGCATGGTACCGGTCGCCGCCCGACCGGGCGGCGGGCAGGGCGGGTCGCCGGGTCCGGCCGGGAAGCGTTCAGGGTCCGGTGCGCGCGCCGGTGTTGCGGTGGTCGCCCCCGAACCGGGGCCAGTCGCCACGGTCCCGGGTCGCCGTGCGCCACACCAGCAGCACCCCGTCCCGGCGCACGACGGCGACCTCCATGCGCCCGTCGCCGTCCCAGTCGCCGACGCCGGGGGTGCCGACGAGCCAACCGCCGGTGAGCTTCGGCCAGCCCCGCGGCACCCGTCCCCGGGCGTCCACCCCGGTGAGGGTGAACACCCCGTTGCCGGCCACCACCTCCTGGTGCCCGTCCCCGTCGACGTCGACGATGGCGGGCGTCACGAAGAACGCCATGTCGGCGGTTTCGCGGGGGAAGCCGGGGAGCGCCACCCCGCCGCCGGCTGGATCCCAGGCCATGAGCTGGTCGTCGCCCGGCAGCTGCTGCTCCGGGGTCGCCGCGTCCAGCAGGCGCGACACCCCACCGGTCCCGGCCGCGACCTGCAGGCCCCCACCGGTGCGGAGCCGACCGACGGCGGGGCCGGTGAACGCGGGGAGCACCACACCGAGGTCGTCGGAGTTGCGGTTGGCCCCGAATCCGGTCGGATCGTCGACGAGCAGGCCACCGAACCACTTCAGCGGCACGTCCCGCCCGTCACGCCGGCCCAACGCACCGACACCGTCGGGGCCGAACACGTACATGGGCCCCACCACCGACGCCACCGCGACCTCGTTGCCGGGGCGGCCGGGGATCAGGTCCCCGATCGCGGCCTGCGTGGCCACCCCCTCCCCGATGGTGGGCAGCACCGAGCGCTGGAACATCCCGACCCGCACCGGCCAGCCCGGCAGGTAGGCCGCGGAGTCGGGGTGGACCGGGTTGCGCACCGGGTGGCCGGCGAGCCGGCCGCGGCTGGAGATCGCGTACACCCGGGCGTTGCCGGAGGTGCCGGCGAGCCCGGTGAACTCCGCCGCGTTCATCGGTTCGTCGTACTCCTCCTGCGCCCCGACCACGATCTCGGCCCGTCCGTCGCCGTCGAGGTCGCCGACCGCCGGGGTGGCCAGCAGCGACCCGCCGTCGTCGGGCCGGCTGGCCGGGTCGAAGGTGACCTTGTGGGTGACCGGGTCGATGGCGGTGACAGTGGCCGGGTCGGCGAGGAGCACCGGGAACCCTGGCACGGGGGCACCGTCGGCCCGCCAGGCGTACACGTGCCGGTCGAGGGCCGCCGCGACGAGCTCGGGCCGGCCGTCGCCGTCGAGGTCGGCGGCGACGAGCGCGCCGCCGATGCCGGGAAGGGTGCGGTTGAAACGGTCCTGGGCGGCGGGGGAGTCGGTCGCGAACGCCGGGTCGGTGCGGACCCGCGCCACCCGGCGCCCACCCCGGACCGTGGAGCGGAACGCAGGGAGGCGACGACCGCGGGCGTCCCAGGCGTAGACGCGACCCTCGAGGTCGGCGATCGCGACGTCGTCGCGACCATCACCGTCGAGATCGACCACCACCGGCCCGCCCACCAGGAACGCACCACGGGGAGGCCACAGCCCCTCCGCCCGCCAGCGTGGGTGGTCGGGCCAGTACGACACCGGGTCGGCCAGCACCGGCCAACCAGGCAGCTCCCGCCCGTCGGGGCGCAGCGCGTGGACACGCCCGTCGTCGGTGGCCACCACCAGCTCGTCGCGCCCGTCCCGGTCGAGGTCGGCGAACACCGGGCTCGAGGTGCCCGCCCCGGGCAGCCGGCGGGGGAACCCGGGCACGAGGTCGGGGTCGTCGTGGACGAACACCTGCACCTGGGACACCCCCACGAGACCGTCGCCCGGCCCGCCCCGGGCGGTGACCACCACCCGGAGCCGCACCGAGAAGCGCTCCTCGTCGGAACGGCCGGTGACGGGATCGGCCGGGACCCCCCGGGCCCGGTCCCCGAGCGCCTCGGCGACCCGGGCGAGATCCAACCGGCCGAGCTCCCCTTCCCACGGGCGCCGCAGCCCGCGGTGCTCGGCCACCACCCGCCACCGGTCCCGGCCGGGGTGCTCGGGCGGGTTGAACCCGGTGGTCCACTCGACCCGCATGTCGTAGGCCCGGGCGCGGGGCGCCGCCACCCGGCCGACCACCCCCACGGTGCCGGTCGCGGGAAGGACCCTGAAGAACCGGGGGCTGCGCAGGTCGGCTTCGGGAGGGATGCGCCGGTCGCGCACCGCCCGGACGAGCTCGTAGGCGTTGATGCGCCCGTAGCCGTGCACCGCGTCCCAGCCGGGTCGTGACGGGTAGCGGCGCGTCCGGGCGTCGAGGGTGAAGTTGTTGGCCGGGTCGGTGGCGTTGGGGGTGGCGAAGTCGACGTCGTCGGCCGTGGCCCGCACGAGCTGGAGGATCTCGTTCGCGGAGAGCCGCAGGCCCTGGGCTCGCGCCTCGCTGAGCGCGAGCCCCACGATGCCCGCCGCGATCCCGGTGGCCTCCGAGGAGCAGGAGGACGACGGCACCGACACGATGGTCCGGCCACCCCAGTTCGTGCACCCGTTCAGCGCGAGGTAGGAGCGCGGTGACGCGGTGTCACGCACCGAGTTCACCGCGAGGGTGCGGTCCAGGGCGGCGGGGAGGTTGGGGTGCTTGGACGCCTCGTCGGCCATCGACGCGACCACCACCACGCCCCGTCGGTACGCGGCGTCGATGGCACGCCGGACCTGGCGGGGGTTGTTCAGGGCCCCCAGTGCCTCCTGGATCACCGACGCGCCGGAGTCGAGCGCGAAGAGCACCCCGGCCGCGAACCGGCCGCCGTCGGCGATGAACGAGTTGGCCACCCGCACCGGCATGAACCGGCAGCGGGGGCAGGTGCCCACGTCGCCGGTCCCGTTGGCCGCTGCGGTGGAGTCCTCCGCCTGCCCGGTGCCGTGCCCGTCGTCGACGACGTCGAGCGGGTTGTTGTCGCCGTAGAGGAAGTCCCACCCGGAGATGTCGTCGACGTAGCCGTTGCGGTCGTCGTCCCGGCCATTGCTGTAGGCGGGGTCGAGGATGAGATCCTCCGGGTCGGCCAGCCCGTTGCCGTTGCGGTCGGCGAGGTTGCCGAAGTCGGTGATGTCGAACCGTCCGTCGCCGTTGCAGTCACCGTCACGCCGCGCCGGGCTACACCGCGGGCGCGCCTCGCCCAGGTTGATGTACGCCTGCGTGGCGAGATCGCGCATCGCCCGGGGGTCCCGCCACCGGATGCCGGAGTCGAGCACCGCGATGCGCACCTGCTCGTCGCCGGTCGTCACGCCCCAGGCGAGGTCGACGGCCGCGCCCTTCTGGCCGCACAGGTGCTGGGGGGACGCCGCCAGCAGCGGGTCGCGCCGGCTGGTGCGCTTGTAGTTGTCACGGTCGAACTCCGGGGGGAGCACCCCGGGCGCGGGTTCGTCACCGGGCCCGTACCGCCACCGTTGGCAGTCGAGCGGCGCCGGCCCACCGGTGGTCGTTCGGTGCCCCGGCCGGCTGATCGCACCGAGCGGGGACGTGGCCAGCATGACGAGCACCATCGTCGGGACCACCAGCGGATGCGCCACCCGGCGCACCACCGCCCGGCGCCGGCCCGGTCCCCCACCACGCCCGTCCCGGCCGCCCGGCCACCGACGCCGCCGCGGCTCACCGCGCTTGGCTGCGCTCACGTGGCCCCCCTCTCGCCCGCACGGCTCCCGGCCCCCCCGACCGGCAGCCTCCGCAGGGTACCGAACGGTCGTGGGGCCGTCACCCGTCCGCCCGCCGGGCGCGTGCCCCGGCGCTGCTCAGGTGATGCGCAACTCGGGCCGGGAGATGCGCCGGGGTTTGATCTCCTCGCAGAGGATCCGGGCGATCTCGGCGAACACCGAGGCGGCCTCACCGGAGGGGTCCGAGACGGTGATCGGCACCCCGACATCCCCTCCTTCCCGCAAGGCGGGCACGAGGGGCACGCGACCGAGGAGCGGCACCCCGAGCTGTCGGGCGAGCTCGGCGCCACCGCCGGCGCCGAACAGCTCGTAGGTCTTCCCGTCGTCGCCCCGGAAGAAGCTCATGTTCTCGATGACCCCGATCACATCCAGGTCGACCTTCCCTGCCATGGCGGCGGCTCGTTGCGCGACGCTCTGTGCCGCCGGCTGCGGGGTGGTGACGATCACCACCTCGGCGCGGGGCAGGAACTGGCTCATCGACAGGGACACGTCGCCGGTGCCGGGGGGCATGTCGATCACGAGCCAGTCGAGCTCCCCCCAGTCCACCTGGGTGAGGAACTGCTCCAGCGCCTTGTGCAGCATCGGGCCCCGCCAGATCACCGCCTGATCCTCGGGGGCGAAGAACCCCATCGTGATGAGCCGGACCCCGTGCACCTCGGGGGGACGGATCCGGTTCTCGTCGACGAGGGTGGGCGGCTCGGTGGCCCCGAGCATGCGGTGCAGCGAGAAGCCCCACACGTCCGCGTCGAGCGCCCCCGTGCACCGGCCGCGTCGGGCGAGGGCCACCGCGAGGTTGGCGGTGACCGACGACTTGCCGACCCCCCCTTTGCCGGAGGCCACCGCGAGGATCCGGGTCCCGGCCGCCAACGTCATGCGGTGCAGGGTACCGACCCGTCGGGCCGGCTCAGGAGATTTCCACTATGCGGATAGGTAGAATGTGCCCATGACCCGACGGACGGGAACCACGACCGGCCCGGTCCCCGCCTCCGGCGGGGAGGAACACCCCGCTGACGGCCCCGCCGGTCTTCCCGACGCCCTCGACGCGGCCGAGTTCGCGGCCGCCGTCTCGGCGGTCACCTCCGCGTTCGGCGACCCCACCCGGCGCGACATCTACCTGTGGTTGCGCGACCAGGGCGGCGCCGCGACCGCCACCGACGCCGCGGCGGCCTTCGGTCTGCACCCCAACGTCGCCCGCCATCACCTCGACAAGCTCGCCGCCGGCGGCTACCTCGTGGCCGAGACGGGCCGTGCGCCCGGGGCCCGCAGTGCCGGCCGTCCCTCCAAGCGGTACCGGGTCTGCGAGCACGACCGGCGGCTCACGTTCCCGCCCCGCCGTGACCACCTGCTCGGCATGCTGCTGGCCCGGGCGATCGAGGAGCTGGCCCCGGCGCGGGCGGAGGCCCTGGCCGAGGAGGTGGGGGTCGAGTACGGACTCGTCCTCGCCGGCCGGATCGCCGGGCGGGACGGGCGCCGCTCGGCCCGGGCCGCGGTGGCGGCGGTGGCCGACGTGCTCACCGCGCACGGGTTCGCCGCCCACACCGAGCCGCGCGGCCGGTCACTGGCCATCGTGTCGGAGCACTGCCCGTTCGGGGACGCCGCCCAGCGCTACCCCCACGTCGTGTGCGCGCTCGACCGTGGGCTCATCCGCGGGCTCATGCTCGGCCTGCACGGCGACACCAACCCCCGCTTCGAGGCCAGCCGCCCCGACGGTGATGCCCGCTGCGTGGCCCGCGTGTGACGCCGCGCCCCGACGGTGATGCCCGTTGCGTGGCCCGCGTGTGACGCCGTGCCCCGACCGGCGCGCCCGTCGGCGTCCGACCCGGCATGCGCGTCCGCACCCGCATAAGATGAGAGTCATTCTCATATCATCGGGCTGGTGAGGAGGGTCCGTGCACGCCACCACCTGTGACTGGAGCGACCTCAGCCGGCGGCTCGTGGCCGCCCTCGCCCTCGAGGTCCCCCCGATCGCCATCACCTTCTCGGCCGTCCCGCAGGTCCCGCCGTTCGACGCCCCGATGCCCGAACCGCTCCCCGACGGCCGGACCGGACGGGTCCCGGCCGGATGCGTGTTCTGGGTGCACGCCACCCGGCGCACGTTCACGACCGTGGCGGCCGATCACGGGAACTGCTCGGTCGGCTCCCTCACCCACGGGTTCCTCACCCTCGACGAGATCGCCGGCCGCTCCGACGTCGCCGCGCTCCTCGACGCGGGCTGGGTGACGGCGGAGGTGGTGCCCCGGATCCCGACGGTCAGGCAGCGCCCGGAGGCGGTCACCTACGGCCCGCTCGCCGAGACCCCCGTCGACCCCGACGTCGTGCTGCTGCGGGTCAACGCCAAGCAATGCATGGTGCTGCACGACGCGCTGCCCGAGCTCCGCATCGAGGGCAAGCCGCAGTGCCACATCATCGCCGTGGCCGCCGAGGAGCAGGCGCCCGCCGCCAGCGTCGGCTGCGCGCTGAGCCGGGTCCGCACCGGCATGGCCGCCACCGAGATGACCTGCGCGCTGCCGGCCGCCCGGCTCCTCGGGGCCGTGGAGCGACTGGAACGCAACGCCGCGGCCGACGCCACCGTGGCCCGGTACGCCGCCGAGGACAGCCGCCGGTTCGGGTGAGCACCCCCGGTCGCGCCGGGGGTGACCCTCACTTCTTGGCGGCCTCGTAGTAGGGGTTCGTGCCCGACGCGTGGTCGGTGACGTCCACCACCGTGGTGATCTCGGTGACCGCCTCGAGGATCGCCACCTCGATCCCCTGGCTGAGCGTCACCGAGGCCAGCCCGCACCCCTGGCAGCCGCCACCCATCCGCAGGTAGGCGACCGGTGGCTCCACCGCCACCACCTCGGCGAACCCGCCGTGGGCGGCGATCGCCGGGTTGATCCGGTTCTCGATCACCTCCACCACCGCCGCGGTCACCGGGTCGGAGAGGTCGAGCTCTGCCGCCGGGGCCGCCGGTGCCCTGCGCTCATCGGCCGGCGAGTTCGGGTTGTGGATCACCATGCCCGCCGGCCCCAGGTCGAGGGACGAGCCCCGCACCTTCGGGGCGTCCGCCGCCGGGACCACCACCGGGAGCTCGTCGTCGTGCTGCACGACGTGCTCTGAGGTCGCCTCGTCGAGGCGGCGGAAGTACAGGTCGTAGGTGTACGCGTTGCCGGTCGTGCCGGTGACCTCGAGCCACAGGGCCAGTGCCTCCGGCTCCGGTTCGGCCGCCCGGGCCTCGAGGATCTTCGCCCGGGCCGCCGACGCGATCTGGATGAGCGGGGCGACGTCGGTGCCGGGCTGGGTCACGGGCATCATGATACGGGCCGTGGCCCGTGTCGTCGTCATCGTCCCCACCGCCACCTACCGGGCCCCCGACTTCGTGGCCGCGGCCCGGGCGCTCGGGGTTGACCTGGTGGTCGCCTCGGACGAACGCCCACCCCTCGCCGAGGGCGTCGCGCTGCCCCTCGACGATCCCACCGAGGCCGTCGCGCGCCTCGAGGCGCTCGATCAGGCCCGCGGCGTGGATGCGGTGGTGGCGGTCGACGACGGCGGCGTGATCGTGGCCGCAGCCGCCGGGCAGCGCCTGGGGTTCCCGCACAACCCACCCGACGCCGCCGCCGCGACCCGGGACAAGGCGGAGATGCGGCGGCGACTCGCCGCCGGTGAGGTGCCCCAGCCCGCCTTCGGGGTCGAGGCCCCTGGCGGGCCCGACGACGCCGCCTCCCCGGTGGGGTACCCCTGCGTGGTGAAACCGACCGGCCTGTCGGGATCCCGCGGAGTGCTGCGCGCCGACACGCCCGCCGAACTCGCCGCCGCCCGGGCCCGCATCCGGCGGTTCTGGTCGGGCCCGCTGCTCGTGGAACGCTACGTCCCCGGCGACGAGGTGGCCCTCGAAGGGTTGCTGCGCGGCGGGCGCCTCGAGGTGCTCGCCCTCTTCGACAAGCCCGACCCGCTCGTCGGCCCGACCTTCCCCGAGACGATCTACGTCACCCCGAGCCGACACCCCGGCGGGACGCAACAGGCGGTGACCCGGGCGGTGCACGCCGCCTGCGCCGCGGTCGGGCTCCGGGAGGGCCCGGTACACGCCGAGGCCCGGGTGGGGGACGGCCGGGTGTGGGTGCTGGAGGTGGCGGCGCGTTCGATCGGCGGGTTGTGCGCCCGCACCCTGCGGTTCGGGGCCGGGATCTCCCTCGAGGAGGTGATCCTGCGCCACGCGCTCGACCTGCCACTCGACGACCTGCGACGCGTCGGCGGGGCCGCCGGGGTGATGATGCTGCCCGTCCCCCGCACCGGCACCCTCGTCGAGGTGACCGGCACCGACGCCGCCCGAGCCGTCCCCGGCATCGTGGGGATCGAGCTCACCGTGCCGCCGGGACGGCGCGTCGAGGCGCTGCCCGAAGGCGACCGGTACCTGGGGTTCCTGTTCGCCCGCGCCGAGCAGCCCGCGGCGGTGGAGGCGGCGCTACGGGACGCCGCCGACCGGCTCGATATCGTCATCACGTGACCTCCCCCCGACCGGCCGCCCCGGTGGCGTCCCGGCGGGTGCTGCTCGTGTCCACCTACGAGCTCGGCCGCCAACCGCTGGAGGTCGCGGAGGTGGCCGCCGCCCTGCGCCGGGCCGGCTGCGAGGTCCGCGCCGTCGACCTCGCCGTGGAGCCCTGGGATCCGGCGGCGGCGGCCTGGGCGGAGGTCGTGGCCGCGTCGGTACCGATGCACACCGCGGCCCGCCTGGCCCGCCAGGTGCTGGGCCGCGTCACCGACCGGCCCCGGGCCGCGTTCGGGTTGTACGCCCGGATGTGCGAGGGTGTGGCCGTGCCGCTGGTGGGCCACGACGCCCCGCGGGCGGTCGTGGCCTGGGTCACCGGGACCGACCCCGGCCCGAGCCTGCCGGGCCTGCTGCGGGGCGAGCCGCCGGCCCGGGACCTCCTGCCTCCGCCGGCCCGCTACGCCCGCCTGCTGGTGGACGGTGAGGATCGTCTCGCCGGCAGCGTCGCCGCGTCCTGGGGCTGCAACCACCGGTGCCGGCACTGCCCGGTGCCGGTCGTGTATGACGGCCGCACCCGCATCAACCCGGTGGAGCGGGTGCTGGCCGACGTCGCCCGGCAGGTCGACGACGGGGTGCGGCACGTGACCTTCACCGACCCCGACTTCCTCTCCGGCCCCCACCACGCCGCCCGGGTGGTCGCCGCCCTGCACGACGCGTTCCCCCAGGTCACCTTCGACGTGACGGTGAAGGTCAGCCACATCCTCGCCCACCGCGACCGGTGGCCGGGGTTCGCCCGGGCGGGGTGCCTGTTCGTGGTGAGCGCGTTCGAGTCGACCAACGACCGGATCCTGCACCTCCTCGACAAGGGGCACGGGGCCGCCGACCTACCCGCGGCGGTGGCGGTGCTGCGGGACGCCGGCATCACCGTGCGGCCGTCATGGCTGCCGTTCACCCCCTGGTCGGAGCACCGGGACGTGACCGGGATCCTCGAGGCGACCGCGGCCATGGGGCTGGTGGCCGACACCGACCCGGTGCAGTACACGATCCGGCTCCTGCTGCCCCGCAACTCCCTGCTGCTGGGCCACGTCCCCGACCCCGGCCCCTGGGACGACGAGGCCCTCACCTACCGCTGGTGCTCCCCCCTCGACCCGCTGCAGCGCCGCCTGGCCGCGATCGTGGAGGCGCACCTCGAGGCCCCGGTCGGTGAGGTGCACGACCGCCTCCGGGTGGCCTGCGGGCTCGAGCCGCTCGGCCTCGACCCCCGCCCGGGCCCCCGGCTCAGCGAAGCGTGGTTCTGCTGCGCGGAGCCGACGGCCGCCCAGCAGCGGGCAATGCAGGTCGGGCGTCGTTGACGCGCTGCGCGCGAAGCGGTGAGAATGTCGGCGCCCGGTGGGCGGGCCAGGGAGGACCACATGCGTCGAGGACGGGGACGGGGTCTGGCGGCGTTCGCCGCCGTCGTGATGCTGCTGGGCGCCACCCCGGCCGTCGGGGCGTCGCCGGCGCCCCCCGGGGCACCCGGCGCGGGCGGGACGGGCTCGGTGGACCCGGGCCTCCTCGACGCCTTCCGGCGGGGTGCCCGACCGCGGGTCGTGGTGGAGCTCGCCGCCACCGCAGACGTGCGTCGGGCCGCGGCAGGCCGGCGGGGAACCCGCCGGGCACGCGCCGTGATCGAGGCCCTGCGGGCCACCGCGGCGGCCAGCCAGGCCGAGGTGCTGCGGGTGGCCCGGTCCCGGCCCGGGGTGAGCGCGACCGGCCTGTGGCTCACCAACGTGGTGGTCGTCACCGGCGCCGACGCGACGCTGGCCCGGCGGCTCGCCGGGCTGGCGGGCGTGACGACCGTGCGGGCCGAACGGCGCTACCCGCTCATCGAACCGGTCCCGTCCCGGATGGTGGTGCCCCCCTCGCCCGACCTGCCCTGGGGCATCGAGCGCATCGGCGCACCCGAGGCGTGGGAGGAGGGGATCACCGGGGCCGGGGTGGTGGTCGCCACGATCGACACCGGGGTCGACCTCAGCCACCCGGCGCTCGTGGACCGCTACCGCGGCAACCTCGGTGCGGGCGGGTTCGAGCACGACCACAACTGGTGGGACCCCACCGGGGTCTGCGGTCCCGAACCGTGCGACAACGTGGGGCACGGGACGCACGTGACCGGCACGATCGTCGGCGGTGACGGTCCCGGGCCGTTCACGCCCGACATCGGGGTCGCGCCGGGCGCCCGCTGGATCGCGGCGAAAGGCTGTGAGACGCTGGGCTGCACCGAGGCGGCGCTCATCTCCTCGGGCCAGTGGGTCCTGGCCCCGACCGACCGCAACGGCGGCAACCCCGATCCGACCCGGCGTCCCGACATCGTGTCGAACTCCTGGGGCGGTGGGCCGGGCGACCCCTTCTACCAGGAGGTCGTGGCCGCCTGGCGGGCGGCGGGCATCGTCCCGGTCTTCGCCGCCGGGAACCCCGGACCGGTCTGCGGGCAGGGCGGCTCCCCGGGCGACTACCCCGAGTCGTTCAGCGTGGGGGCCACCGACGCCGACGACATGATCGCCGAGTTCTCCGGGCGGGGCCCGTCGGCCTTCGGCAAGGTCAACCCGGATGTGGCCGCCCCCGGCGTGGACGTGGTCTCCAGCGTGCCCGGCGGCGGCTACGACGCCTACGACGGCACCTCGATGGCCGCCCCGCACGTGGCGGGGGCCCTGGCGCTCGCGCTGTCGGCCAACGCCCGCCTCCTCCGCGACGTCGACGGGGCGCTGGGCCTGCTGCGCATCACCGCCCGGGACCGGCCCGACCTCACCTGCGGCGGGGAGGAGGACGGCGACCCGAACAACGTGTACGGCGAGGGCAGGATCGACGCCGCCGAGGCCGTCCGGCTCACCCGCACCGGCGGCACGCTCACCGGGGTGGTGCGCGACGAGCACGGCGAGCCGCTCGCCGGCGCCCGGATCCGGGCCGAACGGGAGGGTCGCGTCTACGACGCGGTGACCGGTCCCGACGGCACGTACCGCCTGTTCCTCCCGGCCGGGGAGGTCGAGCTCACCGTCGACGCCTTCGGGTACGCCCCGGAGCGTCGCATCACCCGCATCGAGACCGACACCACCACCGTCGAGGACTTCCGCCTCGCCCCGTTGCCCCGCGGCCGGGTGACCGGCACCGTCCGGTCCGCCGAGGACGGCGCGCCGCTCGCCGGTGCCACGGTGCGGGCGCTGGGGACCCCGGTGCCCCCGGTGCGCACCGGGCTCGCCGGCCGGTTCTCGCTCACCCTGCCGGAGGGCACCTACACGCTGGCCGCCCGGTCGGGTCCCTGCACCGACCGGGCCACGGTCGAGGTGCGGGTGCAGGCCGGGCCCCGTCCCGCCCGGGCCGAGTTCGCGCTGAGCCGCACCATCGACGCCGCCGGGCACGGCTGCCGCCGGATCGGCTTCTCCTGGGTGCGGGCCCGGCACGACACCGCCCTGTTCGACTCGGCGCCGTCCGGCCGCGAGGGCGCGGTGTGGGGTCGGTTGCGGTTGCCGTTCGCGTTCCCGTTCTACGGCGAGACGCACGAACGGGTGTGGGTGTCCCGCGACGGGTTCCTCCAGTTCGTCCCGCCGTCGCCCGAGCAGCTCTGGGAGGCGTTCGACCCGTCGCCGATCCCGTCGGCCGCGATGCCGAACGCGGCGGTCTACGTGCTGGCCCGGGCGATGACGATCGGCGACGGCACGATCCGGTACGGCCGGATCGACGACGCCCCGGCCCGGCGCGGGTTCGTGGTGACCTGGGACGGCGTGGACGGTCGCGGGCCGGTGCAGGCGCAGGCCCGGCTCTGGGACGACGGCCGGATCGACCTCGCCTACGGTCCCGACCACGGGCGGCGCAACGACGGTGACGGCGCGCTCATCGGGATCGAGGACCACACCGGCACCGACGCGCTCGCCCTCGCGGTGCGCGAACCGCACGTCGTGGAGCCGCGCTCGGCGTACCGGATCGAACCGGTCCCCACCGGGGAGGTCACCGGGCTCGTCGTCGACGCCAACGACGGCGAGCCGCTGCCCGGGGCGACGGTGACCGCCGAGCCGGGCGGCCGCCGGGCGACCACCGGCGTCGACGGCACGTTCCGGTTGCGGCTCCGACCCGGCCGGTACACCCTCACCACCGCCGCGGCGCGCTACGTGACCGACCGCCGCCCGGTCGAGCTGCGCGCCGGCGAGACCGTGGAGGTCGCGGTGCGCCTGGACGCCGGGCGACCGGAGGTGACGCCTGGCTCGTTGGACGTCACCACCGCCTACGGCACCGGCACCGAGGCCGAGGTGGTGTTGCGCAACACCGGTCGCGCCCCGCTGCGCTGGAAGCTCACCGAACGGGCCCGCAGCGCGACCCCGATCGAGCTGCCCCCGGCCCGGGCCGCCGCACCACCGGCGGCCACCACCGGCGGCGCGCCGGCCGCCTGGGCGGCGCCGCCACGCCCGGCGGAACGCCGGCGCGCCGCGGCGCCACGGGGGATGGACGACCTGCCCGACGTGGTGGTCGAGGATCCCGACGACGACGCGGTCGGCCCGGTGGAGCTCACCGCCATCCGCGCCGCGACCACGTTCGACGACGGCGGAACGCTGGAGGTGGCGCTGGACTTCACCGACCGCTCCCCCCTCACCGAGCTCGGCGGCTACCTGATGCTCGACCTCGACCGGGACCCGGGCACCGGGCTGCGGCCGACCGAGCTGTTCGGCAAACCCACCCAGGACATCGGCGTCGACGCCTTCGCCAGCCTGTTCCCGGTGGCCTCGGAGCGGATGGTGGACCTCTACGACGCCGGGTTCACCTACCTCGGCAGCGTTCCCGCGGCGGTGACCGCCGGGCGGGTGCGGTTCGCGGCGCCGCTCGGGCTGCTCGGCGACGACGACGGCGAGCTCGACCTCGCGGCGGTGGTCGGCGACCGGCGCGGACCCACCGACTGGGCGCCCGATGTGGGTCACGGCACGGTGGAGCCGGCCCGCGACGCCCCGTGGCTCGAGGTCGAGCCGATCGACGGCACCCTCGCCGCCGACGAGACGGTGCGGATCCGGGTGCGACTCGGCGGGCCGGACCTCGAGCCGGGCACCTACGTCGCCGACCTGCGCCTCGCCACCGACGCACCGAAACCGGAGCGGGTCACCGTGCCGGTCACGTTGCGGGTCACACCCCCGGCCGGGTGGGGGACGCTGGAGGGCCGGGTCGTCGACGACGACGGCGCGCCGCTCAGCGGGGTGCGCGTCGTGCTCGGCGGCGGGACCGCCGACCGGGTGACCCGCACCGACGCGGTGGGCGCCTACCGCCTGTGGGCACCGGCCGGCCGGTTCACCGCCCGCTACACCCGCAACGGGTACCGCACCCACCAGGAAACGGTCGACGTCGTCGCCGGGCGGCGCCGCAGCCTGGACGTGACGCTGCCGCGGCTGCGACCGCGTGCGGTCGTGGACACCAGACCGCTGGACGTCGAGGTCCCGGCCGGGAGCCGCCGCCGGGTCCAGGTCCGGGTGGCGAACCCGGGCGGGCTGGTCCCGTTGCGGGTGGGCGCCCTCGAGGTCCCGATCCCGGCCACCGGGTCGGGCGCCGGGTCCGGGCGGAGGGTCGCGGCCGCGGCGGCCCCGGGGGACGTGCTCACCTCGTTCACGGTCCCGATGGACATTCCCTGGGGCGTGGCCGTCGACCCGGCCGGGCGGCTGCTCGTGGCCGACACCGCCGGGCGGCGCAACCAGTGGTTCACCGCAGCCGGCCGGCCCGGGCCGGCGTTCGACACCCCGTGGGCGACCGGCTTCCCTGCCGATGCGGCCTACGACCCGCACCGCCGCCTCGTCTGGCAGCTCGACGCCGCCGGCGGCAGCGTCGTCGTCGGGCTCGATCCCGCCACCGGTGCGGTACGCGCCACGGTGGCCGGGTCGTGGTCCACCCGTCAGCAGCGTGGGCTGGCGTACGACCCGGTCGCCGACGTGTTCTACCTGGGCGGCGAGGTCGACCAGGAGGTGCACCGGGTGGCCGGCCCGTCGTGGCCGGAGCCCGGGCGGCTGCTGCACTCGTGCCGCCCGCACTGGGTGTTCGGCAACATCGCCGGTCTCGCCTGGAACGGCACGCACCGGCTGGTCTGGGTCGCGGCGCGGGGCTGGGGCAACTACCTCGCCGCGCTCGACCCGCGGACCTGCGAGCACCGGGCGGTCGTCGCCACCCCCGAGCCGGGCTTCGACGAGGTGACCGCCGGTCTGGAGATGGACCCGCTCGGCGACCTCTGGTGGGTCTCGAGCCGCAGCCGCACCGTCTACCTGCTCGCCGCGCCGGGGCACCTGCGTACCCCGGGGGAGGTGCCCTGGCTGGCGCTGCGGGCCCCGGCGCCGGTCGCGCCGGATGCCACCGGGGCGGTCACCGTCACCGTCGACGCCACCGGGTTGCGGCCCGGCACGCGGCGGGCGGTGGTGGTGCTGGAGACGAACGACCCCGACCACCCACGGTTCGCGGTACCGCTGCGGGTGCGGGTCACCGCGGCGTCGGGCGGGGTGAGCGGGCGGTTCAGCCGCGCCGGGCGAGCAGGTTGAGGGCGGAGCCGGCCCGGAACCAGGCGATGTGCTCCTCGGAGAGGGTGTGGGTGGTCTCCAGCGCCTCGGTGGTGCCGTCGGCGTGGTGCAGGACCACCCGCACCGGCCGACCCGGGGCCAGCTCGGCCAGCCCGACGATGTCGAGGGTGTCGTCGGCCCGCACCTTGTCGTAGTCGGCCGGATCGGCGAAGGTGAGCGGCAGGATCCCCTGCTTCTTGAGGTTCGCCTCGTGGATCCGGGCGAACGACCGGGCGATCACCGCCACGCCGCCCATGAACCGGGGCTCCATCGCCGCGTGCTCGCGCGACGATCCCTCCCCGTAGTTCTCGTCACCGACCGCCACCCAGCGGATCCCGGCCTCCTTGTAGGCGGCGGCCAGTTCCGGTAGCGGCCGCACCCGCCCGTCCCGGACGTCGATCCCGGTGCCGGGCGTGTCGGTGAACGCGTTCACGACCCCGGTGAACAGGTTGCGGGAGATGTTCGACAGGTGCCCCCGGTAGCGCAGCCACGGCCCGGCCGGGGAGATGTGATCGGTGGTGCACTTGCCCGCCGCCTTCACCAGCACCCGAAGCCCCAGGTAGTCCCGCCCGTCCCAGGCCGGGAACGGTTCGAGCAGCTCGAGTCGTTCCGAGTCGGGCCGCACGATCACCTCGACGGTGTCCGGGTCGTCGGCGGGCGGCACGAACCCCGACACCCCCGGGTCGAAGCCCTTGCGGGGCAGCTCGTCGGCGACCGGAGGCTCGAGACGGACCTCGCGCCCGTCGTCGGTGCGCAACGGTTCGTGCACGACGTCCACGTCGAGCCGGCCGGCGAGGGCGTAGCCGACCACCACCTCGGGGGAGCCGATGAACGACAGGGTCTCCCGGTTGCCGTCGTTGCGGGCCGGGAAGTTCCGGTTGAACGAGGAGACGATGGTGTTCCGCTGCCCCGGCGTGATGTCGTCGCGGTGCCACTGGCCGATGCAGGGTCCGCAGGCGTTGGCCAGCACGGTGGCGCCGATCGCCTCGAGATCGGCCAGCAGGCCGTCACGTTCGATCGTCGCCCGGATCTGCTCCGAGCCGGGGGTGATGAGCAGCGGGCTCCGCACCCGCAACCCGGCCGCGGCGGCTTGCCGGGCCACGTGCGCCGCCCGGCCGATGTCCTCGTAGGACGAGTTCGTGCACGACCCCACGAGGGCGTAGGAGATCTCCGGCGGGTAGCCCTCGGTGCGCACCGCGTCGGGCACCGCCGAGATCGGCCGGGCGAGGTCAGGGGTGTGCGGCCCCACGAGGTGCGGCTCGAGGGTGTCGAGGTCGATCTCGATGACCCGGTCGAAGAACCGTTCCGGGTCGTCGTCCACGTCCGGATCGTCGGTGAGATGCTCGGCGTAGGTGTCGGCGAGGTCGGCGATCTCCTCGCGAGCGGTGGCCTTCAGGTATGCGGCCATCCGCTCGTCGTAGGGGAACAGCGAGCAGGTGGCGCCGATCTCGGCGCCCATGTTGCAGATCGTCGCCTTGCCGGTCGCCGAGATGGAGGACGCACCGGGCCCGAAGTACTGCACGATCGCACCGGTGCCGCCCTTGACGGTGAGGATGCCCGCCACCCGCAGGATCACGTCCTTCGGTGCGGTCCAGCCGGAGAGGCGGCCGGTGAGGCGCACCCCGATGAGCCGGGGGAGGCGGGTGTTGTACGGCCAACCGGCCATCACGTCCACCGCGTCGGCGCCGCCGACGCCGATGGCGATCATGCCGAGCCCACCGGCGTTGGGGGTGTGGCTGTCGGTGCCGATCATCATCCCGCCGGGGAAGGCGTACTGCTCGAGCACGACCTGGTGGATGATCCCCGAACCCGGCTTCCAGAACCCGATGCCGTACTTGGCCGAGACCGACGCCAGGAAGTCGTAGACCTCGGCGTGCTGGTCGATCGCCGCGGCGAGGTCGGCGTCGGCCCCGACGCGGGCCTGGATGAGGTGGTCGCAGTGCACGGTGGTGGGCACCGCGGTGCGGGGCAGGCGGGCGAGCATGAACTGCAGGAGCGCCATCTGCGCGGTGGCGTCCTGCATCGCCACCCGATCGGGCCGGAAGTCGCCGTAGTCCTCACCCCGGGCGAGTCCCACCGTCGCCGGGTCGTCGGCGTGGGCGAAGAGCACCTTCTCGGCGA
>Ga0308412_1000265_pt1 | contig 25876 bp, 31 predicted proteins | sample HotsprottomLayer_FD_202357 | JGI IMG/M metagenome (GOLD analysis project Ga0308412, IMG submission 202357) | Hot spring phototrophic mat microbial communities from Octopus Spring, Yellowstone National Park, Wyoming, United States -... | ecosystem: Environmental > Aquatic > Thermal springs > Hot...
TAGGGGGTCATTTTACATATAGTAGTATATAAAACGAAAAAAATATCAAAAAATATTGGAGGTGTAATTTGGATAAGACAAAGGGGTCAAAGTTAAAAGAGTTTGAAAAAATCAAAAATGAGATTGTCCAGCTTTGTAATATGTATAAGGTAGAGTTTGGAGATAATTTATACTCAGGGAAACTTATACTACGCCCTATGAGATGCAAACCAAAAGAATGTGAGTATTGCCCTCATGGACCTTACTGGTTCAGGGCTACATTTAGTAAAAATAAAAAGAAATTTATTTTTATTTATGTAGGGTCTAAATTAAAAAAGGCTGTGTTAAAGAAGAATGAACTAAGCAATTGGGATAGATATGTTTTTTATGACAAAGAAATAAAAAGGTTAAAAGACAAAAAAAAAGTTGTCATAAAGCAATTAAAGGAGATGAAGAAATATGGAATTTAGCAAACTTCTTTCTTTACAAATTTTTACATATTTACCCAAAAACTACATTCAAACATCACAAACAACCCCGATAAAAGAAATACGCAACAATCAACTTGTAACCATCTTTGGGATAGTAACGAATATAAATTTTATGCCTGACAGACTTATTGCAAAAGTTTCTGATGAAACTGGAGCAATAGAAATAATTTATTTTAAATACAACAACTTTCATAAAATCGCATTTAGAAAAGGACACAGGATATTACTTGCAGGGAAAGTAAAGGATGGCAAAATGGTTCATCCTAAAATTATTCGTGAAGAAATAAATAATGGCAATCAACTCAAAGCAACATATAGTCAAAAAATGAATAAAAGGAAACTCAACAAAATGATAGAAAACATTAATGACGAATCTGATCCTGTTCCTGAAGAAATTAGACAAAAGCGTGGAATCCCCTCATTAAGGGAAACAGCCCAAATGTTGCATTTCCCCCAAGAAGCCTATGAAGTAAAATTTGCTAAATGGTGTATGGCGTATAGAGAGCTATATGACCATTTAAGTAAAATAGTTCCAAAATATGCAGTAAGTAAAAACCCTGATGTTTTAGATATAACCCAAATAAAGCAATTTGTAAAGGAAAAATTCCCGTTTAAATTAACACAGGGGCAACAAAAAGCAATAAGAGAAATTCTGCAAGATATGACATCAACAACCCCAATGAGAAGAATACTGTTTGGTGATGTAGGTGCTGGTAAAACTGAAGTAGCAATTGTAGCATGTGCAGCTGGAGCTCAACTTGGCAGAGTAATGTATTTATGTCCTACTGAAATACTTGCAATACAAACATATCAAAGGGTTGCAAAAGCACTTGGGTATTTATATTCAGTAGGGATATATAAATCAGACGAAAAAAAATATACATACAGAATTTTAGTAGGGACGCATTCATTATTAAACAAAAAATGGGTAGGTGGAGAAAGAATAGCATTAGCAGTAATAGATGAACAACATAAATTTGGAGTACAACAAAGAAGTGATTTAATAAGTAATGAAACACATTTACTTGAAATATCTGCAACACCAATTCCACGCAGTTATGCATTATTTTTACAAAACATAATGGATGTATCAATCTTAGAAACCATGCCATATCAAAGAAAGATTAATACAGTATTGATAACAAACAAAAATGAATATAATGAAGTATTGGAGAAATTAGATGAATGTATAAATAATGGGAAGCAAGCACTTATAATATATCCTGCTGTAGAGTCAGAAACTAATGGGCTTCAATCTGTATTAAAGAAACAGGAATACTGGAAGAAAAGATATGGAGAAGACAAAGTAGATATTTTATATGGTGGGATAGCAAATAAAGATAAAATACTAAAAAACTTTTCTACTGGCAAAACAAAAATTTTAATATCAACATTGGCAGCAGAAGTAGGGATAGATATTCCTGATTTAACCATGTGCATAGTGGTAAATGCAGAAAGATTTGGATTAATTTCTTTGCATCAAATAAGAGGGAGACTATCAAGAAGAGGAGATGAATCATATTTTTATTTGATTTGCAAAAACAAAAACTCTATTGAAAGAATAATACATCTTGTAAATTATGACAATGGATTTGATATAGCAGAAGTTGATATGCAATTAAGAGGGGTGGGAGAAATAGGTGGTAAAAAACAAAGTGGACATTATTTTAGATTTTTCTCATTCAAAGACAGTGATATAATAGAAAAAGTAAAAGAAGACTTATTTTTTAACAAAAAAATAGCTTAATATTATTTAAACAGCGTAAAAACAATGCATTTTGTAAAACAGATAAAAAAATACCTTTAACTAGTTATATAACAAAAATTTTAAAAAATTGATGTTTTCAAAGTATCATAAAACAACAAAAAATAACAAAAAGGAGGCAAGCTATGCAGCACAAACCAATTTTTAATGCATTTAAAAAATTACTTAAAGGGGGGAGAACAATAAAAAAAATGTTGTTTTTGTTAGTCTTAAGTTTATTAGCAGTCTTTTTCGTAAATAACGCTTTTTGTAAAACTCAGCAAAAAGAAGAAACATGGGCAAAAGACACTTGCAATCAAGCTTACAATGAATTAAAAGCACTACAAGAAAAAATAAGAACTCTTATAGGGGATAAAACTACCTTTGATGTAGAAAAAGACAAAGATTTATATGATACACTTACAAAACACATAGTTCAATACTTATCTCAGTATTATTCTTTTCATTACGACAATGAATGCGATGTTTTTCCTGTTATAAGAAGGGCAAAAAATCTTAACAACGAATTGCCATTGCAATTAATTCTTTCCAGTGATTCTAGAAAATTTCCATGGGTTTATGAATATGCAAATAAAGGAATACCAGTTTATGAATCAAAACTTACACCATTTGATACTTTAGAAAATGTTAAAGCTTGTCTTTTATCATATGAGTCAGGAAAACTATTAAACGACCATAGTGTATTAACAATAAATTGCCCTTTTGCACATATTGAAAAAAGCTGGGAAATGCCTATATATCAGTTAACAAAAGATGGAAAGCCTGTTTTTGCGTTAAATTCTTTATGGGGTGATTATTTATCAGCTATCAAACTTGAACCTGAAATAAGAGCATGGTTTGAAAAAGAATTTGGGATAAAATAAAAAAGAAGTAAGCTATGCAACACAAACCAATTTTTACACTATTAGCAGTTTTACTTTTACTTGTTTCATCTCTTCAACTTACAGGATGTGGTCAGATGATTAAGGCAATTGAACACTCTGATATGCAGGTAAAGCTTAAGATGACAGACACGATTTTTCTTGACCCAATCGCAAAAGCAAAAAACAAGACAGTTTACATCGCAGTAAACAACACATCTGACATGCAGGAAGTTGATACAGGAATGCTACAAAATCTCATAGCAAGCAGACTTGCTGCAAAAGGTTATCAAATTGTGCAAGACCCTTCACAGGCTGGATACATAATTCAGGCAAATGTGCTTTATATGGATTATTACAGGCAGACAGGAACACATGAGGGAGCAATAACAGGTGGATTAGCTGGAGCAGGTACGGGAGCATTAATTGGGCAAAGCAGAGACACATCAATAGCACTTGGCTTAATTGGTGGATTAGTTGGTGGAATTGGTGGAGCATTGATTGGTAAAGCAATTAAAGTGGAAACCTATGCAGGAGTTGTTGATATTGAATTAAGAGAAAAAACAGAAAAACCTGTAACAGGGCAGATGGTTACAAATGCAAAGACAGGTTCAGCAACAACAATACAGACAAAACAGGAGATAAACACAAACTGGCAAATATACAGAACCAAAATAGTCTGCACAGCACAGCAGACAAACATTGACAAAAATGAAGCAGCAAGAGCAATTGCAGAAAGAATTGCTACACAGATTGGTGGAATGTTTTAATGTTTTGGTCTGAGATATTTGGAATAGGGGAGAAAAAAACTGTAACAGAAAAAAAGAAAGAATAATCAGAAAGAAAAACTCTCTCAAGCAATCTCCTGAGGGGGGGGGTTTTTATTTGGTTACTTTGCATTTCTCTCCTGTAAAAATAAAAACAAACAAAACAAATAAGGAACAATTTATAACTTTTAAAGAACACCAAACAAAGGCAAGATAAACTGCTATTTACCCTTCTATTCTTACGGGCAGGGGAATTAACTTTTTAAAATAGGATTTATAAAAAGCCAACAAAAAAAGCTCAGGAGTTTGTCTCCTGAGCTTTAATTTTGCCCTTTTTTCTACAGGCCCATTTATGGGACTGTTTTTTCTTATCTACAAAGGTTCTTCCTCTTCTCATAGAGAGAACAACCTCTGGGCCTATAGAAATTTTCTTAAATTTTTTCATATTATCACCCCCTTTTTATAAAAAAAAGAGGAGGGGTAATCCCCTCCAGTAATTTTAAAAGTGGTAATCAAAAGATCCAACCACATAGAGAGTGGATAAATCTTTGTTGTGTTTTGAGTTTAAAAAAAATTCATATAAATCTATTTCATTAACAAATTCTTCTCCATCAATCCAAAAGTAAAATCCTTTTTGGTTATAAGCCTCATATGCGATATCATGCAAACTAGGCATAGGGCTTTCAAGCATTTTTTTGATATTTTCTATTCTTCTTTTAACCTCTTCTTCAAGTTTCTGCTTTAATTTTTCGACAGGAATTAGCCAATAGTAATAATCTTCATCGTCGTAGGAAGCAATTTGAGGTTCAATCAAATCATCATCTTTTCCTATCCATTCAATTAACCAATCCACATCATTTTGAACTTCGTGGAGTTCATTTCTTTCTGATGCATAATCAGCTCCTGATATCCAATTGACGATATCATCTTCATATATATCTAAAGCTCTTTCTATTAATCCTTGGTCTAATTTTGTTACCATGCAAAAAACCCTACTATGCATATATATAATCCTCCTTTTTATCTATCCTTATTGCTATTTATTTCTTATTGAATTTAAAAATTGAGTCACATAAGGTAACTCATCTTCAGAAACCCATACTGCCATCATCTCTTTAGCACTATTAGGGGTAATCATATAACACCACTTTTGACCATCTTCGCCTGTAAAATATATTTTTACTTCGCCTTTAGTAAGAACCTCTGCTAATTTCTTAGCAAAAATTTCGTCATCATAAAATTCTGCATTATAATCTAATATTTTAATTTTTTCCAACTTTCCCTTTTCATTATATTCAAGCTTAACATTCCGAAACCCGTGAATACCCTCATTATTACTGGCAAAAAATTTTTCAAGTTTTTTTGCTTTTCTTTTATTAACTTTTGCATTATTAATTTCATAATCAAAAATTGAATAATATCCCATAATTTTATCCTCCGTATATTTTTTAAAAAACCACCGGGCAACTGGCAAAGCCAAATTACCCGGAGCAAATTTATTCATCAAGCATATAAGCCACCTTTCCAAATGGTGGCTTTCTGTTATCTTTTGTTAATACCCACAATACTGGATATGGAGGCATTAAATCTGGATAAGTAGCATAACCATCTGTGAAAAAAACCATTGCTTCACATTTTTTAACCTGTTCAAAAATTGGTCTAAAATCAGTCCCTCCACCTCCAGTAAACCTCACTTTATTTATGAGGTCCTCTGCGTTACGAATTTTTATTTTTTCGTGAATTTCTGCATCGGTAGTAATTAGTAAAATTTCATCAACATAACAAATAAGAGAAGCAACCTCAGAAGCGAATCTTTGTAATTCCTTTTGAGAGATAGAGCCAGAAGTATCGATTACAACCACAATATTGTCAATATCATATTCAACAGATGCTGGGTAGATAATATCACTGGAGCGTTTAAAATCTGGTCTATTCCATGAATAATCCTCCATTCCTGCCTTGATAGTAGCAACAAAAAAATGGAGAATTCTCCTCCATGGAACTTTACCTTTAGTAAGTTTATCTATTTGTCTTGATAAGCCCCCCGGGAGATATCCAATCTGTTTTTGGAGTTTCTCAAGGGTAGCGATAGCTCTTTCTACTGCGTCAGGGAATTCTCCTTTTTCTGCTGGGAGAATATCAATTGTAATTGTTCCCCCATTTGTTTGTGATTTATCTTCTCCTGTATTTTCATTTCCCCCTTCTTGTTTTCCCCCCTGAGCATTACCATTTCCACCACCATTGCCATCATTAGAAAAAACAATCATAGGCCATGGACATGAAATATTTGGTTTTTCTTGCAAGAGCTTTTCATAAATTTCAAGTGCAGTATGATTATGTCCTATGGGGTCGTAGTAATAAATTGGGGGAATAGGGGATTTATCTTTCAAAGGAGAAAAAGAATTCCCTGGCAACTCATATTTTTTACCATTTATTAAATCTCTGACTGCTGCATTCGTTACAATCTCAAGAGCCATTATCCAGCACTGAAAATCTTTTCCCTCACTTTGAATCCGGGAAATCTCAGTAGGATGTAGAAAAACGCAGTGGAGAATTTCGTGTAAAATGACAGCAATAAGATTTTCCATAGATAAACTATCAACGTATTGAGGATTATAAAGCAATTTTTTGTAGTTTGTTGCCATAGTATCATATATCGTAGTCTCTTCCAGATCCCAGTTGAAGATGATATAAGAAAAAGCTGGATAACAAAGTATGATCTCAGATAAAACTTTTTCTATCTTTTGTTTAGTTGTCATCCCAAAGCTCCTTTAATAATTTCTGATGAATACTTTGCTATTTCGCTGTCCATAGAAACAAGAACAGCAACCAATTTTCCATCTGGTTTTCCACCTTTTGAGTAGGTAACCATTTCCTTAAGAAACGCCATTTTAAATTCTCCTGGTAACCAGGAGAAAAATCTTGTTACACCATTTTTATGCTGTCTAATATACTTCTCCCCTTTTTTCTTCAAGAGACCTGTAACACTCTGTGTTATAGCGAACATTTTATCTCTTGCATTTTCAAGGGGGATTTTTTCTTTTTCTATAATTTCAAGAGGATCAATTTCCTTCAAATACTTTCTATATGCCATAAACATTCCTGCTGTTGCTCCTCCCACAGTTCCTTCTGCAAGGATTCTTGCTTCATCTTCAGAAGAAACATTTTTAAGACAATCAGAAAACATATGCCAGCTTCTGGGCGTAGGAAAAGCCTTTTTACCCTCTTCGGGGAGCTTAGAAAACTCAGCAGGAAATGCCTTTAGGAAACCAATAATATCTTCGTGAATTTCTTCTGATTTAGCCCAAATTTCCCACTCATCAAAATCCGCTGCCATATTAATATGAATCATTCTGTTAAGTAATGGAAATGGCATAGGATTTGTTCCTGCAAGATCTTCCTCTCTGTTACCCGTTGCGATGAAATAAACATCGTTGGAAAAACTCATGTAACCGATTCTTTTGTCCAAAACCATCTGCATAATCGGGATCTGCTGGTATGGTTTTGCATGTGGGAGATCTTCAATAAGAATAAGTGCAGGGCCTTTTTCAGGAAGAAATCCGTTTCTGTATATTTCAACTGTTTTAGTTTCGTGATTAGGGACAGGAGCCTGATAGTCTATGCTCTGAAATAACGGAGCATCAAGTGGATACAGGGCTAAATTCATTTCACTTGCTATATCTCTACCGATTGTAGACTTTCCAATACCTGGAGGCCCCCAGATAAAAGGAACTCTACCACTTTTTATAATAGTTTTTACGACTTTTTTGGTTTCCTTAAAAGACAAAAATCTTTCCATAATAAATCCTCCAAAAAATTTTTTATTGTCTCCAAGGGAGACAAGAAGGAGTTCATCTGTCAAAGACAGATATTGGTGGGTTTAAAAAATATTAAAAATTAAAATAGAGTTGTAAAAAATTATTATTTTTTTTATAATTTTTATTGATTTTCTTATTTTTCTTTCTTAATATTTAAGAAGATTAATAATAATTTTAATAAAATTGTTTTTTTGCCAATAAAACATGAGAAATTTAACAAGGCGAAAAATATTTTTCTTTTATAATAAAAGAATCCACAACAAGAAAGGGGGTGAGAAACAGTGACAAAAGCAGAATTTGTTACTGAACTTGCAAAGAAAACTGGCTCCACAAAGAAAGATGCAGAGAAATTTCTTGAGGCTTTTGTAGATATTATTTTTGTCACTGCGAAAAAAGGAGATACAATTAGACTTCAGAAACTTGGCACATTTAAAGTTGCAACAAGAAAAGAACGCACAGCGAGAAATCCAAGAACAGGAAAAACGATTAAAGTTCCGAAGAAAAAAGTTCTCAGATTTTCTCCATCGTCAGAACTTCGCTCTTTATAATTTCCATTGCCTATCTAACCCCAGAGAGAAAATCTCTGGGGTTATTTTTTTGCAATCATTAATTTCTTAAATAACAAATTTTAATATTTCATAAGCCAATTATACCCCACATTTTGTGGGGAGAATTCTATTCCTCTTCCACCCAAAAAATAAGAAGAGGGGAAAGGAGATTTTGTATGTTAAAAAAATTTTTATCAATTTTCTCCTCTTACCCTGCTTGGGTGGTAGGAGGAGCAGTTAGGGATCTCCTTTTAGGGAAATCCCCAAAAGATATAGACGTAGTTGTTCAGGCATCGAAAGATGCACTTGAACAACTAGGAGGTATTCCTGTCGACCCCCAGACAGGGATACCTGTCTATATCTTTAAATTTGAAAATTTTCACGTCGAGGTAGCCCTTCCTCGTCGTGAAAAAAAGATTGGGGTTGGTTACAAGGGCTTTAAGTTTGAAACCGGCCCCGATGTTTCTCTGGAGGAAGATCTCTCCAGAAGGGATTTCACGATAAATGCCATGGCAATGGATGCCAATGGCAAAATCGTGGATCCCTTCGGGGGGGTAGAAGACCTCCAGAGGCGAATCCTCAGGGCAGTAAACCCTGAAGCATTTAAGGATGATCCTTTAAGGGTCATCCGTGCAGCAAGGTTTGCTGCAAGAGGATTCGAAATTGAGGGAGAGACCTTAAAGCTCATGCAGGCTGTGCCTGCAAATGAGTTTAAAGCTCTCCCAATAGAAAGGTTCACTAATGAGCTTCTTAAAGCTCTTAGTGAACCTAATTTTGAAAAATTTTTAAGGGTTCTTGGGATGATTCCGAAGGCCTGCGAAGTATTTTTCCCTGAGTTATTACAAGCTCAGGAAGTACCCGCAGGGCCAAAAGAATACCATCCCGAGGGATCCTTGTTTAACCATATCGTGCAGACGGTGGCAAGGTGCACCACCATAGAGGGCAGATTTGCAGCCCTTATGCACGATATGGGGAAGCTATTAACTCCTAAAGAGTTATGGCCAAAGCACCATGGCCATGATTCTTTAGGAGAGCCTTTGGTAAGGGGGCTCTGCCAAAGGCTTAAGGTCCCTGCACGCCTCAGGGATACAGCAGTGCTTGTCACTGCTGAACATATGAAAGTCTCTAATCTTAGGGACAGCAAGCTTCTACAGCTTGCTGAAAGAGCCCTGAGAATGAGAGCACATGAGGCTCTCATTGAATGCGTGCAGGCAGATCAAGGGATGGAAGCTACTCAAAGGTTTGAAAAGGCCTTGAGAGTAGTTTCCATCCCTGCAAGAGAATTGGGGGTTTTGCTTGAAGGTAACCCCCAAGCAATAAAAAGCAGAATCCTTCAAAGAAGGATTCTGCTTTTAAGGCAGGAGTAGAAAAACTCCTGCCTTTTTATTTTTAAGCAAAATTTTTTATCAATAAAGTTTTTTATTTTTAATATTCTATAAATCCTACCATAACCTGCCTTGCAGGGGAATCCTACTTATTTAGTTAAAAGAAGGAGAAAAGCAATGTTAGTAAAAATTTATAAAAACTTAGAAAAATACAAAATCAATTTTGAGAACCTATTTATTGACAATATTTTTGGCGAAAATAGGAATTCTTTTTTAACTAAAACAGGCAAAAAATTTATACTTACAGGTAAAAAAATTGTAGATTCAATAAGAAACAAATATCTTACATTAAATATTGCAAACCCTGAAAATAAATATATGCATGAAAAGGCAATAAGAAGAAAAATTAGGAATATTCTTAAGCAAAAAAGAGGGAAAACTCTTTTTATATCAGCGCTACTCAATATAGTTCCCATAGGGGAAATAGAACAGCAAATGAAAGCAGAACATCCTCAGCCGACAATTTTAAATTATACAGGTGATAAATTTGTATTAAAAAGAGAAGCAGACATAGAGAATAAAAAGCACATAATAATTCAATTTCCGAACTGGAGAATTAAAATAGAATCAAGAGATAGCCGTCCAAATCTTCCTTATAGTGATAAAAACGTAGTAAAAATTGGGTATAACAGAGCAAACAAAAACGGCGTTATTAAATTTACAAGTTTATTTTACTCACATTCTTATTTTAGCACTAGAAAATCTAAAGAAACCACCATAACACTTAAAAATATAGCAATAAACAACAATAAAATAGGGATATTTATACACGTAAGAACTTACAGATATAATCGGCATTTTGGCAGTAACAGTGCTGATTATAATGTAGGATTTTATTTTGATGTTCTGGATAATAAGATTATTTTATCCAAAACAAAAAGACCAAAAAATTTTGAAGAATTTTTAAACATTCTAAAAAAGGAGGGTAATAAAAATGAACAAAGAAAAAGAAAAAATACTAATAAAGATAACGAATTACAAAGGAGCAGTAACAGAATCATGGAAAGCTCCAAAGACAAAAAGGCAGTGCAGGTATGCAATAGAAAAACTGCTTAAACTTTACCATAGATGTAAAAAGACAAACCTCCTAACAAAAGACCTACTTACCGCAATAAAAAAATACGCAGAAGCCTTATATCAACTTACAATAGATGTATTCATTGTGAAACCTGAACTTGTAGAACTACTGAGAGAAGTAATAAACGCAGAAATAGAAGAATTTGAAGAAGAAATTGTTACAGAGAAAAAAAGAGTTCATGAGGATGCAATATGTTCTTTCTGCAAGGTAAAGTTGGTATATCCTGCATATGTTGTATATAGAAGAGGCAATAAGATAGTAAAACAATCAGAACCAATTGGGATATTCTGTTTAAATAATACAATAGGCAAACTGAATGATCTGGTAACTGAAATTTCAGTGAGGTATGAAAACATAATAGAAGTAGAAGAGCAATGGGATGCAAAAACAGAGAAAGAGACAGTAGATAATCATGCAGTGATATATTGCAAAAACAAGGAATTTCAGTTAGGGTTATTTGTTTAACAAAAAAAGGGAGGGGAGGATGAGGAAATATGTAGTTATAAAGCACAATCCCTCAAAACAAAAAAAGGACGAAAAAATTTTTGAAATTTCTTTTATAGATAGCAAAGGGAAACATAAGAGCTGTTTAATATTTCTCGGATTTACTAATGATATTCCTGTCATTGATATATATAGAGTTGATGAGGGAATAAATATACGAATCCCGGGAGAACAATCATAAAAGGAGGGAAAAATGATTAATGCACTACATTTTAAATCTTTCAATAAAAGACTTAAAAAAGCAAACAGCATCAAGAAAAAAATAAAAAAAGCGAATGAGGTTTTAAAAAAAGCTTATGTTGAGCTAAGGTTGAATAATCTGGATTTTACAACGACTAATATTTCAGAGATTGCCAGCCTGATAGAGATTACAAAAAGAATAGAAAAAACTTACTACCAAGAAAGGAGATAATTTTTATGATAAGAATTGAGCAAAAACTAGTTGCTTTTGATAGCATGACTTATAATGCTATCAATCCAGAATATTTGGGCATATCAGAAGACCAGATAAGAGATTACATAAAAAAACATCCCATGCCCAAAGATCCAAATTATACAGCAGAAGATTTAATAGCAGACCTAACTCATTCAAGTGGGATGTATTGCTTGCCAAGTAATGTAAAAACAGAAACAATCGAGTATGTAGAAGAATTGCTAAATACATTAATAGTTTAAAAAATAGAAAGGAGAGAGAAAATATGTATGCTTTTTTAATAAGTGAAGTGGATAATTATTATCCAGCTATTAGAGTGGTTAAACTGAAAGACAATGTAAAAATAGAAGAAATAGAGGGGGACATTACAGATGGAGATTACGATGGTTATTATGATGAAGAAAGCATTAGAGATAAAATAGAAGAAGAAATTGGCATTCTTTATATTAACGGTACTGTTGACAGCAAATATCCAGTTTACGTAGACAAATCTCTCATAGAGCAAAACGAATAATTAAAACCCCCTACAGATAATTCTTTCTGTAGGGGGTTTTAAAATAATAATGAGGAAACTTCATTGAGAGAGATAGGTAAAAAAGACAAAAATATTTGTGCATCAAAATGGTCTGCTATGTTTGATATTCCTATACCATCTTTGATTATAGCAGTTGAACTTGGGTTTATCGAAGGAAAGGTCAATAAACATCGTTGTGATATTCCTGAGTCGGAAAGAAATAAAATTGAAAGCCTGAGAGAAATTTTACAAGATGGCAACCTGATACAAGGAGCTTCCCAGCTTGGAGAATTTCTTGTTCAATATGGAGGAAAAAAGTCATGGGGGAAAGAATTTGCCAGCTTGATAGCAAATTCTCCTGCTTTTCTTGGAAATATTATTGCTATTATTCATAAAAAAGCTGTTAATGTGCCTATTTTTTCAAAAAAAGACATTGATATAGAAATGGTGAAACAATTTATAAATAATAAGGAAACAATTGTTAGCAAAAACAGAGCAATAGCAAAACAAAAATCAGCTCAAACAATTAAAGAATTGCATAAATCTTTAAAAATATACAAAAAAACCTTAAACAAGAGATAAGTGTCATAAAATCATATCATCCCTTTTTGTATGTAGCTTTATACTTGCACCATTTAAATCACTATGCAAAAACAAACAAATATAGCAAATACAAAGACATGCTCTATAAACTTAAAAAAAATGCCTTACTTAAAGCATTAGCAGAATATCCCGATTTAATCAATCTTTCTTTTATAAAACGTGGAAATAAAATCATTTATTGTGATTCATGTAGAGAAAATGCTATAGAACTTAGAAACGAATATGGCTACTGGAGAGAAAGCTGGCTTGATTTTGCTGGGGATCCTTGTCCACAGTGTCAGGTAAAAAAAGACTATTATTCTCTTATAGAATTTTCAATTAAAACTCCTCTTGCATCATTTGTTTATCATATTCCTTATCCATTAGCATCTCATCTTAAAGTCAAAGATTTACAGAAACATAGCCAGAAAGCTCAAATGCTTTAGCGTTGAGATGAAACAGGAAGCCTCACTGCTTTAGCGTGAGGTAGCTCACTGTCTGCATAACATCTCCTCTTTAATGAAATATGATGTTCTTATTAATAATAATAAATGCTATTATTTTTTATTGTTCTATAATATTTTATAATGCGCAACAATATTGCAAATCCTCAGAAACAAAGCTACAAACAAGAACACTCGACGGAAGATGAATCATACTGGTATCGAATCATAGATGGAAACTACATTAGAGAGCAAATAGAAAAAATATTTAAACAACAGAAAAACGGAGATAAAAACAAATCTAACACTCAAGACAATAAAGAATTCATAGGGATAGTTAAATTTAAAAATGGTAAACTTTATGTTCAAGGGGATAAAGAAAAAATTATATCTCATTTTAAGCAAAAAGGGATTAGTAAAGAAATACTGATTAAAAAATTCCAGGAAATTAAAGAAATTGTAAAAGCAGATATTGTAGAATTAGAAGTATACTCAGTGGAAATGTGTTTTAAAGCAAACGGCAATTCTTTTGATTTTCAAAAGTTCCAATTGTCAAAAGACCTATAAAAATTTCTAACAACCCACCAAGAAGCACCTATTATTAACAATATCAATTTCAACATAATTAATTATCCCAGGTATTGTAGTCATCTGCATCATATAATCCGCCATTATTTTGGTTTAAACGACGCAAATCATCGTCATCATCATTGTCATAAGAAAAAATATAATATATAAGCCAAAATGGCCAACCAAGTAACATTGCTATATATCTCCACATAATTAATTATAACATAAAATAAATTAACATCAATTGATATTTAATCCATTAATTATTTTGTCTATAACATTTTTATCATTAACAACAACGCTTGTCTCATCTCTTAAAAGAACATAATCAGGCAAATTTTTATTATAATATGCATGAGAAAGCCAGTTAAAGCTCCCAACTACAGCTTGACTATTGTCTATTATGATTAATTTGGAATGTGTTGAATTGGGGTGCTTGTTTAAAGAGATATTTTTAAATTCTTTAAGTAATACTAATGCTTCTTTTTCGCCATAATCATTCTCAGAATAACCGTAGATTATCTTTACCTTTATTCCTTTATCGTTTAATTTTTTTAAATAATCTAATGAAAAATTTTGAAGATTATGCATTTTAATCCAAGGAGTCACGATGATAAGCTCATTTTGGGCACTGTCAACAAAATCTTCGAATGCTTTCATGTGTTCGATGGGACCTTTAAGTAAGGTTATATTGCTTTTTAATGATTTTTTAATGTTTAAAACAATCGATTCGTGCTTTTTCTTTCTTTCTTCTGTTTCATCAAATTCCACATGGCGAATTACATTTCCTTGAGAATGACATGCATTGACAATTTTTCTTAAATTGCCACCGCTACTTTTTAATTTCTCATAATTACCAACAACAATAAATAATTGTTCTGCCCTGGAAACTGCAACATTAAGAATATTAGGGGCATTATTGATAAAGCTTGAAGAATCGTTTTCGGCAAAGATTACAGAAGAAAATATTACAACTTTTGCTTGAGAGCCTTGAAATTTATGTATTGTCCCTATATTTTCAAATGACAGTAAATTTTCGTTACATACAACATTTTGCAACAAATCTTCTTGATTTTTATAGGGAGTTATGACAATTATTTCTTTGCTTTGGTATCCAGCATTAAAAAGTTTTTTGATAAGATGTTTTATTGTTATAGCTTCTGCTATATTTGTATTCCTCTTATTTCCACGAATTCCATGAACATCATAAAACAACAAATGTTTTCCACCCATTTTATTTAATTTCTGTTGATCTTCCTCATTTAACGGAGGAGTATCTATTACAAGATTGTTATAACCTGCAATCTTTGCAAATAGTTCTGCAATTGGTTTTTGGCACCGTCTATGATAATCAATAAAACAGGCTTGCCCGATGTCTGTGGGATTCCCTGTATTACATTTTGCTGCTCTATGATAAACAGTAGTAATGGCAGGAGAGAGCCTATTTCTGTCAATGTTTGAATAATGCTCATCATGATATGTCTCAAGTGTTTTATTGTCAATTGAAACAACAGGGGGGATTTGTAATGGATCTCCGACTGCGACTACTTTTTGAGACCAATAGACAACAGGATAGGCAATTTGTGGCAAAGCCATAGCTGATTCATCGATAAAGGTTAAATAAATAGGTTTAAAGTTTTCTTTGAGAAAATCTTGTGGTAAGGGGGAATTAGGTCTTATAAAATCGTCAAAAATATATGAAGAAGAATGTAAGCTTGAGAAATGAATGGGAAATATTAAGGAAATGTATAAATAAAAATTTTCTATTCCTATATTTTTGATAATTTCTTCTCTGGCTTTAAACCATAAAGAGTTATCTCCTTTTAATTGTTTAAACAAGTTGGTACAACGAACAATCTCATCTCTGTTTAAAACAGCATACAGACTGAGAAATTTTTCTGACAAATGGAATAATTTTCTTGTTGTTTTATATTCTTGCCGAGCAAATTCAAAAATTCCGTGTTTTACCCATTTATATAAGGAGTTTTGTGTAATTTCTTCTTTTTTTTGTAGGAGATAATTTCTTTTTTCTATTAATATTTCTATTTCTTTTAACTCTTTTGATATTCCCAAATAGTTTTTTGCCAAGTTGACAACTTCATCTTGTAGAAAAATATCATTGACATTAACAATGTCTAATTTTTCTATTTGGCTAATAAGAATAGAGAGTTCCTCAAGATAATTTACAAAAATTTTTTGTTTAACTATTTGTTGCCAATCATAACCTGTAAGTGCTATTAAATCTTTATATTTAAAGATAAAACTGTTTATTATTTTATTGTTTTCTCCTGTAAAAATATTGATAATTTTTTTTAAAAAAGGCATATTCTTAAAGTAAGAATAGCATTCAATGATGCTGTTTTTCAGTTCTTGATTATTTAAGTAGCAAAAATTATTTTTTGTAATTCCCTTTTTATATAAATTTGAAGATTTATATAAATCATTCCATTCTTTTACTTTATTTATTTCATTTGAAAGATAGTCATAAGCTAATTGTTTTTCATTTAAGCCATAATTATTAGTAAAAATATCTTGCAAATTTTTTTGTTCAAACTTTAAAACAGAGTAAAAATTGTCAATATTAGGATTTGTTTCACAAAATTTCTCTATCTCATGGTTTATATTTATATAATCTTCTTTTAATTTTCTTACTTGGGTTATAATTTCTATATAATTTTCAAAAGCCGTTATAAGTTGCTCTTTAATTTCCTCTAACCCATCACGTGCTTTCTCTATATTCTGAGATAATAACCAATCATTTATTTGATCAATTTTATTCAGTGAATTAATAATATTTTCTTTTTTCCCGCCCAAAAAGTAAAAACCACCATTTTTGTGTAATTCGCTGAATGCAAATTTATCTTGAAAAATAAAACTTCTTGCTGCATTCCACACTGCTTTATTTGCTGTTGAACACACAAGAATAAGCGATGGGAAGTCCTTTTTATTAATGGCTATGCTTAAAGCTCTTCTTGTTAAGGTGTCTGCCACTAAAGCCATAAGAAGAGTTGTTTTTCCTGTTCCAGGTGGGCCTTGACAGGCAATTAAATTTTCTTTTTTGGCAAACTTTTGTAAAGTTATTGCTTGTCCTTTACTTAAAGGGAAATTATCAAAAGTTCCGTACCAGAATGTGTCATCTGGAGTATTATATTTTTCAAATTTTTCTACTTGTTCGCCATAAAGATATTCATAAGCTGCAGTTTCCTGATGTAATATAGGGTCAAAATCATTACCACTTAAAATTTTCAGCTGATTTTTTATCTTTTGGGTGTTCACATCTTGCCATGGAATATTCCAAAGAAACATAAAATCATAAGGAGTTATTTTATATTTTTTATAATTTATTTTGCCTGCAAGCCATTTTTTCAAATCTTTAATGAGTTCAAAAAAATTCTTATTACTATCTTGATTCAAAAACTCTCTTAAAAATGTAAGTAATGGTTTGCCTAAAGGAAGCTCATTTATTTCATCATCGCTCATTTTTAAAGCATTAATAAAGAATGGCTTACAAATTATATAATCAGAAATTTTTTCAAGATTAATTTCAATAAAAGGGTAAACCAAACCATTTTGAGAAGCTAAATTTTTATTATGTTCAGTTATTTCAACAGCAAGAACTTTATCTATTTTTGTTGAAATTTTTAAAACAAAAAATGGGATATAGTAGATATTTTTTTCTGAATTGCCATTATTTTCAAAATCTCTATATTTTGTTTCAACGACAGGGAATAAGATAAAAAAATCTATAAATGGATTATTTATATTGTCTGATGAGTCTGTTTGGTTAATCTTTTGGGAGAGATATTCTATAAATTCTTGATTGCTTAATAGTTCATGTGAAAAGGTAATTCTTAAATTATCTTGGTTAAGAGAAAAGATACAATTGCTACTGGCAATTTGATATAAATTATATTTTGTTAAATCGCTGCTATTTATTTTTATGCTTGAGATTTCCTCAAGTGCAATATATTCAAGCCAAGAATTAATTATTTGAGGATATTGGCTATTTTGTTGCAATTATGAACCTCTTTTTATTTATCAAATAAACAAAAAACCACCTTTCAATATTTTTTATTATTTGTATGGCATTTTGCAATTAATCGTTTAAAGCCGTTTAAAGCCTATTTTATATATATTATGATGGCATAACAGCAAGTTAATTTTTAATATGTTTTAAAAAGCATACCCCTCATGAGAGGGGAAAATCCTTTTAAAAGGAGGAAAAAATGAAATTTATAGGCTCCACAGACTTTCATAAGGTAAGGGTTGAAGTTCAGCAAACCGGGATAAAAACCCAGTACACAGTGAAAGAAGTGAAATGCCCCATTTGTGGGTATCCCCATGCACAACATGCATGGGTTGAAGGCACAGGGATAGAAGTGTTTTCTTGCCCCCAGTGCCAAAGAACGGATTACTCAGAATAGGGGACAGAAGAGGAAAAGAAATTTTTTAAATTCTTTCCCCTACAAAAACTACCAAGCCCACATTTTTTGGGCTTTTTTATTAATTAAACTGAGGAGGGAAAATGCCTAAATTAAAAAAATGCCCTATATGCGGGCATGGGAATTTAATTAAAAAAGAGATAGAGGAAATCTTCAATTATAAAGAATATCATATCGCAATTCCTAATTACACAATCTACGAATGCGACACATGTAGTGAAGCAATCATAGGGAAAAATACGCTAAAAAAATCAGGAAAAATTTTAAAAAAATTCAAAAAACAAGTTGAGGAAAGAATAAAACAAGGAGGGTGAAATGCTTTATGCACAATCAACAGCTGCGCTTAACAATAAAAATTCATATCTGCAAATCAGCCATTCAAAGATAGAAGACAAAAATCACCTCCAGTTTAAAGATGCAGGCATAGATGTGGGAACAAACAACATCGCAGCAATCTTTATCAACGACGGAATCACCCCGTCTTTAATTGTTGACGGGAGAAAATATAAAAACTACAATTTCAAGTTTAACCAGCTTATTGCTGAATTAAACAAAAATAAAATGATACAATGCGCAAAAGAGCGCAAAAAAATTGAAAAAATTATTTCTTCCCTTTATAAAAAAAGGGATAAATATTTAAAAGATCAATTTTTTAAAATAGCAAAAAGAATAACAGAATATTTATATCTAAATGGAGTTTTCACAGTATATGTATCTGGCAATCCTGCAGGGCTTAAAAATATATGGGAAAACAATTCTGATAAAACAATTCCTCAATATTCTGACCAAATATACTTTTTCAAATTTCTAAGATACATCAAATGTCATGCTCAGGATTATGGGGTACAGGTTCACTACATAGATGAAAGATTTACATCAAAAATAAGCTGCATAAGCGATGACATAAAAAACATCCAGAGCAATTGCAACTTAACAAATACTTTTAATGGAAAACGTGTTACAAGAGGTTTATTTATGGATACTGTCATAAACAAGACATTCCATGCAGATATAAATGCAGCAGTAAATCATATCAAAGTAGCAACTGGTGAGGATTTCAGCTGGCTAAAAAACAGATTATTCAAACTAGCAAGCCCTATTAAGATCAAAAGCAATCAAGAATTTTGCAAGCTGATAAAAAATTGCAAAACTCAATTCAAATAAATAAAAAAGCTATATTTTGCTAATCTTTCGCCCTCATCTGAAAAGATGAGGGTTTTTTATTTTTATCATAAAAACTTTCCCGTTTAATATTATTTGATACCTCACACCATTTTAAGGAGAACCAACCAAATGGGATTTTATTGTTTAAATAAAAGCAACACAAAGCGCACAAAGCACACTACCTTGTAGTGTGCAAAAAAACAAAAAAAGGAGGAAATAGTATGTATAACAAAATAACAATAATCGGGAATCTCACAAAAGATCCCGAGATAAAATATGGTGAAAAGGGAGCGGTAGGAATGATGAGAATTGCAGTTAATACAAGAGTTAATGAAGAAATAAAGGAAACCCTTTTTATAAATGTAATTTGTTTTGGCAACACTGCCGAAAACGCAACACAATATCTCAATAAAGGATCAAAAATCTTTGTAGAAGGAAGACTCAGAGAGAGGCAGTGGGAAGACCAAAACGGGGTTAAAAGGAACATGTATGAAATTGTTGCAAACAGAATTATCTTTCTGGATAAAAAAGATGGTAACGGCGAACATGATGAAGAATTGATAAATGAACCATTTTAAATAAAAAAAATAAAAAACCATTCTAAAACAAAAAAAGGAGGTATTTTTATGGAAAACAAAGAAGTTTTAGCAGTAATAGAAGAAAATTCACCAGATGTAGATATTCCTGAACCACGAATAGTGGAAAAAGCCCTGCAAAAAATAAGACAGTACCAGGCAGTGGTTCAAAAGCAGTTAATTGCAGGAGTAGACTACGGAACTGTTCCTGGCACAACTGGCAAAGGCACTTTATTTAAACCAGGGGCTGAAAAATTGCTAAGAATTCACGGTTTAGTTGATACATATGAAATTATAGAAAAAATAGAAGATTGGGATAAAGGAATATTCTATTACTTTATAAAGTGCATACTAAAAGATTATAAAACAGGCAGAATGGTTTCTGAGGGATTAGGTTCATGTAATTCAAAAGAAAGCAAATATAGATGGAGATGGGTAACTGAAAAAGAAATCCCTCCGGATGTAGATAAAAATGCCCTTTTCAAGAAGACAATAAATTCGCAATACGGGAATTTTATTCTATATAGACTAGAGAGCGACGAAATCTTCTCTCAAGTAAACACAATACAAAAAATGGCAAAGAAGCGTGCATTATTAGATGCAACTCTGTCTGCATGCAGACTGTCATCTATTTTTACACAGGATATAGATGATGAGGATATGAAAAACGGCATTTCTCATCATCAGCCACAACCACAACCACAGTCACAGCCACAAACTCAACCCACAACATCATCTCAAGAAAATAAAATTGATGGCAAAACAATGATTGAAACCAAAAAGTTGCTGACAGAGGTATATGGGGCAAAAGCAGGGATTGAGAAACTGAAAGGCATTAAAACACAAAAAGAGCTTGCTGATTTAATACAGCAAGCACAAAAAGACAAACAAAAAGCACAAAAAGAAAAAGTAAAAGCAGAACCTGTTGAAGAAGAAATTCCTGAGGAGACAATAGAGGAGCCATTCTAAATCCTTAATAAGAATATAAAAAATAGAAAAAGCCACTATTTGCTAAAAAAAGCAAATGGTGGCTTTTTCTACATAAAAATTTTAAGGGGGAATTATGCTCAATAAAGTCGCACTTTTAGGGATACTTAACCACAGAGAACTAAATTATAAAACAAAAAGTAATGGAACTCCGATTGCGATATGTGAATGTGAAATATATCAAAAAAGCAATCTTGGAGAAAACATCGTAAAAGTTACTTTTTTCAATGAGAAAGCAGAACAAGTTGCAGAACTTGATATACAAAACTCCCCGGTATACTTTGAAGGGTCATTAAAAGGTGCAGATAAAAATGGAAAAAGCAGTATAGATGTATATGGGCATCAACTTGTTCCTATGTTTGCGGATAATATTGCCTTTAACAAAGTCTGGGTTACTGGGGAAGTAATAGAAGCAAAAATGATTAAAACAAAAGAAAAAGTAATAGAAGAAATAAAGATAAAAAATAAAGAACAAACAATAAAAGTATTTTTCCTTGACCACCAAGAAAGCAAAATTACTAAAGGACAGATAATTTTTATAGAAGGAGTATTAAGAGGCATTAAAAATAATGCCAAATTCAACATGCAAATATATGGTAAAAACTTAATTTTTTTAAAGGAGGCAAATAATGGAAATTACAATAAATGAAAAAATTCCTGCAAAAAAATCAAAAACCTTATTAGAAAACATTGTCTTCATAAATGCTATGGAAGGGATATACATTACAGAGTGTAATCCTGAACGAATTATAAAATATAAAGTTGATGGAGAACTCAAAGATGAAGGGTCAGCAGTAATTAAAGCTGACTACCTTTCAATATTTGATTATCCATTGACAATAAAAAGTACAACAAGAAATATAGTTCTTTCATCAAAAAACATACAAATTAAGGTTCCTTATCTTAAAAACATCAATGAAATTCAGTTACCAGATAATTATGGAGACAATATATACGAAATAAAAAGAGAAGTGCTTAAAAAAATAAATCTTCCCGAGTTAGAAAAAACCATATTAGAAACTGATAACGACAAGCTGAAAATTACAGCCATTCATAGCATAGAAATGTATCAGCTTACAATTCCAATTTCATCCCAAAACACAGATAAAAAACAAATAATTTTGAAAAATCTTGAATGTTTTAGGGAAATTATTGAAAAATCAAATGCTAACACATTTTCTTTGCACCTCAATGAAGAAAAACTCATTGTTACCTCAGAAGACAGCATTGCCATAATTAACACAATCGGCATTCCTATTCCTAACTACAATTCAGTTATTGAAAAAACTTCAAAATTGGTAACAGGAACCATACAAGTTAATACTGAACAAATACAAACAGCTCTGGAAATAGCGAATTTCATAGCAGAACAAGTTGATTTAAAAATAAAAGAAAACCTGTTACAAATAGAAGGCAAATCAGAAAAAGGAGAATTTGGCCCTTGCATATTTACGGAAGCAATAGGAGAAGGCAGGGGCACATATAATTCGGAAAGACTTAAAAAAGCAACACAATATTTTAAAGATTTTGAAGAGAATATACAGATTATGTTAGGAAATTCCTCTCCTATTGTATTTAAAGGAAGTGATTTAACTTATATACTTGCTCCAATTGCGACATAGGAGGCCAAAATGACAATAAAAGAAATAATTAAGAAAGTAAATCCCCAGGAAGTATTCCCTAATGCCAGGAAATCGGGCAAAGCATGGGTAATGCTTTGCCCTTTCCACAATGAAAATAAGCCATCTTTTTATGTTTATCAGGATGGTGCTTATCATTGTTTTGGTTGCGGGAAACACGGAACCTGGGTTCAATATCTTGTTCAAACAGGACAAGTACAAAACAACAAAGAAGCAATACAGTATCTGGCAAACCTTGCAGGAGTTGAAATCAATCTCAATGGTGTTAAAGGAAAGTACAAAGAACTGTATGACTTTAACGATAAGGTTTGTCAGTTTTTTCAAGAAAAACTAAAAAAAGAACATTTAAAAATTTTGGGCATATCATCTGAGGAAGTAGCGAAAGTATTCAGAATTGGATTTGCTCCGCCGGGATATTCCAATTCCAAATTATTTCCACAAGAATTTCTTAAAAAAGTTGGGTTAATAAACGAAAATGGAAGAGAAATTCTTGCAGGGAGAATAATAATTCCAATTACTGAATATAGTCTAATTAAAGGATTTGTAGGCAAAAAAATAAACGACAATGATGATAGCCCAAAATATATAAATACGCACAACTCTGAAATCTTTGAAAAAAGAAAAATTCTTTACAATTTAAATCCAGAAGAGATTAAGAAAAAAGACTATGTCATCATTGTTGAGGGATATACTGATATTTTTGCATTATATCAAGCTGGATACAAAAGCACAGTAGCTCTAATGGGATGTAACATTGATGATGTTCAAATTAGGAAAATTCAAAAATTGACCAAAAAAGTTCTTCTCATGATGGATGGAGATGAATCGGGGAGAAAAGCAACAATAGAAATTGCAAGAAAACTAATTGAAAACGACTTTACTGTTAAAATTGCTTTACTCCCAAACGGAATGGACCCGAAAGACTATGTAGAAAATGGGGGCAAATTTTCTGAGTTATTCAGAGAAAAAGTTGATGCAGAAGATTATCTATTAGAAAAGACAACATCATGGGAAGATAAATTTTTCTTGCTGAAATCTATAGCATCTAAGTACAAAAGATCCCCTGAAAAACTTATTGAATTTACAAAAAAATTTGACAATGACACACACAGGTTATTTCAGGAAATTCAGGCCGCTTTTGTGCTTGAAGAATTTGTTAAAAGCACGGGGAAAATTGTTTATAAACAAAAAGATATAGAAATTATAAGGTGGTTTGGGAATTTTATTGTATATAAAAATCAAAAATTCTGGTTCGTGATGAAAACCACCGATCCTGTGGAAGATAAGAAAAAATTATTAAAAGTACTTGAAGAGGAGGAATAATGTTTATACTTACATCGTTCGACAAAATAGATCAGTATGATAATGAAGATTTTTTACAATTTGCCATTCATTTTCCCCCAAAACATTTACAGGAAAAAATTTATGTCACTCCCTTTATTCCTGGGTATAACGGGCTAATCATAAAATCAGAAGATTTTATGGATAAACCCAAGGAATACAGGGAAGAGCTTATAAAAATATACAAAGCGAAAAAAGAGAAAATATTGCAATGGCTAAACAATCTCCCAAAAGACAAAAATATAGTTTTACTTTGCCATTGCAATAAAAAAAAAGAAAATCAAATCAGCAAATATGGGTATATGCTGTGTCACTCAGGAGTGGTAGGGCAAATAATTCTGAAACTCTTCCCTGCCGTAAAAATTGAACTTGATGAAGACAGAAAACAATATCTGCACTTATTTCTCCATCCTTCATATGATCCAATCAAATGTGCTAAATGTGCATTAGGTGGGATTGAAAAATGTGGAGAATGGAAAGATTATTGCTATGGCCCTTACGAAATAAGAGAGGATGGGGGAATATATACAATAAGAGAAAAAACAAAGGAGGAAGCAAATGTCAACAGAAGCAATAAAATTATTTTGCGCAATAGTAGCGCAGGCAATAATAGATATTTACAAAGGTAAAAAAGAGACAAAAAAAGAAGCAGTAAAATTCTTCAAGTCAAAAGAGTATGATGAAATAGCAAGGGAACTCGATAAGATGCTTCCTCAGCCTCATTTTAAAAATCTAAAAAAATTGGTAATAAATTGCCCTGAAGAAGCATACAAAAGCAGGATTATTCAGGTAATAGAAACCGATTCACTTTCTACTACGCTAGTTTACAAAAAGAAATTGAAGTGGGAAAATAAAAAACAAAAAGCACAAAAAGTTTTAGTTGCATAAATTTTTAACCCCTCTCTGTAATAGAGAGGGGTTTTATTTTTTGGTTTTAAACAGTTAAATCTCTCTTCCAAACCATATTGCTTTCCCATTTATTATCACATTCTCAGGATTCATCTCGTAAGATTCATACAACTTATTATCACTTATAACCTTTATTTTCCCCTTCGCAGGAAGAGTTTGTAATCTTTTTATCATTATTTCTCCCCCTACTGTGATTGCATAAATACCGCCCTGTGGATCAAGATACTTCCTGCTCAAATCAATCAAAACTAAATCACCATTTTGCAGCGTAGGATACATGCTATCCCCCGATACCTGTATCAACGCCATTTGCTCAGGATTTCCTTTCCTTTTAATCCAGTCGGTCCTGAACGCAAGAAAATCTATAACTACATTATCAGGAATTAATCCTCCCCCTGCACTAATTTTACCCTCAACAAGTGGTATATAAAAAAAACTTGCAGTTTTTAAATTATACAGATACTCAATATTTTCTCCTACTGTCTGAGCAATTTTAAATAAATCAAAAGCCCCAGGTTCAACCTCTCCCTTTTCTATTCTACTTAACTTTGCAAGACTAATTCCTATTTCATGTGAAAACTCTTGAAGGCTTTTATTCATTTTTTTTCTTGCAAGCTTTATTTTTTTGCCAATTAGTTTCAACAGTTCTTTTTTTTCCATATAAGTTATACTCCTTTTTGTATTCTTTATTTTTACACTTTATATATATATTTTAAATTTAAAGAACAAAAAAAAACAATATTTTTATCTAAAAAGAAAAATATTTTTCATATTTGTTGAAAAATTTTTCAACATATGATAAAATTAATTAAAAAAATAAAACAAAAAGATTTTTTTAATATTAATAAAAAAACTATTTTAAGGAGGGGGAACTTGAGTTTGCTTGAAAAAATTTCTGACAATGAAATGAAAAAATTTTTAATGTCAAATTGGGGAGCGATTCTATCTATTAAGAAGAAAAAACGGCTAAAATGTTCGGATGAAGAACTAATCAGTATTAGCGTAAAAGCATATTTAGAAGCAGACCAAACCTTTTCGCATAACAGAAGCTCAAACGGGAAAGGGAAATATAATTTTGTTA
>Ga0308412_1000279_pt1 | contig 25301 bp, 25 predicted proteins | sample HotsprottomLayer_FD_202357 | JGI IMG/M metagenome (GOLD analysis project Ga0308412, IMG submission 202357) | Hot spring phototrophic mat microbial communities from Octopus Spring, Yellowstone National Park, Wyoming, United States -... | ecosystem: Environmental > Aquatic > Thermal springs > Hot...
CGATGCCGCTACCCTGGCCCTTATCAGTCGGGGTCACTGGGGCATTGCGAACCGACTGCACCACAAACGGGATGTGGCCCTGGGGGAGGAGGCTTGTCGCACCCGCAAAGCTGGCCAAACCCTGGCTGCCTTGCGTAACCTCCTGCTAGGCTTTTTGCATGTGTGCGGTGTTCCCGTTCTACGCAGCCTTCGGCGCTTCGCGGTCAATCCCATGCCCTTGTATCGTTGGCTAATGGGGTGTATATGATAAAAGCCTGCTCCTAGCCCTTTTCTCGGCGAAAGTGAGAGTCCGTAGTGTCTAAGCTAAACCACCGTGCTACGCCTCTGACTCCTAATCAGTTGAGTCTGTCTCGGGGGATCATGGCACTGCAGACCGACCTCGAGGGACGCCTTACCTATGCCAACCGGGCCTATCTGGAATACCTGGGGCTTCAAACCTTGCCGGTAGGAAGCAGCGCCTTACAGGACGTGAGCCCCGAAGAGGCATCGGTGGTGATGCACACCGTAAGGCAAGCCCTTCTCAACCCCGGCCGGAGCTTCTGGGTGGAGTTCAGCAAACCCCTAAAAAAGCCTTGGAACCGCAGCCGCTGGGAGTTTGTAGCCATGGTTGATGAGCGGGGCGAGCCCGTGGGCATGCAGTGTATGGGCTACGACATCAGCGACGCCTTCCGCCAGTCCCGCTCCCAGCAAGCCTCGTTGAAGCTCCTGGCCCTGGGACTGAAAGAGACGCTTTCCCGCGAGGAAATGCTACAGCAGGCCTTGGAGGCCGCGCTGGAGGTGGTACCGGCAGCCCAGGCCGGCAGCGCAACCCTCCTTCAACCCGAGGGCCACTTTCGCTTTGTGGCTGCCCACGGCTACGACCTGGAAGCCCTGCAAAAGGTCTATATGTACCCCCAAGAACTGTTCTTGCTAAGCCAACATATTCAGGCTAGGGTATTTACCCAGGCCGACATCGCCCGCTTCAACAACCGGCTCGACCCCGAGCGGCGGGCCATCATGGAAGGGCCAGGGCGCGCCGGCAGCATCCAGGCCATGCTGGCCATTCCGGTGGTGGTCAGGGGTACAACCCGGGCCTACTTGTACCTCGATCACTTCGAGCGCGCCGATGCCTTCGATGAGCTTGACCTGCACCATATGGAGGGACTGGCCCATCACGTGGCCTGGCTGCTGTATGGCGACGAGCTGCGCAGCGAGGCCCACCGCAGCCGCTATTATGACCCCCAGACCGGACTGCCCAACCTGTACAGCCTCACAGAGGCGCTTAGAAGCCGCCCGTCGGCCCCCCGGACCCTGGTGGCCCTACACTGCCGCTCGCTGGAGCGAATCCGGCGGCTGGAAGGCGAGGGCACCTGGGCGGCGGCGGTGCGAACGGTAGCCCAGACCATGCAGGCGGGGTTGCGCTCAACCGACCACTTGGCCCACGAAAGGAACATCTTTTGGCTGCTGCTGGAGGGGGTCGACAACCCGTCGGATATTCAGGCGGTGCTGGTGCGGTTGCAGGAAAACGTGCGCAGCAAGCTGGCAGCCTACCAGCGCCAGCTCGACTTCACTCCCCGCATCGGGGTGGCCTTCGCTCAACCGGGCGTTGACCTGGATGAACTCCCTCAGGCCGCCGAGATGGTTCTGGAGCAAACCCAGCCTGGGCAGCTTCGCTTTTTCGAGCCCTCCCTGGCGCAGAACACCCTCGAGGACCATTGGCTGCGCCAGGCCCTGGGGCAGGCCCTGCGGCCGCTAAAGTCGGGGGAGGCCCCTTTGGGTTTCTGCCTGCACTACCAGCCTATTCGCACCTTGGCCGATGGAGCTTTGCAACACCTCGAGGCCCTGCTGCGCTGGCAGCACCCAGAACGGGGCTTGATCTCCCCAACAAAGTTTCTGCCAGTGGCGGAAGAAGAAGGCTGGATGGTAGAACTGGGCGACTGGATTATCAGAGAGGCGGTGGCCCACGCCGCAGCCTGGGGAGTTCCCATCGCGCTTAACCTGGCCGAAAGCCAGCTTAAGCCGAGCCTTCCCGATCGCATATTTACCCATCTTCAGCAGCATGGCCTACCCCCTCAGCAGCTAATCCTCGAGGTAACCGAACGGATAATGCTCGACGAAACCGGCCTGGCAGTGCTGCACAGCCTGGCCCGCCGGGGGCACCCCTTGCACCTCGACGACTTCGGTAGCGGGTTTTCCTCTTTGGAGCGCATCACCCGCCTCCCCTTGACCGCCATCAAGCTGGGCCAGGGATTCGTCAAAAATCTGGGCCTGACCCCCCAGACTGATACCATCGAAGCACGCCTGTTACGAGCTGTGCGCGCGTTGGGAAATGGATTGGGGCTCCAGGTCATCGTGGAGGGGATCGAAACCGAGGCCCAGCGCCGGTTCCTCATGGCCGAAGGTTTCTCTTTAGGTCAGGGCTATCTCTTGGGGCGGCCTGCGGCTGTAACGTCTGACAAGCAAGTCTGGTTCTTACAGCGTGGGGGTAGATGAGGGGGGTACTCAATCGGCCACAGTTTAGCCTAATCTACGGCACAGTTGTCCTCGGTGCGTTTGTTTTGGTGGCTTTGCCGGATTTCTTGGGTTTGCAACACGCATACAGGCTACCCTTTCTGATGGTATTCACAGCCACCACCTCCAGCGTCTATGGCCTCAAGTGGGGGCTTTTGGCCGCTGGGATATCGGCGCTGCTGCTGGCTGGCCTGGCCGGGCTTCAGGTGTTGGACGGGCTGATACTGCTGATGTCTGCGGCGCTGGCCAGCAGCATTGGGGGAAGCCTTCGCCAGGCCCACCGCCACACCAAGGCGCTGGCCCGCAGCCACCGGCTGATTGCCGAAGCCCTGGAAGCCGTTCCCAAGCTCGACAGCCGCCAGGCCCTGCTAGATAGCCTCCCGCAGCGCCTAGTCGACCTTGGATCGGGGGGCCACGTGAGCCTATGGCTACCCAAGGGAAATACCCTTCATCTGCTCAGAAGCATTCCCCCTATTGGCCTGCAGGAACTTTCGCTGCAAGGCGTGGTGGGCCGGGCATTGCGCGAAGGCAAGCCCCAGTATGTGCCCGATGTGCGGCGGGAACCAAGTTTCATTGGGGTGCATGGTCTTGCTACCTTGAGTGAGCTGGCCCTCCCCCTATTCGAGCGGGGCGAGGTTGTAGCCGTATTCAACCTCGAGCGCAACAAACCTTTTTTACCTGAAGAAGTGGAGGGGCTGACCCGTTTTGCCGAAACAATCAGCCTGCAGTTGGACCGGCTGGCCAACCTCGAGGCCCGCCGTCTGCTCTCCGATCTGTCGGTGGAGCTGCAAAAAGTGGGCTCATTGGAAGAAGCCTCACATATGGCCCTTTCGCTTCTGCTGCAAGAACTCGCCCTCGAGGCCGGAACCATCTGGGAGGTTCGTGGGGCCCGAATGCAAGCGCTGGCTCATCTGGGTTTGAGCGAGCCAACCCTGCTAGAGGTTCTGCAGCGGGGCCTGCCATACGGTCAGGGCTTGGCCTGGAAGGTATATGCTTCAGGAAAACCTTTTTTCACACAGAATTGTGCAACCGAGCCGCAAGGCGTACCGGCTTTACAGGCCCTGGACTGCCGTACTTTTGTCGCTCACCCTATTCCCACATACGGCACTGAACGCAGCCGGTACATCCTGGTTGCAGGAACCTCCCACGAGAGAACCTGGCGCAAAGCCGAGCAGGAATTGCTATTGCTGTTCTGTCGCAACTTAGGGATTGGCTTCGATCACCTAACAGAAAAGAAGCGTCACGAGGGGGTTAGCCGCCTGATGCAAGAACTGCTGGAAGAGCCTCTAGAGAATCTTTACCACCTGGTGCTGGCAGAGGCCATCGAGCAGGTACCGGGTAGCGAAGCGGGAAGCCTGCTGGTGCTCGAGGATGGAAAATACCATTTCAAGGCCGCGTTAGGCTACGACCTTGCGAAGTTACAGGCCATACACTTCAGCTCGGAAGCCATGCTTAGCTGGTTTGGCCTGGGAGAGCAACGCGCACTTCAAGGGGAAGCCCGCATTCTAAGCACGGATGAAGCCAAGTTCTGCCAAATTGCATCGCCCGAGATCATCAACGCTGTCGGCGAGGCGCGCGAGATCAAAGCCAACCTCTGCCTGCCCATCGCCTACCGGGGCGAGGTGCTGGCTTACCTCAACCTGGATAACCTACACGATCCGCTGGCCTTCGGCAACGACAGCCTACGTGCAGCCCGATTTTTCGCAGCGCCCATGGCTACCTTATTGCACGATAGCAGAACCCATCGCCTTCTAGAGGAAGCCGCTCTCACAGATCCCCTGACCCGGCTGCCCAACCGCCGTGCTTTCGACCAGGTGCTTTCGGAAGAACTCGAGCGGGCCAGGCGGTATGGTTATCCGCTCGCCCTGGCAGTGATGGACCTAAAGGGATTTAAGGCCATCAACGACAGCTTGGGGCATGCCACCGGGGACCTGGCCCTGACCAAACTAGCCCAGATGCTGGAAAAGGAACGCCGCTCGGGCGACCATCTATTCCGCTGGGGGGGTGATGAGTTCATGGCCATCCTTCCCCACACCGATAAAACCGAGGCCTCAGCGGTGGCCGCCCGCTACGTCCAGATCATCGAGTCCATATACTTCGAAAAGCACAGCCTGGGCGTGAGTATTGGACTGGCCTCCTACCCCGAGGATGGTTCAACCTCAGCTGAGCTGCTCACCACCGCAGACACGCGCATGTACCAAGCAAAAGCCCTGGGCATTTCGCTGAAGTTGTGACTGGTCTATATCGTGGGAATGTACTTCAAACTCTCACACGGAGGCCGCAAGCGGCTCATTGCTCGCTGGAACGCGCTGCTCATCTCGCTCGGCGTTGATCCAGACCAGCATTCCTCCATACTGGATGATCTGCTGACGCGCCATAGCGAGCCACAGCGGTGCTACCACAACCTAGCCCACCTTGATTCCCTGTTTTCGCTTTTACCCGCACGGCCTCACCTCGAGTTTGCGGTCTGGTTCCACGACGCCATCTACGACCCCACCCGCAGCAACAACGAGACCCAAAGCGCCCTCCTGGCCGAACAAAGCCTAAAGCGCCTGGGGATACCCCCCGGGCTCGTTGAGGCTGTGGTAGCCATTATTCTGGCCACACAAAACCATCGCTCGGACAACCCCGACACGGCCCTGTTCCTCGACGCCGACCTAGCCATTCTGGGCGCCGCTCCTGAAACCTACTTGGCTTACAGGCAGGCCATCCGGCAGGAGTACGCCTGGGTGCCCGAGTCGTTGTTCCGGGAGCGGCGCGCTCTGGTCTTACAGAAGTTTTTGTCCCGCGAGCGCATCTACCAGACCGCCCCATTCGCCAGGCTGGAGCAGCCCGCCCGCGAAAACCTGCAACGCGAGCTGCACAGCATCGCTCAGGGAGCTTGAGCAGGGTGGCCCTGCAGCGCTTGCCAGTAGCGCTCGAGGCTCTCCCCCAACTGCACGGACAGCCCTAGGCGGTAGGCTGTGGCCACCCGCCGGCCCAGCGCCCGGATCAGCGGATCGGAGTTATTTTCCAGTTGAGCCAGGGCTTTTTCCGAAAGGGCCACGCATACCTGCTCGGGATAGGCCGGCGCGGACGGCAGGCTGAACCAGTAGCAGGCCGCCTCGGGCTTCACCACCGAAACCCCCCGGCTCGTAAACCAGTCGGCACCCTCAGCATGAACATAGACCTTGGCGGCCTGAGCCACTGCCTGGCGCAGCGCCTCGGCGAATGGCCGCGGAACGGCCCATCCCACCGGGGGGGGCGTGGGTAGCGGGCGGTAGGCCCGCGCCCTCAACTCGACGTTTTGTTCGCCGTTCCACTCGCTCAGCACCACCCCCGCAGCCAGCTCGATGGTTTCAGGAAGATTTTCGCCCCTGTCGCGCCATTTGACAACACGAAGGCCGTTTAGGCGAAACGACAGGTGCTTACCCTCACCCATGGTGCGCACGTACTCTGGCCGGCCCTGGGTGTAAAACAGCGGCTCGGGGTTGCCCTCCCCCAGGGGCTCGAGCAGCTTTATGGCCTGGTGCAGCTCGGCCAGGTCTTCCCCGTCCAACCAGCCATCCAGGAGGATTTCTGGCTCCGGCGCTGGAAACTGGGCCATGTAGCGGTAAATGGCTTCGGCGAAAGCAGGGATCTGCGTCTCCTCAATGACAAAACCCGCCGCCTGGGCATGGCCCCCAAAGCGCTTGAGAAAAGGCTGGGCCGCCTGCAAAGCCCCCACTGCGCTGATACCGGGTGTCGAGCGCACCGATCCCTTGCCATCGGCCATGATGAAAACCGGCTTGTGGTAACGCTCGAGCACCCGGCTGGCCACGATCCCCATCACCCCTGGGTGCCCCTGGGCGTCGTGAACGACCAGGGCCGGCTTTGTGGGATCGAGGCAGGACTCGATGCGTCCCAGCATCTCCTCCTCGATGCGCTGACGCTCATGGTTGAGCCGGTTCAGGTGCTCGGCCAGGGAGCGGGCTTGCAGCATGTCCTGGGTGGTGAGGAGGGCCAGGGCCACCTCGGCCTGCCCCAGCCTCGAGGCCGCATTGATTCGGGGGGCAATGCGAAAAGCAATCTCGCTGGCGCTAAACTCGCGGCAGTGCTCGGTGGCCAGCGCCTTCAGGCCCAGGTTGGCCGATTCACGCAAGCGGGAGAGCCCCTCCTTGACCAGCGCCCGGTTGAAGCCCTGCAAAGGAGCCACATCAGCCACCGTACCGACAGCCGCCAGGTCAGCGTACTCCAAGGGCGGGTCCTGACCCAGCAGCTCGAACACCTGCCACAGCAGCAAGAAGGCCACCCCTGAACCGGTGGGGTGGGCCTGACCTTGCAAGCGGGGCGAGAGGGCCGGGTGCACAACCAGGCCCGGCGGCGAGGAGGCCCCCGGCGTGTGGTGATCGGTCACCAGCACCGAAACCCCGTTTTCTACTAGCCCCCGCAGCTCAGCGTGGTTGGTAATGCCACAGTCCACGGTGATGAACAGGTCACAGGCTTCCTGGTGCTCCGGCACCCGTTCCATCAGGACGCCGTAGCCCTCGCTCAAGCGGTGGGGAATGAAGGGGTGGATATCGGCCCCCAGTCGGCCCAGGCCGTTTAGCAGTATGGCTGTGCCGGTCAGACCATCGGCGTCGTAGTCGCCGTGAACGCGGATGCGCTCTCGTTTGTCCAGGGCTTCGATGATGCGCAAGGCCGCCTCTTTGAGGCCTTCGATGGGGAGGAGGGTGAGCGGGGGCTCGAGGTCATCCTTTCGCCTAAAGCCGCGGTTCCAGAGCACCGCTGCGGCCAGGGGCGATATGCACATTTGTTCGACCAGGGGGCGCAGTTCGGATACATGCGGCCATTCGCGGAACTTCCACTTCATCTACACCACTTCCCAAAAGCCAGATGGGCCCCAGTCTACTGGGCCAACAGTCGGCCTTTCCTGGCACGCCCTTCACGGATGCCTTCGGGCTCATGAGCGCCCAAGCTCAGGTGGGCCGGTCGGGAATGACCGGGCTCTCCTCGGGGTGCTGCTTTTTGAGGGCCTCAAGCTCGCCCTTGACCTGGCGCAGCTCCCGATCGCGTTGGCTCAGGGCGGCCTGAGCCTTCCACCAACCGCTGAACACATACAGCCCCATCACTGCCAGGCCCAGCCCAAACATCGCCACCAGCAACAGGCTCAGGTGTACCAGACCCCAGGGCGTCCCAACTAGGAGCCCCGGCTCCAAAACGTACAGGGCCCAGGTCGTAGCCGCCACCCCTAGCACGATCGCAAAGGCCAGCGCGCTCAGGACTTTCATGCTAGCAGTTTACCCCAGAACCTCCGGTTCAAACCCACTTCTGCAGATCGATGCGACCCTCGTAAATGGCTTTGCCGGTAATGGCCCCCTCCACACCCAGGCTTTGCAGGCCTTTTAGATCGGCGTCGGAGGCAATACCCCCCCCGGCGATCAGAAAGCCCGGCCAGGCCGCGCGCACCTCGCGCACAACCTCGAGGTCCAGCCCGGCCAGGGTTCCATCCCGTCGCGCATCGGTGTAGATGAGGGTGCGGACGCCCATCTCCCACATTTGCAGGCTCAGATCCGGCACCTTGATGGCTGTTCTCTGCGTCCAGCCCGAGACCACCACCTCCAGCCCCCGGGCATCGAGGCTGACCACCACCCGCTCGGCTCCAAACTCCCGGAGCATCCGGGCTAACACTTCCGGCGCCTTCACCGCCACCGTGCCCACCACCACCCGACGGGCCCCCAGGGCCAGGATTTCCCGAGCTGTCTCCACACTGCGCACCCCACCCCCCACTTCAAACGGAATCCCGATGGCCTCTGCGACCTCGCGCAGCAACGCCCGGTTTTCCCCCCGACCGGTGGCCGCATCCAGGTCTACCAGATGCAGCATCCTGGCCCCTTGCTTCTGCCAGTTCAGGGCGGCCTCCACCGGGTTTTCGTAGTAGACGGTTTCTCGGCTGGGGTCGCCTTCACAGAGTCGGACGGCCCGCCCACCCTGAATGTCCACTGCCGGTATGACCAACATTCGAGGATTGTATCAAGCCAGACGGTACAAGGCCATCAGTAGATTTTCTTACCCAGGAGGCTGCTGGCCAGTTCAACCATCATCTTGGCGGTGCGGTTGGCGATGTCCAGGATGGGGTTTACCTCGACCATATCCAGGCTGGTCACAATCTGGGCATCGGCCAATAGCTCCATGAGCAGATGGGCCTCGCGGTAGGTCAGCCCACCAGGCACCGGCGTGCCCACCCCCGGGGCGATCTCGGGGTCGAGCACGTCGGCGTCCAGCGATAAATGTACTTTGGAAAAACCTCTAAACTTGATCGCGACCTGCTGGGCGATGGCCGGAATGCCCTGCACATCGACTTCCTTCATGGTGAAAACCGTAATTCCCCGCTCGCGCAGCAGGCTTACCTCGCCTGGATCCAGGCTGCGAATCCCGATGAGCACCACGTCCTCGGGCCGCACCTTGGGGCCAGGATGGCCCAGGTTCACCAGGCGGGGGTCGCCCAGGCCGCATAGATGCGCCAGAGGCATCCCATGGATGTTGCCACTGGGGCTGGTCTCGGGGGTGTTGAAATCGGCATGGGCATCCACCCAGATCACCCCCACGCGATGGTTGCGGCTGGCCCCCGTCACCGAGCCCATGGCAACGGAGTGATCCCCGCCCAGCACGATGGGAAATGCCCCGCAGGGCATCTGGTTTAGGGCTTCGATGGTGTCCAGACATACCGCTCGAATGGCCTCGAGGTAGCCCAGTCCACCCGGTTCGTGCTGGGTTTGGCGTAGGCTCTCCACTACCGGCACCCGCACATCACCGTGGTCGTGCACGCGGTGACCCAGGGCCTCGAGCACCTCCTGCAAGCGCCCGTAGCGCATGGCGCTGGGCCCCATGTCCACCCCACGCCGACCCTGTCCCAAATCCATCGGAACCCCCAGGATGCCAATGTCTTTCATACCCCCCTAGTCTAACCGTTGACCTAAAGCCCCCGCGGCGCTAACATGAAGAGCTGCGCGAGCTCTGGAAAATGAAAGCGCGACCCCTACAAAGCATCAACCTCTCCCAGCTCATACGCGTGGGAGGCAGCATCAGCGCCCAGAACGAAATTCGGGACTACATTGCCCTGCCCAACGAGCGCATACCCTTGGAAGAAAAAGCTGTCTGGAAGGCAACCGTCACCCGATTGGAGGGTGAAGGGGGGGTGGAGTTCTGGCTTTCCGGTGAAATCGCCGGCAAGGCCTTGATGGAGTGCCGCCGTTGCCTGACCCCCACCCCCACGCCGGTGCGCGCCCACTTTCAATACCTGCTTCGCTACCAGCTGGGCTTGCAGCACCTCGAGGTCATTGAAGAAAACGGCGAAGAAATCCTGCTCTTCGGCCACCCCGACCTCGACCTGGAGCCGCTTTTGAGCGAAGCCTTTGCCCTCGAGCTGCCCTATACCACCCTCTGCAAGGAAGACTGCAAGGGCCTGTGCCCGGTTTGCGGGGCCAACCTCAACGAAGTAGACTGCGGACACCAACCGCGAAAAGAGACCCGGCTCGGCGCCGAGCTTTCCAAACTGCTGGACGAGCTTCTATAGCCCCAGCTCCACCGCCTCAGGCCTGAGGTGGCCGACTGGCTTTGTGCCGAGGAGGGTTTGTATTAGGCTGGTTTCGTGTCGGTTATCGCTATAGACCGTTGGTTGCAACACCTGGTGCAGCACCTACCCATCGCTCGAGCAGGCTGCGACCCCGAGGGCGTTCACCAGGTACGGGTGGCGGTGCGACGGCTCAGGGTGTGGCTGCGGCTGGCCGGGCTGCGGGTGCTCGAGGACGACCTGGCCTGGCTGGTGCGGGCCGCTGGCGAGGTGCGCGACCTAGAAGTGTTGCTGCAACAACCCGACCTGCCCAAAGCCTTCCGAGAATGGGCCATCTCGCGGCTGGAACGGGCCCGGATCGCTTTTGTGCCCCTGCTGGACAGCCCCCGGCTGGCCGGGCTGCTTCGGGCCCTGGCCCACCTGCCCCCCACCGACAAGGAGCTGGCCCAGAGCCAGCTAAAGCGCTTCACTCGCCAGGTCGAGCGCAAGGCCCAGGCGTGGCGCAGCCTGGACAGCGTCGAGAGCCTGCACGCCCTGCGCCGGGCCCTGCGCCGCCTGCGCTACGCCAGGGAGTGGCTGGGGCAGGACAGCCAGGCCGTGAAGGAGCTTCAGGAGGTCTTCGGGCAGGTGGGAGACCTTAGCTTTACCCTGGGCTATATGACCGCCTACGAAGCCGAGGGGGGTCGGTCGCTCGGAGCCTACAAAGAACAGCTCGAGGCCCAGCTGGCCGAGGCCCTCGAAGCCGCCAGGGCGGCCTGGCAGACCTGCTGGGCTAACCTAAGCTAGAGCGTGAGGAACAGTCCTCCGGCCAGTTTCATGGCCGAGCATTACTTCTTGCGGGGACGATATTTGCCGTAAGAACCGCGGAAAATTTTGCCACGGCGAGTACGACGGTCACCTTTGCCCATGCTCAACTCCTAAGCTTTAGCTCCGCTCAAAAGCTGGTGCACTTTGCTCATCAGGCGGGACTTGCGACGGCTGGCTGCGTTCTTGTGCAGGGTAGAGCCTTTGGCCGCCTTGTCGATCAGGCTTTCAGCGTAACGCATGACCCGCACCGCCTCGCTGGCGTTGCCTTCTTTAGCCAAGGCCACCGCTTTCTTGCTGACGGTCTTGATGGCCGACATTTTGGACTTGTTGCGGGCACGGCGCTTGAGCGACTGCCGGTGGCGTTTCATGGCCGAGGGATTGCGTGCTGTTTTTTTCTGTGCCATAGTTCTCCAAAATCGCCCGGTCGGGGGCTGCGGCGCAAAGGCAGCCTCGAGGCAAACCGCTCACAAGTCTAGCACAAGGCGAGCCCCCATGCCTAGACCCTAAAACTCGTTGCGGGCGGCCACCCAGTCCATACGCACCTGGCCGCGCGCGTCCTTGAAGCGAAAATAGACATCGTATAGGTTGGCGTCGGCGGGGTAGCGAATTTCCTCGGAAAAGCGGCCTTGGTAGCGCTTAACCAGGCCTGGGCTGCTCTGACCCGCGCGGCGAATCTCCACTTCAAAGCTTCCCTGCCGCAAATCCCCGTTCACCGTCACCTTTAGAAAAGCCCGGATGCCCGTCACCCGGATCTGATTGCGGGCCTCTCCGGTGTAATTCCAGTAAAAAACCGGGGTAAAAGGGGCATAGCCTACCGCCAGGCCATACCGCTCGGCGTAAAAGTACACCCCTGCTGCAATTAGCGCCAGGAATAGAAGCGTTCGCATGGTCTAAGTATACGCCAGGCCCGGTCGGGCTCGAGCAAAAAAGCCTATCCCCAAGCGTTAAGCGGCATCCCCCGCATTGCTATACTTGGGGGCATGACAGCGGAGGAAGCCTTGGACCAACTGCTTACGGGGGCGGTGGAGATCATTCCCCGGGAAGACTTGCTTGCGAAGTTGAAGTCGGGAAAAAAACTGGTGGTCAAGCTGGGGCTGGACCCCACCCGGCCCGACATTCACATCGGCCATGCGGTGGTGCTGCGCAAGATGCGGCAGTTCCAGGAGCTGGGCCACAAGGTGGTTCTCATCATCGGCGACTTTACCGCCATGATCGGCGACCCCTCGGGCCGCAGCAAAACCCGCCCGCCCCTCACCCTGGAGGAAACCCGCGCCAACGCCAAAAGCTACGTAGAGCAGGTGGGTAAGATCCTCATCACCGACGACCCTGCGCGCTTTGAGCTGCGCTACAACTCAGAATGGCTGGCAAACCTGAACTTTAAGGAAATCATCCGGCTGGCCTCGCTACTCACCGTGGCCCAGATGCTCGAGCGCGAAGACTTCAAGAAGCGCTATACCGAAGGCGTGCCCATCTCCCTTCACGAGTTCCTCTATCCCTTGGCCCAGGGCTACGACTCGGTGCCCATCGCTTGCGATGTGGAGATGGGCGGCACCGACCAAAAGTTCAACCTGCTGGTCGGGCGCGAGGTGCAGGAGGCCTACAGGCTGGAAAAACAGGTGGCCTTCATCATGCCGCTGCTGGTGGGGGGGGATGGGCAGAAGATGTCCAAGAGCTACGACAACTACATCGGCATTAGCGAGGAGCCCAGCGAGATCTTCCGCAAGCTGATGAAAATCGAAGACCCCTACCTGCAAACCTATTTCGAACTCTGCACCGACCTGACACCGGAGGAAATCAAAGAGGTCTTGCAGCAGGGCGGCCCGGTAGGCGCGCACCGGGTGCTGGCCCGGATGGTTACAGGAGCCTATGCTCAGGAGCTGATTCCCCCTCGCCTGGACAAAGCTTTTTACCGGTCGCTGGGATACAGCTGGGAGGCCCACGGGCACGACCAGGGCGGTGCTCCGGTGGTGCGACAGGCCGAGGCCCGCTACTACGAAATTGCCCAGGGGGGCATCCCCGAGGAGATGCCCGAAGTTACGTTGCGCCCCGGCGAGCTGCACGAGGGTAAAATTGCCATCGTTAGGCTGTTCACCCTGGCCGGTCTGACCGCTTCCAACGGCGAGGCGCGGCGGCTCATCGAGCAAAGGGGCTTGCGGCTGGATGGCGAGGTGCTCACCGACCCCAAGATGGAGGTCATCCTCACCAGGCCCCTGGTGTTGCAGCGCGGCAAGGATAAGTTTGTACGGGTGGTGCTGGCTTAGCCCTGCTCGAGCGGGCGGAAGGGGGTCTCGTAGCCGGTGGCATAGAGCACCCCGTTTTCCTCTTCCAGCCTTAGGCGCGGCAAGGGAAAGCGCGGCGGGCCATACACGGCTTTGCCCCCTTGCAAGGGCTCGAAGGCGCCAAAGTGGCAGGGACAGCCCAGGAAGGGGTGGTCGGTGCGATAGTTGTAAGCAATAGCGCCCAGCTCGGGGTTGTCCACATAGTTCACCACACAGCCCTGATGGGTGCAGACGCGCGAAAGGGCCAGGAAGTGGGCCTCCCCCACCGTGAGGCCCCCCAGCACCGGTTCCGAAAGCCGGAACACCACGGCCTCGAGGGGGCTGCCACTGTACTCATAATCGAAGTATTTGAACTTCCAGTGGGCTGAGAGCTCATCCAGGGAAGCCGCCCGCATCCGTGGGCCCCCGCGCCAGACGGGTTCGGCCACATCGGCCTTGGCGAAGTGAATGACGTAGGTGCGCCAGACCAGCCAGCCAAAAAAGCCCGCGGTGATGGCGCTGGGAACAATCCACAGCAGGTCCCGCCGATTGATGCGGTGCGGGTTTTGCAGATCGGGCTTGTCCATGGCTTGAGCCTACAATCCCCCCAGGTATTGCAGCAAAGCCTCCATCTCCTCGGCGCTGAGGGCGACCGCCGACATCTGGCCCCGGCCTTTTAGGACAATCTCCCGCACCGCTTCCGGTACCTTGTTGATGGGGTTGCCCTGCAGGCGCGGGCCGGAACCCCCCTGGGCCTGGGCCCCGTGGCAGGCCGCGCACTTGCTCAAGTACACCTGCTGTCCTTTGGAGTTGGCGTTGAGCTGGTTTTTGGCAGTCTGGATCAGGTTTTCCACCCGCTCCCTAGACTCGCCGCCGGCCTTCAGGTAGCCCTCCCAGGCCACAACGGCCTCGGCTGGACGGTCCAGTTGAAAGTAGGCATTGCCCAGAAACAGCCAGCCCTCAGGCTCGTTGGGCTCGGCCCGCACCGCCAGCTCGAGGGCCTGGGCCCCCTCTTCGGGCCGGCCACTCATGAAGAGCAGGATGCCGATGCGGCGCACGGCGTTGGCGTTGCGCGGCTCGAGCTCGATCACCTTGAGGTAGCCACGCGCAGCCCGCTCGAAGTCCTGCAGCTCGTAGGCTTTGTTGGCGTAGGCCAGCCAGTCGGCGGCCAGGCCGCTTTGCTCGGCCTGGCGCTGCAAGTTGCCCAGTTCGCGGGCTTCGTTGCGGCTGGTGATGATGGTCTCGCCCGGCAGCCGCGGCACAGTATAGGCCCACAAGCCCACCCCCAGTGCCACTAGGCCCAGGCTCACGACCCCCAGCGCAACCGGGCTCAGGCGACGCGGGATGGGGTTTTCCTGGCCCAACTCGGCCAGTTGGCGCTCCAAGCGCGCCACCTGGGCCAGCAGGCGTTTGCGCTCATCTCCCTCGGCTTCTCGAGCCAGCGACTTGAGCACCTCGAGCTCGGCCCGCAGCTCTTCTGGCCGGGGGCTTTGTGGGAAGGGTTGGGCCTGGCTGCGGAAAAAAGGCCACAGGGCATAGGCCAGGGCCAGTCCAAACAACAGTGCAAGCAGAAAGTAGGCCATCATGGTTGTCGTTCAGGGGATTCCAGCTCGGCCTCGAGGCGGGCGATTTCTCCCTCGGAAACGTCGGATACCACCTGGGCCCTCGCTTTGACCTGGGCCAGGTAGCGCCACAGACCAAAACCCAGCAAGCCCAGGCCCACTAGGGGCGAAAGCCAGATCAAAAGGGTCAGGCCCCTGGCGGGAGGCTCGTAGAGAATCCAGTCGCCGTAGCGCTCTACGAAGAACTGGCGAATCTCGGCCTCGGTCTTGCCCTGGGCCAGTTGCTCGGCGATGATGCGCCGCATCTCCACTGCAATTCCAGCGTTGGACTCCGCCGCCGACTCGCCCTGGCACACCGGGCAACGCAGCGCGCGGGCAATCTCGAAAACCCTGGGGGAGAAGTCCGGGGGCGGGGTGCTGGGGTTGGGCTGGGCCAGGGCCAGGGCCAGCAAGCAATAACCAGCCGCCAACAGCCGTGAAGGTCGGAACCAACCAAGAGCCCATCTGCTATTCGGTCGTCTCATTGCAACACCCGCTCAATATAGCCCTGCAACTGCGCTTCGTTAAGCTCACCCGTGTGCCGGTGTAACACAATGCCGTTGCGGTTGATGATGAAGGTCTCGGGCACGCCGTAGTAGCCGTACTCGATGCCGATACGCCCACGCTCGTCGTAGACGCTGGGGAAGGTCAGGCCATACTGCCGGATGAACCTCAGGGCCTCGGCCTGGCTGTCCTGCACATTGACCCCCAGAATGAGTACCCGGTCTTTGTACTGTCGGTGGAAGCGCTCCAAGAGTGGCGCCTCGGTGCGACAAGGAACACACCAACTGGCCCAGATATTCAGCAGAACTGGTTTGTTCAAGCCCTCCCGGATGCCCATTTCCGCCCCGTACTGCGCCCGGTAAGGTTCCAGCAGGGGCAAACTGAAGCTGGGCGCAGCCTTGCCCACCAACACCGACTTCAACTCGGTGGGGTTGGGGCGCTGCATACCCCAGTAGAATAAACCACCCAACAGCAACACCCAGACTGGCCAAAACCTCAGCACAACTCTCCTCTTTTTTCGCTGGCCTCAGTCCCCCGCGATCGGAGACATCCGCCGACTGGCTACCCTGGCCCCAGCCGGCCAGAGGATATACATCGTACCCAGCACAATGATCAAACCAGCCACCCACAGCCACACGACCATGGGGGTGACGATGAGTTTGATGGTCGCCCACTGGCCCTTTTCCTGGTCAAACTGCATCAAAACGAAGTAGTAGTCGTTGTAGAGCGAGTATTTGACCACGGGCGTGGCCAGCGGGGAGCTCATCTGCGGGTAAAAGTTCAGCCGGGTCTGGTAGCGCCCATCGGCCCCCCAGCCCTCGCGGCTGGTCGAGCGCACCTCGATGGGCGCAACGGCAGCAAAGCGGTTGGCCTCCTCCCTGGCTCCAATGGACAACAGGCGAATCTCCAGGCCACGGGTCTGCCAGGTCTCCCCCACCTGGAGGGTCTTTTGCTCGGTCACCCGGTAGGTCTGGCTAAAAGCGATGGCCAAAGCCGCCAGGGCCACCCCGAAGTGCACGATGTGCGAACCAAAGCGGCGTTTGTGGCTGGCAGCCAGTTCCATCAGGGCCTGTCCCGCTGGAATCCCCAACGAGCGCGCCCGCTCTCGCACGCCTTGGGCCACCATCAGCCAAATGGCGGTTAGGTTGTAGGCAAAAAGCCCTATGGCCAGCGAGACCCCTACGCTCAAGCCCAGCAGCAAGCCCAGCAGGGTTCCTACGCCCAAAGCGATGAGCATCGCCATCAGGTTGCGCGTGACCTGGGCGCGGGAGTATCGCCAGGGCAAGACCGGCCCAATGCCCATCAACAGCAACATGAAGATGCCCAGTGGAACCGTGACCTGGTTGAAGAAGGGGGCCCCTACCGAGACTTTGGCCCCGCTCACAACCTCCACCACCAGCGGCCACAAGGTACCCAGTACCACCACAAAGGCAAAAGTGCCAAAGAACAACGCCCCGGCCAGCAAGGCCCCCTCACGGCTTTTCAGCCTAACCTCGCCCGCTTCCCTGATTTCGGCGGAAACCCGGGCCAGCAGGCCCAAACCCACCCCCATCACGCCCAACAAAAACACCAAAAACCAAACCCCTACCGGACCACTGGTAAAAGCGTGAACCGATTGGATGACCCCCGAGCGGGTGAGGAAGGTACCAAACAGCGTAGCTGCAAAGGCTAAGGTCACGAAAGCGAAATTCCAACCTTTGAAAAGGCCCTTGCGCTCCTGTACCTGGGCGGTGTGGAGGAAGGCCGTCGCCAGCAGCCAGGGGATGATGGAGGCGTTTTCGACCGGATCCCAGGCCCAGTACCCCCCCCAGCCCAGAATCTCGTAGCTCCACAACTTACCGGTGAAGATGGCCGCGGTCAGGAAGCCCCAGGCCACCAGCGTCCACCAGCGGGTCTCGAAAATCCAGCTCTGGTAGCGCCGGGCTACCATGGCCGCCACCGCGTAGGCAAACGGCACCGAAAGCCCCACAAAGCCCAGGTACATCAAGACCGGGTGTACCGCCATCATCCAGTGGTTTTGCAGCAGGGGGTTGGTGCCGCGGCCATCGGGGGGCGGGTTGGGCACGGCATCGAAGGGGTGGGCCACAAAGACCATCACTGCAAAGAAGAACACCTGTACGGCAAATAGCGTGCCTAGCGCCGCCGGGGCCCGCCAGACATCCAGGCTTTGGCCGGCCCGCAAGCTCACCAGCCAGGTATAGGCCGCTTGAAGCATGGCCCACAGCAAAATGGAGCCTTCCAACGCCGCCCAAGGGGTGACCAGCTTGACCCACAGGGGGTTGTTGGCCGAGCTGTGGTTAGCTGCATACGAGACGCTAAAATCGTTGGTCAAGATGGCCCACTCGAGCGCCCCAAAACTGACTGCTGCAGCCAACAAGGTAAGCAGTGAGAGGCGCTTGGCGGCCTCAAGGTAGCGCCCATCCCGCAGGCTGTGGGCCAGCACGGCCAGCAGCAAGCCCAGGGCCGAAAGGATTAGGGCGGCGACAAGAGAGACCCCTCCCAAAAGACCCGGTGTCAAGCGAACCTCCCACCCATCACTGGGTCTCCTCGATCAGCTTGCGCACCTGATCGGGCGTCCAACCCTCTTTGGGGGCCTGGTAGGTCTCGGAATGTTTGACCAGCAGATTCTGACTTACAAAGGTCTCCCCTTCAAAACGGCCCTCCACCACCACGCCCCGGTTCTCGCCAAAGAGGGCCGGCGGAACCGTACCCGACGAACGGATGGGAATATCTTTGACCCCGTCGGTAACCACAAAGCGCAGCTCGAGGGTCTGGGGGTTATAATCAAGCGTACCCGGCTTAACCAGGCCGCCCAGGCGCACTGCGCGGTTCTGGTAACGATCGACTTGCTGAAAGTATTCGCTAGGGGTGATGAAGTAGACCAAGTTCTGGCCCAGACCGCCAAAAATCAGGTAGGCCAGGGCCCCTGCCACCACAACCAGTCCAATGAGATATTTAGGTTTCATGCGTACCTCGATGGCTTATCTGTTCTTCTGGTAGCGCCAGAGCAGATAGCCCAGATAGCCAAACACCAAAAGGTAGACGGCTGCATAGGTCCAGACCACAAAGGGGTTGGCTGGGTTCCAAAGCGGGTTATCGGGCATTCTAGGCCTCCTCCCTGGCCGCCTCACGGGCGGCAATAATGCTGCGAAGCCGTACCAGTCCAATAAATAGCAGGGTGAAGGCCGCCAGGTTGACCAGCATAGGAATCAGGATCGCCGCGTCCACGTTGATTTTTCCGGTGGTGAGGTCGATGGACTGGGTCTGGTGCAGGCTGCGCCACCACTTGACCGACATGTAGCTGATGGGCACGTTGATGGCCCCCAGGATCGCCACCCCCGCAGCGGCCTTGGCCCGCAGCTCGGGGTCCTCGATCGCACCCCGCACCACCACGTACCCCACGTAGATGGCGAACAGGATGGCGGTGGTGGTCAGGCGCGGCTCCCAGTCCCAGTACACCCCCCAGGTGGGCCGGGCCCAGAGCATACCGGTCAGCAGCGCCAGGGCCATAAAGATAAGACCCACCTCCACCACGGCTGCGGCCACGCGGTCGTGATGGGCTCTGCGCTGCACCAGATAAGCCACAGAATAACCCAGCGCGGCAAAGCTGGCTAGATAAGCCATCCAGGCCGTGGGAACATGCATATGGAAAATTCGAGCCACAAAGCCCTGGCTTTGGTCAGGTGGCGAACCCATGGCCATGATAAACCCCACCACCGCACCCACCACACCCAGGCCCAGGATGCCCAGGGTGAGGCCATCCAGGCGGTTGGTTTGATTGGAGTGTGCTAGCTGCATTCGAGTCCTCTCCTCTATAGTATGTATTCTGACCCGAAATGGTTTAAGTTGCGTAAACCACGTTACATCTGTCCGGTCTAGCTGCATTCGTAGGTTGTGCTCTGCGTTTTCAGATTAGCTACGGAAGCCACCTTTTAGCGCACTTTACCCTTGGTAATGGCCGCCATAACCTACCCCTCGAGCATGTACGGGAACACCATCGCACACACCGTCACATAAATCACATCGAAAACCAGCAGCAAGCGCAGCCAGTCTAAAAGCTCGGCCACCGGAACACCCTGGGCCAGCCCCTGGGTGAAGCGCACCGCCGCCAGTACCACCGGAATCACCAGAGGAAAAAGCAAAAGCGGCAAAAGCACCTCGCGCCCGCGCAACCGAGCCAGCATCCCCGCATAGAAGGTGGAGATGGAGGCATAGCCGAGCGAGCCTAAAATCAAGGATAACAAGTACCAGTTCCAGTTTTGCATGGGTAAGTAAAATAGCCCCGCCGTCAAAACCAGCAGGGCCAACCCCACCACCAGCAGCAAGGCAAACTGAAACAGTAGTTTGCCAAAATAGATCCACTCCCGGCTGCCAGGGGTCAGGAGCAGGTCGTCCAGGGTGCCGTCCTCGACCTCGAGGCCAAAGGCCCGCCCGGCCAACAGGCTGCCCGCAAACGCCAGGGCCACCCACAACACCCCTGGGCCCGCTCTTTGCAGGTCCTGCGGGTTAGGCCCGAAAGCCATGGCCAAGATGAAAAGCATCGCCGCGAGGAAGAACACTGCCGATAAAATGCCCGTGCGCCCCCGAAACTCCAGCACCAGGTCGCGCCAAGCCAGCCAAAAAATCCGCTGCACAGGGGTAAGGGTATCGGTTTAGGCACGGAACGTAAAGGGCCAGACTTTCACAGGCTACCACCCACACAACGGAAGCGCGGCGCTATTTAGTCGTATAACTTCACGTCTTGCGAAAACAAGGCCAGTGGGCACACCCACAAGGTCTTGGGCTCGAGGCCATAGCGGGTTTGGTAAACCATGAACCGCCAGGGATTTTCTACACCCGTGCAGACCCTGACCGCAGTCCAGTATCGTTGTAGGCCCCAGCCGCTTCGGATAAAGCGGTGGTTGTCAATGCCAGTAGGGCCGCACCGACTCGAGCATCCGCTCGGTCACCTGGCGGTTGCGCCGCTCGATCTCGGCCTTGCGCGGTATTGCGGGGTAGGCCCCCTCGGGGTCGAGGAGGGTATGGGTCAGAAAGTGCCCTAGCTGCGTACCCCAGCGCCGGAGCCAGGGTTCGGGCAGGTGGTCGGGCAGCGGGAGGTCTTGCAGGGTCAGGTAGAGCAAGGCCCAGATGCGGCTGGTGGCATCCAGGCTGTAACCGCCCCCCAGGGTGTAGATCGCCCGCCCCTCGGCAAAGGCCGCCGCGTACTGACGCAGCAGGGGGAAGATTTTGGCGTAGGCCTTGGTGGTTAGCAGGATTTCGGCCAGCGGATCTTGGAAATGTGCGTCGGCGCCGCACTGCACCACCAGCACCTCGGGGCGGAACCAGCGCAGGGCCGGCTCGAGGCCCATCTGTAAAACCTCGAGGTAGGACTCATCCTCGGTAAAGGGTTCCAGAGGAATGTTCAGCTTGCGCCCGGTGCCCAGGGCCTTGCCGATCTCGTGGGTATGGCCGGTGCCGGGGTAGAGGTAACGGCCCGACTCGTGGATCGAGAAGGTGAGTACGTTGGGCTCGTCGTAGTGAATCCACTGTACCCCATCGCCGTGGTGCACGTCGATATCGATGTAGGCCACCCGCAGCCCTTGGTCGGTAAGGTACCGAATGGCCACCGAAAGGTCGTTATAGACACAGAAGCCCGAGGCCAGGTCCTTCTGGGCGTGGTGCAGGCCGCCCCCCAGTTGCAAGACTTCCTTGGCCTGGCCGCTCACAACCATCCGGGCGGCGGTTAGAGTACCCCCCACCAGCCAGCGGGCCGCCTCGTCCATGCCGGGAAAGATGGGGGTATCGACGGTTCCGATGCCGTAGTGGTCGAAGTCGGGCGCGTGTTCGCCCCGCGAGGCAGCCTCTACCCGCCGCACCAGGGATTCCAGGTGCACGCTGCGCACCTCCTCGCGGGTGGCCTGGGTGGGTTCCACAAAATGCAGCGGATGGCCCAGGTGCTGGAGCAAATCCACCAGCATCTCCAGGCGCACCGGGCTGAAGGGGTGCCGGGGCCCGAAGTTGTAAAGCTGGTACTGGGGGCTGTAGACAACCGGAGCGCTCATAAGCTTTTGCTGGGAATTTCAGGGGGCCATTGCACCTTAAACCCCTTCTGGCGCAAGCTTCGGGCAAGCTTGTGCGTATCCAGGGTGCCGACCCGCACCACGGTGTTCACGGTGCCCTCACCATAGGGGTAGGTCAGCAGGGAATGGATGTTGATGTTCTGCCGGGCCAACTCCCCACTCAAGCGGGCCAGCTCGCCGGGCCGGTCGTCGAGGCAGACCTCGAGCCGTCCGCTGGGCTTCTCGACCCCGGTGAGCCGCAGAAGCGCATCCAGCAGGTCAATACCGGTCACGATACCCACCAGCCGGTCGCCCTCCAGGATGGGCAGGGCCCCAATCTTGCGCTGCCGCATGACCCGCGCGGCTTCTTCCACCGGGTCCAGCGGGTCAGCGGTGACCACCGGCTGGGCCATCACCCGGCCCACCGGGGTATCGGTGGGCTGTGCTCCGCCCACGGCCAAGGGGCTGGTGGCCAGCCGAATATCGCGGTCGGTGATCATCCCCACCAGTCGGCCTTCCTGCGTCACCGGAATGTGCCGGATGTTGCGTTGCAACATCATCTGGTAGGCCGCCTCGAGCGTCACCGAAACATCCACGGTCAGCACCGGGCTATTCATCACGTCTTTGATCAGCATTTGCTCTAGTTTAGAGCACTCTTCACAACCATGGAGCCGCTCACAACTTGAATTGTTGTGTTCTGCACAGCACAGTTGCCTCCCGGATGGGAGCCAACATCTGTGAAGGGTGCGATCATCCCGGAGGCCGGTCAGCTAGAGGCCTTTATTGGGTAGCCCAAACGCACCCACCGCTGGCCCCGGCTGCTCTAGACTATGGGGCGGATGCTAACCCTGCGCTTGCAGCTTTTGTGGAACGGGTTTCGGCAGTCGCCGGCCACGGCCCTGGTGGGGTTTTTGCTGGGGGCCCTGCTGGCGTACGGGGCCTGGTGGGGCACAAGCTGGTTTTTGCACTTCATCTCCAACGAGCTCTTTGGCAGCGGCACCTTTGTGAACCGGCTGGCCGCGGCTTTTACCCGCGATGTGCTGGTGGACCGCATCCTGGGCAGCCTGCTGCTGGTGCTCTCGAGCGCGGTGGTGCTCTCGGCCTTGCCCAACGCGGTGGCCGTGCTCTACACCTCCGAAGACCTGCCCCTGCACCTCACCCTGCCGCAAAAAGCCAGCCGGGTCTTCCTCTTCAAGGTGGGCGAGGTGTTTGCCACCACCGCCCTGCTTCCTATGCTGCTGGTGCTGCCGGTGCTCTTCGCCTATGGCGCGCACTACGGGGCTCCGCCAGTCTTCTATGTCGGAGCCGCCCTGCTGATGCTGGCTTTGTTTGCCTTTCCGGTGGTGCTGGGGGTGGGGCTGGCTTTGCCGCTGGTGCGCTTCGCGCCGGCGGGGCGGGCGCGTGAATGGGCGGCAGCCCTGGGCGCGGTGCTGGGCGGGCTGCTCATCTTTTTGTTGCGGGCGCTGCGGCCCGAGGTGTTGCTCCAGACCAACTTTGCCAACCCCGAGGAACTCGACCGCTTCCTCCAGACCTTCCGCGACCCCAGCGCGCCCTTTTTGCCCTCGGCCCTGGCCCAAGAGGCCCTCAAAGGGCTGGTGCGGGGCGAGCTCGAGCCGCAGTTCTGGCTACTGCTGGCCCTCTCGGGTGGGCTGCTGCTGCTGGCCGGGCTGGTGGCGGGCTATGCCTACCAGCAGGGCTGGGTGCGGGCGCTGGAAGGCACCGTGCGCGAACGCGGCCTCCTGCGCCCGGGCCTGCTGGATCGCTGGACGATTTCCAGCGTCGCTTGGGCGCTGTGGGTGCGCGACCTGCGGCTTTTTTTCCGCGACGCCAACCAGGCTTCCCAGCTGATTCTGGTGGGGGTGCTGGTGCTCTTGTACACCACCAGCCTGCAGTACCTCCCCCTGGGCGACACCCGCTTCCAGGTGGTGGCGGGCTTTATGCACCTGGCCTTCCAGGGCTTTGTGATCGGCGGGGTGGGGGTGCGGCTGGCCTACCCGCTCTTGAGCCTCGAGGGCCCGGGCTACTGGATGCTGCAAACTGGCCCGGTAGCCAAGTCCACCATCCTACTCACCCGCTTGGGCCTGGCCCTGTTTTTCCTGCTGCCGCTGGGTCTGGCCCTGGGCTACTTCTCGCCACGAGTGATCGGCCTGGACGACAACCTCACCCAGATTTCCCTGATTCTGGGCCTGGCCTCGGCCATCAGCGCCGCTGCTTTGGGGGTGGGGCTGGGAGCTGCTTTCCCCAAGTTCGATGCTTCCAACCCCGCTGAGGTGCCCATCGGGATTGGGGGCTTTTTGTACATGGGCTTGATGCTCCTGCAGGCGGGGTTTCTGGTGCTCCTGGCCAGCCGCCCGGTCTACCTGGCCATCACCCAGCGGCAAAACGACTACCTAGCCAGCGCCGAAGGCCCTTTGTGGCTGCTGCTGGTGGGGGCTGTAACCCTGATCCCGGCCCTGCTGGCGCTGGGGTTTGGCTACCGCCGAATGGGCGAAGCGTGAGCCAGGCCAAGCGGGAAATCCGCGACCTGTGTGAGCTCGAGGCAAACTGCCTTTTGCATAACCAGCGTATATGCCTCGCTGCAAAGAAGATGGCAAGGCAGTTCTTTACCACACCCGCTTCGCCACCCTACCTCAGCCACCAAAGTACGCTCGGAGCTAAGATGCTTAGAAAAGCGATAGTTGACGGACTTCGGTTAGCTCTGTGTTGGCAAAGAGTTTGTAGACGCTCCGGCTATGTGTCGCAATAAATAGGTATTCGCGATTGGCGGTGTGCGAAACTTGTCCCACCTTCTCCCCCTGCGGGTTGTAGATCCCGATGCGTGCACCCACATACCTAGAGTGGGAACGGGTCAGACGACACACAAAACCCCAGTGCCGCAACATGTCCTCAATTTCTTCGGCGGTGAAAAAGCCTTCGTTGTTGAACGAAACGACCAGGTGCCTGGCCTTGATGCGCCCAAGCAGCGTTTGTATGGCTTCTTTGGCCTCGCGCTTTGAGTTAAAGGGGCTTTTGCGCTCCTGTACATCTACCCGCTTGTTGGCTACCCCGTAAGTTTGGGGCCTGTCCCAGCGCACCAGGGTTTCCCAAACGTGGTAATTGCCCAGGTACGAATGCTGATTGTACGGGGGGTCAAGGTAAAAGAGGTCGGCCTCCAGCGCAGCCGCTACCTCGAGCGCGTCCCCCATCAGGGCCCGACCAGGGCCTACTAGCAGGGGCGGGTACTCCAGACGCAGGTCGTGGTGAGCGCGGGGTGCCCATTTCTTGAGGTAAGCCATCTGTACGCCGGTGGTGGAGTCTACCTTATCGGCGGCCAGCATCAGGCTGGTAAGTAGTATCGCCCGCAGAATAGGGTCATCAGCCGCCTCGGTTTCCAGCGCCTCACGCATGGCCTCGATGCGCGCACCATTTTTGGGCTGAAAGTAGCGGGCCTGCTCACAGTAGTCGTGGGTAAACCAACCGCAGCGCGGTGGCAAGGATTGCAGCCTGTCCAGTATGGGCCGGATGCGCTCTGGGGGGTAGGTTCGCGCGTCGGCTTCCACCAGGGCCTGGGCCAGCACGTAGGCATAGGTCATCAGATCGTTGCTGGTAACGTGGAACCCCAACGCCTTTAGCGCATGCCCCACCCGGGCGCTGCCGGAGAACAAGTCCACCACCGCGCGGATAGGTTCTTGGTGGTGGATGAGCTGAACGGTTCGTTTGATCCAGGGAAGCAGCGCCCGCTTGGAGCCAATGTACTTAATCATGAAGTCCCTTTTATATGTATGACGCCAACCCGATCACGACTGCTGACGAGGCTTCACTACAACAAAACACAATACCACCCGGAGATTGAAGTACAATCGACTTTGAGGTCTTCTATGTTCGACTTTTACCAGGTAACCGAGCTGCTCACCCCCGAAGAGCGCGAGATTCAGAAAGCGGCCCGCAAGTTTCTCGAGGCCGAGGCCCTGCCCCACATTGCAGAGTGGTGGGAGAACGCCGAGTTTCCGGTGCACCTCATCCGAAAGTTTGGCGAGATGGGCTTTCTGGGCACCACCATCCCCAGCGAGTACGGCGGGATGGGGGCCAGCGC
>Ga0308412_1000281_pt1 | contig 25279 bp, 31 predicted proteins | sample HotsprottomLayer_FD_202357 | JGI IMG/M metagenome (GOLD analysis project Ga0308412, IMG submission 202357) | Hot spring phototrophic mat microbial communities from Octopus Spring, Yellowstone National Park, Wyoming, United States -... | ecosystem: Environmental > Aquatic > Thermal springs > Hot...
GTTTTCAGCTCTTCGACGGCAAGCCGACGCATCTACGACTTACGTTCGATCGGATCGTACTCGCATCGATCGACGGTTCGAAGTGCTCGGGTGCGCTGATCCAATCGGTGCCGCTACGTGGCGGTTCACTGCGCGGTCTGCAGCACGCGTTGCCCGACGGCCGACTTGTGCGACCGCAACTCATCCTAATCGATGACCCGCAGACTCGCGACAGCGCTATGTCACCGCGCCAGTGCGAGTATCGACGTGCACTAATCCAATCGGACATTCTCGGCACGATGGCGCACGACCACAAGGCCGCAGTGCTGTGCACATGTACCGTTATTCGCCGCGGCGATCTCAGCGATCAGTTGCTGTCGCTTCCCGAGTGGAGCGGCGAACGTATCGGTCTACTTCGTTCGATGCCGACCGATATGGCGGCATGGTCGGAGTACGAGCGAATCTATCGCGAAGCGATTCGCGTGCGCGACTACCAGCGGATCAACGACTACTACCTCGCGCATCGTGCACAGCTCGATGCTGGCGCGGTGCCGTTCTGGGAAGCGTGTTACGATCCGCGCATCGAGGTCTCCGCAGTACAGCATGCGATGCATCTTTACTTCCAGGATCGTAACGCGTTCTACTCGGAGTACCAGAACGAACCTGCGGCGAACGTCGTTGCGGACGATTCGATCGCGATTGCGCCGGAATCGGTTGCGTCTGCGTTCGGCGATTTCTCGATTGCGCTGTCGGAGCGAGTCGGGATTTACGTCGACGTGCAGGAACGGATTCTCTACTACGCGGTCGTTGCGCGCGAGAACGATCGCGTGCGTGTAGCGTTTTCGACGTGGCCGGAGCAGCATGCGAATTACTACTCGGCAACGCGCCCGGCGCTGTCGCTCGAAGGCTTTTATCGCATCGCGGCGCCGCAGTCGATCGAGCGAGGTTTGCACGACTTACTCGCGCAGCTTCGCGCTCGCTATCCGAATAGCTTCGTACTCGTAGACGCCGGCTATCGCAGTGATATCGTATCGTCGGTGGCCGCGGTACATGATCGCGTCTATCCGGCTTACGGTCGTTACGTCGGTGCGCGGTCGAAGTCGTCGGTCGTTGAACTCACGAAGCCGGGCGACGTAACGGGTAGCGCGTGGCGCATGACGCGCGATCCGGACCGCGCCACGACGAGTGTGCTGATCGACACGAACCGTGCGAAGACGAGCGTCGCGAATCTCTTCGCATCGTCTTCGGTTGAGATTGCGCGTACAGTCGATGCACCGGTCGTGATCGAGCATCTTACGTCGGAGACCGGCGTGGCCACGCAGTCGATCTGGCGGCAGTGCGTGGAGTGGTCGCTGCTACCTGCGCGCGAGAACCACTACTTCGACTGCCTCGTGGGCGCGCTCGTTGCGCGAGAGATTTTCGACTCGCTCGAGTTGAGTTCGTCTTCGACTTCGGATTCGAGCTCGAACTGGCTTCTCGAAGGTTTACTGCGCTATCGTGCGAGGGCGATGTCATGATCGACGAGACGCAGCGGCAGCAGATCATCGAGTCGTTAGTCGAGCAAGCGCGGCAGCCGAAGACAGTGACTGTCGATGGCATGACAGTTCAGTATCGCGACGTGAGCGAGCTACTCGAGTTCATGCGCGAAGTATCGGAGCCGAAAGCGGTAGTCGTGAAGATGAACGCGCCGGGAGCGTTAGGATGATCGGGTGGTTGCGTCGAGTCTTTCGATCGGATGGCAACGCGTCGTCAGCGCGAGCGGACGTTTCGTTTCGCGCGCGTTACGATGCCGCGGCAACGACTCCGGATAATGCGCAGCACTGGTCGCAAGCGGATTCGCTATCGCCTTCGGCTGCGCTAACGCCGAGTGTGCGACGCACACTACGAAACCGTGCGCGCTACGAGGTCGCGAACAACAGCTACGCAAACGGCATCGTCTCGACGATCGCGAACTATACGGTCGGCACCGGGCCGGTTCTTCAGGTTCGTACTGCGAACGAAGAGTTGAATCTTCGTTTTGAGCGCGCGTGGTCTGAGTGGTGCGCTGCGGTCGATTTACCCGAGATTCTGCGGACGATGCGTCGCTGCGTTGTCGTCGATGGCGAGGCCTTCGCGATCCTCTGCGACTATCCGCGGCAGCGAACGAAAGTCAAGCTCGCAGTTCGACTCGTTGAACCGGAGCAAATTAGCGAGGGCCCGATCTCTGCGCTCATGCAGCCGGTTGAGGGCATCGTCTTCGATGACTATGGGATGCCAGCGGCGTACCACGTTTTGCGGCGACATCCCGGTGACATCGCGGTCGCAGACATCGACTACTCGTACGAGACGATACCGGCGGACTCGGTTATTCACTACTTCCATCGCGAACGACCAGGGCAGTGGCGTGGTACCCCCGAGATTACACCGGCGCTGCCACTGTTCTCGATCTTGCGTCGATTCACGCTCGCAACTGCAGCTGCAGCAGAAACTGCAGCCAATCTCGCAGCTGTTTTGCAGACCGACTCAGCCGCGTACATTCCGCGCGATGCGGAACGATTCGCGCGCGAACTCGTCTGGCAATTCGTCGATCTTCGACCGCGAAGTGCTACCGTGTTGCCACCTGGGTGGCGTCTGTCGCAGATGACGGCGCAACATCCGACGACGACCTACGGCGATTTCGTGTACCACCTCATGAGCGAAATCGCGCGCTGCCTCAACGTTCCCGTCGTAGTTGCGCTGAACGACTCTTCGCGTGCGAACTTTTCGAGTGGTCGCCTCGATCTTCGCAACTGGTATCGCGCACTCGAAGTCGAGCGTGCGAGGATCGAAGCGATCGTGCTTGAGCCGCTGCTACGAGCGTTCTATCGCGAGTGGCGCATTGCTGACAGCGAGGCGTCAGCGTCAGTCGGCTTGGGTCGCGACGTGCCGGATCACGAGTGGTACTGGCCTGCGCTCGAGGGTGTCGATCCGGAGAAAGAAGCGAAAGCGCAACGCTTGCGTCTTAAGAGCGGCCTTACGACGTTCGCATACGAGTATGCGAAGCAGGGTCGCGATTGGATGACCGAGCTTCGTCAGCGAGCGAAAGAGTATGCGCTCGCGAGCGAACTCGGTCTCGATTTCCTTTTCGAGAAAGGAGGTAATAGCGATGCCGAAGACGACGAAAAAGTTTCTTCGGATTCGAGCGAAGGCGAGGATTCGCGCACAGGGTCCTGAAGACGAGCTCGAAGACGAAGAAGACGAAAACGAAAACGAAGTCGTTGCGCAAGACGAAGAGTCGCAGCCGGCGACCGAAGAAACGCAGCCAGCGACTGACGATGCCGCGTCAGAGCTGAAGAAAATCCAGATCGTCGCGTACACCGGTGGTACGATGACCGTCGAAGGTTGGCCGTTGCCGGTCGTGGTCGATCTTAGTGGTCTCGAGATTCCGACGAGTTCGTTACCAATCCGCTACGCGCACGACGAGTATGCTGGTATCGGGCACACGACGAGTATTGCAATCGAAGGTAACGAGATCGTCGCGGACGCTGTGGTCTCGCGTGATACCGAGTACTCGCGCGACTTTCTCTCGTCGATCGAGAACGGTTTTCCGTGGAAAGCGTCGATCGGCCTCGAGGTCGTCGAGTATCGCGAGATTCCTGACGGCGCGGAAGTCGAAGTGAACGGCCGTTCGTTTACGGGCCCGCTCTACGTAGTCGATCTTGCCGTACTGCGCGAGATTTCGATTGTTGACGTGCCGGCCGACATCGGCACGTCAGTCGTGGCCGCGAAAGCCGCTCGGAGGGTTGAAATCGTGAAGCGAATCCTCGGTAAATATCCGCATCTCGCGGAGCGTGCGATTCAAGAAAACTGGTCCACGAAGAAGTGCCAGCTCGCTGCGATTCGCGCGAGTCGACCGAGCAGTCGAGTTGTGCATGCATTCGATGCCGGCATGGACACAACTGAGGTCCTTACTGCCGCGGTCATGCTCCGAGCCGGCGGTTCGATCGCGAAGAGCGTCGAGAAGAAATTCGCGCCGCGGATCGTCGATGCCGCGTCGAAGTATCGCAATCTCGGTTTGCTGCAACTGGCGCGCGAGTGCCTACGAATGGAGGGCCATCGCGTCGATCCGTATTCTTCGCCGGTCGACGTGATCCGCGCCGCGTTCAGCGTGCGATCGTTTCCGAATCTCTTGCGCGAGTCGGCGTATCGAATCCTCGTTTCGACTTACGAGACGATGCCACCGACGTGCCTGCGGATCGCGCGCATCGTAGAGACCGTGAATTTCATGCCGCACACGCTCGCACGGTTGAACGCGTTCGCGCAGTTCGAGCCGGTGCCACCGAGTGGCGCGATCGCGCAGGAGCGCATCGGTGACAACGGTTGGCAAGTGAAAGTCGATACATATGGACGTCTGTTCACGATTACGCATCAAGACGTTATCAACGACGATCTCGGTGCATTCCTCGCGATTCCGCAGGAAGCTGCGCGAGGCGCGATCATCGCGCTCGAGAATCTTTTCTGGAGCACAGTCGTAGCGAACCCGGGCAACTTTTTCGGTACCGCGAACGCGAACGTCGTGACGGGTGCACCGCTTACGATCCCGAATCTCGATCGCGCCGTCGAAAGGATGCTGGCGCAAAGAGATCAGTTTGGCCAACCGGTCTTCGTGAAGCCGAGTTTCCTAGTCGTCCCCGTGGGCCTAAAAGCGACCGCTGAAAATCTCTTCACCGGCGTGCGTGTCGTGATCGCGGGTGGCAACAACGAGCGCACGTTACCGGAAACGAACGCCTACGCCGGTCAATTTGAGCCGGTCGTTACGCAGTATCTGCCTACGAACGGTGCGAGCTCGACGTGGTATCTCGTAGCCGATCCGGCAACTACACCAGCGTTCGCGGTCGCGTTCCTGCGTGGCCAGGAGACGCCGATTATCGAGGAAGTGCAACCGATTCCGCAATTCCTCGGTTACTCGGTACGAGCTTATTGGCACTTCGGTGTTGCGCTACTCGATCACCGAGCCGCAGTGCGTGCGACAGCGTAATGACAGCGAGAGGCGATGAACGCGATACTCGATGACTTCTTCAAGACACTACTTCGCAGTCGCGGCGTTCGGCTTCGGTTGCCGAACGGTTTCGAGATCGACGCCGTAGTCGCACGTCGCGATTCGCAGTCAGTGTCGCTCGGTGGTCAAGTCGCAGCCGACACAACGACGCAGTGTTTCGTTGTGCGAGCAAGTGACTTACCACCAGGATATTGGCCGCGCGTCGCAGACGAGATCGTCAACGTCGCGACATCGCAGCGGTATATCGTTGTGCGCGCTACCGGTGGCGCGCACGCAACGACCTCGAGTGATCCCTATGGTTTTCTCGTTCGTGTATGGACGAGACTCGCATCCTAAGGAGGTAAACGATGCTCGTCGTAGTCAAGCATCACGATTTAGTAATTCCGATCACGTTCGGTTCGGATCAACCTGCAGGTGCGCTTGTTTTCTTCGGTGATCTTCCGACCGTTACGCTCGAGCCGGTTAGAAGCGGTACTAGAGCCGCAGCGGCTGTGGGCGCCGTGATCGAAGGCCCGCGAGAAACTGGCGCACCCTGGCTCCCTGGTACCGTCGTTTATTGGGATAATTCAAACTTTCGGTTCACGACGACAGCGACCGGCAATAAGCGTGTCGGCGTAGTAGTCGGTGATACCATTCCCTCGTCAGCGACTCGCGCACTCGTGTTGATGGATCGATGATTGCGAACTTACTAGATGCCGTTGTCGATGCGCTCAACGGACCGCCGCCGGCGACCTCGGTTGCGGCAACGAAAACGTGGGCACACTACTGGGTTCTCGCACGCGAGACGCCCGACGTGTGCGTCGTTACGTTCGTTCGTTCCGAGCGTGAGCGAATTTCGCGATCGCGATTTCGATTCCTTCTCGACGTAGAGATTGTTCGCGCTCGGCCTTACGTGGACGCGTCGTCAATCGAGACCGTCGTGAACGACGCACACTCGATCGCATCGCGCATCACGAGTCAGGAGGTACTCGAACGAGGTGGTATCGCGTATGCGTTCGAGTCGATCTCGTTTTCCGATCCACTTTACGAGATCGAGGAAGTATTCGACGAGAGTTCGTTCGTGCGCGCGAGTGTGACTGCGCGCTACATTGTGCTGGAGCCGTTGTGATGGCGTCGGAGTCGATCGTAAAAGTGAAGCAGCTTTTTCTCGACCGGTCGGCGGTCGTGCGTTACTTCGACCGCAAGACGCTGCGCGTCTTCAAGCGGTTCGGTGCGTTCGTGCGACTAGTCGCGCAGCGAAGTATGCGTCGACGTAAGACGGCGTCGCCACCGGGCCAACCGCCGTCGGTGCACAAAGGTCAGTTGCGAAAGTTTATCTTCTTCTCGCTCGATGAGCGAAAGAAGAGCGTTGTCATCGGGCCGACACTACTACGTTCTGACTCGCCGGTGCCAGCGCTTCACGAACACAGTGGCGTACGTCGATACGGCGCACGTGTCGCGAAGTATCCGAAGCGCGAGTACATGAAGCCCGCGTTTCGCGAAGGTTTGAAGAAACTGGCGCAGTTCTTTAAGGAGGCAAACGCATGAGTCGAACACGACTAGGGCACCTCGCGAAGCTCTACGTCGATAGCGCGAATAACTGGACTACGCCGACGTGGGTCGAGGTGCCGAACGTCAACAACCTGACACTAAACCTCTCGCACGCGACCGCGGATGTGACGACGCGTGCGCATGCCGGTTGGCGCACGCAAGTCGCGACGCTGAAGGAAGCGACGATCGAGTTCGATATGCTCGATGTCGCGGGCGACCCGAGCGTCGCGCAGATTCGTCAGGCGTTTTTCGTTCGCGGTCAGTTGCACGTTCTTTGCTTGAACGGTCCGCGTACTGAGGTCGGTTCGTGGGGCTTGAAGACGTTAGTCGAAGTCACGCGATTCAACCGCGCTGAGCAGATGGGTCAGGCCATCGTAATCTCGGTTACGTTCGTGGTATCGCCGTTACTCGATGGCACCGTTTATCGCTATCCCGAGTACTTCGAGGTAACGCCCTGATCGTGTGAGGGTCGGTAGTTATGCGACATCGATTTACAGACGAGCATGGCCGCGAGTACGAAGTTGCGCGGATCAGCTTCGCGCGGTACCACGATCTTCGCGATCACGGATTCGACCTTGCGAAGTGGGCTTCGGAGGCGCTGGCGCGCGTAGTGCGACCAGACACTACGACCGACAACGCGTTGTCGCAGCGATTCGACTACGAGGAGTTTGTGCGCATACTCGCCGACGGCGCCGTGTTCCGCGATCGCAAGACGGCAGAAGCGTTGTTGACAGTCTTGTGTCGCGAATCGCTTGCACGGCACGGTGTGACCGCGAATGACGTTTTCGAGTCGCTCTACGGTCGATCGATCTGGGAAGCCGAAATCGCGTTCATATCGAGGATCCTCGATTTTTTCGAGGGCCATCCGATCATGCGCGAAATTCTCGGCGCCGCGTTGAAACTACTGCTGTCGAAAGTCGAGCAAGCGAGTGTGCCGACATCGAGTCCTACGTCTGGCACTTCGCCGGTTACCTCGGCGTAGCGCCGTGGGACTTTACACTCGGCGAATTGCGCGCGATGTACGAAAGTAAGCTATTTCACGATCACTGCCACTACGGTATCATCGCAGCAGCAATCGCGAACGCGTTTCGCGGTAGCGAGTCGCCGACGATTCGAGTCGAAGATATTTTCCCGGATGTAGTCGAGTATCTCGAACGATTCGGTGTTCGCGGTGACAGCGAGTTGCCGTTACTAACGAAGGACGATCTAAAGTCGTGGCTAGCGCAGCAGAAATCCGAGCGGGTCGTGCAAGCGTCGAGCTGACACTGACGGATCGATTGACTGCGGACCTCAACGCGGTTTCGCGTAAGCTCGCAACGTGGGGCGTTGCGTTGCAAGGTATCGGCGCGTCGATACTCGCAGCGTTTCGACCGGCGCTATCGGTCTTTCAAGAGCAGGAAGCGATAAGCGGTTGGGCGCTGCGACTGCGTACGTCGGTCGAGCAGTTCTCGAAGCTCACGTCGCTCTTTCGCGTTTGGAACGTGAGCGTCGATGAACTCGGCGCATCGCTCGAGAGCATGACCGCGAAGCTCGATGCGAAGGCGGTAGCCGAGTTCGGAGACGTGTTGCAAAATCTCGGTGTTATCTCGTTCGCACATCTACCGCTCCAGCAGCGACTCGAAATTGTACTCGAGGCGTTGCAGCGCATTTCCGACGAAACGCAGCGTGCGCGCATCGCGGTCGAGCTCTTCGGCGATAAAGTCGGCATGTCGCTTGTTTCGATGGGGATGCTTTCGGACAACGCGAAGGAGCGACTTGCGAATCTGACTGCGACTACGAGCGAACGAGTGCAACACGCCGCGCAGGTCATGCAATCGTGGCGCGAGATTACGGCTTCGATTTCTGCGGTCTGGTACGAGGTCGCTGCTGCGATTGCGCCGGTGCTCGAGTCGATCGCGGCGTGGCTGAAGAATGCGACTGCGAATCTCGTTGGGTGGGTGCGCGCAAACCAGGGCGCTGTCATCGCGATAGCAGCGTTCGCTGCAGGTCTCGTAACCGCCGGCAGTGCGCTACTCGCTTTCGCAGGCATCGTGAAGCTCGTTTCGATCGCGATTGGCGTTTTTAGTGCGCTCCTCGCCGCGGTCAAGCTCGTGCTTCTCGCGATCATGAGTCCAATCGGTCTCGTTGTCGCTGGCATCGCTGCGCTCGGCGTGGCCGCGGTCGCAAGCGGAAATAACACGATCGAGAAGTTCCGCGAACTCAAGACCGACTTGCAAGGACTCGCGACCGACTGGTCGAACTCGATAAAGGCGATCGTGGCGTCGATCAAGTCCGGCGATATCGAGAGCGCGTTCAACATACTCGTAAAGGCGTTAGAACTAACGTGGGCCATGTTGATTCGATCGTTGAAGCGCCTCTGGTGGTCGTTTGTTCGCGACATCTTTCAGTTCTTCGTCAATAACCCGTGGGTGTTGCCGCTCGTGGGTGGTGGCGCAGGGCTTTTTATCGCGGGTCCGTGGGGCGGTCTCGCGGGTGTCGGTGTTGGTGCGCTCGGCCAAGGTGTGCTCGCGTTGAACGCACAAAACATCGATAAATTCTTCGAAGATAAGATCGAGAACGTCGATCGCGGGCGTGTCGACCAGTTGCGCTGGGAACTCGAGCAGATGATCCTGCAAGCGCTGCGACGCCAGCAGCAGCAAGAGCAGCAAGGTCCACCGAAAGGTCGTGTCGCGGCGATGGAAGCGGTTTTCGTACCGAAGGAAGACCTCCGAGATATGCTCGCGATTGGCGAAGCGCGTGGCACATTTACGGCGTTCGCGGCGCGACAGCAGTTCGCGTTCGGTACGCGCACGCAGAAGCGCCAAGAAGATTTGCTCGCGGATATCCTGAAAGAAGTGCGAAGAGTGCAGCAAGGCGTTGACGCAAACATGAAGGTGAAGTGACATGCCGCACTTACTTTTTAAGATCAACCCCGATGAGCTTTCGCTTTCGTATAATCGCACGAGTTATCGAATCAACGTGCACGCGATCGACTATCCTAATGTGATCTCGGTCGCGAACGCGATCTATACGTACACGCCCCCGATCTTTCTTGGCCTTACGCGATCGGACGTAGATATTCGCGCGAACGAGGACGGTCGAACCTACGATGTCGCGATCACGTACTCCGCGGAGCCGAGCGACGAAGCGGTTGACGCGAGTCCGCCGTCGTCGACGAAGACGGCGCCGGCATCGGATACGATCGATCTTTCGTTCGGCTACTCGATTTCTGCAGAGGCGCAGCAGATTCACGTCACGAGTGCGATCGCGCAGGGTCGTGTTGGTGCTGGCAACGCGGCCGCGAGCGGAACGAATCTGCAATGCGTTGCAACCTTCGAAGTTATACCCGACGGCATCGTACCGAACCCCGCTCACGTAGGTCGAACGATTTTCGTGACCGGCGGTCCGTCGGCGTGGACGTACGGTCCGTATCGGATCGTAGCGCTAAACGGCGCGCGTTGGGTTCTCGATCGTAATCCGGCGCCAGTCGGTACGATTGGCGGCGTGTGGACGATGCCAGCCGATGCGCCGGACTTTGAGAACGCGATCAACGTTTCCGAAGATTCGATCGAGGGCTGCGATATTGCTGCGCCGTCGCTCTCGTTCGAGCGACGCATCACGATTCCAGTCGTAAATGTTGCGTACATTCAAACCGTGATGAGTCTAATCGGTAAGGTGAACAAGAAACGATTCTATCACTTCGAGCCGGGCGAGGTTCTCTATCTCGGCTGCGTCGCGGATAAAGAGAACGCGAGTGCGTGGAAAGTTACGCATAAGTTCCGAGTCGAACGCAATCAACGAAATGTTCGCATCACGAAGGACATCACGGTGCCGATAAAACGTGGCCACGACTATCTCTGGGTCAAGTATCGCCCGGTGACGCGCTGGGGCATGATCGTTCAGGAACCAGTCGCGGCGTACGTCTCGGTCGTCTACGAAGAAGGCGACTTTAGTCTACTCGGTATCGGAACGTGAGGTGCGATCGTGAGCGATCCGTTATCGTTCGTTTCTCCCGGCGATCCGATCGGCGAACTTGCGCGAGCTGATCGGATCAATCTTCTCATCGAGTCCGCGCGTCGTGTTCTGCGACCGCAAACATCGCCGAGCGATATCGAGAAGGAGATTTTTCGCGCACTGCAGCCGCACAATATCGTTTACGTAAAGACGCCGGTGCCGGCGCGCGAGTACACGGTATGGCGTATCGCTGGCAACTTCACGTCACCGAGCGCGCTTCTCGCACCGCAAGCGTATCGAGTCGAAGTGCCCGAGGACTCGTGTGATCCGTTCGTCGTGCTTGTCGAACCGTCGGACGGCGTCACCCTCGCGCGTGCAGCGGTGAGCGGCGTCGTCTTCGGTTACGTTCTCGGGCAGGGAAAGTACGCGCACGCGATTCCCGGCGATCCATATTTTCTCGAAGCGGACGACTACGGACCGGCGCGTGTTCTTTACCGCGCCGGCAACTACGCACTACTTCGACTCGGTGATTCACGACACCAGCGGCGTTGCCGCAAGCTAAAGACGGACGAGTACGGCTATGCGTACTACGGTCCTTACGGTTTCGCGATCGAGGACGAAGAAGAGCGAGACGAAGACGAAGAGCGGCAGTGCATCGATTGTCTAACGAAGCTTTGCGTTGTGCGCGACTACTCGGGCGCGATCGTCGATATTTTCTACGAGGACACAAGTGGCAATCGTGTGCGTGTTCCAGATTGCACGAGCGCGCCGTACGGCGGATCGATTTCGAGTCCGGGTGGTGGTGGCAGCGGCGGAGGCGGAGGCGGTGGCGGATGCTGTCCGCAAGATGGCAGCGAGTACGTGCTCGAGTACGACTTTGTCGTGTTCGGTAACCGCCACGTCGGAGTAGGAGGTAATGCTCTTTGGATCGGTGGGGTATGGTCAAACATGTTCCAAGACTTTAGTACGCCATGCGATCCTGGTCCACCGCCTAGCTATCTTGGAATCTTTGCTACGCTCACTTGTGATCTGAATGGCTTGGAGGTCGACGGTCTTGAACTGTATTGCGATTTAGCAGACTGCAGGTTAGTTACTAGCGATTTCGATATAACTGTTACCGGTTGTCCCGGTAACCCGACGATTTATCTCACAATTCGACCCGGTCGTTGCGCATCGGGTTCGTTCGTACTTAGGCCAGCCTAAGTCGAGGTCGTCATGATCGATCCGCTCGCACACGTTAGCGACCACACCGGCGATCGAAAGTGGGCGTATTGTCCGAACACGATTCGCGCTCACTACGAGGCGCTCGATCGCGTAATCGATCTCGCGCACAATGAGCCGTACGTTGGCCACGACAGAGACTTCGGAATCGTTTACGTCGGTGGCGGTCGATACTGGCCTGGCATCGTAGTTGGTGTACGATTACTTCGTCATCTCGGCTATCGCGGACCGATCGAAGTGTGGCGCGGCCACTACGCTGACGAGGAACCGATTCGCGAGTCCGACCTAGACGGCTACGACGTTCGCATCGTCGATGCACGCGAAGTCGCGAAAGCGATGCGGCCACGCATTCTTCGCGGGTGGGAAGCGAAGTTGCATGCGATCCGGTACACGAGGTTTCGTCGTGTTCTTTTTCTTGACGCGGACGCGTACTGCGTAGTCGATCCGACGCCGTACTTCGATCGCTTCTCGGACTTCGCGTTCTGGAGCGAGAACCGGCAGAATATCCGCTGGCACTACGTCTGGCCTTCGCACGAGCGGCGCTACGTAGTCGGAGTACAGGGCGGTCAGTTCTTCGTCGATCGCGAGAGCGCGTGGCCACTCGTCGTCATCGCCGATTGGATTTGCCAGCACAGCGATTTCTATTTTCAGCACCTCTATGGCGACCAAGACGCGTGGCGACTTGCACTCGCGATTACGGACTTGCCGTACACGATCGTCGGGCCAGCGACGTGGCAGCATCCCGCGTTCGTGTGCGCACTCGATAATCGAAGGTTCGTAGTGCATCGTCCGGTCTCGAAGCTCTTTCGCGCATGCGACTGGAACGCTCGCGACTGTGCAGTCGATTTTGCGCCGCATTTACCGTTCGAGACATTCGTGTGGCGCGAGTTTGCAAAACTCGCTGAACACGAAGTCGAAGAGTGCGAACCTGCGTTTACGAATCTCTATCGACGTGGTGCCACGCGTGTCTTCGACTCGCCGTCGATGGACGATCGTACATATCTTGCATGCATTGAGACTTTAGCTAAGACGCACAGTTGGACTAAGATCGTCGATCTTGGATGCGGCAACGGTCGCATCACGAAAGAGATCGCGCGTCGAACTGGAGTCGAGGTCGTTGGTCTCGACTGTGTGCGCGAGATACTACCTGAGAGCGATCTATCGAATCTTCGCTTCGAGTACGCGAACGCGTTCGAGATCGACTCGATTCCCGATGGTGACGCGCTACTCGTGAAAGATGTTCTCGCGTACTGGCCGTTTGCGCACGTTCGCAGTTGGCTGCGTGAAGTCGTAGCGCGATCGAAGTGGCGGCATATCGTAGTCACGAACGATGTCGTGCAGTTCCCGTCCGAGATGCCATTCGGGCGACACCACGGGATCAACCCCGAGCTGTGTGATTTTTTGCATGAGATCGAGTACACGCAAATTCGCCTAGAAAACAAGGCGATTTTGCTGATTCCCGTTCGCTGAAACGTCATCGTTTTTGATGACGCGACTACAAAAAAAATCGAGTATGAGGTAAACTACGGTTGCGGGTTCGAGGAGTTGTGCGAATGTGGAGGCGTTTCGATGAAACCGGTTCGCGAAGTCGAGAAGTTGCCGCCGCGAGTGATGCTCTACGGCGTCGAAGGCATCGGCAAGACGACGTTCGGCGCGTCGGCACCGAAGCCGATCTTTGTACTAACGGAAGATGGCCTCGGTGATCTCGATGTTGCGCACTTTCCGCTGGCGAGGTCGTATGACGATGTGCGTCGCGCGCTCTGCTACGTGCGTGACGAGGCACACGATTTTGAGACGATCGTGTTAGACTCGCTCGATTGGCTCGAACGACTCATACACGATTATGTGTGTGTGGAACACAACGTCTCAACGATCGAACGTGTAGATGGCGGTTACGGTCGCGGCTACGTGGCAGCGCTGAAAGTCTGGCGCGAGGTGATCGGAATTCTTGACGAGATTCGAGCGCAGCGACGGATGATCGTGATTGGCATCGCGCATGCGAAGGTCGAACGATTCGAGGACCCGGAGTCGCCGGCGTACGATCGTTATTCGCCGCGACTGCATAAAACGTCAGCTGCGCTCGTAACCGAGTGGATGGACGCGGTTCTCTTCGCACACTGGCGATACGCTGTCAGGACGGAGACGGGTAATTTCGGAAAGACTCGTGGTGTCGCGGTCGCATCGCGAACAGACTGCGATCGTGTTATTCGCGTCTCCGGCGGGCCAACGTGTGTCGCGAAGAATCGATACGGGCTTACAGGTGAACTTCCGCTCTCGTGGGATGCGTTTGCGAAGGCGATCGGTTACTAAGAGAAAGGAGAGAAGCGATGGCACTACTACCCGAAGAGTTTGATGCGTCGAGTGTGCCGATGCGGTTCGGCATGCTGCCCGAAGGTCGCTACGTAGTTGCGATCACGAAGACCGAGATTCGTTCTTCGATGTCTGGTACAGGACAGTATCTCGCGGTCGAGTTTACCGTGCAGGAACCTGCGGAGTATCTCGGTCGAACGATTCTCGTGCGCGTCAACGTCCTTCACGATAATCCGGTGGCGCGCGAGTACGCGAAGGCCGAGCTAGCTGCGATTTGCACGGCGTGCGGTAAGACGAAGATTTCGGATACGGACGAGCTCCTTCGTTCGATCCTCGTAATCGATCTTCGCTATCGATCGTCGCCGAACGGTACGCAGTATCCGCGAGTCGTAAACTACCATCCGTATCGACTTCCGGAACCGAAGTTAGGCGAAACTAAGGAATCGGTGTCGCGACCACCGCGGCGTGGCAACGCGCAGCGATGACATCGCAATGCTATCGAAGCGTAGAGTCGAGCTTGTACTTCCGTATCCGCCGTCGGTGAATTCTTACTGGCGGCACGCGCGGGGTCGTCACTATCTCTCGCGTGCTGCGAAGAACTATCGAGAGCTCGTCGTGCTTTCGATTCCGAAAGACGTGCGATTCGATTGCGAAGTCGAAGTTTTCGTCGAAGTGCGACCGCCGGATAATCGACGGCGCGACATCGATAATGTTCTCAAGGCGATCCTCGACGTACTCGAGTTTACGGGTCTGATCGCGGACGATTTTCTCGTATCGCGGATCGAAGTCGTTCGTGGCGAAGTAGTGCCGCGTGGAGAGTGCCATGTCGTCGTCAGCGAAGTACGGTAATCTGCATGCCGCGATTCGCTACGCAGAGCTCGGTTACGAAGTGCTGCCGGTCGTGGCGGGCGCGAAGAACCCGCTCACAGAACACGGCGTTCGCGATGCGACACTCGATACGAAGACGATCGAGTCGTGGTGGACGCGTTGGCCGAACGCGAATATCGGTGTTTCCGCTGCGGGCCTCGTCATTATCGATATCGACTCGAAAGGCGATGCACGCTGGCCCGAAGACGAGGAGCGCGCATGCGAGCTCGTCGAGAGTGCGCGTGCGATTTCGGTGACACCGTCGGGCGGTCGTCATTTTTTCTTCCGTCGGCCGGACGGCGTTTCGTGGCGATGTTCGGTTCGCAAGCTCGCGGCCAACGTTGATGTGCGTACTGATGGTGGCTACGTCGTAGTACCGCCGAGCAAGCTACTCGCTGGCGCGTACGTGTGGCTCGAAGGTAAAGAACTCGATATTGCTAAAGAGTTTCTTTCGATACCACCGAAGTGGCTGTGCGATCTACTCGATGAGCGCGAACGAGAATACGCATCGAAAGTAAATAAATCCGCACAGTTAGATGAGACGCGAGTTATTGAGGAAGGTACGCGGAACGACGTTCTTTTTCGCATCGGTGCGAAGTTGCGTTCGATCGGTTTCGACTTCGAGGAGATTTACTCGGCGTTATCGGCCATAAACCGGAGACGATGTCGGCCGCAGCTCGACGATGTCGAAGTGTGGCGTATCGCGGAGTCGGCGTCGCGATACGACGCTAACGCGATCGAAACTGCGCTGGTCGAATGCCGCTACGCACAGATCGTCGAAAGCGAAAAGATCGAAGACGATGTCATCGAGTTTGCGAAACCGAGCGAGGAGTTTGTGGATCGAGCACCGGGCATTTTGGCCTCGATTTCTAGGTATATTCTCGATACCGCGTATCGACCGCAGCCGATGCTTTCGCTTGGCTCCGCGCTATCGTTCGTGAGCGTACTTTGCGGCGCGCACTTTATTGCGGACGAGTACGGCACGACAACGAATCTCTACTGCGTCGGCGTCGGGCCATCGGGTTGTGGTAAAGAGCGAACGCGGCAAGCGATCCGCGATATTGCGAAGGCCTCAGGAGTACTCGAGCTGGTTGGCCCCGAGGACATCGCGAGCGGTTCGGGGTTGCTGCGTGCACTCGAGCGAAGTCGCGCGCAGCTTTTTCAGCTCGACGAGTTCGGGCGATTTCTTAGTACGACCCACAACGCGTATTCGAGTCCACATCTCTATAACGTGACCACACTATTACTCAAGCTCTACACGTCTGCGAACGTAGTTTTTACTGGAGTCGCGTACGCAGACGTAGATAAGACGCGGGTTATCGATCGACCGCACGTCGCGCTCTGGGGCACGACGGTACCGGAAGACTTTTTCCGATCGATCTCGCGTTCGTCGATAAAGAGCGGACTTCTTTCGCGGATTCTTCTTTTCGAGAGTCGTGATCGTACGACGCATCAGCGACCGGCGGATAAGACGGTGCCACGCGAGATCGTCGATTTCGTTCGCTCTCTCGGGAACGTAGTCGTGTCGTACTCGCGGCCAGCGGGGGCGATTTTCGACTCGTATCTCGAGAAGTACGAGGAGTACGCGTTACGAGTACGCGAGCCGTACTCGTCGTTGTGGGCACGCGCATACGAAGCAGCGAGGAAGCTTTCGATTATCGGCGCGGTTGCGGAGGGTAACGTAATCGTGCGAGATTCGGTCGCGCAGTGGGCCTGCGAGCTTGCTGAGGCGATCGTAGGTCGAACGATCGCAGTGGTGACGCATAAGCTTGCGGAGAGTGCGTTCGAAGCGAAGCGGAACGAGATACTCGAGTTTATTCGCGAGCGTGGCGTAGTAACGAAGACGGACCTTTGCGCGCGCTTTCGCGGGATTCGGCCGTCGGAGCGGGACGAGATTCTTCGTTCGCTCGCCGAGGAGGAGGAAATCGAGATCGAGGTCGGGTCGCGTATCGGCGAACGTGGCCGACCAAAGACGACGGTTCGTTACGTTGGCCGTCGGCGAGCGTAGCCGGGGATTATTCGACTTTTACTGCAGATTTTACTACGGGGTCGTTTTGCAACGAAATTTTTGACGCAAGTACTTGCGTGGTAAGAAGATAAGACTACGAAGGCCGTTTTTTTGCAAACTGCACCCCTGCCTTAAATAAGACCCCCCGGAAGCGGGGTTGCGGGTGCGAAAAAACGGCATCGGGGGTTGCACGGGGCGACTGTCGGAGGTAGACTGAAGGCGACACCTCCGAAGCCTCGCAGGGCCCGGCGCTTAGGCGCGTAGCGGGTTCGCGGGGGAGTATTGTCCGCGTATCGCTTCGCTCTTCGCGGACGATCTTTTTCTTTTCGACTTAACTTAAGGAGGTACGTTATGCGAGTGCGATTCCATTCGGATCTCGTTCGCGATCGACTTCGCGCGATACGATCGATCGTTCGCGAGGTCGTACTCGAACGTCGGATCGTTTTCGTCGAAGCTCGTGACGGGAAGTTATCGTTTTCGACGCGTAGCGTTATCGCGGTCGGCGAGGTGCGATTCGATGTCGACGACGAGAAGGTCGTAGTCGAAGAGGAAGGCGCAGCGGCGTTCGATGCGAGCGAGTTCGTATCGTCGATCGATCGAGCCGCGGGGGAGGTCGTCGAGATTGCGAGCGGATCGGATCGCGACTATATTCGGTTCGCAGCGACGGAGTATGCGTTCCCTAAAGTAGCATACTCGGACCACGATCGCGTAAGCTTTTCGTCTTCGGAGTCGCCGGTCGTTCGTTTCGCGTTCGAGCTCGAGGGTATTTTTGCTCGCACGGTTTTCGCGTCGAAGTCAAGCGTACAGTCGAGGTCGCGGTTTGTTCTTTATCGAAGCGGCGAGAGCGGTCTTGTCGTTTTCTCGACTAACGAGAAGCGATACGCGATTGTTCGCAGTCGCGTGGACGCGGACACGGAGGCGAAGGTTTTAGCGTATCTCGATTACGATTCGGCGGCGCTTGCGCACTCGTTTCTCGGCGCTACGGACGAGCGGGTAGAGGTCGGCATGTATACGAACGGTTGGCTCGTGTTGGCGGGCGAGTCGTTTAGCGTTGGCCTCGCGACGCTATCGGTACCGAATAACGGCCATCGTTTTCTTGATTTCGATCGCAAGTTTCGCTCTCGCGTGCATCGCGCGGCCACGGTTCCTTACGAGTCGTTTGCGCGGGCGTATCGGAGTATTGATCCGGTCGTATCGAAGGAGTGGCGCACGATTGGGTTCGAGTTCGGCGAGTCTTCGGTTACGCTTTCTGCGACTTCGGATCTCGGTGTGTCTGCGAAGTCGCGGGTCGATTTCGAATCCGCAGTGCCTTCGAATTTGCGCAGCACGATTTACCTCGACTCGAAGTACGTCGGCGATTTTCTCGCGGCGGTGCGCAGCGTTGTATCAGCGGAGGCACTCGAATCGACGAAGATCGTATTCGAGCGCGAGGAGGATTCGAAGAATATCGTGTTCTTCGGGATTGAGTCGGACGACTGGCGTTACGGGATGATGGCGATTAGTCGAGATTAAGGTGGAAGTCTGTCGATGCCGAGAGACGTTTTTAGGACAGGCGAGATAGCGGTGATATGCCGCGTGGCGCCGCGGACAGTGTTCAATTGGCTCGATTCGGGATTACTCGAGGGGTATCGGCTACCTCGAAGTCGAGATTGGCGCGTTACGCGGGAAAGTCTAGTTCGATTTCTCGAGGAAAACGGTATGCCGATTCGTTTTCTTATCGAGTACGAGATCGAGAAAGCGTACAAGCGAAGGGCGAAGATCGCGAGTAAGAAGTCGGCAACGACTTCGGAGTAAACGAAAACCGGCCGGTCGTGGGAGGATCGACCGGCCGGTTCCAACCCGAAGGGAGAACAACGCTATTATCTTATCGCATCGATCTGCGAAGAGCAAGTCGAATCTCGAATCGGAGAACTGCGAATGAAAAAGCGCAGAGACGTGTTTACGACGGGCGAGGTTGCAAAGATATGTCGTGTTTCTACGCGGACGGTTACGAAGTGGTTCGACTCCGGATGTCTCAAAGGGTATCGCATACCCGGTAGGCAAGAAAGACGTGTATTCGCAGAGGATCTGATTCGTTTCTTGAAAGAGCGTGGGATACCGTCGCGCGAGCTCAAGGACTACGTGCGGTATAAGGTTCTCCTCGTAGTCGCGGATTCGACTTTCGATCGGTTACTTCGTGAGTCGCTTTCGAAGGTCGAAGGTTGCGAATTTAGGTCTGCGTCGAGTGCATTCGAAGCGGGGGTGCTTACGGTTGGTATTCGACCGAATGCTATCGTTATCGACTTCTCTTTAGGTCGTCGCGAAGCGATACAAATCGTTAGCTACCTGCGTAAGGACGATGCTTACTCCGCTACGCTGATCATCGGCTTGGCGAGCGAAGACGAGACGGAACCGGAGCAGCTTCTCGAGTACGGCTTCAACTTCGTATTCAAGAAGCCGCTCGATGTTGCGATTATCGCGAAGCGTATCGATATCGAGAAGGAGGCGCAGAGATGAGCGACAAAAAGGATTCGCATCCGCAAGATGATCCCCGACCGGATAGTCCGCCCTTCCTGTTAGCTATCCTGGTTGCTGCGCGCAAGACCGGGGATGAGCTACTGGAGTCCCGAGCGAGGGACTGGCTGGCCGAATAAGGCATCCATGTGGTGTTTGCCGATCAACTGGAATCGACGGAGGAAACGAATCGAGACCGATAAGGAGGCATAAGCGTGAACGGCAAGCTCGTAGTCGGCGATTGCGTCGAGGCGATGTCGCGGTTACCCGTGGAGTGCGCCGATCTGATTTTCGCCGATCCGCCGTTCAACATCGGATATGAGTACGACATCTACGACGATCGTCGATCGCGAGACGAGTATCTCGCGTGGGCCGAAGAGTGGTTGCGCGCTGCGGTTCGGTTACTAAAACCGACCGGATCGTTCTGGCTTGCGATGGGCGACGAGTACGTCGCGGAGTACAAGATTCGACTCGATGCGCTAGGCCTAACGATGCGGAACTGGATTGTGTGGCATTATACCTACTCGCGTTGGTGCGCGAAGCGATTCGCACTTTCGCACGCGCATATTCTCTTTTACGTTCGCGATCCGAAGTGGTACACGTTTCACGCGGACGCTGTGCGTGTGCCGAGCGCACGGCAGACCGTTTATCGGCATCCGAAGGCGAAGCCTTGCGGTCGCATTCCTGACGACGTATGGATTCTGCGACCGCAAGAAGCAGCGGAGCATTTTCGTCCGGAGCACGACGTGTGGTTCGAGTCGCGAGTTTGTGGTACGTCTTTCGAACGCGTAGCGCATCCGTGCCAGATGCCGGAGGCGATACTCGAACGCATTATTCGCGTAGCTACGAATCCCGGCGATCTCGTAGTCGATCCGTTCGCCGGGAGTGGCACCACGTTGGCAGTCGCGAACCGACTGGGTCGTCGTTTCTGGGGTTGCGAGCTTTCTCCGCGGTACGCGAGCGTGATCGTCGAGCGATTACGAGGCTTGTTCGGCGACGAGATCGAGGTAGAATATCTTCGGTCGCAGCGAGAGGTGATCGCGCTGCGTGCCGAGCCTAGTTGAGCGCCGGTCGGTTAGGAGAGGGCCCGACCGGCGTGTTTTTTTCCAACTCGGAGGGTAGAGCGATGTCGAAAACGAGTACGCATCGATTCGTTATCGAGAGCACGCAGTTCGCGAAGCTCGAGCGTGCGTTATCGGTTGCGTTGCCGGCAGCGCGATCGTTAGGCGTAGATGCCGGCATCTTTTGGCTGCGCGATTCGATTTTCGCAGCGACGCCGTACGCTTCGATCGGACTTGCGAGCTGCGACCTCGAACTCGAAGAGTCGCCGGAGTGCATCGCGATTTCGCAGCTCGCTGCGAGGCCACTTCTTTTTGAGTTGCGAACGCGTCGTGTTAGCTGCCTCGAAAGGATTGAACTCGTGGCTACGCGCGATCGAGTCGTCTTTACGTTCGAGTACGACTGGCGTTCGCGCGAAAAAGCGCCGCCTCCGTTGATTTCGCGTTACTCGGATTCGTGGCGTCCGCGGACGACGCCGCGCGAGCACTGCACACTTCTGTCCGCGCATCGACCTTACTTCGAGTGTACTTTAGCGACGAGAGAGATACGAAAAAAGTTGCGAGGCCACGAGGACTACGGCTACATCGTGCTTGAGGACTTTCCGAACGTTATCTCGTACGTAACGGTTAGTCGTTCTCTTTTAGTCGCGTTTCTCGAGGCAGCGAAGGACGAAGACACAACGTTTCGACTCGCCTACTACGAAGGTCAACGTTGCGTCGTTTGCTGTGCTGGCGATGTGATCGCGATCTTATCCGTAATCGACTAGTGCGAGGATTCGCTATGCGCGTTTACGTTCTCGGTCGATCGGTTCTCGATGAACGCGAACTCGAGCGATTCTTGCGCGATCACGATATCACATGGCCGCGTGGTAGCGCGATGTCATCGGATTCGTCTGGGCCCAGGGAAAATGGTGACAGTTCGATGTCAGTGATTTTGTCTGGGCCCGGGCGAATTTTTGACAGCACGGTGTCAGCGGAGGTGCTGTGCGAGGTAGCGGGTCGAATCTGCTACATGTCGTTTGCTCGACCGCGACCCGGTGGCAACCGGGCTTATCTTGAGCACATTAAGGAGTCGGGGCACGGTTCGGTTTTGGAACACGCTGTCTGGAATCTGCTGATCACGGGCGTCAGTCGAAGTCTTACGCACGAACTCGTGCGGCATCGTGCCGGCTTTTCCTACTCGCAGCTTTCGCAGCGTTACGTGGACGAATCGACTGCGGAGTACGTCGAGCCGGATATCATCGCATCCGACGCCGAGTTGCACGTCGTGTGGTCGAAGGCGGTTCGATGTGCACATGAAGCCTATAACCAACTCGTTCGACTTATCGAAACGAAACTAAAAGATCGGTCATTCGCATCGCGGTGGCTGCCGTCGTACGCTACGACTACGGATCGCAGGAAGTTGGCCCGGCAAGCCGCACGCAGCGTTTTGCCGAACGCCACGGAGACGAAGATCTTCGTTACGGCCAACGCGCGAGCGCTGCGCCACTTTCTCGAACTGCGAGGCAGTCGGCACGCTGAACCGGAGATCCGCAAGCTAGCCAACATCTTGCTCGAAGTTCTTCAACGAGAGTCGCCTCATCTGTTCGGCGACTACCGGCGGATTCCACTTCCCGACGGCACATTCGAAATCGTCACCGATTATCGCAAAGTGTAACCGCGTACACTACGAAAACGATGTACGCGCGTTCACGATTTTCGCAATTTTCGACGCCGCGGAGAGCTGCCGCGGTTTTTTTGGAAAAATTTTTTCGCCGCAAGTCCCTAGAAAACTAGGCACTTACGTCGATCGGCGAGTTTTTTTTTCGATTTTTCTGCTTGACGCCTTGCGGACGGCGTATTAAGATACCGGTGACGAAAACGAGAAGCGAGGTAACGAGGTAACGAAGTAACCCGAAACTCGAAAGGAGAACGACGATGACTCGCGCACACGCTTTCGAGGCTCTGTTCGAACTGGTCGGTTCTGCTAAGGATGTCGCGAAGGCCCAGAAAGGCACGAAGGCCTGCGTAGTTACCGGCATCTATCGCGTCGGCAATCGAATCTTCGCGGTGCCCGACGGCGAGACGGCCGTCGAGGTCAAGGGCAGCGAAAAGATCGCTCTTTCGAGCGAAGACTTCGCTAAGTACGTTCGACCGGAAAACGCTGTGCTCTTCGGCGGCCCCCTTCAGGGTATCGACGATGCAACGATCGAGGTTCTGCTTTCGATCTTCCGCGAAGCGGCCGGCATCGTGGCCCCGGACCTCGCTGACGTTGCTCCGCCGGCGCAGGTTACGGTCCCCGCCGGCTGGGACCGCAATAACCTTCGCGCTAAATTCGATACCGCGATCTCGAAGAAGATCTTCGAAGCGCAGAAGAAGCTGATCCGACGCGTCAGTTGGACCGCCGCTCGCCGTCTCGCGGTCTGGTCGGGTAGCGACGGCAAAAACTACCTCGTTACTCCGAAAAAGATTTACGAACTCTCGACCGGCGATCCCGTAGACGAAGTACGCGGTCGCAAGGTCGATGGCACGTTGCCTCGGCGCGTCAAGCCGAGCGAAATGGTCCGAATCGACGCTTACCTCGACGCGCTGCTCGCGAAGCTCGATTGACCGCGAACCGAAACCGTTATGACGTGATCTTGTACTGCAGTGACGCCTTCGGGCGATTGGCACACCAACCCTACGGAGGACTTACGATGGACGCGAAGTACGTGCGCACGAAAGACGGTCTTTACTTACTGCAGGTCGAATCCGAGGTTCTTTTCCCACGGTGGGGCTTCGCCCTTTACGACGACGAGCAGTGCTGGCCGCGCGGCTTCGGCATCGCCAACGAGTGGAAAGTCGTTTCTGCTGACGAGGTACCGGAAGATATTCGACGCAAACTCGAGCTTGTGCGCGAAGAACTCGAAGAAGTCGAAGCCGAAAAGGCGATCGAAAATTAGATCGGAGAGCGAGTGATGTCGCGTTCACTAGCTCGCTACGAGCGAGCGTACGCCGAGTTGCTGTCGCGCTACCTAATCGGTCCGCTCGCGAAGTATCGAAAAGTCGCGGGCCTGCGACTCGACGCCGATGGCGTGTTCCACTTAGTCATACCTAACCGCCACGGCGACCTCGTGCTTTACTCGTGTCCGTACCTCGAAGGACGCATCGTAACCGAAGATCGAATACCCGGGCGACGCATTTCTCTGCGCGCCGCGGTCAACCACGACGGCTGGGATGTCGCGGTATGGGTGGAGCGCGTACTAATCGAAAATCAGTTTGCGACGAGCGAGATAACGCTGCCGAGTTAGTCGCGACTAACTAAGGAGGACTAGCGATGGACCCGTTTTTCGTGAGGACGGTTTTCGGAGATTACTTACTTCGAGTCGAGGACGCACACGTTCCGGGCGGATTCGTTTTACTCGATTCGGACGGTCGCCCCTGGAACGGCGCTTTCGCCTGGGATTCTTGGACCGTCGTCGCGGACGACGAAGTGCCGGTCGAAGTGCGAGAGCGATTCGAAAGATTATCGCGAAGCGAATCCGAGTTGACGTGACGACGAAAGGAGGTTCGCATGTCGAGAAGACTTAGTTGGGACGAAGTCGCCGCGATTATCGATCGCGAAGCGATCGAGCGATACGGTCGCTACTTACGTGGCGTCATCGAAGGCGAGACGTACGTTCCGAAGGCGACCACGACGCCGAGTCTCGTAAACCGCATGATCGTGCTCGGCGTAATTTACGACTGGTGTCGGCGGCATCACCGCCTTGGACAACTGTCTGTCATCGTACGTGCATTCGCGTGGTGCGCGCGATTCTGCTACCCGTTGCACCCCGCACTTAAGCGTCTCGGTATCGGAAGCGAAGATGTAGTCGAAGCGCTCGAATGGATCGCGAACGACTTGTATTCATTTAGATTCGTACCAGCGCTTTACGGCGGAGTTAAGATAGTCGGTGAGCATAAGGACGCAGAGCGGAAAGACGTTCATTACTTCGCGCCAATATATCTCATGGCACCGGACTTCTGCGACGATCGTAAGGTTTCCTTTTGCATTCGTATGGCCGCACGACTCGTAATGGAGGCCGCACTTCGCGCGATCTGCGTGACCAACGATGACGACTCTTACGATAGCGTTGCGATTCGCGAAACTGTGCGCGATCTCCTCGAGGTCGCGGCACCGCTCGTAACTCCGGACTAGATTCGCGATCGAATGCGAGAGTCGCTGTCACGTCGGTGATAACGTGATGACACGAGTGCGTCTCGCTCGGCGATGTCGGGCATTTTTATCGACTGCGAGAAACAGCGATGAAACAACAACTCAGTTATCGACTCCTCGACGTTTTCGGCAACGTCGTCTATACTTCGTCTAGCTTTCGTTATACGATTCGAAGACTTGCGCAGTCGCTCGTCAAGCCAACGATCTACTCGGCGCAAGGTCGAAGACACGTCGTCTTCTACTTCGAAAACGGCGTAGTGAAATGCTACGTCGGCAACTTCGGCGAGTCACGAAAAAGCGTCGAAGAACGCGTCATTCGCCTATTCCGCGCCTCCGATATCGCACGTCGTGTGCGACGCCACGTCTAGTCGATTTTCTCTAAACTCTTCTTGTCTCGAACTCGTCTCTTAGGTTAGACTAACTACGGGGCGAGGTCGTGAACGAAGCTGCTCTCGGTGATACGCTACGCGAGATCCGCGCAGCCGCAAGCGCGGTCCGCGAATCGTCTACGAAAATCGCAACCGTGGTCGAACACGCGAGTAGCGCTGCAATATCCGCGGCATACTTCGCCGGGGTACGCGACGGATGCGTTGTGTGTACGATCGTGCTGGCGCTGTTGTACTTTGTTCTCACGAGGTTTAGACGATAGGTGCAGATACGGGTCCTTCCTGGGGTCTGCGCGAAACCGG
>Ga0308412_1000292_pt1 | contig 24669 bp, 8 predicted proteins | sample HotsprottomLayer_FD_202357 | JGI IMG/M metagenome (GOLD analysis project Ga0308412, IMG submission 202357) | Hot spring phototrophic mat microbial communities from Octopus Spring, Yellowstone National Park, Wyoming, United States -... | ecosystem: Environmental > Aquatic > Thermal springs > Hot...
CATATTGTTCCTGGGAGCGAAGGCGTCTTGCCCTCCTATGCGCGACGAGCCTGGGGGCGAGGCTCCCAGGCTCGTCGCTGACCCCAGATGTGACCGGGTACCGTCACGGAACCTTGCGCCGGCGCATAAGCGCCAGTTCCCCCTGCAGGCGGTCCCGCTCGGCAAGCAACTCACGATAGGCGGCCTCGGCCGCGAGTTGCGCCGCGCGGGCCGCATCGCGTTCGACGGTCAGCGCGAACACCCGGCGGCGCATTGCCAGCAGGTCCTGTTCGGAACGGAAGGCCCGGCTGTGCGCCTCCGCCGCTTCCCCGCGGCGGGTGAAAAGCTCGCCCTGCAGCCGATCGCGTTCCCGGCGCGTGATCACCAGTTCGTTGAGCAGCAGGCTGAGCCGCGGAACGAATACCCCGCCGGCGATCAGCACCCCCAGGAACACACCGAGAAGCACGCCGATAACTGCGATCACGCCCCCCCTTTCTCTGCGGCGACCACTGGGAGATATTGCCGTGCCGGAAGCGCTGCTGCGTGTGGCAGTGCAGAGAAAGGCAAGAACGTCGCGCAAGGCGCCTTTGACAACGGACGCAGCTATACCATTATACAGCAAGACCGGTGAACATGCGCGTCCATCGCTTACGGTAACTGTTCACATCTAAACGTGACAATAGTCCCTCGGAGGAGGAGTGTGGGGAAACCTGGTTTCCCCACGCCCCCACCCGGTGGGAGGGTTTGGGAGGGCGCAGCCCTCACGCAGGGGTGTGGGAAAAACCGGGTTTCCCCACACCCCTCGTCTCAGCCGCGCTCCTGCTTCGCCGGAACGGCCAGTGCAGCCTTGCCGCCTGCGCCGGGCTGCTCGAGCACGGCCTCGCCACGCTCGTCCGGAGCGGGCGCCAGCCCGGCCACGGTCGCAACCTCGAGTGGCGCAGGCCGGCTGCTGGCGCGTTCGGCCAGCACCACCAGCGAGCGGGGCTGGATCTGATACATCTCGCTGCTCGGCACGCGCCCGCCGTTCACCTTCGGCTCGGCGGTGTCAACCAGCACCTCCCAGAGCGGGTCATCGGGCCAGTCGGGCAGGATGAAGGCAATCGGCTCGTGACCGGCGTTAAAGAGGATCAGGAAGACCTCGTCGTGGATGGGCTGACCTCGCTCGTCCTGCTCGCGCATGACGCGGCCGTTGAGCAGCAACCCGAAGCAGCGCAGTTCGGGGTTGTTCCACAACGCCGGCCCGATCTCCTGCCCGTCAGGACTGAGCCACTCCACATCGTATTCCACCCCGACGGGCGCCAGCGGCCCCTGGAAGAAGTTGCGCCGGCGCAGCAGCGGATGCCGCCGCCGCAGGGCGATCATGCTGCGCGTAAAGGCCAGCAGATGCTCGGCCTCGGGATCGGGTGACCAGTCAACCCACGACAGGCTGTTGTCCTGGCAGTAGGCGTTGTTGTTGCCCTGCTGGGTCCGGCCCCGCTCATCGCCTGCCAGCAGCATCGGCGTGCCCTGCGAGAGCAGCAGGGTCGCCAGAAAGTTGCGCATCTGCCGCAACCGCAACTCGCGGATGGCCGGATCGTCCGTCGGCCCCTCGACGCCGCAGTTCCACGAGTTGTTATGCTCGTCTCCGTCGCGGTTGTCCTCGCCGTTGGCCTCGTTGTGCTTCGTGTTGTAGCTTACCAGGTCCCGCAGGGTGAAGCCGTCGTGCGCGGTCACAAAGTTGATGCTGTGGTAGGGCCGGCGCCCGTTGTGCCGGTACAGATCCATGGAGCCCATGATCCGCGAGGCAAACTCGGCAGCCTGGCCGGCATCCCCTTTCCAGAACTTGCGCACGTTGTCGCGATAGCGGCCGTTCCACTCCGCCCAGGGCGCAGGAAAGCGCCCCACCCAGTAGCCATCGGGGCCGAGATCCCACGGTTCGGCAATCAGTTTGACCTGGCAGAGCACCGGGTCCTGCTTGATCATATCGAAAAAGGCGCTGGGACGGTCGCCCTCGTAGACCCCGCGGACAAGCGTGCGCGCCAGGTCGAAACGGAACCCGTCAACATGCATCTCCTGCACCCAGTAGCGCAGGCTGTCCATCACGAGCTGCAACACCCGCGGGTAGGGCGTGTTCAGACTATTGCCGGTGCCGGTGTAGTCGAGGTAGTAGCGCGGGTTGTCGGACACGAGCCGGTAGTAGGCGGCGTTGTCGATCCCCCGAAAGCACAACGTCGGCCCCAACTGATTGCCCTCGGCGGTGTGGTTGTACACCACGTCCAGGATCACCTCGATGCCCGCGGCGTGCAGGTTCTTGACCATCTGCTTGAACTCGTTGACCTGCGCGCCCGGCCCGTTCACACTGGCGTAGCGTGGATCGGGGGCGAAGTAGCCCAGGCTCTGGTACCCCCAGTAGTTGACCAGACCCTTGTCAATCAGATGCTGATCATCAATAAAATGATGCACCGGCAGCAGTTCGACCGCGGTCACGCCCAACTGTTGCAGATAGGCGATCACCGGCTCGGCGCCCAGAGCGGCGTAGGTGCCCTGAAGTTCGGGCGGCACGTCGGGATGGCAGCGCGTAAAGCCCTTGACGTGCAGCTCATAGATGATCGATTCGTGCAGGGGAGTATTGGGACGTGGCTCATTGTCCCAATCAAAGTGGGGGTCAATCACCACCGAACGCAGGGTGTAGGGGGCGCTGTCGCGCTTGCCAATCGTCAGATCGGTGTAAGGGCTGCCGATGCGGTAGCCATAGAGCGCATTATCCCAGCGCAGGCGTCCGTGGAACGCGCGGGCGTAGGGGTCCATCAGCAATTTGTGGGGATTGAAGCGGTGCCCGTGCGACGGGTTATAGGGGCCATACACCCGATAGCCATACAATTGCCCAGGCCCCAGACCCGGCACGTAGCCATGCCAGACGTCCTCGCTGCGTTCCGGCAGCGCCAGGCGCTCGATTTCGCGCTGGGCGTTCGGGTCATCGAACAGGCACACCTCGACCCGCGTGGCGTGGGCCGAGAAGAGGGCGAAGTTCACCCCCTGTCCATCCCAGGTGGCCCCCAGAGGGTATGGCTTACCGGGCCAGATTGCAGACATGCGCCGCTCCGTTCAAGGGAACTTCTATCATTTCAGCCGTCCATGCGGCTGCGCCGCACACCGACGGGATGAACATAGGTTCTTCTTGGGAGAGCGCAGCCCTCCCAAACCCTCCCGCGGGCGGAGGTGTGGGGAAACCCGTTTTCCCCATACCCCTGCTTGAGGACCAGGCCCTCCCGCGGGCAGGGGCGTGGGGAAACCCGGTTTCCCCACCCCCTCGCCGAGGGCGTATGTTCACGTTAGCCGTCCATGCGGCTGCGCCGCACAACGCCCGATGAACATCGCCTGGGAGCGCGGGCGGCCCGCCCGTGTCGCGTCTCCGCGGGCAAGGTGACTGCCCCCCTCCCCAGCCCTCCCCCCGCTGGGGGGAGGGAGTCCGGCTCCTCCCCCCAGCGGGGGGAGGTTAGGAGGGGGGGCAGCGCCGCATGCGCGTAGGTGAGCAGCTTATGTTCACGTTAGCCGCCCATGCGGCTGCGCCGCACACCAAGGGGATGAAAACAGGCTGTTCCTGGGCGGGCGCCGCCCTCCCACACCTCGGCAGAACTGGCGCGGCGACGCCGCGCTCGCGCCGGATATGATACCATAGGCGCGCGGAGATCACCGGACGATACAGCAATGGAAGCGCGATGCCCCCAATCCGCATCACCTCCTGGAACGTGAACGGCATCCGGTCGGTGGCGCGCAAAGGTCTGCTCGAGTGGCTGGCCCGCTGCGCCGCCGACGTGGTGGCCTTCCAGGAGATCAAGGCCACGCCAGAGCAACTTCCGGACACCCTGCGCGAGCCGCCGGGCTATCACGCCCACTGGCTGCCCGCCGAACGCCCGGGCTACAGCGGCGTGGCCACGCTCACCCGCGTCCGGCCCGAGGAGGTGCGCGCCGGGCTGGGCGATCCGGTCTTCGACCGTGAAGGTCGGGTGCTGATCACACGTTTTCCTGCCTTCACCCTCTACAACGTCTATGTGCCCAGCGGCACCAGCGGCCCGGAGCGGGTGGCCCACAAGCTCGCCTTTACCGAGCGCCTGAGCGCGGTGCTGGGGGCCGAACTAGCCGCCGGCGCGCCCCTGGTCGTGGTTGGCGACCTCAACACCGCCCACGAAGCGATTGACCTGGCCCGCCCGCGCGAGAATCAGCGCACCTCGGGCTTCTTGCCCGAGGAACGGGCCGCGCTCAGCGCCCTGCTGGCGCGCGGGCTGGTGGATAGCTTTCGCTACCTCCATCCCGATACAGTTGCCTACTCATGGTGGACGCCGCGCGCCGGGGCGCGCCAGCGCAACATCGGCTGGCGCATCGACTACGTGCTGGTCTCAACCAGTCTGGCGCCACGGCTGCGCGCCGCGGAGATTCACACCGAGGTTGAAGGTTCGGATCACTGTCCGGTCAGTGTGGTGCTGGAGGTGTGACGGGCCATGGTGATGGGCAATAGGAGAGCACCACGACCACCGTCGCAACAACGCGCATGATGGCCGGTTACGATGCCAGTCGGCGGCAGACGCGCCATCGGTCACGCGCATCGCGCCAGGGTCGGGTTCCACGCGGGCAGATGCGAGGTCTGCTCGGGTGGCAGGGATCGATCGGCGATCAGCGCCGCGGCAAGCGCCACGGCCGCCGACACACCGATGCGCTCGGCGAGGGCCTGGGTGGCCAGGCGCGCGGCGAGCGGATCATCCTGCTCGATCGCGAGGAACAGATCGGCGACAAGTTGCGCAGTGAGCGGTACGTGGGACCTCATAACGTCCATCCTTCCTCAACAGCATCCGCTGTTCCTACAGCATACCCGATGGCGCCGCCGATCCGGTCCGGCGCTGGTTGGAGATCTGGCTACGCCGTGTGACGGTTTTTCCACGCGCCATCAGGAGACGGGCGCGGAGGACGATCCCGGCGCCCACAGCGGCAGGCGCACGGTGAAGGTGCTGCCACTCCCCTCCACGCTCTGCGCCTCGACCGTCCCGCCGTGGCTTTCGACAATCTCGCGCACCACGAACAGACCGAAACCCATGCCTCTGATCTGGCGCGCCGCGGCATTGGAGGCCCGGAAGTAACGCTGAAAGAGCCCGGGCAACTCCGCTTCGGGGATACCGATGCCCTCATCGGAGACGCTCAGGAGCGCTTCGTTCTCGTCGCGCCGCACGACAACCCGAATTTCGCCGCCGCCCGGGCTGTACTTCACCGCGTTGTGCAAGAGGTTCTGGACAACCTGTTCCAGCCGTAGTTCGTCACCGGCGACCAGGACCGGCTCATCAGGCAGATCCAGGCTGATCACGTGGCGGATGAGGGTCGGGGTAAGTTCTTCGGCCAACTGGCTGGCAACGCGGCCCAGATCAACCGGGTACCGCGCGCTGATCAGGCGACCGCTCTCCAGACGCGACACGTCGAGCAAGGTGGCGATCAACCGGTTGAGGCGCTGAGCCTGAGCGACGATGATGCGCAGATTGCGGCGATTGATCGCGTCCAGCGCGAAATCCTGCTCGGCGCGGCGCAGGAGCAGTTGCGCGTTCCCCAGCAGCACCGCCAGGGGCGTCTTCAGTTCGTGGGCGGCCGTGGAGATGAAGGAGTCACGCTGTTGCACCGCCGCCTCGGCGGCTGCGCGCGCCTGCCGGATCTCTTCGTAGGAGCGCGCGGCCGCGATGAGCAGAGCGCAGCGCAGCGCCAACTCTTCGATCACCGCCACCTCTTCGGCGATGTACCGTCGCCCCGCTTCGACCGAAACCACCGTCAGCGCCCCAAGACAGCGCCCGTGGGCGATCAACGGCGCGATCACGCTGGTTGCCGGGCGCAGTTGCTCGGGAAGCTCTCCCGCGTCAGTGGCGAGGAAGAGGGGGGCGTCTCGCAGGGTCCGGCCTTCCGCCACCGCCCGCGCGATGGGGTGCGCTTCGCCGGACGCTGCCAGCCGTCCGGCGCTGAACCAGGTCGCCAGTTGCGCTTCAAGCTGCTGGTCGCGATGGGTCGCCGCGACCAGTCGCAGCCCCTCCCGCTCGTCCTGGAGATGAACCATGCCATAATCGGCCAGATCGGGGAACAGGGTGCGCACCACAGCGCCGAGCACGCCGATATCCGGCGCGGCGGCCAGCAGACGTCCCATGGCGGCCAGCGCGCGCTGGCCGATCTCGGCGCGCTTGCGCTGCGAAATATCGGTGACCACGGTGCCTACGCCGAGCAGATTGCCCTCAACATCACGGACAGGGTAGTAACTCACCAGCGCATACTCGCGCCGCCCAAAGACCAGGGCACTGATCTCCAGATTGACGATCGGTTCGCCGCTGGCCAGCACCGTCTGCCACCAGCGCTCACATTCGGCGCCAAAGTCGCCGAAGATCTCCGCGGGACGGCGCCCGAGGTGCTCTTCGACCGGGCGGCCGTTCATCATCGCCAGGGCGCGGTTCACGCGCACGAAGCGCAGATCGCGATCCGCGAAGGCCAGCCCTATCGGCGCCGAGTCGATGAGCGTATCGAGGAACGCCAGGGCCTCGTTCATCAGGCGCCGGGTCTCGGCCTCGGCGCGCGCCCGTTCTTCGCGTTGCGCCACGAGGCGGGCCTGTTGCGCGGCGCTTTCCTCGAGTGCCTGGCGCTGTTGCGCCAGACCCGCGCGCAGGGCGGCCACTTCGATCGCATTGCGCACCGTCAGCCATACGCGCCTCGGCAGGCTGCCGCGCACCACATAGTCGTGCGCCCCGCGCCGGAGCGCTTCGCAGAGGATCGGCGAGCGCTCCTGATCAACCAGCAGCACAACCGCGGGCACCGGGGGCGCCATGGTCTGGAAGGCGCCCGCCAGCGCCACCCAATCCGTGTCAGGGAGTGTATCGCTGATAACCACGCAATCGGGTCGCAGATCGCGGCACTGCTCCAGGGCCTGATCGCTGCGTTCCAGGAGCGCAACGGTATACGCCTGATCCGGATCATCAGCCAGATCCCGCTGGAGCGATTCGCTATCGGCCACGCTGTCGCTAACGAGGAGTACGATGCGCGGTCGAGAGGCTGTCATAGTTCACCTGCCGGTTTTACCCCGGATGGGGAGACATGGCAACCCGCGGGGATGCGGGCATGCCGCCACATCGTGGTGGCCGGCAACCCCTATGGCGCCGGTCCGTCCGTGTCGTTGATGGTCTTTGAGAAATTCATCCGCTCTGCCGGGCTGGCCGTGGGGCTGAAGCCCTCGGCTACGGAATGCGAAGCCCGCCTGCGCGGGCTAGAGCGGATTATGTATTCAAAGACCATCAACGACGTCGTGGTCACGAGCACACAGGCACGGCCTTCCTGGGAGGTCAAAAGAAGCCCGTCGCTCCGGCGCGCCCGCAGGCGCCTGCCCGGTGGTGACGAGCTCCCTATCGCTGTACGAACCGAACGCCGTTCAATCCGGCTCTTCGCTCGCTTTCCCTGAGGTGACCATCGTTCGCAGCGTTCAGCCCCCCTCCCAGCCTCCCCCCGCTGGGGGGAGGAGCCGGGTTCCCTCCCCGAGCGGGGGAGGGTCAGGGCGGGGGCCGTCACCGTGCCCGCGGAGCCGCGCCGCGGGCGGGCCGCCCGCGCTCCCGGGCCGTTTGCATCGGGCGTTGTGCGCCTTGCGCATAACCGTCTCACGTGAACATAGGCTGCTGGATCAGGGGTGTGGGGAAACCCGGGTTTCCCCATCCCCTCACCTGGTGGGAGGGTCTGGGAGGGCGTAGCCCTCCCAGGAACAACCTAACGTGAACATACGCCCTCGGCGAGGAGGGTGGGGAAACCGGGTTTCCCCACGCCCCCGCCCGCGGGAGGACCTGGCTCTCACGCAGGGGCATGGGGAAACCGGGTTTCCCCATGCCCCCACCCGCGGGAGGGTTTGGGAGGGCGCAGCCCTCCCAAGAATAACCTTCTTTTCATTGCGGCGTTGTGCGGCGGAGCCGCATGGACGGCTGAGGTGAAAATACCCCCCCTATGGGAGGGTTGGGGAGGGCGCAGCCCTCACGCAGGGGGAAGGGGAAACCGGGTTTCCCCTTCCCCTCACCCGATGGGAGGGTTTGGGAGGGCTGCGCCCTCCCAAGATATCTATCCCATTGCGCAGGCGGGCCGGAGGCCCGCGCACCCGGGCCGGCGCCCATGCTTCCCCGCGGAAGGTTGCGGGGAAGCCATGCCTCCCCGCGCCCCTCCTATCGGGAACAGAGGAGTGAACCATGGCTTACCCCGGACGATCCTGACCTGCCACAGGCAAGGTAAAGTGAAAGGTGCTGCCTTGACCAGGAACGCTCTCGACCCAGATCCGCCCGCCATGGGTCTCAACCACGAGTTTGCAGAAGGTCAGGCCCAGACCGCTGCCCTTGTGGCGCTGGTTACCGGCCTGCCCAAACTTGGCAAAAATGGTTTCCAGGTCGGTTTCTTTGATCCCAATTCCATGGTCCTTAACGCTAAAGCGCACCTGTGACGGTCCATGGGGGCCGACGCTGAGCAGCACGCGCCCGCCGAAGGGGCTATATTTTACCGCATTATCGAGAAGATTTTGCAGCACACGCAACACCAGATCGGCATCGGCGCACACCAGGGGCGTGGCGGGTTCGCACACGGTCTCGATGGTGATGCGTTTATCCTGAGCGATCAGGCTGACAGTTTCCAGGGCGCGTTGCACCAGCGGAACGACCTCGATGTCGGACAACTCGACCGGCATGGCTCCGTCTTCGAGCCTGCTGATATCCAGCAGCATACTGATCAAGTTGAGCAGGTTCTGCGCGCTGGCAAAGCAGATCGCCAGGATCTCGCGTTGTTTTTCGGGAACATCGCCGACCACGCCCCGGAGGATCATATCGATCGAGGTGATAATGCTGGTAAGGGGACTGCGCAGGTCGTGAATCATCATGCTGGCAAGATCCTGGCGCAGGCGTTCGGCCGCTTTTGCGGCGGTAATATCGCGCACGGTCAACAGGATCGGCCAGCCTGAAGCGGTCGCTTCGCGGCGCTCCGGCTGTCCCTCGTGGGTCACGCGCAGCACCGACCACTCCAGCGACCGGGCGCCCGGACCGATGCCGTTGAACTGGCCCGACACAAAGCTGTCGCGCCCGCCGGCCACGGCAGCGATGCCGTCGGCGAGCAACGCGGACTCGTGGGGGGGAAACAACTCGGCCGCCTGCCACTGCTCCAGAACCCCGGTGATCGGCATCCCCATCAGATGAGCCGGCGCGGAGGGCCACTTCTCGACGGCCGCCAGATGGAAGAACGCGCCATTGACCACTGCCACCTGACCGGTTTCGTTCACCAGGAGCATACCCTCACGGGTCGAGGCCATAATCGAGGCCAGTTGATCGTGCCCGCGGCGCACCTGGGCCAGCAAGTGCAACCCATCAATCGCCGACGCGGCCTGGCTAGCGAACAGCGCCAGGCTTTCGACATCGCCCGTATCGGGCAGGCTGGCCTCGAAGCCCACGCAGATGGCGCCGAGCGTGGTCCCCGCGCCACGCAGGGGCACGGCCAATATGCCCGGCTGCCCCGGCGCCGGCAGGCGGCTGAGGGGGCGGCGCGCCAGGCTGGCCTGCCGCGCCAGGTCTTCCACCTCGGCCTCGACGGCACACGGCGCTCCGGTATGGAAGGCCCGTTCCAGCGCTGGCCCTGCCGGATGACGCAGAAAGACCGTCGCCCAGCGCGCGCCGCTCATCTCCTGCATGCCGCTGGCGGTGAGGGCGAGGATCTGCTGGGGCGAGCGCAGGCTGGTGCTCACGGCGCGCGCGAACGCGTTGAGCGCCATCATGCGGCTCAGACTGTGCTGTTGCGCCGCGTACAGATAGGCGTTCTCGATAGCCGACGCGGCCTGGTTGGCCAGGATCTCCAGGATCTGCACCTGCTCGGCGCTGGGACGCAGACCATCCTCAGGATCGCCAAGAGCCAGCAAGCCGAGCAACTCGCTACGGCTGTTCCGCAGCAGGCAGACCAGCGCATCGCCATGCCGCCAGATCTCGCGGCGCCCCGTCTCCAGGGCAGGCGCAACGGCGCTCACCGGCGTTTCGGGGCGCCACAGCCCGATCTCGGCGCCGGACCCGTTCTCGATCAAATAGATAAGACTGCCGCGCGCGTGTTCCGAGCGCAGGAGCCGACTGAACTGCGCCAGGGAAACCGGCGCCGCCGGCACCGGGGCGCCGCCGGCGCCCGCAGCGAACCGCAATGCCGGCTCGGAGGTGCGCTGCTGCTGCACCAGGGCCACGCTCACCCGCCGAAAGCCGGAACTGGCGCTCACAATCTCGGCAATCTGGTCGGCCAGCACATCCACCTGCTGCTCCACCCGGAGCATGTTCGAGGCGCGCAGAATGGCCCGCAGGCGTTCATTGCTGCGATCCAACTCCTGGGCGCGCCGGGCGAGGGCGCGGTCAACCGAGGCGAAACGCCGCGCATTCTCCAGCGCGATCATCGCCTGATCGGCCAGCGCCTCCAGCAGGGCGCGATCGTCCTCGACAAACGGCGCGTTGTCGTGGCGATTGAGCACCTCGATCACGCCCTTGACCCCATCAATGCCGCGCAGCGGCACGGCCAGGATCGAACGGGTCTGAAAACCACTATCGCCATCCATATCCTGGTAAAACCGGCCGTCGCTCTGGGTGTCGTTGACGATGGTAGGCTGTCCACTCCTGACCACGTAGCCGGCCACTCCCTTGCCCGCAGGCAGGCGGTGCCCCAGGAGCCGGTGCCCGGCGGGACCCGCCGCGTAGCGAAACTCGAGTTCTCCGGTTTGTTCGTCAAGCAGCAACAGGCTGCTCTCTTCGGCATTGAGCAAGACCGGCGCCTGTTCGACAATCAAGGCGATCACCCGCTCCGGGTCGAGACTCGACGTCAGGCGGCGCGTAATCTGGTTCAGGGCCTGGCGTTGCCGAACCTCCTCAAGCGCGCGTTCGTGGCGCAGGGCCACCTGGATGATCCCCGCGGCCTCGTCAGCCAGCCAGTGCAACAACTCCCGATCATCGGGGGCGAGGCACAACTCGGGGCGGTCGCTAAACACCACCAGGGCGCCCAGCACGGCGCCGCGGTCACGCAACGGCAGGGCGTGCCAGGCATACGACGGCGGCAGACCCGGATGGATCACCGGGGTGACCTCCAGTTCGTCGCACGCCCGCAGGTAATTGTCGGTCTCGATGGCCTGGCCGGTCTCGATGGCCCTGCTGCTGAGGCCGGCCTCGATGCGCCAGAACAGCCGCGGGCGTTCGGCGCGGGCGGGGGTGAGCAGATAGCGCATCTCGACCCACTCGTTCCCGCGGTAGCGCAAAGCCCAGTACACCACTGGCATCCCGCATACCTGCTGAACCAGGGTCGTCAGATCCGCCAGGAGCGCATCGGTATCCGCCTCGCCGCGCAGCAGATGCAGCCGCTCACGCAGGGCGGCCTGCCGTCGGGCCAGCGCCGCGCTCCGCCCGGCCCGCAGAGCCAGGCAACTGGAGGCGAGCATGGCCGCGAACAGGTTGAGCCATTGCTCCCGCTCGGGGCTGAGGTAGGCGGGTCGCACGATCAATCGGCCAATAACCTGGCCGGCGGCCCGCAGGGGCAGCGACACCTCCACGCGCTGTTCGTCGGATCCGGTCAGGTCGTGGTGGGCGCGCGCCAGCAACGTATCGTGGGTATCGGCGCTTCCCGCAACCTCGGCCCAGATCAGGGTGCTGGCGGCGTCAGGAAAGGCCTCGGCCAGCAACGTATCCGCCCGCTGCGCAAGATCAGCCAGATCCGTGGCATGGGTTAACTCTACCAGCCGGGCGGCGTTGAGGGGGGCATAGTCGGTTGTCGCTGCGGGGATCTGATTCATTGGACGGCTACGATTATCTGGCGGAGGTTGATTACCTAATTTTAACTCATTCTTTTTACCGCGTCTATATGAGTAAATCCTGAAATCCGACAATATTTCCATCTGGAGTTGCGGGGAGGCTGCGCCTCCCTGCAACCTTCCAAAAAGGTAACGCAGGTGGTGGGTGCCACGCAACGCGCTGCGCCATCGGGGTTACGGGGACCGGCGAACGGGACCCTCACGCGCGCCGGCGATCCGCGCGCGCCGCGTGCGGTGGCACGCCCCCCTCCCAGCCTCCCCCCATTTAGGGGCGGACAGAACACATGAGCGTCGAGGGGCTTTATGGCGTTGGGATGCGCTGGTTGGCCCTCACCCCCTGACCCTCTCCCGCGCGCGGGAGAGGGGCGACCAGAGCCGTGCGCTGGGGCGTCCCAATGCGGTAGAAGCCGCATTGGCTCGGATGTTCTGTCTACCCCTAAAGCCTCCCCCCACTGGGGGAAGGAGCCATCCCCCGGCGGGAGAGGGTGAGGGTGGGAGCGGGACGGAATGCGCCGCTCCCGAACGCACCGCGCCCCCGAGTCCTGATCGCGCGGTGTGAGCGGGAAAAGCATGCACTCCCTTTCTCACACCCCGTACCTGTTCACTCCTGGGGTAACGCCCGCGCCTGGGAACGAGGGCGTCCCGCCCTCAGTCGCCTCTACGCGGGCAAGCTGCCCGCGCTCCCAGGAGAGATGTAAAGACGTACCACATCCCCACGGTTGACGCACGGGAGGCCCGCTGCTATAATCGCCGTCACGTCCGCTTCCTTCCGGCTCCTTCGGAGGCGCATCACTCTATGGGGATCTTCAGCTACCTTACCACGCCTGATCCCGCCTTTGGCCCCCTGGCCTGGACCTTCTTCATCATCCAGATCCTGGGGGTGGGCGCCGGCGCGTATCTCTATTTCCGGCATACCGAACGCAACCCTGCCCGCCAGACCTTTATGCGCCAGCTTGGGATCGCCCTGATGATCCTCGGTGGAGTAGGCGTGCTTATCGGCGCCCTGCGCCTGCTGAATGTCCCCGTGTTCAACCAGCGCATCTGGTTCTGGATCCAGGCTCTGGTTGAAGCCGGCGTCGCCGTGTACGTCGTCTACTACATGCGCAGCGTGCTGCCCGGCCTCGAACGCGCAGCCGCCACCAGGGGGCGCGGCCCGCGCGCCGCGCCGCGCGTCACCGCCGGCGACACGGCTCCCGTAGCGCCCCGCCCCGTCGCTACCACCGGGCGCCGCGAGGCCCGCCGTGAACGGAAGCGCAAGAGTCGGTAGTTTATCTCTTTACGTTCGCCATGAGTCAAGTGAAGGGCCGGAAGTGTTTCTTGCACTTCCGGCCCTTGTTCGTGAGCGTGGGGGAACCGGGTCCCCCCATCCCCCCGCCTGCGGGCGGGTCCGGCAGGGCAAAGCCCTCGGAGAGATGTGGGGGAACCGGGTTCCCCCATCCCCCCGCCTGCGGGCGGGTCCGGCAGGGCAAAGCCCTCGGAGAGATGTGGGGGAACCGGGTCCCCCCATCCCCCCGCCTGCGGGCGGGTCCGGCAGGGCAAAGCCCTCGGAGAGGGGTGGGGGAACCGGGTTCCCCCATCCCCCCGCCCGCGGGAGAGTTTGATAGGGCAAAGCCCTCGGAGAGGGGATGGGGGAACCGGGTTCCCCCATCCCCCCGCCCGCGGGAGAGTTTGATAGGGCAAAGCCCTCGGAGAGGGGTGGGGGAACCGGGTTTCCCCATCCCCCCGCCCGCGGGAGAGTTTGATAGGGCAAAGCCCTCAAGCAGGCGAGGGGAAACCGGGTTTCCCCTCGCCCCGGCCCGTGGGCGGGTCCGGCAGGGCAAAGCCCTCGGAGAGGGGTGGGGGAACCCGGTTCCCCCATCCCCCCCGCCTGCGGGCGGGTCTGGCAGGGCAAAGCCCTCGGAGAGGGGTGGGGGAACCGGGTTCCCCCATCCCCCCCGCCTGCGGGCGGGTCCGGCAGTGCCGCGCCCCCCACCCAGGCCCCCCACCGGTCAGACGGGGCCGTCACCGCCGCAGCAGCGGCAGGTAGACCTGGAAGCCTGCGCTGAGACCGCCGGTGAGCCGCACGGGGCCATGGGCCACCTCGTCGCCGTCGGCTTCCACCTCCACGAGCCAGTACCAGTAGTTCCGGCCTGCTTCGGCGGCGGCGTCAACCACGCGGTAGCTTTCGCCGCTCGTCGCGCTCCCCCGGCTCACGACCTCGGCGATCTGGATCGCCCCGACGCGCGTCGCCGTCTCGCTCCGGTAGATCCGGAACCGGGCGGTGTCGATCTCGATACCGGTGATCCAGCGCACCACCACCCCTTCACCCGCGCGCGTGGCGCTGAAGTGCAGCAAGGCGATCGCCGTCGGGCTGAAGGGCGAGTTCGCCGTCGCGCTGTTGTTGTCGGAGGTCAGGTCGCTGCCGTTGGCGCCATCGTCGCTGATGCTGGCCGTGTTGGCGATCTGGGCCACCCCGGCGGGCAGGCTGGCGTTCACCTGCGCGGCGAAGACCACGCTGCCGCCGCTGCCTGCGGGCAGGCTGCCGATGGTGAAGGCGCAGGTCGCGCCGGCAGGGGCGCCGTCGGCGCAACTCCAGCCCGCGCTGCTGCCCGCGGCGTGGAAGGTGGTGTTGGCCGGCACCGTCTCGGTGATCACCACCCCCGTCGCGCCCTGGTTGCCGGTGTTGGCGTAGGTGAGCGTGTAGGCGATCACCGCGCCGGGGGTCGCCGTCGCGCCTCCGTCACTCTTGGTCAGCGCCAGGTCGGGCGCAGCGTTCAGCGGCGTGCTGTCATCAGCCACGTTGTCGGAGGCGTCGCGGTCGGCGCCCCTGGCGCCATCGTCGCTGATGCGCGCCGCGTTGAGCACCTCGTTCACCCCCGCCGGCAACGGGTCGTTCACCCGCACCACGAAGCTGAGCGTGCCCGAAGCGCCAGCGGGGAGGTCGCCCACGGCATAGACGCACTCGCTGCCCGCGCTGGCGCCGGGCGCGCAGCTCCAGCCGGCGTTCTCGGCCAGGCTGGGGTCGAAGCTGGTGTGCAGCGGCACTGTCTCGCGCAGGGTCACGCCGCTGACATCAATGCCGCCGGTGTTGGTGTAGTGCAGGCTGAAGCGGATCAGCCCGCCCGGCTCGGCGCTGGCTCCGCCGTCGCTCTTGGTCAGGGCCAGATCGGGCCGCACGTAGTCGGTGTCGCTGGCGCGATTGTTGCCCTCATTCGCGTCCATTCCATTCGACCCATCGTCGCGGACCTCGGCGCTGTTGGTGATCTCGCCGTCGCTGTCAACGAATGGATCGGCGACGGTGACGGTGACGGTGCGGCTCACCTCAGCGCCGGCGGGGAGGTCGAAGGGCGGCCAGGTCACCACCCCGCCGCTCTCCACGCCGCCGTCGCCGGCGCTCACGAAGGTCACCCCGGTGGGCAGAATGTCGCTGACCTCCACCCCCGTGGCGCCGCGGTTGCCCACGTTGCGCACGCGCAGGGTGTAGGTGAGCGTCTGCCCGGGGAGGACGAAGCTCTCGCCGTCGTCCTTGGTCACCTCCAGGTCGGGCGCGGCGATGAGTGGGGTGCTGTCGCTGGCCGTGTTGTCGGTGACATTGCCCTCCGCGCCGTTGCTGCCATCGTCGCCGATGCTGGCGGTGTTGGCGACCTGGGTCGCCCCGGCGGGCACGCCGGCGTTCACACGCACCGCGAAGGTCGCGCTGCCGCTCGCCCCCGCCGCCAGGTTGCCGATGGTGAAGGCGCAGGTCGCGCCGGCAGGGGCGCCGTCGGCGCAACTCCAGCCCGCGGTGCTGCCCGCGGCGTGGAAGGTGGTGTTGGCCGGCACCGTCTCGGTGATCACCACCCCCGTCGCGCCCTGGTTGCCGGTGTTGGCGTAGGTGAGCGTGTAGGCGATCACCTGGCCCGGCTCGGCGCTGGTGCCGCCGTCGTCCTTGGTCAGCGCCAGGTCGGGCGCGGCGTCGAGCGGCGCGCTGTCGCTGGCCGTGTTGTCCGACGCATCCAGATCGGCGCCGTTGCTGCCATCGTCGCTGATGCTGGCGGTGTTGGCGATCTGCGTCGCCCCGGCGGGCACGGCGGCGTTCACCCGCACCGCGAAGGTCGCGCTGCCGCTCGCCCCCGCCGCCAGGTTGCCAATGGTGAGGGCGCAAGTCGCGCCGGCAGGGGCGCCGTCGGCGCAGCTCCAGCCCGCGGTGCTGGCCGCAGCGTTGAAGGTGGCGTTGGCCGGCACGATCTCGGTGATCACTACCCCGGTCGCGTCCTGGTTGCCGGTGTTAGCGTAGGTGAGCGTGTAGACAATGACCGCGCCGGGGGTCGCCGTCGCGCCTCCATCACTCTTGGTCAGCGCCAGATCTACCCCGATGGTCGTCAACACGGCGCTGTTGCTCGCGCTGCTCAGGCTGCGCTCACCCGTGCTGTCGCCAGGCAGGCTGCTCGCCGAACCGGTCGCGGTGTTGAGAATGGTTGCGCCCACCGTCAGCGGGTCGTCCAGGGTGAGGCGGAAGGTGAAGTCACGGCTCGCCCCGGCGGGGATGCTGCCGCCGGTGTAGCGCACGGTGAGCGCGCCGTCGGTGTATGAATCGTAGGTGAAGCCAGCCGGCGTGCTCACCTCCGCGGCGTTCACGAAGACCGCGTCCAGGGAGTCCAGGATTTGCACATCGAAGGCCTCCGCCGTGCCGCTGTTGCGCACCGTCAGCGTCACCTCGACGGTCTGGCCGGCGTAGGCGCGGGTCGGGTTGAAGCTCTTGGCGATCTCCAGCCGCGGCTCGACCACGGTGACGGTCACCTCGTTGCTGGCGACCGGCGCGCCGCTGCCGATGGTCACGCTGGCGCGGTTGGTCAGCGTGGTCGGGGTTGGCGGCAGACCCGCATTGCCGGCCTCGTCGAGCACGCGGGCCTGCAGGCGCACGCGGAAGGCGTTGTTGCTGGCATCGTTGTCCACAACCACGTTGATCGCGCCGAAGCTGATCGTCACATCGTCGCCGCTGCCGGCGCCGCCGCTCACCGTGGGAGCGGGCGCCGCGCCGTTGAAGCCGCTGGTGTCCACCGTCACCGAACCGGGGACGAAGGCCAGACCGGCGGGCAGGTCGTCCACCAGGGTGAGCGACGGCGTGGCGCCCTCGGGCAACGCGACCACCAGCTCGTAGGTCACGATCTCGCCGATGGTCACGTCGGCGCCGCTAGTGTGGGCCGCCGAGGTGCTTACCAGGGCTTTGATCAGGTCGGGCTGATCAATGGTGAAGCTGACACTGCCGGCGATCTCGTAGTCGTCGAGCGCGCCGCTGCCGAGCAGGTCGTCGCCATCGGCCAGGCCATCGCCCTCGGAGCGCTCGTCGGGGCTATCGCCGTCGAGGGTGCTCCACACCGCGCTGGCGCGGTTGGTGATCGTCTGACCGGGGCTGACGGCGCCGCCGATCTCGGCGCGGAACTCGAGCGTGACGCTCGCACCGGGGGGCAGGTCGAAGCTGCCGCTGGCGGGCACACGCGCCACCCCGCCGCTGATGTCCGCCGCCGGTGGCGCAATGCCCGTGGCGCTCACCCCAACCAGTGCGGCATTGATCAGCCCCGCCGGGATGGGGTCGGTCACCACCACATCGTAGGCTGTGCCGACGCTGTCGGGGGCGTGGCCGATCACCACCCGGTAGGTCACCTCGCCACCCGCGTCGGCGGGACTCGGCGGGGTGAGGATGCTCTTGGCGATGCTCAGCACCGGCTCGACGACCGTCAGCGCGCGCGCTTCGGGGGCGTTCACCGTCACCGTAGCACCTGTGTTCGGGTTGGTATAACCGAGCCGGGCGGTGTTGGTCAGGGTCGCGCCGTTCTGGTTGCCGCTGACGTTGAGCACGCGGGCCTGGAGGCGCACCAGGAAGGCGTTGTTATTCGGATTGTTGTCATCGGTCGTGGTCACGTCGGGGAAGGTCAGCACCAGGTCCTCGCCGCTGGCGCCGGGCACGGCGGCGGGGCCGCTGCGGATCACGCTCAGGCTGCCTATATCGCCGGCGTAGGGCGCGGCCAGGTTCGGATCGGCGGTGATGATCGCGTGGCTCACATAGGCCAGACCGGCCGGCAGGTCATCGGTCACCACAAGACCCTGGGTGACGCCCTCGGGCAGGGTCACGCGCAGGTCGAAGGTGACCAGTTCGCCGATGGTGTACTGGGCCGGGATGGGGGCCAGCTTCTCGATGGTCGGCGTCGCCAGGGTGACGCTGGCCGTCGCGGACGCGGCATAATCGTTGACGCCGCCGGAACCATCGCGCTCGCCAGTGCCACTGCCGGGCGCGCCGGGGGTGGCCGAGCCGGTGGGGTTGGTGATCGTGCCGTTGTCACCGGGCAGACTGGTGTAGGTCAGGCCGGCGGTGCTGGTCAGGGTGCGGCCATTGACCGCACCGGCGTTCACCCTGGCGCTGTACTCGACCGTCACCGAGCCGCCGGGGGGGATCTGGTCAACCACGATGTCCACCGTGTTGCCCGCGCTGGTATTCGTTGTCCCGCTGGCGCCGCCGGCGAGGGCGACCGTGACACTGGACAGGTCGAGGCTCAGATCGGCGGGCAGCGCATCGCGCAGGCGCGCATCGAAGGCTGTGGTGACGTTGGCGCCGGTGGCGTTGGTGTAGGTGACGCGGTAGGTCACGGTGTCGCCGGCGTCGGTGGGGCTGGTCAGGACCTGCCTGGTCAGGGTGAGCGACGGTTCGGCGATGCGCACGTTCACACTATTTGATGCCGGGCCGATCTGCACATTATTGACGCGCACGGTGAAGTCGTTGGGGCGATTGTCACCGGCATCGTTGCTGCCGGCGACGGTATTGTCCACCAGGGCATTGAACTCGACCACGACGAACTCATCATCGGCGTCCGAGTCGCTGTTGGTCAGCGTGCCGAGGATGAAGGTCGGGTCGGTTCCGGTGCCGAAGCTGGCCGGGCTGATCGCGCTCGCGGGCAAGGGGCAGGTGATGCTGCTGGAGGGCAGGGCGGCCAGGGTGGCGCTGTTGCCGCTCACGTTCAGGTTGGCGCAACCGGGCAGGGCGGTGGTGATGGTCGAGGAACTGATCCCGCCGCCGTTGGCCACGAAGGCCACCCGCGCGCTGCCGTCGTTGAGGAAGGTCAACCCACCTCCGGGCAGATTATCCAGGAGGCGGAAGTCAGGCGCGCTGCCCTCGGCCAGGCGCACGGCCAGGCGGTAGCGCACGATCTCGCCGATGGCCACGCGGATGGGCGAGCCGGTTTCGAGCGTATGCGCCTCGGAGGTGGCGACGATGCTCTTGGTCGGCTGGGGGGCAATAATCGTCAGCGTGGCGGGGTCGCTGGCGGTGGCGATGCGTTCGCCGGTCTCCGCGCCCGGCGCGCCGGGGGTGGCCGAGCCGGTGGGGTTGGCGCCGGCGGCAGCGCCGTTGGGACCGGGCAGGCTGGTGTAGCTCAGGTTGGCCGTGTTGGTGACCTGCTGGCCGGGGGTGACACTGCTTCCCACCGTGGCGCTGTACTCGATGCGCACCGAACCGCCAGGGGGCACCCGGTCAATAGTGACCTCCACCGTGTTGCCGGCGCTGGCGTTGGCAGCGCCAACGGCGCCGCCATTCAGGGTCACGTTGACACTGGCCAGGTTGAGCGTCAGATTGGCAGGCAGCGCATCAGTAATGCGCACATCGAAGGCATCAGTGACATTGGCGCCCGCGGGGTTGGCATAGTCAATGCGGTAGGTGACCGTATCCCCCGCGTCGCCGGTCGCACTGGCGGGATTGATGATCACCTTATCGAGGGTGCGGGCCGGCTCGACCACGCGCGCGGCGACGCTGTTCGAGGCGATTGGCTGCGCGCCGCCGGGGGCAGTGAGCGGGCTGCCGGCGCGGTAGACGATGAAATCGTTGGCCCGCTGAATGCCGGCCGTGTTGCCGGCCACATTCTCCACCAGGGCGTTGAACTCCACGACCACGTACTCGGCGTCGAGGTCGTTGTCGGCATTGGTCAGATTGCCCAGGCTGAAGAAGACATCGGTGCCGGAGGCGTAGCTGTCATCGTTGGCGGTGGCGCTGGCCGACACGGCGGCGTCGGGCAGCGCGAAGGACGGCGCGGCCGGCGCGTTGCCGGTGATGGCGAGACCGGGGCCGCTGAGCGCGCTTGAGGTCAGGCCGGCGCCATTGCTAATGAGCGCCGCTCGCGCCGTGTTGTCGTTCAGAAAGCGCAGGCCAGGGGGCAGGCGATCCTGGATCTGGAAGTTGCTCCAGGCGCCTTCAGGGACGCGCGCGGCCAGGCGGTAGCGGACAATCTCGCCAATGGCGACCGGCGGCGTGGCGGTCTCCTCGGTGTGGGCCGCCGAGGTGGAAACCACCGTCTTCTCTAACGCCGGTAGCGCGGCGGTGACCGAGGCTTGATCGAACGGCGGGCCGGCGGGATCGACGTGGTTCGTCCCGCCCTCGTCGCCGGCATAGCCGGTCAGCGTGCCGCGGTTGAGGATCACCTGGCCGGGCTGGACAGAGGGGTCTACTTGCAGATCATACGTAATGACAATTATGTTGGAACCATTGTTTGGATGGTATCCCTGGCATGCGCCAACACTGGTATCAATCAACTGAATGCCGTTATTGAAGAGATCATCCTCAACGCCCGGCCCCCCGCCGCCGAGGTAGATGAAGGGGATGGGGCTGCCGGCGCCGTTATAGACCTTCAGGTTAAGGCCGGCGCCGCCGGTAGGGATGATCAGGCCGGGTGGGAGGATGTCGGTGATCGCAATGTCGAAGGCGCCGCGGTTACTCGAACCGGTATTTTCGATCACAATCGCAAAGCTCACCAGATCATTGGCGTCCACCCCGGCGATATTACTATCCACCGGCGTCGTAGCCAGAGCATCGGAGCCAATGACGCCGCTAAAAGGGGCGCCCGACGCGCCGGGAGGGGCGAAGGCGACCGGGCCGGGCGTGGCGGGGCTGAGGAGCGCGCCGGGGTTGCTGCTGCCGGTCACGCCCTTGCTGACCCGCAGGATCGGCTGGGTCATCAGCACCTGCACAATCGCATCGTCCGCGGCCTCCGCCAGGCCCGTCGAGTTCGACAGCCGGCGCACCTGGTTGGTGAGCAGGAGCCGGTCGGCAGTGGGCCGGTCGCTGGCCCGCACGGTCAGCAGCAAGTCGATGCGGCTGGGCAGCGACTGCGGATCGTCAAACGTGCCAAAGTTAAAGCTGACCGCGTTGCCCGTGGCGCTGACGCTAACGGTTGGATGCGGCACCGTGGCGACGGGGAAGCGGGCGCGCCAGGTGTCGGCGGGGCCGTAGGTGGCGGTGTTCACCGGGGGGACGCTGCCGGCAATCGTCGGATCGAAGGTGAACGCGGTCACCGGGAAGATCGGCAGGGGCAGGTAGTCTACCAGACGCAAGTTCTCGGCATCACTGGTAGGCAGGGTCAATTGGAGGCGATAGGTCAGGGTATCGCCGGGGGCTACCTGCACCGGATTGGGGAGGGTCGTGTTGCCGTTCAGCGCATAGATGGACTTGCTGAGCGCGCCGCGGCCAACCGTCGCGCTGGCGGCGCTTCCGTCTCCGGCGGTCGCGCCCGTGGCGCCGAGGTTAGCCACATTCAGCAGCGCGCCGGTGACGGTCACCTGATTGCGCAGGGTATCGCCTTCGTCCACACTTCGGTCGCCGGAGGGAAAATCGTCGCTGAAATCCTCCTGGATAACGGCGCGGAAGACGACGCGGGCGGTAGTGGGGCCATCATTGTACCCGGCGCAATTCGGCGGCGGGCCGCCGGTGCCGGCGGGGGGCACGCAGCCGCCGGGCAGGTTGCCGCTCTGACCACGGGTTAGCAGTTCGTCGGAGATACGGAACTGGATACTCGTTGTGCCGTCATTCGGCGCCGGCGAGTCAGGCGTATAGTTCGGCGCGACGGTGTAGTTGGCGGGGGCGAAGGGGGCGGTCGCGGCGACGAAGCCGTTGCCGTCAACCTGGAGCGTTGGCGGGAACGAGGGGTCGAAGCGCTGGCCATCAGACAGCACATCGGCCAGGGTCACCTGATTGAAAGCGAAGAAGTCAGAGATCTGCACTTCAACGGTGTACTCCAGCGTATCGCCCGGGGTAGGGCCGGCGGCGCCGGTGTCATTCACCACGCTCACGCGCTTCTGAGTGGCAATCGAACGGGCGGCGAGGGTATGGCCGGGCGCGCCGGCGGAGGCGCTCACCGATGTGGGCGGGTCGCGGGGGTCAACGGGCGTCCATGTCGCGCCGGCGCCGGCGTTGTTCTCCACCGCGCGCGGCGCGCCGCTGGCGGGGTCGAGCACGGCATTCCCGCCCGCGTCCAGCCGCGGCACATAGAAGGTAACGATCATGCTCGCGTCGGCGGCGGAGGTCGTGCCGGTGACCGAGGCGATGCGCCGGGTGAGCGTGCCGCCGGGGGTGGTCGTGGAGGGCGTGCTCACGGCGACGCTCCCGGTCGGGCTGCCGTTGACCAGCACCGCATCGAGCGCGACGAACTGCATCTGGGGCGGCAGGGTATCGCTGATCTCCAGGTTGGTCACCGTCTGGCCCGCGGCCACATCAACATCAATGCGATACTGGCGGGGGAAATTGGGGCCGGTGGCAGTTTCGTTTTCGGGGCCGAGGTAGGTCTTGCGAACCGAAAAGAGGGTTGGCGTCACCGGCTGACCGGGCCAGGCAGGAGCATTGGGATTGAAGGGGTTGAGGAGCACCGGATCGCAGCACCAGTTATCGAGCGGATCGTTGCCGAACTGGAAGCCGGCGCGGGCGAAGATCGGCAGCGGCACGCCCAGATCGGCGCTGGGGCTGATCGCAGCGCTGACGCTGATCTCGACAGGCGGCTGATCAGGGGTGAACGAACCGAAGGGCAACTGGAGCACAACCAGGGTGTCTCCGGGCGTGCCGCAGACCTGCTGCATGCTGCCATCGGTGAGCCGGGCGTAGGGATGGGGCACGCAGCCGTCGCCATCGAAGGTGATGCTGGTGGTGGTCAGCGCGGCGCCGAGGTAGGTCGCGTTCAGGAAACTGATGCCATCGTCACCGTCCATGCCGGTGGCGGGAAAGACCAGATCCACGAAAGGCCCATAGCCCGTATCCGTGGGGTGGGCATTGTCAAAGGTCACCGTGAAGGTGAACGGCTGGCCGATCGGCGCCTGGCCGGGCACATTGAGCGTGGCGACGGGCTGGCCCACGGCAAAGACAGGGCGCGGGGCGACGATGAGACCGACGATGACCGTGGCAAACGCAGCCACGGTCGCAACCAGGTGGAGCAGGCGGCGATGCATAGGGGACGAACTCCTCTGGACGAACGAAACGTACCGCGGACGCCAGGCCGGTGCGAACGTAAGACATGGCTCAGGATCGGGCGTTCTAGCCTGATCGTTGCTCCACACCTCCACAGCTCCACACCTCCACAGAACCGGTGTGGAGATCTGGAGAACTGCCGAGCTGCAGGCTGGATTGTCACGTCCGTTTGAGCCATGGCTAAGGCGTGGTTCACACCTGCGTGAGGATGGATGCCGGGGGCCAGGCCTGCCCGCATCCTCCGGTTCGCGGCGGGCCTATGGTCTTTGAGCAATGCATCCGCTCTACCGGGCTGGCCGTGGGGCTCATGGTCTTTGAGCAATGCATCCGGTCTACCGGGCTGGCCGTGGGGCTAAAGCCCTCGGCTACGGGATGCGAAGCCCGCCTGCGCGGCCGAGAGCGGATTATTTTTTCAAAGACCATACGCCCTCGGCTATGGAATGCGAAGGCCGCCAGCGCGGCCTGGAGCGGATGATGTATTCAACGACCATGGGCCCGCCACTCCTTCCCGCCCGGAGGCGACCGCGTAACTTGTGTAACTTGTAACATACCCTCTGTTTATTACGGCGCTGTTACCAGATTGTTACGCGAGAGGGGATAAGACCCATGACAAAACTAAGATGAACAATTAAGGCATGGTTCAAAACCTGCGGTTTGCGCTTGACCGTCTGGCGGGGAGGTGTGGAGGGGCCAGGCCCCTCCGCAACCTCCCCCGTGGTCTCGTGTCGAGACAGACTATCAAGTTCGTTTCCATGCCTAAGAAACAGAATAAGTTATGATATTCGAGTAGTCTATACCCGCGTTATAACAAGATTTCTACATCAATTCCCCACAAATCTGCGCTGCACACTACGCGGATGAAAAACGTCGTTGCTTTAGAGGGCTACGCTTTCCCAAAACCCACCGAATGAAAGTCCGAAGAAACCAGGTTCCCCCAGACCCCGTGCGGCCGCGCCGCGCACCGATCGGGATGAAAAAGGTGTTCCTGGGCGGGCTGCGCCCGCCCACACCCTCCCCCCGGATGGGGGGATGACGAAACCGGGTTTCCCCATCCCCCTGCGTGAGACCCTCCCCTGGGCGGGAGCACGGAGAAACCCGGTTTCTCCACGCCCCTCACCGAGGGCGTAGGTTCACGTCAGACGGTCATGCGCATGGCGCATCACGCTCGATGCAAACGGCCCGAGAGCGCGGGCGGGACGCCCGCGCCACGGCGCCGCGGGCACGGTGATGGCCCCGCCCTGACCCTCCCCCACCGGGGGCGGGCACCCGGCGCCTTCCCCCAGCGGGGGGAGGCCGGGAGGGGGGCGGAACGCGGCGCACGATGGTCACCTCAGCCGTCCATGCGGATCCGCCGCACAACGCCGTAATGAACATACGGTTCTTCTTGGGAGGGCTACGCCCTCCCAAACCCTCCCACCGGCTGGGGGGATGGGGAAACCGGGTTTCCCCATCCCCCTGCGCAAGGGCGTCGCCCTCCCAAACCCTCCCGCGGGCGGGGTATGTGGGAACCAGGTTCCCCCATGTTCACGTTAGCCCTCTGCTCCGAGGGATGCTATCGAGTTGTGCTGCCGGCATCACCCTGGTATGATGGAGTCATACGTATCAACAGCAACAAGGAACACCATGCAGG
>Ga0308412_1000293_pt1 | contig 24578 bp, 12 predicted proteins | sample HotsprottomLayer_FD_202357 | JGI IMG/M metagenome (GOLD analysis project Ga0308412, IMG submission 202357) | Hot spring phototrophic mat microbial communities from Octopus Spring, Yellowstone National Park, Wyoming, United States -... | ecosystem: Environmental > Aquatic > Thermal springs > Hot...
TCCGCGATCATCTGGCTTCGCCCGAGACCCGTTTCAAACCGCTGCGGATTGCTCGCGCGTCGGGTCATGGTATCGGCAAATCGTCGTTGTTGGCGATGATCGCCAACTGGGCGATGACGTGCCACGCCGGCGCCAGGGTGCTCGTGACGGCGAACACCGAAAATCAGCTGAGGACCAAGACCAGCCCCGAGTTCGCGAAGTGGTTTCGATTGTCGGTGAGCCGCAATCTGTTCAGTATCGAGACGCTCCGCATCGCGTGTAACAGCGGGTCGTTTCGCGAGCGGTGGCGTGTCGATTTCGTCCCTTGGAGCGAGCACAACACCGAGGCGTTCGCGGGGCTTCACAACGTCGGCCGGATCATCGTGTTGATCATGGATGAAGCGTCGGCGATTGCCGACAGTGTGTGGGAAGTCGCCGAAGGTGCTCTCACCGACGAACAGACCATCATCCTTTGGCTGGCGTTCGGTAACCCGACGCGTAACACCGGTCGGTTCCGCGAGTGCTTTCGGCGATATCGTTCCATGTGGAACGTAGGCCACATCGATGCGCGTGAAGTCGAAGGCACCAACAAGGAGCTGCTTGCCGAGTGGGCGAACGTTTACGGCGAGGACAGCGATTTCTTCCGTGTCCGCGTCCGTGGTCAGTTTCCGAGTGCGTCGACCATGCAGTTCATCCCGACGGATCTTGTCGAAGCGGCGGCCGGCCGTCATCTGCGGCCGGAGCAATACCGCTTCGCGCCCGTCGTATTGGCTTGCGATCCGGCGTGGACCGGTGACGATGAGCTGGTGATCGTCAAACGGCAGGGTTTGTATGCCGAAATACTCGATGTCATGCCGAAGAACGACAACGACGTATGGGTTGCGCAGAAGCTGGCGATGTACGAAACGCAGCACAAAGCTTCGGCCGTATTCGTCGATGCCGGTTACGGTACCGGTATCGTTTCGGCCGGTACTGTCATGGGGCGTAGGTGGCACTTGGTTTGGGGTTCGGGTAAACCGGTCGATCCCGGTTACTTGAACCGGCGGGCCGAGATGTGGCGTGACATGCGCGAGTGGCTACGAGCAGGTGGCGCCATTCCGAATGATCCGCGTTTGATCGAAGATCTTATCGGACCCGAGATACTGCCGCGGCTCGATGGCAAAGTGGCGCTCGAAAGCAAAGTCGAGATGCGGCGGCGTGGTCTGCCGAGCCCTGATCGGGCAGATGCACTTGCGCTGACGTTTGCATTCCCTGTTCTTCGTGAAGAGTTGTCATCGCCGCTGAGCGCACCATATCCTGTTGTCGACACAACCGAGTTCGATCCATGGAGGTGAACGACTACATGTGCGGTATATCTACTCCCAAGCCCCCGAAGCCGCCCAAGATCGCTCAACAGAAGCAACCGGATCGCGGCATGGTGGGCGCCGAAGCGCGCCGTGACGTCGATGCTACCGTCGGGGCGCGAGCGCGTTCGACCGGTGCGGTGCCTCTTGGCGCACCGGCGGTCGACACGAGCGTGACGGATCAACTAGCGCTCAGCTATATCTATAATCGATTGCGCTCGGCGCTGAGTTCGTTGATCGGATGACCAGCGTCACCAACGACAAGACGAAGGCCGCGGCGCTGGCCGATGCGCTCAAGCGTCTGCGTGCTTCGTACAATGAGCACTACGCGGAGCTGCAAGAGTACTTCTTGCCGCGCCGTGGCTCGTTCTTTGGTCAAGACCGGATCGACAACGGTAGCAAGGTAAACGATCGGATCATCAACAGCACCGGCACGATCGCGCTGCGTACGCTGCAGTCCGGGATGCATGCCGGCATTTCGAGCCCGGCACGCCCGTGGTTCCGACTGGTTCCTGCTTCAGAAGAGCTTCGTAACGCGCATGACGTGAAAGAGTATTTGGACATGGTCCAGCGCATCATGCGGCAGGTATTTCAGTCGGCCGGTATCTACAACTCGCTGCATGTCAGTTATGGCGATTTGGCGCTTTACGGTACCGACTGTGCTATCCTGGAAGAAGTCGTCAACGAGCACTCGCCTGCCGGCGGTATCGTGTTGCGTCAGTTGGAACCCGGTACGTTTTGGCTTGCTGCCGATGCGGAAAACCGAGTTACGGTGTGCTACCACGAAGTAGCGTTGACCGTCGAACAAGTTGTCGGCCAGTTCGTTTATAATGGCGATCCGTCGGCTTCTCCGAACTGGGATGTCGTCTCTACTACCATCCGCAATCTGTGGACGAAGGGCGCGCGTTACGAGCCTGTGGTCGTGTCTCGGCTCATTGCGCCGAGGTATCGTGGGGACGTGGTGCTCGGCTCGACGCCCGACCGTATGCCGGTCGCGTCGTTGTGGTGGGAAGCGGGCGGGCCCAGCGACAAGTTTTTGCGGATCGGTGGCTATCGCCGGAACCCGATCATCGCCAGTCGTTGGTATGTCTCGGGTAACGAGATTTACGGGCGGTCGCCGGCGATGGATTGTCTACCCGACGTCAAAATGCTGCAGGTCATGGAGCGCGACAGGGCCGAGGCCGTCAAGCGCATGCTGCGGCCGCCGCTCAATGCGCCGACTGCGTTGCGCAACACGCGGTTTTCGACTTTGCCGGGTGCGATCAATTTCGTCGATATCGATCGCGGTCTTACTCCGATTTATGAAATCAATCCGATTTGTTCTTGATGATTTCGCTCTCGGATCGGCGACAGATCACGGCGCGCGAGATCGAAGAGCGGCACGAAGAGAAGTTGATCGGGCTCGGCCCGGTGCTGGAACTTCAGCACAAAGAGAAGTTGCGTCCGTTGATCTTCGGCGCGCTCACTTTGCTGTTGGAGCAGGGGCGTATACCGCCTCCGCCTTCTGCTTTGCGGGATCAGCCGCTTCTGATAGACTACATCTCGCTGTTGGCCCAGGCACAAAAGGTCATTTCGACCGGGTCTCTGGAACGCTTTTCGGCGTTCGTCGGTTCGATTGCAGCTGTAGTGCCGGAAGTGGTCGACGCGCTCGACGTTGACGCCGCTGCGCGCGAGTACGCCGACTTGATCGGCGCGCCAGCGACGGTGTTGCGCGACGAAGACGAGGTGGCGGCTATTCGACAGGCGCGAGCGGCGGCGATGCAGCGTCAGATGCAAATCGAGCAAGCGGCGAAAGCCGCGCCGGCCGTCACCGCGGTCGCCGAAGGAGCGCGCGTTCTAGCCGAAAGCGGCGGGCTGGGGCGCGACAACGTCACGGAGTTACTACGCCGCGTGGGAGCGCTGCCATGACGACTATCGATGTCGAAGAGATGCTCGATGCCGACATGCGGGCCGTGCTCAACACGGTCGAAGGCCGGCGATTGCTGTTAGGGATCATGAAAGCATCGGGCATGTTCACTGCCAGCGGTGTTGCTGACCCGATGGCTGAGGGGCGTCGGTTGCTCGGCGTGTCGCTGTTCAATTTGGCGGCCGAGGTGGACTGGCGTCTTTTGCTCCGAGCGATGCAAGAAGACTTCGAGCTGGCCGAGTTGATGGCCGAAGCGACCGGTAACACATCTGCACCGTCATCTGCTCGGCCAGGCGTCCACTAGTAAGAGGGAGGTAGTATGAGCGAGCAAGCAGTGGCCAGCGCGCCGCAACCCGAAACCAAGCCCGAGGCCGTGGCTTCGGCTGAACCCGCAGCCCCGGTGCTCGGAGCCGAGTTGGTCGAGCGTGCGTCGGCGGAGCCTGCGCCGGCGGATGAGAAGGCAGTTGAGCCGAAAGCCGAGACGGCGCCCGCGCCGGATCCGCTCGACACGGTGCCGGAGAAGCCCGATTACGAGTTGAAGTTCTCCGAGGGGGTCGATGTCGATGCGGGCCTGTTGGAAACGATGCAGCCCGTGATGCGCGAGCTGGGCATCACGCGACGTCAGGCGCAGGCGCTCGCCGCTGCGTTCGAAGCCCGTGTCAAGGCCAGCCTCGATGAACAGGCCAAGCAGCATGCACAGGTCATCGCGCGATGGGCCGAGCAAGCGCGAAGCGACCCTGAGTACTCGGAAGGTTTCGAGGCGGCCGTTACCGTAGCTAACCGTGCGCTCGACAAGTTGGGTACGCCAGAGCTTCATGAGGTGCTCAAATTAACAGGCTTGAACAATCATCCGGCCGTACTCAAGTTGTTCTGGCGCGTGGGGAAGATGCTGCGTGAGGACGGGACGCCGGCTGCGATGAGCGCTGCGGCTCCGGAACCTATCGAGCGTCGTCTCTACGGTAAAACGACCCCGTTGACGCGGGCGTAACCAATAAGGGGGAGGCTGAACGGTGCCGACGATCGGTAACACGTATTTGACGCTGGCAGATGCGTTTCGCCAGCAAGATGCCAATCGCGAGATCGCCGATGTCATCGAGATGTTGGCGCAGTACAACACCATTCTCGAAGACGCGCCGGCGATGGAGTGTAACCAGGGCGCTACGCATTTGACTACGGTGCGGACCGGGTTGCCTACCCCTGTTTGGCGGCGGCTCTATCAGGGTGTGCGGCCGACCAAGGGTACGACCGCGCAGGTCTCCGAGGCGACCGGCTTCATGGAGACTTGGTCGGAGGTCGATGCGCGATTGGTCGAGTTGCAGAAGAACCCTGCGAAGTTCAGGCTCAACGAGGCCAATGCGCACCTCGAAGCTTTGGCGCAGGAAGCGGCTCGCACTATCATCTACGGTGACGTGGCTACCGAGCCCGAGAAGTTCACGGGCCTGGCCCCGCGTTTCAGTTCCATGTCCGCACCCAACGGGTCGCAGATCATCGATGGTGGTGGCACAGGCAACACCAATACCTCGATGTGGTTCGTAACCTGGGGCGAGAATGCGGCCCATCTGCTTTATCCGGAGGGCACGCGCGCCGGTATCCAGCGTGAGGACAAGGGCAAGCAGACCCGTACCGATGCGGACGGCGGGCTTTACGACGTGTATCGCGAGAAATTCGTTTGGCATCTCGGTTTGTCGGTGCGAGATTGGCGGGGGGTTTCGCGTATCGCCAACATCGACGTGAACACGCTGACTGCCGATGCTTCTTCGGGGGCGAAGTTGCTCGACTTGATGATCGATGCCTACTACGCGTTGCAGAACCCGAACCAGCCGAGCGGCCGAACCGTTATCTATTGCAACAAGCGTATCATGAGCTTCCTGCACAAGCAGGCGATGAACAAAGTCGCTTACACACTTACTTTTGCCGACATCGGCGGCCGGCCGATCCTGACGTTCCTCGGGTCGCCGATCCGCAGGGTCGACGCACTCGTCGAGAACGAGCCTCGCGTGACCTGATAAACTCAGAAGGGAGGTGATCCAATGATCTTCGACCAAGAGAACCTGTTCAGCGATCGGCAGTCGGTGGTCGGTAGTGCTGGTTCGACGATCAATTCGACGAATGTCATCGACCTCGGTGCACCTACGTTCAACCGCGACATCGGTTTGTCGAATGTTCTGTTGCGAATTCAGGTCGTGGAAGACGTGGCGGGCGCAGGTTCGTCTTTGGCCGTGGACGTCGAAACTTCGAACGCCGAGAATTTCAGCGGCGGCGTCGTCATCGCGTCTACGCCCGCCGTGCCCGTGGCGTCGTTGAAGGCGGGCTTCGTCTTCCAGGAGTTGCAGCTGCCGATCGGCTTGACCCGGCGCTATGTGCGTTTGCGCTACAGGATCGTTGGTGCTGCTACGACCGCCGGCAGGGTAACCGCGGGTGTCGTGCATGGCCACGATTTCAGCCGCTATCGCACTCTCTGATAGCTGGGTAGGGTGATGACGTGTGGCTGCATCCGTCGACAGTCCGGTCGCTCTCTGCAATCTTGCGCTCGGGCATATAGGTAAGCAGTTCATCTCGGCGCTGGACGAGAACAGCGCCGAGGCCGTCGCGTGCGCGCTGTACTGGCCGGTGGCGCGGCAGACGATGCTACAGGCCAGTCTGTGGACGTTCGCGCTGCGGCGTATCGACTTGGCGCAGATCGAAAACGACTTCCCGACTGCCTACTCCTACGCCTATGCTTACCCGGTCAACGCTTTGCGTGTCGTCCGTTTGTTCCCTGCCGACCGTTTCGTGCGCCGGCGCGGCCGCCCCGAGCCCGATTTCGAAGTCCGGGAAGGTAAGATCTACACGTTCGAGCCGGCCGTCGCTGCCGAAGTCCTTATCGATGTAGAGGATGTTACTCAGTATCCGGCGTTGTTCGTTCAAGCGCTCAGCTATCATCTAGCCGAGTTTCTCGCCCGCGTTCTTGTGCGCGCGCCGGCGCTCGCGCGTGAAATGGCGACGTTCCGCGACACCGCGCTGGCTGCGGCCGTGGCGGCCGACGCGGCGCAAGACATGAAGAGCTATCTGCAAGAGCCTCCGGACGATTACAGCGACGCGCGGAGGTAGTCGTGGCTTTCCGGACGCTACACAGCAACTTCACCGCCGGTGAGCTGGCTCCGGCTGTTTGGGCGCGGGCCGACCTGCCGAAGTACGCGCAGGGCGCCAAGGAGCTGCGCAATCTACTCGTTCGCCCGCAGGGCGGCGTTACATCGCGTCCCGGGACGCAGTACGTTGCCGAGATCCCGGGGCCGCTCGACGTTCCGCTGCAGCTCATGCCATTTACGATAGCGGCCAGCGAGAGCTACGTGTTGTGCTGGGGCGATGGGCAACTGTTCATCGTACGGGATGGCGGGCTCGTTGCGAAAGCTAGCACATCGCGTACGGTGACGGTGACGACCGTAAACGGTGTCGCGCGGTGCCAATTGACCTCACACGGGTTCACGGCTAATGCGTTGGTGTTCGTCGACCAGACTACGGACACCGGGCTCGACAGGTGCTTGTTCAGGGTCGAGTTGGACGGGCCGAATGCTTTTTGGCTGCGAACGGTTCCTGGTAACGTTCGCGCGCCTCGGCGCGATTTGCCCGACAACACGGCGCGAGTGACGGCGATCTATTCGGTAGTGTCTCCTTATCCAGCGTCGGCATTGCCTGTCGCCCTCGCGCGAGATCAAGCTACGGGTTACATTCTTCACCGCGACTACGCGGTGCGTCGACTACAGAGGCAGGCGGTCGACAATTGGATCCTGACGGCCGAAACGTTCGGGCCGTCCATTTCGCCGCCGACCAATGTCACTGCTACCCGTGAACAGAACAACGGTAACAAGACTTACCGTTACGTTGTGTCGGCGGTGGACGGTGCTACTGGCGAAGAGAGCCTGCCGAGTGCTGAGGCGACAGTAAACAACGCTGGCTCCAACTACAAAAACCGTATTTCGTGGGATCCCGTTGCTGAAGCCGGTCGCTATATTGTCTACAAGTTCGATAACGGTGTCTTCGGTTACATTGGCGGCACCGACGGTACGTCTTTCGTCGATGACGATATTACACCTGATACTTCCGACACGCCGCAGAAGTTGGTCAACCCGTTCAACAGCGCCAACAATTATCCGGCATACGGGACGTTCTTCGAGCAGCGTCTGGTACTCGCTGGTACACGGGCGGCCGTTGGCGGTGTGTGGATGAGCCAAACGGCAACTCCGCGCAACTTCAACGTGTCGCAGCCGCTCAAAGCGAGCGACGCGATCTCGTTCCGTGTTCGCGCGAACGAGATCACCGAATTGACCGGCGTCATCCCGATGGACAAGTTGGTGTTGCTGACTGCCAGCGGTGCGTGGACCGTGCGGGGCGGGGAGCAGCAAGAGTACTTGACGCCGCGGAACGTCGTGTTGCGGCCGTTACTCACCCGTGGTGCTGCCGCTGTGCCGCCTCTGTTGATCGGTGACGTGGCGCTTTACGCTACACGTGGCGGCCGCGAACTACGAGACCTGAGCCTGACACGCGACGTGACGAGCATCGATCTGACCATTCTTGCACGGCATCTGTTCGACAATCGTTCGATCCAGGCCATGGCCTACCAACAGTCGCCGTTCAGCGTGGTGTGGGTTGTGTTCGATGACGGTAAAGTCGCCGCGATGACCTATATACCCGAACACCAAATCTGGGCCTGGTCGTCAATCGAATTCGGCGGAACCGACGTCTTCGTCGAGAGTGTGGCATCTGTTCCGGAGGCGCGCGGCGATGCCGTGTACTTCTTGCTGCGACGTCGCGTGAATGGCGCTATGCGTCGTTACGTCGAGAGGTTGGTCGATCTCTGGCCGGCAGTTACCGTGCCGGCAGATGCGTCTTACGAACGTGACAGGTACGCACCCGCCGAGCTGGCTTCGTTTCTCGACTGCAGCCGACGCTACGTGTTGGCCGCTCAGACTAAAGCTATCGACGGGCTACATCATCTCGAAGGTGAGCGTGTGGCCGTCGTGGCCGACGGCGAGGTGTTCACCAACTTGGTAGTGACCAACGGCACTATCGAGTTGCCGACCCTGGCGCGCGTGATAGACGTGGGTTATCCTTTCATGCGGCGGCTGCGCACGCTCGACTTGGACCTCGGCTCCGTAGCCGATGTGGGGACTGTGTTGAACCGCCCGAAAACCGCGGTCGAAGTACATGTGCTCGTCGAGAACACACGAGGCTTCAAGTTGGGCTACGAAGCCAAGTCGCGTGTGCAATGGGCCGGTCAGTCTTCGCTGGCGCCGAGTAGCGATCCGATGCTCTTCAGTGGCTATGTGCGGTTGACCCCGTGGTGGGATTGGGCACCGGGCGGCAATTTGATCGTCGAGCAGCCAGCGCCTCTGCCTCTTACGATCGGCGCCGTCCTTGTCGACTGGGAGGTTGCCGCATGAAGCCTGTCATCGTGTCTTACGATCCGTGTCTCGCAGCGTCGTTGGCCGACCGGCTGCGGGCGTCGGATCGGCAAGAGCTTGCTTTGATCGCGGGCGTCAGCCCGCGTGAGGCGGTCGAGCAAGTCGAGAGCATGCCAGGTGAGGCGTGGCTGGCGTGTGTCGATGGCCTTCCTGTGGCGGCATTCGGATGCGCGGCCGGCTGGCTGGGCCGGGTCGGTACACCGTGGTTTCTCGCGGCGCCTGAAGTCCGACGTTATCCGGTCTCTCTGGTTCGTGTCTCGACCGGTGTTGTCGAGCGGTGGCGGCGTGCTTATCTGTTGCTGGAGAATTACTGCGCTGCCGACCATCACGTGACAGTAAACTGGCTGCGTCGTCTCGGGTTTTCGCTCGACGCGCCAGTTCGTTTGCCAGGGGGCGGTCGGGTCAGGCGTTTTTGGATGTGGGGAGGCGCGGTGTGTGCGACCCGGTGACGGCATTACTGGTCGGCAGCACGGCCACGTCGACGATTGGCGGCGTGCTCACGCTACAGTCGCAGGCGGTCGCCGCGCGTTATCAGGCACAGGTGGCCAGAGCCAATGCGGCCTACGCTGAACAGCGTGCGTTGGATGCGATGGAGCGTGGTGCTGAGCGCGTCCAGGCGCTGCGGCGCGAGGGTGGTCAGTTGTTCGGCGCGCAAATGGCCAGCCTCGCGGCTGGCAATCTCGACCTCGGATACGGTTCACCGCTCGATGTGCTGATCGAAACCCGCACGGGCATCGAGCTGGATACGTTGCGTGAACGCCGCAACACGCTGTTGGAGGCCGAGGATTACCGCCGGCAGGGTTGGAGTTACCGCGCTGAAAGCGTGCTCTCGACGGCTACTGCGCGTAACGCGCTCCGAGCTGGGATCTACACGGCTGCGGGGCAGCTCATGACCGGGGCGTCGCGTGTCGCGCTGTATCGAGCCTCGTTGGCTGAGCCGTCGCGCACCAACGTCCCCGTGGCCCGAGTACGGCTGTTCGGGCTCGACGTGCCATGACCCGCCAGCGCTACGTCGAACAAGTTTTCAGTCGTCCTTCGCCGCAAGAAGACTTGCGCGTGCAAGTGTCGCCGACCGCGTTCGGCGCACAGGCTGGGCAGGCATTCTTCGGTGTCGGACAAGCACTCGGCGAGGTCGCCGACGTTACGGCCCAGATCGAAGCACTCACCAACGAGACGTTGGCGCGAGAAGCGGCGATCAAGTTCAGCAAGGCCGCAGCGGAAGTGTTGCACGGCCAGGATGGCTACTTGCAGCTGACCGGTACGGCTGCGTTGGGCCGGCGTGGTGACTACCAGCGGCGCATCGATGAGCTTCGCGGTCGCTTGGCGCAGGATCTGCCAGCTGGCGCGCGACGCGTGTACGATCGCCTGACGGAACCGCGCGCGCTCGCGTATTACGAGCATCTGGTACGCCATGAAGCCGATCAGCTGAAAGTTGCGACGAACGCCAACCTGTCCGCGGCGGTGGCCAACTCGGTAGAAGATGCCGTACGCGCGCGGGCCGACCCGGCCTTGTTCCAGTGGCACCTCGACGAAGCCTTGCAGTCGCTCGACAGGTTCGCCGAATTGAACGGTCTACCGCCCGAAGAGCGCGACTTGAAGCGTCGCGAGTTGGTGTCCAGTGCATACTTGCAGGCGATCATGGCCACTGCCGATGAACCGGGCGGGGCGCCGGCTGCGGCGACTTTGGCACGGCGCGCGGCTGATAAGTTGACTGTCGCCGACCGGCAGAAGATGGAGCGGGTGCTGGGGCCGACTTTGCGGCGTGGCGAGGCTGCGGCGTTCTTGGAGCGTTTCGCTCGCTCGCCGTCCGTTGCTTATTATTCGGGCGGTTCGCGTGACGGTTACGCCGATGCCGTCGCGCGTCTTCTCGGCGAGCCGTTTACTTTGCCGCCTGGTTCACCGGCGATTGCCCGTGCGGTCTACGATGAGTTCGTGCGGTTGGGGCTCCCGCACGCCGTGGCTCGCGCACTGACGGCCGAGGCGTACCGCGAGAACCAGCTGAACCCGACTTACATGTTCGGTGACCACATCGATGCAAAGAACATGGCGACCAACACCGGGCTGTTTTCGTGGCAGGGCGACCGTCGCGAGCGGCTTTTGGCGTGGTTGCGCGAACGCGGACATATTGACGAGCGCGGCCGTATCAGGCCGACGCGCGATGCTCTGCGCGCGCAGGTCGAGTTTGCCGTTACCGAATTGCTCAGTCGGCCTGACGCCGATGCGTTCATGAAACGTTTGAGCGAAGCGAAGACGGATGACGAGTTGGCCGAGTTGCTCGGCCGTGAATACATCAAGTGGGCCGTAGACGACCCGCAGTATCGCGAGCGCGGCCTGCGTGCCGTTCGTATCGGCCGTGAGCTTGTCGACATGGCCAACGACCCGGCTTTGCTCGGCGTCGACCCGACGCCCGAGAACCGTTTCTTGATCGAACGGTTCGGCGCGTCCGAGGGAGCGGCTATGGTCACTGCCGAGCCGGGTACTCCCGTCGAGAGTGTTTTGGGCGAGGCCGAGGCCGCACGGCGCGGGCTGACCGGGTTGACGGTCGGCTACGTGCGCCGTCGCGTGGCGGAGCTGTTCGGAGCGCCGTCGGCGCCGGTATCGAGCGGCAGGCCTTTCGACTACGCTGCGGCTGCGCGCGCCGTCGACAAAATCGAGGATCCCGAGCTCCGCCGGTTGGCGTGGGACGAGTTGGTCGCCCGCTACAAGCGTGATACGTTCGTTCGCGAGTTGGAGCGGCAAGACATGCTCGACAGCATCTGGCAACAGTTGGTTGCCGGTAAAGAAGTGAAGCTGACCGCCGCACAGCAGCTGCAATTGGGCGCCGATGGAGTTGCTGCGGTCGAGAAATTGATCGAAAAGATGCGCGAGGGGCCATCTGTTTCCGACATGCGCGTTTACACGCAACTTCACACGATGGCGCTCGAAGAGCCGGAGAAGTTCTTGCAAGTCGATTTGTTCGAGCATCTTTCCGCGGGGTCGTTGTCCAATCGAGACTATCGCGAGCTGCATGCACTGCAACTTCAACTACGAGCGAGCAAGGAAGCGCATCAACGTGAGCTGGAAGCCAATATCAAGGCTGTGGCTGCGCTGAAGCGTGTGCATGCGTTTGCGACGCAATCACTCGGGTTCGATCCGCTCGGTACGGACAAAGATGACAAGAAGCACTTCGAGAACGCGCGCTTGTTCCAGATCGAATTCGCCAAGTTGCTTCGTGCCGAGACTTTGCGGCAACAGCGTGAGCTGACAGAGGACGAGTTGATGCAATTGGTACAGCGATTGACTGCACCGGTGCGGACGCTGAGCGGCGAGTGGCCGGCGTATCGCGCAGAGTACAAGCGCCGTCCTGGCGAGATCGTCGAGTTGGTGCCTCTCACGGCCGAACAACTGGGCGCGTCGGTGATCGAAGCTACGAAAGCGGCGTTGATGCATATCGAACCCGACCCGTCGGTGAAAAAGGATGACTTCATGTCGCACGAGGCGGCCGTGCGCCATGCGAACAACCTCCGGCGTGTGCGAGAGTGGTTGGAGCGTAACCCGTCGCCTACGAAGGAGGACGCATTCGCGTTCGCGTTGGCGCTCGATATCGATCCGAGTATCGATCTGCCTGCAGGGTTGTTTACTGAGGTGCCGCCAACATCTTTGGTTCAGAAAGTCTTTAACGCAATCAAAAGTGCGGTTTCGTCTAATTCTGATGATAAGCCAAAGTATGTTTACATCGATGAGGGGGGTCAAAATGTAAAGCTGACAATCCAAGAAGGTATCGAACGTATCAAACGATACTGGATGCTGTTCTACATGAGCGTGCTGCAAGGAGGCCGAGTATGGTAGATTTACTCCAACGACTGAAGGACCCGTCCGTCGACCTCTTCGAGGTTTTGCGGACGTTGGAAAAACAGCAAGCGGCCGAGGCCGAGCTCGCCGGCCGCCGTGCTGCGGCCGCTTCTGCGGTTGCGCTACCGACCCGGTTCGTCTCCGGCCTGCAGGTGGTCGATGAGTATGCCATGGCGACAGGTAACCCGCCTCCGTCCGTACCGGTGACCCCCGAGGGCGTCGAGGCGCTGCGGTCGGCGATCGATGCTTTCCGATTGGCGGCGGCTGTCGAGCAAGCGCCAGCTACCGCACGGCTACTGGCTGCCGCGGAGCATGCGGCGTGGCTGCGACAGGACGCTGAACGCTTGGCGGCCTACGAGCGCATCATGCGCGATCCGACCGCCTGGGACAAAGCCGAAGCGTTGGTGAAGGGTGTGGGCGAGGGTTTCGTCGGCGTGTTCGGTTCTACCGCGAAAGGTATGGCCGAGGCCCGTGCGCTCGGCGGGCGGGCGCAGCTGGCTGCGGTGCGGCAAGTGCTCGACGAAACCGTTCAGGCGCTCGAAAGCGGTACACCACGCGAAGAAGTGATCAAGCAGCTGCGGCGCCCCCGTCTGTTGATGTTGACGGATCCGGTTGCACTTGAGGTTTACGGGGAGACGGTTGCCAGGGTCGAGCGCGGCGAGCCGCTCGGCGATCTGTTCGAGCGGTTGCAGAAGGCAGCCGCTGACGAAACCCGCGTTTCGGAGCAATGGCTGTACCGGATCGGCGACACGTTACAGCGTGAAGCCGCACGGGTGTTCGCTCCGCCGCCTGGTACGGAGGCCAGTGTCTGGCGCGATCTGGGCGCAGCGTTCGGTTCGTTCGGGGCGTTCGCTACTACCGGGTTGCTTACGCGCGGGTTCTTCGGCCGTACCGGCGGCCAGCTGTCGATGTACGGTGTCGCAACTGCGACCGGCATCGACGAAGCTTATCAGCGCGCGCTGGCCGCTGGGCTGTCGCCGAACGAGGCGCTCGACAAGGCGCTACAAGGCGCGCCAGCTGGGTTCATCCAGGCGCTGTCTGTCGAATTCGCATTGCGGCGGCTGTTGCCGCCGCCTGCCAGCCGCCGCGTATTGCAGCTCGCGGCCGATATCGCTGCTACAGCCGGAGGCGAAGCCATAGTCGAGACGCTCGGGGCGATCATGCAGAACATGGTCGAACGCACCTACAACCCCGAGCGAGACCTGTTCGAGGGCACGCTTTACCAGGGCTTGGTCGCCGGCTCGGCGGCTGCATTGTTCCGGTCGCTATTCTACGCTGTCATCCCTGGCGCTCGGCGGTCGTTGTACCGCGACATAGAACGAGCCGAGGTGTCTGCCGACATGCAGCGTACGATGGAGTTGCTGAGCGCTGGGGTGTCAGGCGAAGAGCTACGCAAGAAAGCGCCTCCCCGGTTCCGCGCCTGGGCGGAGGCCGCCGCGACCGGCACGCCGGCCGAGATGGTCTACGTGTCGCCCGAGGGAGTGACGGCGCTCGCGCAGACCGCGGGCGGTATCTCGCGCGCCATGGAGTTGCTGGCCGCGGTCGACCCGTCACTCACGGCCGAGGCGGTCCGCGAGGCGTTGGCCGAGGGCCGCGACATCTCCATACCAATGGCCGCGTGGCTTTCCAGCGTGGTGGGCTCGGGGCTCGATACTGCCTTGATGCCGTACATTCGGCTCAACCAAGAACAGATGACCGCTGCCGAGCGCGCCCGGCTGACGCCGGAGCTCGAAGCCGAGCTGGCGGACATCCAGGCCCGCGCGGCGGCCGAAGCGCGCGGCGAGGCTGTCGAGCGCCCCGTCACTCCGGCCGAACGGCTGCGGGCCGAGGTCTACGAGACCGTGCGGCAACAGCTCGTAGGTGCTGGCCAGACGGAGAGCGTGGCGGCCGCCACGGCAGCGCAGTACGCGGCGGCCTACGGCCGGCTGGCCGAGCGCTCGACGTTGTCGCCAGAGGAATTCCTGCGCCGCTTCCCACCGGTGGCCGTGCGCGCCGAAGCGGGAGGGACGGCTGTAGGTATGCCCGAGACCGTAGCCGAGGCAATGGCCGAAATGGTGCGCCATGCACGGAGCGGCGCGCCGCTGTCTCCCGTCGGCCGTAAATTGGTCGAGTTGATCCGGCGGCTCGGCGGCGATCCGCGGACGATCTCGCTCGATGAGCTCCGCGATTTGTTGGCGTCCGCTGCCACGCGGGGCGTGGTGGCGCGCGGCGCGGCTCCCGGTTCGGTTGAGGCCGGGCGCGAGCTGACGGCCGAGGACCTCGAACGGATGCCGGTCGATGCTCTGGTAGAGGCTCTCGCAACCACACCGGAAGGGCCGTCGGAAGCGGCGGCGCCCGTGGATGTCGAACGCGGTCCCTTGCCGCAAGACGGTGCCTTGGCCCAAGCCGCCGAGGTCGCTGGCGAATTCACTACGCTGCCGGATCGCCCGCAGCTGCCGGTTCGAGTGCGCGACGGCTTGGCGCCGCTGTATCATTGGAGCCACCTGCGGCTCAAGGTCATCGACCCGGCGCGAGCTGGCACTGGCCCGCTGCGCGGCGCGGAGCGTTTCCGCGGAGGACCGTCCAAGAGCTTCTTCGGATTGAATGTCGATGATCCGCGCATCGGCTATCGGCCGGAGCGCGGGCTCGGCCCATACATGCACGTGGTAGCAGTCGACCCGCGTAAGTTGTATCCGTGGTACGAGGACCCTGACAGCATCAAGGCTTCGAAGTTGTACCCGTGGCGCGATGAAATCGCAGCCACGAAGCAGCGGCCGCCTGTGACGACAGAAGAGCTGGTTGCGAAGTACGAGGAGTTGATCAAGGAGGCAGGCTATCTCGGCTACTACATCACCAATGACGGCCAAGGTTCCGCGCCGCTCGGTACCGTTGCTGCGTTGTTCTATCCCGTGCCTGTCGAGGGTGCCGGTGATGTAGACACCGGGCAGGTGCTGTACCAATCGACGGGCGACAAGTGGTACTACTCGGCGCTGGCGCGTGCTGTTGTGGCTATGAGGCAAGCGGTGGCGCCGGCGAGCCAGTGGAAGGGCGCGATCAAGAACCTGCCGGGTGTCAAGGCCGATGAACTGAAGTGGACCGGTATACTCGAATATTTGGACGCTCGCGGTAAGGACAAGGTCACCAAGGCCGAGTTGTTGGATTATTTGGAAACCAACGGGTTGCAAGTTAAAGCGTTGATCCGGACGGAGCCTTCTTACGCTTTGGACCCAGCGGAATTGTCCGATGCCGAGGTTGTCGAACGGAGAGTGCCTCCGCAATACGAGCAATACACAGTACCTGTTAAAAATTATACCGAATACGGCGAAGTTTTGATCGTGTCGCCCGAGTTGGCGAACACCGGGCTCAACGTGTTCCTTCCGCGAGCTTCTGTAGAGCATATCAAGACGCACTTCGGGGACGTCAATCCGTTGAGCCATTTGCGCTATACGGTGCGTACGGCGCCGGACGAAGAGCGCGTGTTTTTCATCGAGGAAGTGCAATCCGACTTCGGGACGCAGCTGGCTGAAGCCGCGAAATTCGATCCGGCGGCCGCTATCGTCGGTCCGGGGGCCGCGGCGGCTGCTACCGAGATACGTTTGTCGGCAGTAGCGAGCCAACCAACCGCTGAGCCGCCACATCAAGTTCTGTATCCGAAGGTAACGAAGCGCGCCAAAACCGTTGTCAATTTGATCAAGCAGCTTATCGGCTGGGAGCTGCCTTGGGAGATAAGAGACGAACTCAAAAAGTTGGCGTTTTCTGACTTCGATGAGTATTACTTCGCTTACTGGATGGACTGGCTGAAGACACAGCCAAAGGCCGACCAATTCATCGATCGTCTGTGGCGAGCCTTTGTCGTACTCGGTGCCGACCCCGGGGCGGCCGGAGCTCCTGTAAGGCTGTTCGCGAACGTACTCACGTCTTCGACCGGGCGACTTGCGAACAAGGCAAGGTTCGATGCCGTTTTGAGTGAATATTATTCGAGCAGTGACGAGCAGAAAGCCAGGCTCGAACAAAATCATAAAGCGCTGTACGATGCATTGGACAGTTATTTGAAAGCTGCGGATGCTTATGCAAAAGCAATTCCGCTAGCGGAACTGTTCAAGTCTTGGGATGATGTAGTGTACGGTATCGGCCGCGATTTGGACGACCACTACAACAGGCTACAGCAACAGGTCGATCTAGCTGACAAGCTCGACTTGGTGTTTCAGGATGAGCAAAAGGCCGCGCTTCTCGCGCACGCCGTTCGCGAGGTGATGCAGGCCGATGCGCAATACGCAGCTGCAATCGACCGGTTCGTGTCGACGTTCGCCAAGTTGCCGATCAGGTTGCAAAAAGAGCTTAAAGAGAAGAAGCTGGATCCGGAGAATTTGTTGCAAATTTTGCGCTCCGACGAACTGATGCGTCGTGTTACAGATGCTGAAAACCTTTTCGTGAACCAAATGCCGGCGCTTGCAAGCACGGTCAAGAAAACGCGTGCGCGTCTCGCATCCAGTTATCGCTGGCTGATAGCTGCCGACGAAGTGTTTGTCGAGCTCATGGCCGCCAGATCTGCCGATTTCGGAAACCCGGAAACAACTGCTATCGGAGAAGGGCCGACTACCCGTGATTTCCCCGAGTTGGCAACGGCGATCGTCAACAAGGACACTCCGTTCTTCAAGACACGTGACGTCTACATCGCGCGACTTTCGCGTGCATTCAACGTACCTGTCGAAGCGTTGGCCCGCGCTGCGACGGCGCACGGTGATTTGAAGCCGGAGAATTCAGCCTACGAGCGTGCTTCCAAGGTGGCGGCTGCGGTCGTCGACGCGTTCCACATGCTGGACGCCGAACTGCCGTCGGTAGCCAGTTTACTGGCTTCCGCGCCGACGTGGCTGTATGCTGGCGTAGCCTCGCCTGCCGATTTGCTCGAATGGGCTCGGCTACCCGAGGCCGACGCCGAACAACGGATCGCTACGGCTGCGGGCGGGTACGCTGTGGTAGCCGACGAACTACGCGATCGCGTGGCTGCGATACGCGCTCAGCTGCCCGATGCGTCGGCCAGCGGCACAACCGCCGTGGCCGACTACATCGCTGCCGTGCGCGCGGCCGAACAACTCGTGACAGCGAGCCCGACCAGTAGCGTCGAAAGTGACGTCGCATCAGGGTTGATGCGAAACGTCCCTGTGTCGCCGCTGGATCGCTCCGGACTGCAGCTGCTTGCCGTCAAGTGGGCGCTTCACCATGCGATCAGGCAGGGTTACGACTGGCTCGCTTGGACGCCGGCTTACGTCCAGGAACAGCGCTGGGACATGGCTGTACAGAACATCATCCGACGCGTTTGGTGGGGCGCGCCGACGCCGGCAACCAGCGCCGAGCTGGCCACCGAACTACAGGCGGCGCGCGAAAAACTCCGACAGCGCGCGCTCAAGAAAGCGCTGAAAGAGATTTTCGACATCGATGAAGTCAACGAGCACGTACATTTGAAGTTGGCTGAGTACTTACCGGCCGGCTTGCTTTATGCATACTTCAATGGGAACAAAGAAGCGGCCGGGCGCGCTGCGTTGGCCGTCATAAAGTATTACATCAACCGCATCATCGATGACGGCGAACGTTCTGTATTTTACTCCGCTGTTGGCACGCTACCTGAGCACATAGGTTACCGCGTTGTCGTGACTTCGCTTCATGCTTCTGCGGTCGATTTGCTTGTTGAAGAAGTGCCGCTGAATTTTGCGCAGGAACTGGAACATCACTACTGGCGCACAGAGCTGCGACGCATAAACAACATGGTTGGTCGAAACACAACTATTTGGTACGACGAATATGACTTGAAAGATGCATACGCCGATTTGTTGGACGAGCATCTGGCTCGCGCAATCGGCGCGCACCGCATCGTGCATCTGGATATCGGTGCGCAAGATCGATCTACCGGCCGCACCATCACGCTTCTTGTCGACCGCAACGGCATCGTGACCGGGCTCGGCGCCTCGGAACCGCCTACCGACGCGCAGAATACGGTGCAACAGCTGTTGGGCACGCGGCTGAGTGCGACTATCGGCGACGCGCTCACGGCGCGGGTTCTCGACGAAGAAAAAGGTGAGGCGAACGCAACCGACGTGAAGTTCGGGGCGAGCGGGTACGAGACCGTCTACGACAGGCTGATCAAGAAGTTCGTTGACGACTTCGCGAAGAAGTACGGTGCACGCGTAGAGAAGATCGAAGACCTATTTACGCCTGAAGAGAAATCGCGAACCGAAGACACCACGCTGTTCATGCAGCTGCCGCCGGTCGAACGCGTACGATTGGTGCGTGAGGATTTCTCGGATTATCTTCGTTTTGCGGGTGGGCGCCTCTCGGAGCGTGTCGAGCAGTTCATAAGCAAAGTTTACGACGCAATAATTGCCGGCGGCGACACACTTGCAGCCGATGACTGGACGCAACAAGTTGCCAGCTGGCTAAGCGTTGAGCTTGCTGACCTCGTCGTAACCGACGACTACGTGTTGTCATTGGAAGACGCTGAGGTAAGCGGCGACAGGGCACAAACCGCCGACGCGCTACAGCTGCAAGAGCTGAAAGAGCGAGCGCTGGATGACTTCGGGTTTGCAGCACGCAATGCCGACATCAAAAGGCTGAGCCGCGCCGCAGGGCGGGTGTACGCAAAAGCCGACAAAGGCGTGCAAGCCTTGATCAGGAACGCTGTTGCAGACGTGCTAGGTAGTAGCGACGAAATCAGCGCTGTATTCGGGCGCGGCGTGCGCAGTATTCGCGAAGATAACGCGCTTGTATTCAGCTCAGTTGTCACCGCTCTAGACGAGTTGCGACGTGAGGCCGAAGAGCAAGACACCGACGCTGAAAACGACTTCGTGCCAGATTGGGTTTGGGGCGTCCGGATCACGCCAGAGATGCGCGAGGCGGCGCGCAAGGGCTTCCCGTTATTCCAGCCCGGGATGCAGCGCAAGATCCGCGGCCAGATCGTACTGCCACCGCGGCAAGGCGAGCGCGCCGTCATCACGCTGTTCTCGCAGGCGAACCTGTCGACACTGCTTCACGAGATGGGGCACCATTATCTCTGGATCATGGAACAACTCGTCAAGTCCGGCGAGGCGAAACCGGATCTGGCTACCGACTGGCAGACGATCGGGCAGTGGTGGGCCGACAACGCCGACACGGTGGCCGAAGATGCGAGCCGCATCGGCCCGGCGGTCACGGCGGACGACGTGCGGACGTATCTCGTCACCGGGTCGACCGGACGCGGCGATGCCGACCGGGCGATTTGGACAGCGCTACAAGAGCTGTGGGCGCGCGGCACCGAGGCTTACCTCCGCGAAGGTCGCGCGCCGTCGAACGCACTGCGGCGGGCGTTCCACGCGTTCCGGGCGTGGCTCATGGCGATCTACCGCTCGCTCGATGAGCTGCGCGTGCGTATCAGCCCCGAGATCCGCACCGTGTTCGATCGGCTGTTCGCAACCGAGGCCGAGCTCGAAGAGGCCCGCGGCCGCGAGAACCTCGGCCGGCTGTCGGAGAAACTGGCGGAACAACTGGGCCTGCCGCCGGAGAAATGGCGTCGCCTGAAAGAGTTGGAGGACGAAGCACTCCGTGAGCAAGAGACCGTCGCAGTCTACGAAGTGCTGTCCGAGATACACACCGAAGTGGACGAACAGCGGCGTGAGCGCGAAGAAGCATTGCGTAAAGCAGCGCTGGCCGAGTTGCGTCAGCGCCCCGAGTATCGTGCGCTGGCCATTCTCGGTGATCTGCGCGACCCGAGCGACCCGAACGCCCCCGCGGCCGTACCACCCGAGCAACGGCTCGACCGCCGCGAGCTCATCGAGCGCTACGGTCCCGACGTGCTACGGGCACTGCCACGTGGGCGGCGAGCCATCTACACGGCCGAAGGCGTGCAAGGCATGCCGCTCGATGCGGCCGCCGAGATGCTCGGCTTCCGCTCGGGTGACGAACTGGTACAGACGCTGCTTCGCACGCCGCCACTCTTCCGCGCCGTCGAAGCGCGCGTCGCCGACCAACTGACCGCCAGCACGCCGCCGGATCCGGTGCTTCAGCCCGAGATGGAGGAGGCGGCCAAGCGTGCCTTGCACGGTGAAGCGACGGGTCGACTACTCGCGGCCGAAGTGGCGGCAATCGCCGAGGCGGCGCAAATCAAAGAGCCGCCACTCACGCGGCAGATGGCGCGCGAGATCGTGCGCCGGCGCTTCGAAGACATGCGCGTGGTCGATGCCGAGCGGGCGGCCTTGTACTTGGCGGCCGAACGCCGCGCGGCGCGCGAGGCCTTCGATGCACTGGAAGCCGGCAAGCTGGCCGAAGCCTACGAAGCCAAGCGTAAGCAATTGATCAACTTCGCGGCCTACGCCGAAGCGGTCAAGATAAAGGACACGACCCGCAAGTTGGAGCGCCTGGCCCGCCGGCTACAGAAGAAGTCGACCCGCGAGAAGCTGGCGCCCGAGTACTTGGCTGCGATCGATGAGCTGCTCGACAAGTACGAGTTCCGCAAGACCAGTCGATCGCAACTCGACGCCATGGCGGCGCTGCAAGCTTTGATCGAACGTATGCGCGCCGAAGGCCGAGAGAACGAACTCATCATCGCGCCGGAAGTGGCCGCGCGGCTCGAAAAGATCCACTACCGGCAGATCACGGTAGCCGAGATGCGCGGGCTTTACGACGCGTTGCGTAACCTGGATCACGTGGCGCGATGGGCGCAACGCATCCGGATCGGCGAAGAGACCCGCCAATTCGACGAAGTGGTCGATGAGATCTTGGCAGCGTTCGACGCCAACGTGCCCATCGAGCCGCGTGAGCGTGTGCCGCGGCCGAAGCCGCTGGCCGGGCTGCGCTCGTACTTCAACTTGGTGCGCACGGCCAGCACCATCCTGCGGCGTATCGACGGACAAGCGACGCTCGGCCCGGCCTACAAGTACTTCAAGGCAGCGGTAGACGCCGGCGCCCGACGCGAGACGATCATGCGGCGCGAGCTCGGCGAGAAGCTCGACAAGCTCTACAGCGTCTACAGTCGAGCCGAGATGCGCGAGATGAGCCGCCGTATGATGCGCAAGGGCTGGCACGAACCGTTGTCCAAGTGGGATCTTATCGCGATCGCGCTCAATCTCGGCAACGCCGACAACATCCAGCGTTTGACGGACCCGAAGGCGCGCGGTTTCACGATGGACCAAATCCAACAGCTCATGGCCGAGCTGGACGACCGCGACTGGGACTTCGTCCAAGGCATGTGGGATCTCATCGACAGCTACTGGGGGGCGATCGCCGAACGCGAGCGCCGCGTCACCGGCGTGCCGCCGAAGAAAGTCGAACCCACACCTTACACGACACCCTCGGGACGCGTGCTGCGCGGCGGCTATTATCCGATCGTCTACGACGGCGAGCTGTCGGCGCAGGTTACCGACGAACGCGACGCCGAGATCATGATGAACATGCTACCCGGGCAGTTCGGGCGGGCGCAAACCGCGCGGGGCCACCTCATCGAGCGCAAAGCAGGCAGCGGCGGACGCGTCCTCCTACTCGATGTGGCCGTGGCCCACCGGCACCTCGGGCGCGTGATACACGACCTGGCGCTCGGCGAGGCCGTAGCGGCCACGTGGCGGCTCTTGCGCAACCCGCGCATCCGCGCCGCGTTCCAGGCACGCGGTATGCTCGACGAACTGGCCACACTCGAACTGTGGATCCAGGACGTGGCAGTCGGGCAGATCCACGCAGCCGACATGTTGAGCCGCCTGGCAGCACAAGCCAAAGCGAACTTCACGCTGGCGTCGCTCGGCTTCAACATGCTGACGCTCATCATGCAGCCCACGGGGTTGGTGCAATCGTCTGTTGCACTCGGCCACAAAGTCTTCTTGCGTGGCTTGTGGTCGTACCTCAAGCGCCCACACAGTGCCGTGCGCGAGGTCGTCTCCAAATCGTCGTTGATGCAGACGCGGCAGACGACGTTCAACAAAGACATCAACGACATCCTCGACAGCATCAACCGCGGCGCCATCGAGAGCGGCTACTCGCGGATCATGCGCAAGTACATGGCGCCGGCTGCGTTCTTGGCGATGCAGAAGTTCCAGTTCTACACCGTCGACGTGCCGACCTGGATCGCTGCTTACGGGCAGGCACTGCGTGAGGGGCTCGACGAACGCGATGCCGTCGCCGCAGCCGACGCGGCCGTCGTGCGCGCGCAGGCGGGCGGCGAATGGTCGGATCGTACGGCGTTCGAGCGCGGGACGTTGAGCCGGACTACGCGGCAGTCGGCCGTAGTGCGGCTGTTCACGGCGCTGGCCAGCTACATGATCGCCAAGTTGAACGTCGGCGAAGAGCGTGTGCGCCGCGGCGTGCAAGAGATGCGCACGGCTGGTTTCGGCCCGAGGGCGCTCGGAGCAGCGTTCGCCCTGGCAACAGACCTCATCATTCTGTTCGCCCTCGAAGCTGTGCTGATATCTCTGGCACTCGGCCGCCTGCCCGGGCTGCAAGAGGACGACGATGACGACGATGATCGGTACTTGAAGCTACTGCAATTCGTCGTCAAAGAAGGCTTGCTCGCGGCCGCCGCTGGGTTACCGGTCGTGCGCGATCTCGCTGGCCCGCTGCAGGGCTTCTCGCCGGGTGGCGCCTACGGATCGATTGTCGACGTGCTGACGCAACCAGTGGTCCGCGTGCTCCGCGACATCGAGCAAGAAGAGCTCCATCGCGGAACGGTCACAGCCATCGTGCGCGCCATCGGGCTCGCCACCGGGTTGCCGACCACGCAGACCAACCGGCTCATAAGCGCCGCATGGCGCACTTCGGAAGGTGAAGACGTGAGCCCGTCCGAGTGGATATTCGGCGCTCGACGCTGACGTTGCAACAGCGGTGCAATGCACTACATGTCGACGTAGAAGACAGAAGGGGAGGCTAGCTCATGCCGATTGCGGCCGGACGGCGACGTTCGCCAGTCTACACAGGTAACGGCGTCACGCGACAGTTCGATGCCCCGTTTCGGGTTTTGTCGACACGCGACGTTCGCGTGTTCGTCAAAGACCTCGAAAACAACGTGCGCGAGCTGACGTGGGGTGTGGATTACACCGTCAGCATCCCGCAAGCCGATACGTCCGCCATCGTACACCTGAGTAATCCACTGCCTAACGGCCATAAACTCTTGATCATCGGCGGCGCTCCCTACGAACAACCGACAGCTTTCAGCGATGCTTCGACTATCCGGCCGAGTACGCTGACCCGCGCACTCGACCGGCTGGCTATTCAGGTCCAACAGCTGGACGACCGCGTGACGGAAGCCGTGGTGCGGCCGCCGTTCGCTGCCGCCGATACCACGCCCCGAGTGCTGCTAGGTGACGGCACCGCACCACTGGCTAACCACGCGATCCCGCGTACCGGTGGCGGGCAGCTCACGGGGCAGGTCGAGCTGACGGCAGCCCCCACGTCACCGCAGCACCTGGCCACGAAAGGCTACGTCGACAGCCAGGACGCACTGTTGGTGCCGCGCACCGGCAACGTGACCGTGACCGGTCAGATCACCATGACTGCGGCACCGACGAACGATCAACACCTCGCTACCAAGGGATACGTCGACACGCGCGTACAGCAAGGCGGCAGCGGCGGCGGGCTGCCCGACGCACCGTCGGACGGTGTCGCCTACGTACGCCGTAACGCCGGCTGGGTATCGGCCGACGCGCGCTACGTCGGGCTGTTACCGAGCGCCGCGGCGATCCCGGCCGGTACGACCGCCCAGCGCCCTGCGTCGCCGCCGGCGGGCGCCACGCGGTGGAATACCACGACCGGGCTGTTGGAGGTCTACGGCGGCACGAGCTGGATCGGGATCGGCGCGGGCGGCGAAGATCGACTGCGCTGGGCCGATACGGCTGCCGATCTGGGCGGCGGATCCGGGTTCACGTGGCCGGGCCTGTACCGTCGCACGGGGGCAAATTCGTGGGCGTTCGAGCCGCGGTTGAACCCCGGTTTGGCATACCGGCACCTGCCCGCGCCGAGCGGCGGGGGACCGGCGAATGCCGACCCGTGGTCGCCGGTGCACGTCTTCGGTTCGGCGGCCCCGCATACGTCCCTGTCCGCGGCCAACCTCAACCTGAATGCCGGCAAAGTCTTGATCACCGTATTCACGGC
>Ga0308412_1000304_pt1 | contig 24298 bp, 28 predicted proteins | sample HotsprottomLayer_FD_202357 | JGI IMG/M metagenome (GOLD analysis project Ga0308412, IMG submission 202357) | Hot spring phototrophic mat microbial communities from Octopus Spring, Yellowstone National Park, Wyoming, United States -... | ecosystem: Environmental > Aquatic > Thermal springs > Hot...
CCGACGCGTACCACCCGAAATGGAAAGCGGTCGATCCGCGCGCCAGGGTGCCAGGCTGGCAGCGCTTCGAGGCGGTGGAGCAATGGCTCGCCGGCCGATGAAGACGCTCGTCGCAGCGGCCCTCCTGCTCGTGGCTTTCGCGGACTCGTCGCTCGCGACCGGCGATCCGGCTCGCGGGCGGGAGCTCGCGACGGCCCTGTGCGGCCGCTGCCACGCCACGGGGCCGGCCGGCGCCAGCCCCTTGCCGGCAGCCCCGCCGTTTCGGACGCTCAAACAGCGCTATCCGATCGAAAGCCTCGCCGAGGGTCTCGCGGAAGGGCTGGTCACGGGCCACCCGGCCATGCCCGAGGTCCAGCTCGAGCCGGCGGCGATCGCCGATTTCCTGGCCTATCTCGGCAGCCTTTGAAAGTGAAAGGCGTGTTCGGACCTCCCGGACGAGAGACACGCGCTCGGCTCAGCGGCCGCCGCTCACGTTGAAGACCGTGGCGGCGACGTAACTCGCCTTGTCGGAAAGGAGCCAGACCACCGCTTCGGCAACCTCCTCGGGCCTGCCGGCACGGCCGAGCGGAACGGTCGGCCCGAAGCGCTGGATGCGTTCCGGCACGCCCGTGTCGGCTTGCATGTCGGTGTCGATCAGGCCGGGCCGCAGGCCGTTCACGCGGATTCCCTCGTGCGCCACCTCCTTGCCGAGGCCCTCGGTCAACACGTCGATCCCGGCCTTGGCCGCCGCGTAGGGGATGAAGCCACCGGCGCCCTTGAGCTCGGGGGCCATCGAGGAGATGTTGACGATCACGCCGCCCCGGCCGCCGCGCGAACGAGCCATGCGTCGAACTGCCTCACGGTTGCAGACGATGTGCGCCACGAGGTCGGTCTCGACGATCCGGCGAATCTCCTCGGGTGGGATGTCGACGAGCGGCGCCGCCCGATGGATCACCCCGGCATTGCTCACCAACGCTTCCACGTAGCCGAGCTCGGCCGCGGTCCGCTCGAACAGGGCGCAGACCGAGCGCGGGTCGGTGATGTCGCAGGCCAGGGTAATAGCTCGCCGGCCGAACGCTCGGACGTCTTCGGCGACCCGTGCCGCGGCGTCGGCCCGCGTCCGATAGGCGATCGCCACGTCCCAACCGTCGCGCGCGGCAAGCCGGCAGACCGCCGCACCGATCCCGCGGGAGCCACCGGTCACCAGAACCACCTTCCCCATGCCATCCCCTCCGCCGATGGATGGCCGGGGTTAAGCAACGGTCATCCGAGCCGCAACGGGGCGTCCCGCCGCGGCCCCTCGCGCCGAGCGGAACCCCGGCGCCGGACGCGGGGCTCACTTGCGTCCGTAGCGATCCTCGAGCCGGACGATGTCGGCCTCGTCGAGCCGCTCGCCATGCTGGACCTCGATCAGTTCGAGCGGCTCGCGACCCGGGTTGGCGACCCGGTGGGCCGTACCGACCGGCACGTCGACGTGGCCGCCGGCCGGCACCTCGAACTCGCGCTCGCCGAGCGTCACCCGGGCGGTCCCGGCGGCCACGAACCAATGCTCGGCGCGGTGGCGGTGCAGTTGGAGCGAGAGGATCCCGCCGGGCGCCACGGTGATCCGCTTGACCGCGAAGCCTGGTCCCACGTCGAGCACCCGCCAACGTCCCCAGGGCCGCTCGTCGCTGTCGCCCGGGCGATAGGTGACCTCGCTCATCGGTGCCGCTCCCTCGCTCGACCGCACCCGCACGCCGCCGCTCCGCCCGTCGCCGAGGCACCCCGTCGGTCGTGCGAACCGGGCCACCCCCTGCTCCGTCCGTCCTCACGCCCGCAGGCCCATGGCCACGACCTCGATGACCGTTTCGAGCGGTGGGCTGCCACCCCGGGCCGCGGGCTCGCCGGCCACGAGCTGGAGCGAGCGCACGAGCAGGAGCGGCCGGTTGGACTCGATCGCGTGGAGCAGGCCGACGAGGCTCTCGAGCGCGGACCGCAGCGTCAGTCGCAGGCCGATCTCGACGAAGGGGGGCGCCTCGGTCGGCTCCAACACTTGGACCGTCAAGAGCTCACCGCCGTGGGCGCGGATCACGCCGCTCAGCACGCCTTGCAACTCGGCCGCCGCGAGCGCCGGGGTGGCCGCGCGGACGAACAGCGTCTCGTCGGCGAGCGCCGCTTCGAGGAGACGGCGCTCGGCCAGGAGCTGCTCGCGCTCGGCGATCCGCTCGCGCAACTCCGCCATGCGCGCCTCGAGCTCCGCCAGACGGGCCTCCTGGTAGGCGACCCAACGCCAGGGCGCCCAGGCGACCAGCCCCACGGCGCCGAGCGCGACACCGAGCAGGGCGAGCGCAAAGGCCCGCCGCAGGCCGGCCGGCAGGTTTCTCAAGGCAATCCCCCGCGCAGCCCGACGACCCGGGCGGCCAGGACGAACCGCTCGACCTCGCGCCGCCCGAGCTCGGGATCCTCGACGATCGTCTTGCTCGAAGGCGCCTGGAACCGCACGTCCTCGAGCGCCGGTAGCTGTTCGAGCAGCGGCACGAGCGGCGATGCGCTGGCGGCGAAGCCACCGATCCGCAGCCGATCGCCGGAAAGCTCGAGCTCGCTCAAGAAGGCCTCGTCGGGCAGCGCCCGGCTCAGCTCCTCGAGCAGCACCAGAGCCGAGGGCGCAGCGGCGAGCTTTTGCGCGAGGAGCCCGGCCTCGCGGCGCAGCGCCTCGAGCCGCTCGCGCAGCTCGCCGAGGTCGGCGAGCCGCGCCTCGAGGCGGGCCGCTGCTCGCTCGCGCTCGGCCACGACCACGCTCCGCGCATGGATCTCCGAGCCGGCCAGCGCCGCGGCGCCGAGGACCAGGAGGGCGGCGGTCGCGCCGGCCACGATCCGTGCGGCCGAGCCCGAGGTCCGTGCGCCATCGCCCGCGAGGTCGAAGCGGGCCACGGGCGGCGCCTCGGCCGCGCCGAGATCCACCCCCTCGACCTCGATCCCGAGCTCGGCCAGCCGCGCGCGGATCCGCGAGAGGAGGCTGCGCGGGACCGCGGCCACGGTAACCTCGAGCCGACCGTCCGCTCGCCGGCCGCCGATCTCGACGTCGAACGCGGCCTGCTCGGCGGTCCACGGGGTGAGCGTATCGAGCCGGTGCTCGACGATCGCGCGCAGCTCGCGCTCGGCCTCCGCCGGCAACAGGTCGCGGACCAAGAGCCCGTGCTCCGTCGCGAGCCGCAACCAAAGATCGCGCCGCCCGCGCAGCTCGGCGAGCAGTGCGGCCGGTGCGAGCTGGTCGAGCCGGGCGGGCAATCGGCTCGCCCCGCCGCGCGGCGGCTCCAAGAGGAAGCTTCCGACCTCTTCGGTCCCGCCGCGGCGGGCCTCGAGGACCCGAATCACCCCGTCCTGCCAGAACAGCAGGGTCGACTGGCGACGGCTCGGGCGCCGTGCCCGACGGACCGGCGCGAGGGCGGCGAGCTCCTCCAGCCACCAGTCGAGGAAGCCTCCGCTGCGGACGGTTTCGGCGGACCCCACGCCGGCCATTCAGGATCCCTCCTGGAGCGGCGGTCCGTCGGTCAGCATCAGCGGCGCCGACCAATCCACGATCCGCACGGGTCGTGCCTCACCCGAGCGCAGCGCGAGCCGTACCGAGCGGACCGCGACCCGACCACCCGGGGTGCTGGCGACGATCTCGAGCCGGTAGAGCCCGGCCGGATCGCTGCGTCTCGCGCGACTTTGCTCGGGGGCGGAGCGCGGCCCCTGGGGCTCGGGGGCGGAGCGCGGCCCCCGGGCGGGCTCGGAGCCCGACGCGGCGCGGTCCCCGGCCAGCGCGGCCCGCACGACGCGCGGGGCCAGCTCGGGCAGCGGCTCGGCCCGGGCCGTGCCGAGGGTCGTGGCGGAGAGCCAACGCGCCGGGGCTTCGACCTCGCCCGCCTCGAGCCCACCGCCGGAGACGAGCGCGAGCGTTTCGATCGGGTGGTCGAGGCCCGGGCGGGCGGGCGGTCTGAGCGTCTCGCCGGGAGCCCGTCCGGCGGCGACCGCTGCGGCCCGCTCTTCTTCGCCGCTCCGGTTGCGCAGCCGTTCGATCCCGTCCGCCAACGCGGCGGCCCGCTCGGCCGAAAGCCCGCTCGCGCGGGCGAGCCGGCGCAGCAGGTCGGGCGACGCCGCCGCCAGATCGACGAGGCCGCTCTCGCCGGTCACCCGCACCCGGAGTTCGATCTCGTCGAGCGTCGCGGCCAAGAGAGCGCCCTCGCCGCCGAGCTCGAGCCGCTCGAGCAGGAGCCGCTCGGCGGTCAAATGGACTGCCGCCTGCACGGCTGCGCGCAGCCGCGCGGCGTCGACCGCCCGGCGGGCGTCCGGCACCGAGCCCCGGCTCGTCTCGAGCAGGGCGAGCGCGAGGCCGGCGGCGGCGACGGCGAACCACAGCACGACCAGAAACGCCGCGCCGCGCCGCCGGTCGAGTCGTGCCCTCACTCGCACGCGGCTCCTCCCCGCCGGCTCGCCGCCAAGCAGGCGAGGGGTGTGTCGATCACCAGCCGGATCACGAGCGCCGCCTCGTCTCCCTCGCCGGCCAGCCGGACCGCGGCGGGCAACTTCGGACCCGCCGGCCAGTCCGGCCACCAGCGGGCACCGCGCCGGCCCTCGCGCTCGCCGAAATAGGCGAAGGTGCTGTCCCGGGGGACCGTCACGAGCGGCACGGCCTCGACGGAGTCGAGCCGGGCGAAGCCCGAGCCGTCGCGCACGAGGCCGGTGCGGCGCAGGGCGAGGACGCGCCCCCCCGCTCGCTCCTCGAGCACCGCCTCGACCAATTGGAGGCCCCCCTCCGCCCGATAGGGACCGGGCGCGCTCACGAAGCGGACCCGAGTCGGCTCGCCCAGGAACGCGAGGAGCGGGCGCTGCGGCGGTCCCCAGTCGAGTGGCAGGGCCCGCGCGAGCTCGCGGCGCAGCTGCTCGTGAGCGAGAGCGAGCGTCCGGCCCTCCTCCGCCGCCCGCCGCTCGCGGGCCAGCGCTCGGCCGAGCACGTCGAGCCCTCCAGCGGCGACCGCGGCAGCGAGCGCCAGCACGGCCAGTGCCACCAAAAGCTCGAGCAGGGTGAAGCCACGCCGGCTCATCGATGCGCCGCGAGCTCGAGCGTGGCAAGGCGCACCGTCCCGCCCCGGTCGTCCTCGACCCGGGCCTCGATGCGCCAGAGGCGCGCCCGCCGCTCACCCGGACGTGGCGCCGGCCCTTCGCCCTCCGCAAAGGGCGCCCGCTCCAGCCGCCAGCGCAGGCTGCCCGCCGTCCCCTCGGCAACCGACACGTCGACCAAGAGGTCGAGGCCCGCCCGCTCGAGGAGCGATTCGGCGAGCAGGGTCATGGCGAGCTCCCGCCGGCTGCTTTCGGCCACGCCCAGGCTGCCACCGCCGGCGGCCAGCGCCCCGCCGAGCACGATGCCGAGCACGGCGAGCGCCACGAGCGCCTCCACGAGGCTGAAGCCACTGCCCGGGGCCGGCTCAGCCATCGCCCAGGGCGATCCGCCCGGTGAGGGGCTCGATGCGTAGCACCGCGCGGCCGTCGCCGCCCTCGATGCGCAGCAGCGCGGGTGCAGCCGAGCCGTCCGGAAAGAAGCGGAGCGGCACCGGCCCCTCGGCCACGAGGCGCAGCCCGCCGGGCAAGCGCTGCGCCAGCTCGGCGAGTGCCACCGCCTCGACCCGCGCACCGTCGACCGCCCGGGCGCGGGCCCGCTCGAGCTCGGCGGCGATCGCCCGAGCGGCCGCCTCCGGCCCGCCCGCGCGCCCGCCGACCCGCGGCGCGGCGATCGCCACGGCGAGGCCCAAGATCACGAGGACCACGAGGAGCTCGAGCAGCGTGAAGCCACGCTCAGCGCCGGCCAGCGACGACATCGGCAGCCTCCCCGCTGCCGCCGGGCGCCCGGTCGGCCCCCAAAGAGAGCAAGTCGTAAGCGCCGCGCTCGCCAGGGCTTTTGTAGACGTAGGGGTTCCCCCAGGGGTCGAGCGGGACGCTCGCGGCATCGAGGTAGGGCCCACGCCAGCCGCGCACCCCGCCCGGATCACGGATCAAGGCCTGCAGACCCTGCTGGGTGGTCGGATAGCTGCCGGTGTCGAGCCGATAGAGGTCGAGCGCCTGCTCGAGGCTCTGCAGCTGCAGCCGGGCCGCGTCGCTGCGGGCGCCACCCAGGTAGCCGAGCACCCGCGGCCCGGCGAGTGCCGCCAGGAGACCCAGGATGACCAGCACGACGAGCAGCTCGATGAGGGTGAAGCCACGCTGATCGTGCCGGCGCCCGACCTCGCGAGCTTCGTTTCCCGCCAGCTGAAGAAGCCGTCCCCGCCCGGTGTGCATCGCTCTGCCACCCGTCAGCGGAGGATCTCGAGGCGACGCCGGGTGCCGTCGCGCTCGACCTCGAGATGGTCGGGCCCGATCCCGTTCACGACCCAACCCTCGAGCTCGCCGCCGGCCTCCAGCCGTACCAGCTCGCCACTACCGCCGAGCGTCACGAGCGCCTCGCTGCGGCCGCGGCGGCTCACGGTGCCGACCAAGCGGAACGGGGGCTCGTCCGGCTCCGGCTTGCTCGCGGCGGCGAACTGCGGCTCGGCCGCGACCGGCACGAGCGGTGCGGGCATTGTCCGCGGCCGTCGCGTCGGGCTGAACAACGGGCGCTCGAGGACCGCATCGAAATTCTCGCGCGGCGGCAGGTCGAGGCGCTGGGCGAGGCGGGCGATCGCGCCCAAGGCCGGATCGGTCGCCGGCCGCTCGGACTCGGTGGCCGGCCGCCAACGCGCCGCGCCGACCGTCGCCGGGGCCTGGCTCGGTCCACTCAATGCGAGCCAGCCGATCGCCAGCGTGCCGCAGGCGACGACGATCTTGCTCAAGGGATGCCAGGTGCTCATGCGGCGATCAGCGCCCCCGGTGAACGGGACTAGCCACGAGCCGAACGAGGGCGTCAACCCCGGCCCGGCCGCGGCCATGTTGGCAGCCATTGGTTAACGAACCCTTCACAGGCGCCGCCGGCCCGCCGCACTATCGACGTCGCAGGCCGCCCGATCATCCACGCGGCCGCGGAGCCTCGCCATGATCCACGAGCCCCCTCTGCTCACCGCGCGCCGCAACTTCCCGCGCCCGACCGCCGCCCAGCTCGCCGCCGTGGCAGCCGCCACCACCGGCTGGCTGGTCGACGCGCAGAACGGCCGCGGCTCCCTCGGGCCGCGCATCAAACCCCTATTCCCCCACGACCCGAAGCTCGCCCGCTGCTCCGGCACCGTGCTGACCTGCTGGTGCGGTCCGGACGACAATCTGGCCCTCGCCGCAGCGGCCGCCCTGGCGCGGCCCGGGGACGTGATCGTCGCCGCGGCCGAGGGCTTCGAGGGCAGCGGCGTGTGCGGCGATCTCTTGGCCGGAATGATGCGCAACAAGGGGATCGCCGGCCTCGTGGTCGACGGCGCGGTGCGCGACATCGCCGGGCTACGCGAGGTCGGGCTGCCGGTTTTCGCTTCGGCGGTCAACCCGGCCTCCTGCGTCCGTTCCGGCCCCGGCACGGTCGGCCTGCCGGTCGTCGTGGGCGGCCGCGCGGTCGCCAGCGGCGATCTTTTGCTGGCCGACGAGGACGGGGTGGTCACCGTGCCGCTCGCCGAGGCCGATGCGGTGCTCGCCCGGCTCGCCGAAATCCGGGCGGCCGAGGCCGAGACCCTGGCCAAGGTCAGAGCGGGGATGCAAGTCCCCGGCTGGGTCGAGGCGCTCTTGGCGTCCGACCGGGTCCGCTGGGTCGATTGAGGAGCCGGTGGCCCGGCCCGTCTCGGCGGAGCGCCCGGTCGGCCCGGCAGGCGTTGCCCGCGGGCTCAGGATCGTCGCCCTGGCGGCCACCCTCGCGCTCATCGCGCTCGTAATCGACGCGCGCTCGCAGCTGCCGCCGCCGGAGCCCGTCGTGCTCCTGCCGGTGCCGGAGGCCGTACCGCAGCGGCGGGCGCGCCCGTTCGTGCCGCGACCCGCCCCGCCGCCGGCAGCCGAACCCAACGCGGGGGCCGAGGCGCGACCGGACACCCCGCCGCCGACCGAGACCACACCGCCGACCACGGCTCCGGCCGAACCCAAGGCGCCGGCCGCAGGCGCCCGACGGGCCGAGGGGGCCTCTCCGCTCCCGAGCTCGCCCCCGGCCGCCGCCGAGGCCGTCGCCGGCGCGCCGGCGCAGCCGGTGAGGCCGCCGCCGGGCCCGTCCTCGACCGCTGCCGCGACCGTGCGCGACGGCGTGCTCGCTTACCAGGCCGGCGATTACGCGCGCGCGGAGTCGATCTGGCGGCCGCTCGCCGAGGCCGGCAACGCGCGCGCCCGGTTCCATCTCGGGGCCCTCTACCTCGAGGGCCGGCTGGGCCCGCCCGATCCCGAGGCCGCCTATCGCTGGCTCGCGCTCGCCGCGGAGGCCGGCCAGGCCGCCGCCGCACCGCTCCGCGACCAGGCAGCAGCGCGCCTGCCGCCCGAGCGGCTGGCGACGATCCGCGCCGAGCTCGGCCTCCTGCCCTGAACCGCCGGGCGGCGGGGCGCCGCGTGGACCGGCGCCCGCAGCTGCGATAGATCCGCGCGGCGAGGCGAGCGACGGGAGATCTCCGATGGTCGATGCCCTGCGTGCGAGTGCCCCGAGCCGCGCGGCCTTCTTCCGGGTGGGCCTCGCCGAGGCCGACCCGGAGCTCGCGGCGGCGGTGGCGGGCGAGCTCGCTCGTCAGCGCGACGGGATCGAGCTGATCGCCTCGGAGAACATCGTGAGCCGGGCGGTGCTCGAGGCGCAAGGCTCGGTGCTCACGAACAAGTACGCCGAGGGCTACCCCGGCCGACGGTACTATGGCGGCTGCGAGCAGGTCGACCGCGTCGAGGCCCTGGCGATCGAGCGGGCCAAGCGGCTGTTCGGCTGCGCCTTCGCCAACGTCCAGCCGCATTCGGGCGCGCAGGCCAACGGCGCCGTCATGTTGGCGCTGCTCGAGCCCGGCGACACGATCTTGGGCATGGACCTGGCTGCCGGCGGCCACCTCACCCACGGTGCCAAGGCGGCCCTCTCCGGCAAGTGGTTCCGCGCCGTCCATTACGGGCTCGATGCCCGCGGCTTCATCGACTACGAGGAGGTGGCCGAACTCGCCCGGGCGCACCGGCCGAAGATGATCATCGCCGGGGCTTCGGCCTATTCGCGCATCATCGACTTCGCCCGCTTCCGCGCGATCGCCGAAGAGGTGGGCGCTTGGCTCCTGGTCGACATGGCGCACATCGCCGGGCTCGTGGCAGCGGGGGTGCATCCCTCGCCTTTCCCGCACGCCCACGTCGTGACCTCGACCACCCACAAAACCCTGCGCGGACCCCGCGGCGGGCTGATCCTGACCGACGACGAGTCGCTCGCGAAGAAGATCAACAGCGCCGTGTTCCCGGGCCTGCAGGGCGGGCCCTTGATGCACGTGATCGCCGCCAAGGCGGTGGCTTTCGGTGAGGCGCTGCGCCCCGAGTTCAAGCTCTACGCGCAGAATGTCGTGGCGACTGCCAAGGCCTTGGCCGCGGTCATGGTCGAGCGGGGCGCAGCGATCGTCTCGGGCGGTACCGACAACCATCTCATGCTGGTCGACCTGCGCCCCAAGAAGGTGACCGGCAAAGCCGCCCAGGAGGCGCTCGAGCGGGCCGGCATCACCTGCAACAAGAACGGCGTGCCGAACGATCCCGAGAAGCCGACCGTGACCTCGGGGATCCGGCTCGGTACGCCGGCGGGCTGCACGCGCGGCTTCGGCATCGCCGAGTTCCAGAAGATCGGCCATCTCGTGGCCGACGTGCTCGACGCCTTGGCCGCTCGTCCCGAAGGCGATCCGGCGGTCGAAGCGCGGGTGCGCCGCGAAGTCGCCGAGCTCTGCACGCGCTTCCCGATCTACTGAATTCGGCGCCCGCCGAGGTCGGGTGCCCTCAGGGCGTGGCCGGACGGCAATCCGCCTCCGCGCAGCCGGGCAGAGCTTCGCCCGTATCCGGCTCGCCACTCGCCCGCAGCAAGCAGCCGCCGCGTCCGAGGAGCTCGCCGGCGCAACCGCGCAGCTCGATCATCGCCGTGGCCGGGACCAGGACGAGGCCACGCGCGACCGCCCCCGGCAGCCAGTCGGCGAGCACCTGGAGCGTGGCGGGATAGGGGTGGCCGATCGCCACGGCCGAGCCGGTCCGCCGGGCGAGACGCTCGGCCCGTTCGAGCTGGGCGAGGATCGCTGCCGGCACGGGGTCGTTGTCGAGGAACAGGTCGCGGGCGGTGGTCGGCACCCCCGCTGCGAGCGCCACCCGTGCGGCGACGCTCGCGCCCGTGGTCATGCTGTCGACGAACGGCAGGCCGAGCCGGCCGAGCTCGTCCATCACCACGGCCATCGCCCGAGGATCGGCGGTGAGCCGGCTGCCCATGTGGTTGTTGACGCCGCTCGCCCCCGGAACCCGGCCGAGCGCCCAGTGCAGCCGCCGCCGCAGCTCCTCGGAGCCGAGGCCCGAGAGCAGCGCCATCGGCCCCGGATCCTCGTTGCCGAGCGGCTCCATCGCGAGGTGCAGGAAGACCTCGTGACCGGACGCCTTGGCCTCGCGGGCGAGCTCCGGGGTGCTCTCGCCATAGGGCAGGAAGGCCAGGGTCAACGGCCCGGGCAGGCGGATGGTCCGCCGGGTCGCGGGCCCGTTCAGGCCCAGATCGTCGATGATCACCGTGAGCGCCGGCCGCGGCCCGCGCGGGCGGCGCACGAGGGGCGCGGGGAACGCCACCGGCACCGGCCGCACGAGCTCGATCGGCGACACCGGCAGCGATCCGGAGACGGTCGCCGCGGCGGTAGCCGCCGCGCGCTCGGGCGGCGGGGGATCGCCCGAGAGGCGGGGCCGCGCGTCGCCCGGCGGAAGCCGCAGGCTCGCCGCTGCTCCATCGTTTGCTGCCGGCGGCGAAACGACCGGAGCCGGGGCCGCGAGCGGGGGCGGAGCAGGCAGCGGCACGACCGCCACGAGGGACGCCGACGAGGCGAGGTCGGCCGGCGGCTGCAACGGGGCGGGCACCGCCCCCGGCAGCTCGAGCGCGAGCTCGCGCGCAGGGGGCGGCTGGCTCGGGCGGCGCTCGAGGCTCGGCTGCGGCTCGAGCATCGCGAGCGCGAGGAGGAGCGCGAAACCGACCGAGAGGGCCGCCCGCACGAGCCGTCGGGTGCGTCGCCGCGACCGGCGGCGGCCGCGCCGCGGGCGGATCTCGAGCCGATCGGCAGGGCGCGGCGCGGGGGGCTCGATGGCGGGCAAGCTCTCCTCCGGCAGGGCCCCACGACCTTGACGCGGCCTCGGGCCTCGGGTTTCCTCCCGCGGCTCGAAGGCACCCTGCGCCGGGCGTCGCCCATGCTCCTCTTGCTCGACAATTACGACAGCTTCACCTGGAATCTCTACCATTATCTCGGCGAGCAGGGGGCCGAGATCGAGGTCGTCCGCAACGACGCGATCACCGTGCAGGAGGCGCTCGCCCGCGCCCCCGAAGGGATCGTGATCTCGCCAGGGCCCTGCGACCCCGACCGCGCCGGGATCTCGCTCGCGCTGATCCGCGCCGCCGCGGGCCGCTGCCCGATCCTCGGCGTCTGCCTCGGCCACCAGGCGATCGGCCAGGCTTTCGGTGCCCGGATCGTCCGCGCACCCGTGCCGATGCACGGCAAGGTGAGCCGGATCGAGCACGACGGGACCGGCGTGCTCAGGGGTCTCCCCTCGCCTTTCGAGGCGACCCGCTACCATTCGCTCTGCGTCGATCCGGCGAGCGTCCCGGCCGAGCTCCTGGTCAACGCGAGGAGCGAGGACGGCGTGATCATGGGGCTGCGCCACCGGACGCTGCCGATCCACGGTGTCCAGTTCCATCCCGAGAGCATCGAGACCCGGGTCGGCAAGCGCCTGCTGCGCAACTTTTTGGAGCTTTGCCGAACGCCGGTGCCGGCATGACCGCCGATCTCACCCGCTTCAAGGAGATCTTGGCGGTCGTCGCGGACGGCCGACCGCTCTCCTTCGACCAGGCCCGCGAAGCCTTCGCCATCATGATGGCCGGTGACGCGACCCCGGCGCAAATGGCCGGCTTTCTCATGGGCCTCAGGGTACGCGGCGAGACGGTCGAGGAGATCGCCGCCGGGGCCACCGTGCTGCGCGAGCGGATGGTCCGCGTGCACGCCCCCGAAGGCGCGATCGACACCTGCGGCACGGGCGGGGACGGCGCCGGCACCTACAACATTTCGACCGCCGCTGCGCTCGTCGTCGCGGCCTGCGGTGTGCCGGTCGCCAAGCACGGCAATCGCGGCCTCTCCTCCCGCTCGGGCTCGTCCGACGTGTTGCAAGCGCTCGGGGTCGACATCGAGGCCCCGGTGCCGGTGATCGAGGAGGCGATCGCGACTGCCGGCATCGGCTTCATGATGGCGCCGCGCCACCACGGGGCCATGCGGCACGTCGCCGGCCCGCGCCTCGAGCTCGGTACGCGAACGATCTTCAACCTGTTGGGTCCGCTCGCCAACCCGGCCGGGGTCAAGCGCCAGCTCGTGGGCGTGTTCGCGGCTCACTGGGTCGAGCCGCTCGCCCGCGTCCTCGGCCGGCTCGGGGCCGAGCGCGCCTGGGTGGTGCACGGCTCGGACGGGCTCGACGAGCTCACCACCACGGGCCCCTCCCTGGTCGCCGAATGGGACGGGACGAGCGTGCGGACCTTCGAGGTCACGCCCGAGGCGGCCGGCCTGCCGCGGGCGCGGCCCGAGGATCTGAAAGGCGGTGATGCCGCGCACAATGCCGAGGCGATCCGCGCCGTCCTGTCCGGCGTGCGGGGGCCCTACCGCGACGCTGTGCTGTTGGCCGCCGCGGGGGCGCTGGTGGTCGCTGGACGCGCCCGCGATCTCGCCGAGGGTGCCGCGGCCGCGGCCGCGGCCATCGACAGTGGCCGGGCGGAGCGGACGCTCGCCCGGCTGATCGCCGTCACCAACCGCTCGCGCGAGGCCTCGTGAGTGACGCGCTCGCCCGGATCTGCGCCGACAAACGCGCCGAGCTCGCCCGTCGCCGCGAGCGGCGCCCGCTCGCCGACCTCGAGCGGATGCTCGCCGAGGCCCCACCGCTGCGCAGCTTCGCCGACGCGCTCGAGCGGACGGCGGCCGCGGGCCGTCTCGCGCTCGTCGCCGAGATCAAGAAAGCCTCGCCCTCGCGCGGCCTGATCCGCGCCGACTTCGACCCGCCGAGCCTCGCGCGGGCTTACGCCCGGGCCGGTGCCACCTGTCTCTCGGTGCTGACCGAGCGGCCCTGGTTCCAGGGCGAGGACGCGCATCTCTTGGCGGCTCGAGCCGCGGTCGGCCTGCCGGTGCTGCGCAAGGACTTCACCCTCGACCCTTACCAGGTGGTCGAGAGCCGGGTCCTGGGCGCCGACTGTATCCTGTTGATCATGGCCGCGCTCGACGATCGGACCGCTGCCCGGCTCGCGAGCCTCGCGCGCGAGCTCGGCCTCGACGTCTTGGTCGAGGTCCACGATGCCGTGGAGCTCGACCGCGCGCTCGCCCTCGAGACCCGGCTCGTCGGGATCAACAACCGCAACCTCAAGACGCTCGAGGTCGATCTTTCGACCACGCTCGAGCTCGCCCCGCGCGTCCCCGCCGATCGCGTGGTGGTCGCCGAGAGTGGCCTCGCGAGCCACGACGATCTCCTGCGCGCCCGAGCGGCGGGGGCGCGTGCCTTTCTGGTCGGCGAGTCCTTGATGCGCGAGCCGGACGTCGAAGCCGCCACCCGCCGGCTCTTGGGAGAGCTCGCGTGAGTGGTCTCACCCATTTCGACCCGGCGGGCAACGCCGTCATGGTCGACGTCGCCGACAAGGCCGTCACGGTCCGCACCGCCACGGCCAAAGGTCGTGTGCTCGTCGCTCCTTCCACGCTCCGGCTGATCGCCGACCGCGGTTTCAAGAAAGGGGACGTGTTGGCGGTCGCCCAGCTCGCCGGCATCATGGGCGCCAAGCGCACCCCCGATCTCGTTCCGCTTTGCCACCCGCTGCCGCTCGAGAAGGTCGAGGTCGGTCTCGAGCTGGTCGACGATCCGCCCTCGGTCGAAATCACCGCGACCTGCAAGCTCACCGGCAAGACCGGCGTCGAGATGGAGGCCCTGACCGCGGTCGCGGTCGCCGCCTTGACCGTCTACGACATGTGCAAAGCGGTCGACCGGACCATGCGGATCTCCGACATCCGCCTCGTCCACAAGGCCGGGGGTCGCTCCGGCGAGTTCCGAGCCCCGTGATGCTGCCGCTCGAGGAGGCGCGCGCACGGGTCCTGGGCGCGGTCCGACCGGTCGGCGTCGAGTGGCTGGCCCTGCCGGACGCCCTGGACCGCGTGCTCGCCAACGATCTGCGCGCCCGCCACGACCAGCCGCCTGCCGCCGTCTCGGCGATGGACGGCTACGCCGTTCGGGCCGCCGACACCGATCCACCCGGCCGCTGGCTCGCCGTGGCGAGCGAGGCCCGCGCCGGCGGCTCCGCCGCCCGACCGCTCGGCCCGGGCGAGGCGGCACGGATCTTCACCGGCGCGCCCTTGCCCGCCGGCGCCGATGCGGTCGCCATCCAGGAAAACGCCGAGACCCGCGACGGGCGGGTCCGCTTCAGCCGGGCGAGCCGGCCCGGCGAGTTCGTCCGGCCGGCCGGGCTCGACTTCCGGGCCGGCGAGCTCCTCCTCTCGGCCGGGAGCGTGCTCGACCCGCGGCGGATCGGCATGGCCGCCGCGGCGGGCCACGCCTGGCTGCCGGTCCGCCGACGGCCGCGCGTGGCGATCCTCGCCACCGGCGACGAGCTCGTTTGGCCGGGCGAGCCCGTCGTGCCGGGCCGGGTGGCGGCCTCGAACAGCGTCGCGCTCGCGGCCCTCGTCCGCCGGCTGGGCGGCGAGCCGCTCGATCTCGGCATCGCCCCGGACACCGCCGAGGGCCTTGCCCGGGCGCTCGATCGGCTGGCCACGGTCGATCTCTTGGTGACCTCGGGGGGCGCTTCGGTCGGTGAGTACGATCTGGTGCGCCGGGCCCTCGGCACCCGTGGGCTCGAGCTCGACTTCTGGCGGGTCGCCATGCGCCCCGGCAAGCCCTTGATCTTCGGCCGACTGGGAGAGGTTCCGGTGCTCGGGGTCCCGGGCAACCCGGTCTCGGCCTTGGTCTGCGGAATCGTCTTCGTACGCGCCATGCTGCTCGCCATGCAGGGGCTCGCACCCGATCTGCCGGTCGAGCCGCTGCCGGTCGCGCGGTCCGTCCCGGCCAATGACGAGCGCTTCGACCATCTCCGCGCGCGCTTTCTCGAGCGCGACGGGCGGCGGCTCGTCGATCCGGCCGAACGGCAGGACAGCTCGATGCTCGCCACCTTGGCCCGCGCCGACGCGCTGATCCTCCGCCCGCCCTTCGCGCCGCCGGTCGACGCCGGTGCGGACGTCCCCTGCGTGCCGCTCGAGCGGGCCCTGCGGCTTTCTTGAGACACCCTGTCGCCTGTTTGCCGAATTGACCGACCTCGGGAACGTCTTTAGAACATTTGTGGAAATTCTGGCAAACAGCCCTCGCCACCGCGTCGCCGGAGATCGGGCGTGCTCACCCAACGCCAGTTCCAGCTCCTGAAGTTCATCCATCAGTACATGCAGGACCACGGCACGCCGCCCTCCTTCGAAGAGATGCGCGCAGCCTTGGGCCTACGCTCGAAGTCGGGGATCCACCGGCTGATTTCCGGCCTCGAGGAGCGCGGCTACATCCGCCGCCTCGCCTACCGCGCGCGCGCCCTCGAAGTCCTCAAACCGCCCCTGCTGCCCGGCGGGGGCAAACGCCTCGTGGCCCGTCCGGCTCCGCCGGCGCCCGTACCGCCTGTCACCTCCAACGTGGTGCGCCCCGAGTTCCGCCCGGCGCGCCGCCCCGGCTTGCTCGCCGGGGTCGCGGGCAATGTCGATCTGCCGGTCTACGGGCGGATCGCCGCGGGCACACCGATCGAGGCCCTCGCCGACCACGGCACGACCATGGACGTGCCGGCCGTGCTGCTGGGCGAGGGCGAGCACTACGTCCTCCAGGTCGTCGGCGATTCGATGATCGAGGCCGGTATCCAGGACGGCGACTGGGTGGTGATCCGGCGGGCCGAGACCGCCGAGAGCGGCGAGATCGTCGTGGCCTTGATCGACGATCGCGAGGTGACCTTGAAGCGGCTGCGCAAGCGCGGCGCCTCGATCGCCCTCGAGGCGGCCAACCCGGCCTACGAGACGCGGATCTTCGGCCCCAACCAAGTGAAGGTCCAGGGTAAGCTCGTGGGACTGCTGCGCCGATATTGAGCCCGCGCTGTGGCCAGCGGCTCAGCTCCAAGCGTGCGGCAGTGGCGGGGCGATCGGCAGGATCGCCTCGGGCAGGTCGCTGAACACCGCGCGCACCCCGCCATCGAAGAGCCGCTTCGCGGCCGCCGGGTCGTTGACCGTGTAGACCAGCACCGGCACGGCTTCGCGGTGGAGCTCGCGGAGGGTCGGCTCGTCGAGGTGATGCGAGCCCAGATGGAGGGTGGTGCAGGCGAGCCGTTCCATGGCCTCGCGCCAGTCGGGTCCGGCGCGCTCGCGCAACAGGCCGCGCGGCAACCCTGGGGCCTCGCGGCTGGCGGCGGCGAGCGCTTCTTCCTCGAACGAAGAGAGCAGCACGGGTGGCCCGTCGGCCGGCCAGACCCGCTCGACGAGCCGGGCGGCCTCGGCCCCGGTCCGCCGCTCCTCGCCCGGATCTGCCTTGAGTTCCACATTGACGGCGAGGCCGAGCCGGGCGAGCAGTGCCAGAGCCTGCTCGAGGGTCGGCACACGTTCGCCCCGGAACCGCGGATCGAACCACGAGCCGGCATCGAGCCGCCGGATGACGGTGCTGTCGGTCTCGATCACGCGCCCGTGGCCGTCGGTGGTTCGATCCAGGGTCGAATCGTGGATGACCACGAGCGCTCCGTCGCGGGCGAGGCGTGCGTCGAGCTCGACCATCCCCGCCCCCTGCTCCTGCGCCAGCCGAAACGCGGCGAGCGTGTTTTCGGGCGCGCGCGACGAGACCCCGCGATGGGCGATCACTCGCGGGAGACCGGGCAAAGGCAGTTTCAAGCCTGGGGCCCAAGGCTCCCAACCCCTCCCGCGCATCCTCCTCCCTCCTTCGTCGCCGACCGCCGCCAGGAACGCTAGCATAGGGGCGTTAGCGATGCCGGCGGCGTCGCGCAAGTCGGCGCCGCGGAAAGGAGAGCGCCGCTGCGTCCCACGCCCGGCCCGAGCCAGCCCGCCCTCCCGGACTCCGCGGCGGAGACTGGGGAGGCCGAGGTGGTCGGCACGATCGCTCGGGTGATCTTCCATCGACCCGAGAGCGGCTACAGCGTGCTGCGGCTCGAACGGCCCGGCGGCCCGCCGGTCACACTCGTCGGCACGGTGCCCGAGCCGCGCGAAGGCGAGCGCTTGCGGGCCCGTGGCCTCTGGCGCGACGATCCGGCCTGGGGCCGGCAGCTCGTGGCCACGAGCCTCGAGATCCTGCCGCCCGGCTCACCGGAAGCGCTCGCCGACTATCTGGCCTCGGGCATCGTCCCCGGTCTCGGCCCCAAGACCGCAGCCAAGCTCGTCGCCCGGTTCGGCGAGGCGTTGCCGAACATCCTGGAGCGGAACCCGGAACGGCTCGCCGAGGTGAAAGGACTGCCTCGCGGCCTGGCCGAACGGCTGGTCGCCGCCTGGCGGAGCCACCGTGGCGGGCGCGACCTCCTCCTCTTCCTCCACGCCCACGGCGTGGGCCTCGCCCGCGCCCGAGCGGTGCTCGAGGCCTGGGGCGAAGACGCTTTCGAGCGGGTGACCCGCGATCCCTACGCGCTCGCCCGCGAGGTCCCGGGCGTGGGCTTCCGCACCGCCGACACGCTCGCCCGGCGGCTCGGCATCGAGGAGGCGGCCCCCGTCCGCCTCGTGGGCGCGCTCGAGGAGGCGCTGCGCCGGGCCGCCGAGGACGGCCACACTACCCTCGACCGGCCGAGCCTGCTCGAGCAGGCCCGCGGCCTTTTGGGCGACGCGGCGCCCGATCTCGAGCCAGCCCTCGACCGCGCGATCGCCGCGGGGCTGCTGGTCGCCACCCCCGTCGAAGCTCGGTCGTGGATCCAACTCCCCGAGCTTGCCCGGGCCGAGGAGGCGATCGCCCGGGAGATCGGTCGGCTCGAGGCGGTGCCCCTCGGCTGGCGGTTCGCCGATCCCGAGGCCGCGCTCGAGCGAGCGGTCGCGACCCTCGGCCTCGCGCCGGCACCCGGCCAGCGCGCGGCCCTGCGCGCCGCCCTTTCGAGCAAGCTCCTGATCGTCACGGGCGGGCCCGGCACCGGCAAGACGACGCTGGTCCGCGCGATCCTCGCCGCGCTCGAGGAACCGGGGCTGCGCGTCGCCCTCGCCGCCCCGACCGGCCGGGCGGCCAAGCGCCTTTCCGAGAGCACCGGGCGGGAAGCGAAGACCCTCCACCGCTTGCTCGAGGCCGAGCCGGGCCGCGGCTTCCGTCGGGGTCGCGGCCGACCGCTCGAATGCGATCTGTTGATCGTCGACGAGGTCTCGATGGTCGACACGCTCTTGATGCGCGCGACCCTCGAAGCCCTGCCCGACGGCGCGGCGCTCCTGCTCGTGGGCGACGCCGACCAGCTCCCTTCCGTCGGCCCCGGCCAGGTGCTGGCCGATCTCCTCGAGAGTGGCCGGGTCCCCACCGTTCATCTAGTCGAGATCTTTCGTCAGGCGGCCGAGAGCGGGATCGTCCGCAACGCCCACCGCATCGATCGCGGCGAGCTGCCGGAGTTCGCCCGAGGCGACGACCCTTCGGGCGACTTCTTCGGCATCAAGGCGGCGGACGCCGAAGAAGCAGCGGCCCGGATCGTCGAGCTCGTGGCCGAGCGCATCCCCGAGCGGTTCGGGCTCGACCCCTGGGCCGACATCCAGGTCCTCTCGCCGGTCAACCGCGGACCGGCCGGCGTGCGCGAGCTCAATCGGCTCCTCCAGGCTCGGCTAAACCCCACGCCGGCAGACGCGATCGAGCGGTCCGGCCAGCGGCTCGGCGTGGGCGACAAGGTCATGCAGCTCGCCAACGACTACGAGCGCGAGGTCTACAACGGTGATCTCGGCCGCATCACCGCCATCGACCGCGTCGGTCGCACGGTCGAGGTGGTGTTCGACGGCCGCGCCGTAACTTACGGCTTCGACGAACTCGACGCCCTGGCCCCGGCCTTCGCCGCCACGGTGCACAAAGCCCAGGGCTCTGAATATCCGGCGGTCGTCCTGGTCCTCTGCCGGGCGCACGGCCGCATGCTCTCGCGCCGGCTGCTCTACACCGCCGTGACCCGGGCCCGCCGGCTCGTGGTGTTGGTGGTCGAGCCGGGGGCCCTCGCCCGCGCGGTCCGCGAGGGCGGCGGTGATGCGCGCCGCACCCTTCTCCGCTACCGCCTGGCCGTGCTGCAAGAGCGCCAGACGAACGACGGGAAGCAAGGCCCATGAACGAGGTGGAGATCGAGGCGCGCCTGGCCGTGGCGCGCGGCGTCGTGCGCGAGGCGGGCGCGGTGGCGCTGCGCCATTTCCGCACCCGCGATACCCTCACCGTCGAGCAGAAGGGGCCGCAAGACCTGGTGAGCCGCGCGGATCGGGAGAGCGAGGCCACGATCCGCGCACGCTTGGCCGTCGCTTTTCCAAGCGACCCCGTGCTCGGCGAGGAGGAGGGCGGGGTCGAGGCCGACCGTCTGTGGGTGATCGACCCCATCGACGGGACAGCCAACTTCTTGAAGGGTATGCCCTATTGGTGCGTGGCCCTGGCTTTCGTGGCGGACGGCGCGACTCGCTTCGCCCTAACCTACGACCCGGTCCACGACGAGCTGTTCGAGGCCCGCAAGGGCCGCGGTGCGACCCGCGACGGCCAGCCGATGCGTCTCGCCGACCGGCCGTTCTCGAGCGCCTGTGTGGGCTTCTCGCACAATTTCAAGACGCCCGCCGAACCCTATCTCGAGGCCATGCGGCGGCTCCTCGAGGCCGGTGTCGACCACCGCCGGATGGGCTCGGCCGCCTTGACCTTCGCCCACGTCGCCGACGGCCGACTCGATGCGGCGATCGCCTTTCGAACGAACGCCTGGGACGTGCTCGGCGGGCTCCTCCTGGTCGAGGAAGCGGGTGGGTGCGCGACACCCTTCCTCGACGGCCGGCCGCTGCTCGAGCGGCGTACGGTGATGGCAGGCGCCCCCGACCTCGTGACTCTGCTCGCCGGCACCGACGGTCGGCTGGCCGGCGGACCCAGGATTCGCGAGCCCTCGACCACTCGAGGTTGACAGGCCCAAGATCATCTCGCCAAATGCGCATGGCACACGTTCGGCGGGTGCATGGCCAAGGGCCGGCGACGGCGGGCGCTCGGGAGGTCGGTTGGCCGGGGATTATCTGGACCATCTCCAGGCCGCTGCGGAAAAGGCGCTCGCCTCGCTGCGCCGTCACGCCGTGCCGCCCACCGCGTTGAACTATTCGGTCTGGTTCACCCACCACGCCGGTCAGAGCCCGGCGCTCAGCCGAGCGATCCGCGAGCTCGAGGAACGGGGCGAGCCGTTGGACGAGGTTCGCCACCTGGAGCTCGCCGAGCGCTTCTTGGGCCGTGCCGCCCAGCTCGAGCGGCTCCAGGAGCTGGTGGGCAAGGCGGACGGCGCCCTGGACGCGGTCGCCGGCGAGCTCGGCGGCTTCCGCGCCCACACCGCAGCCTACGGTGCCACTCTCGAGGGGGCCGCCACGACCCTCGAGGAAGGCGGCCGGCTCGACGGGATCTCCCGGCTCGTGGCCGAGCTGCGGGCCGCGACCCTGGCGATGCGCGCGCGGGCCGATTCGCTCGAGCGCGAGCTCGGCCGCCGGGACGCCGAGCTCGCCGCGCTGCGGGTCGATCTCGCCAAGGCCGAGGAGGCGATGAGCAGCGATCCCCTGACCGGGATCGGCAACCGCCGGCTGTTCGATCGGGCGCTCAAGAAGCTCGCCCGCGAGGCCGTCGAGCAGGGCGCGCCCCTTGCCCTCCTCTTGGTCGACATCGACCATTTCAAGCGCTTCAACGACACTTACGGACACCCCGTGGGTGACCTCGTCTTGAAGCTCGTGGCCGCCAAGCTGGCCGAAAAGGCGCAGCCGCCGCGGATCGCCGCCCGCTACGGCGGCGAGGAGTTCGCGCTGCTCTTGCCCGCGACCGACCTCGCCGCAGCCAAGGCTCTCGCCGAGCGGATCCGCACCGAGGTCGCCGACCGCGAGCTCGTCCTCAAATCCGACGGTCGCCGGCTCGGCACCGTCACGCTCTCGATCGGCGTCGCCCGCTTCCGGCCCGGGGAACCGCTCGACGCCTTCCTCGCCCGTGCCGACCAAGCCCTCTACCGGGCCAAGGCCGGCGGCCGCAACCGGGTGGAGTGCGAAGGCGGCTGAAGCCTCAGGCCGGTGCGGCAGCCTCTGCGGGCGCGCCGGCGAAGGCCCGGGCCGCGGCTTGGATCCGCGCGATCATGCTGGCGAGCCCGTTCGACCGGCCGGGCGTCAAGAACAGGGTCAAGCCGATCTCGTCCAAAACCTTGGGCGGGTTGGCGAGGATCTCCTCGGGCAATCGGTCGTCGTAGAGCTGCAAGAGGAGCGCGATCAGGCCCTTGACGATGAAGGCGTCACTGTCGGCCTGGAAGCGGACCCGGCCGGTCGCGGGATCGCGCCGGGCCACGAGCCACACCCGGCTCTGGCAGCCCGGAACGAGGTTGGCGTCGACCTTGAGTGCTTCGGGAAAGGGCGGCAGGTGCCGGCCCCGGTCCATGATGTACTCGATCTTGTCGGCGTACTCGTCGAACAGGGCGAAATCCTCGGCGATCGCTTTCGCGGCCTCTTCGATCGTCGCCGTGGCGGGCATCGCGTCCTCCGTCTGCCGCCAATTTGGCCCCGTCCGGCCCGGCCTTCAACCGGCGGGCCCCGCGCGCGGGAGCCATGCGGCGGCGCGTCTCGACCGTCGGCCGGGCCCGGTCCACACTCGCTCCATGACCCCACGTGCCGATCTCGAAGCGGCGCTGGCCCGCCAAGGGCGCGTCCCGCTCGCCTGCCTGCCGACCCCGCTCCACCCGCTCCCGCGGCTGTCGCAGGCCCTGGGTGGGCCGGAAATCTGGGTCAAGCGCGACGATCTGACCGGGCTCGCCTTCGGCGGCAACAAGACCCGCCAGCTCGAGTTCCTGTTCGCCGACATCTTGGCCTCGGGCTGCGACACGGTGATCGCCGGCGCCTACACCCAGTCCAACTGGTGCCGGCAGATGACGGCTGCTTGCGCCCGGCTCGGCCTTGCCATCCACTTGGTCCTGCTGCACGGCCAGAAGGGCCCGAAGCTCCAGGGCAACCTCCTGCTCGACCGGCTCATGGGTGCCGAGGTCGAGATCGTCGACCTCGACACGATGGAGAAGCTGCAGCCGCTCATCGACCGGCGCGCCGAGGAACTGCACCGCCAGGGCCGCAAGGTCTACGTCGTCGAGCCGCTCGGGCTGCGCAGCAACGTCTTGGGCTCGCTCGGCTACGTCGCCGCCACGCTCGAGCTCGTCGATCAGATGGAGGCGAGCGGCCACGTCTTCCACGAGCTCTGGCAGTGCGGGGCCAACATGCAGCCGGCCGGCCTCGTGCTCGGCCTCAAAGCCCTCGGCTGCGCCACGGAGCTCCGGACCGTCACCTCGATCCGCTGGTCGAAGCCGCGCGACGTCGACATCGCCGAGATCGCCAACGCGACCGCCGAGCATCTGGGCATACCCACACGGGTGAGCCCGTCGGAGGTGAACGCGACGGACGACTGGATCGGCCCGGGCTACGGGATCTTGACGCCCGAAGCGCGCGAGGCGCTCCTGTTGTGCGCCCGTACCGAGGGGTTGATCCTCGATCCGGTCTACACCGCCAAGGCGATGGCCGGGCTGATCGACGCGATCCGCCGGGGTCGGATCGGGAAGGATCGCCGGGTGATCTTCCTCCATTCGGGCGGCACGCCGGCGCTCTTCGCCTATGCCGAGGATCTGGGGCTCGATTGAGCGGGGTCAGGCGCTCCCGGGCAGGATGACGCAGACGATGCGCTCGCCCAGCGTCGGGTGCGGGCGGGTGCAGAGATGCGCCCGGCCGTCCGGCGAAGGGATCGGCACGAGCCGGTCGGCCGGGATCGGCACGCAGGCGCCGCGATGGACGATCCCCTCGCGGCCGCCGATCACGCATTCGGCGACCGGCGCGCAGTCGCGAACCCCGCAGCAGAGCTCGCCCACCGGGCTGCGCAGCCCTTGGTACCAATCGTGCGCGAACCCGTTGTCGGCTGCCATTCCGAGCACCAGGCACGCCGCGCCCGCTCGCCACATCGTTGGCCCCCCGACAGCGTGTTCTCGAAGGATACTCGGTTATACGCTCGGTCCGGAGGCGAACCAAGCGGGCCCGCGATCAGCCGGCTCGGATCGCCTCGAACGCGGCGAGCGCCCGCTTGCGGGCCTGCGCATGGTCGACGATCGGGCGCGGATAGGTCGCCCCGAGCCGCACACCCGCCTCTTCGAGCACGAGCGGTGGTGCCGCCCAGGGCTCGTGGATCCAGTCGTTCGGCAGCTTCGCGAGCTCCGGTACCCAGCGCCGCACATAGGCCCCGTCCGGGTCGAACTTCTTGGCCTGGAGGACGGGGTTGAAGATGCGGAAATAGGGGGCGGCGTCGATCCCGCAGCCCGCCACCCACTGCCAGCCCATGGCGTTGTTGGCGAGATCGGCATCGACGAGTGTGTCCCAGAACCAGCGCTCGCCTTCCTGCCAGGGGATCAGGAGATCCTTGGTCAGGAACGAGCCCACGATCATTCGCACCCGGTTGTGCATCCAGCCCGTGGCCCAGAGCTCGCGCATCCCGGCATCGACGATCGGGTAGCCCGTCCGCCCCTTCTGCCAAGCGCGCAGCGCGCTCGGGTCCTCTCTCCAAGGGAACCGGGTGAACTCGGGCCGCAGCGGCCGGTCGGGCAGCTCGGGGAAATGGAGTAGGTTCGACCAGGCGAACTCGCGCCAGACGAGCTGGCGGAGGAATGGCCAGGCGGCGCCGAAGTCCCGACCCTCGGCCTCGGCACGGGCGCGTGCCGCCCAGTAGATCCGCCGCGGCGAGATCGTGCCGCTCGCGAGATGCGGCGAAAGGCGCGAGACTCCCGGGCGGCCCGGAAAATCGCGGTCCCGGCCGTAACGCCAGATCGGCCCCGCGAGAAAACGTTCGAGGAGAGCCTCCGCACCGCCCTCGGACACGTCCCAGGCGGCTCGCAGGCCGCCCGCCCAGTCCGGCTTCGTGGGCCGCAGCGCGAGCGACCCGACCGTCTCGCTTGCAATCTCCGGAGCGAGGAAGACGAGCCGCTCGGGAACCGGCAGAGGCCGCTCGGGCGGCTCGC
>Ga0308412_1000305_pt1 | contig 24140 bp, 14 predicted proteins | sample HotsprottomLayer_FD_202357 | JGI IMG/M metagenome (GOLD analysis project Ga0308412, IMG submission 202357) | Hot spring phototrophic mat microbial communities from Octopus Spring, Yellowstone National Park, Wyoming, United States -... | ecosystem: Environmental > Aquatic > Thermal springs > Hot...
TCGTCTCGGTTTAGGGCGGATGGGTGTGACTCCGTGTCTCGGTAATCTTTGTACAAAGACAGCGAAGCATCCCAAAATGTTGAACTGGGCTCACGAACGAGCCACTCGCAAAATCGATCCCGACACCGCTCCGTAAACCACAAGAAATGTGCAGACCAAGGTCGAAACGAAGCGGGGAGGACGGAGGGAACCAACGGCATCTCAACGCCTGAGCAATCAACGATCATTCGTCTCATGATTCGTGTGGGTTTCAATCGCGGCGCGTTGGTCTCAAGCCTTGACTCGCGCAAAGCGGCGGTGAACCGTGGCAACGACGCCCACCACGACCCCCATGCCCATCAAAGTCAGCGCGGCTGGTTCAGGGATCACGTTGGCTTGGATCAACGCCGAGCCCACCATCGCGCCAGTGAGGTCGGACGCGGCCAGACCCGCGGTTTGTAAAACCGAGGCGAATTCGGGTGAAACCAAGAGGTTGGCCTGGATCGTCAGACCGCTTGCCAGCGCCTCCAGCACCGAAGGAGCGGCCACGTCGAACAAGATCGCCGCCAGTCCTACCGTGCTTTCCACAAAAAAGCCGCTGGCGTCGCCGCCGACCCGGCTCCCGTCGAAGCCGATGCGGAAGTGACCCACTTCGATGGTGTCGTTATTGAAGAAGACCGATCCCTCGTGTTCAATCGTTCCCGAGAACGTACTCAGAAAGTCGTTCGAGTCGTATTCAAATGTCGTCGGAAACAATGGGGCGGTCGCGTTGCGTGGGTTGATCGGAAAGGCCACCGAGTTAGGTCCGAGATTGCCTGGCGTGATCACCTTGGCCGACACGCCTGAAAGCGTCAAGCCGGCCGCCGACTCCAGCGTGGTCAGGTCCAGCAGGACGCTGGTTTGGCCCGAGTCAAGAAATACTGGATCGGCCTGAGCCGTCGGAACAGCCAATGCCATCGAGACAACCGCCCAAACCACTGCAATCCTTGTCGAACGAAGCGTCATGAGTACGATCTCCCCCTCAAACGGCGCTCATCCCGCGCCGAACGCTTGTGTCGCTGTCACATTACCAACGGAACATGGGTGAATCGTTATGGTCAGGGCGGGTTCGAGCCGAATCTCCCCGAAGAGAACAGCATTGAATTTGAATTGAACGGAAACACAATCGCACGGTCGCCGATTGCGTCAAATCCTCGCTGACGATAACAACAAGGTCCAACCAAACTTTCCCCTTGGTCAGGAGCAGGAGGTCGCATTGGTTCCCTTGTGTTGACCTTCGCCACCTTTCCAGGACTCCAATCGTTGGGAAGGGGTCGAAAGGTTCACTCAATCACGCATTGCGCAAAAGGCGAGACTAAGTTTAGGCAAAGCGTTCCTGACGACAAGCGTTGGGTTTGGGAAAATCCAGTGAAAACAGGGTCATGGTCTCCGATCCCAGCAAATGTCGCAGAAAAAGCAGGGGTTCTTTGAGACTCATCGAGAAAGGCCGGGAACATCAACCAAGATTCGCAATTCGGGTTTGCCGCGTTTGAGGATGCGGACCACAAAGTCGCCCCCGTTTTCATGTTCGAGGAGGGCGGCGTGGAGATCGGCGAGGCGATGGATGCGGCGGTTGCCTAGATCGGTGAGGACCATGCCGAGTTCTAGGCCGCCGCGATCGGCGGGGCCGTCGGGGGTTACGCCGACGACCACGGGTCCGGGAAGGGGGGTGTTGGGGTCATCGAGGGAGTTGTGCCCGATGAGGCCGCGCGCCTCAACGGAGTCCGGTTCGGCGAGACGCAGCCCCAGCGTGGGGAAGCGAGTAGGGCTGCGTCGCGTCTCAGTGGGGGCGGGGCGGGCAGCGATGCCAGGGATGCCGGGGGTGGGAGCGGAGCGGGGTGAGGAATTGGGAATCCTGGAGGAGGCGTCGGAGAGGCGCGGAGGGGGCGCGTCTCGTTCCAGGATCGGACGGATGGCCGCGGGCGCGGGGATCGGTTGAAGTTCGACCGTGAGGCGTTGGGGAAGGACCTTGGACCTGGATTCGCTAGCGTTCAAGGTCAACGGGTCGAGGGAACGGATGAGGGTCAAACGCAGTGGTGGATGAGGAGGGAGGCTGGCTTCGATCCGCTCCTGAAGTGGACCCAGGCTGGCGAGGGGCTGGTCGTCAAGGGCCACAATCAGATCGCCCCGACGAATGCCCGCCTGAGCAGCTGGTCCGTCCCGCGTCAGTGCTGTGACGATCCAAGCGCCAGGGTAGCCTAGAGCTTCGGCGAGGTCAGGATCGGCCCGTGACACGTTCAGACCCACCCAGCCCCGGCGGACTTCGCCATACGCGATCAGGTCGTGGGCCACTCGTCGCGCTCGGTGAGCGGGAACCGCCAAACCCACTCCTTCGGCCCCGCCGGCGCGGGTTTTGATCGCGGTGGCGATCCCCACGACTCGACCCTCCAGGTCGATCAAGGGACCGCCCGAGTTACCTGGATTGATGGCCGCGTCGGTTTGGAGGAAATCTTCCGGGCCATCAGGTTTCAACGCGCGTCCCGTGCCCGAGACGATGCCTGCCGTAACGGTGCCAGTCAAACCAAACGGCTGTCCGACCGCCAGCACCCAGTCGCCCACTTCCAGGTGTTGCGAATCGCCCCATTCAGCCACCTGCAGGCCCTCGGCCTCGATCCGCATCACCGCGAGATCAGCGAGTATGTCCCGCCGAACTTCCTGGACGAGCCGCCGCCGACCATCGGCCAGGGTCACCATGATCGGACCCGAGCCGTCGATGACATGAGCATTGGTGAGAATCCAACCCTCCGGCGCAATCAGGATTCCCGAACCCCCTTCGGCGGTCTCTCCCCTGACTTTGGGCTGGGGCGTGGTCGAAACCACGGCACCTGAACCATTGCGGGGTCGCGTCGCTTCAGTCTCCAAACAGATTGAGACCACCGAGGGACCGATCTTGCGAGCCGCGGCCCGAAATGCCTCACTCAAACGGCGGGCGTCGGCCGTTGGCGACGACGCTACAGGGGGATCGTCTGCGAGAGGGACGGCGAACGCGGTGCCACTCAAACCGCTTGCGACGAACGCCCACAGCGTTCCGAGAACCACTCTGCACCAATCAAGCGCTCGGAGCGTCCGCCGACTGTCGAACATGGTGGGGGAACGGGAACCAGGGAATCGCGCGCGGGTCATGGGACTGGGCTCCCTGCGAGAGCGACGTGGTCGGAGGGCACCACAGGCGGACGGTTTGGCGAACCGCGACGCAACGGAACCCCGCCCAACGGTCCGCCCGACGGCCCGTTATTCCAAGGTCAACGCTTGTTGGTGTTCGTCGAGGTCGCGGGTTTCTTGGCGTTCCCGGCTTTGACGGCCGGATGGTCCGGTCCCAAAACGCGGCCGGGCAGACCAGGCTTGCCTCCGGCGTCCACCTGTTTGACCACCCCGTTAGGGTCGATCAAGATCAAACTCGGCAGCGCGGGAATCTCGAAGAGTTGAAGCAACGTCTGGTCGGGGTCGATCGCTAAACGGCCGTTGGGCCGATGCTCGATCTTGACCCCGGCCTTGTTGAGTTCGGCCCGCAAGGCGGCGACCAGTTCGGCGGGGTCCTCCGGTTCGTCGTCGCTGGAAACGGCGATCACCAGAGTCGGCGCGCCCGGTTGGTCGAGCGCTTCGATGAGTGTTTGGACCTCCGCCAGCGTCTCGACACTCGCCGCGCTCCAGGTGGCCCAGAAGACGAGCAGGATGGTCTTGTCCTTGAGCGTGGGGTCGTCAAGCGTGCGCTCCTGGGGTTGCTTGGCGTTGGCCGACTCCAGCAGACGTAGGGTGAACTTGGGCACCATTTGACCCACCCAGCGCTGGGCGAAAGCCGGCTGAGGGTCGGCGAGGGGTGGCGGAGCCTCCCCTTCGTCCACACCGGGCAGACCGCCGTCGGCGGCCATGCGGAACCGCCGCGCCAGGTCCTCCAATTCCGCCCCTTCAGGCATCAGTTCCCGAGCACGGGCGATCATCTCCTCTAGACCGGCTCCCTCGGGCAGCTGCTTCTGAAGTCGAGAGATCATCTCTTCAATTTCACGGGCGTTCGGATTCTCTTTGCGGAATTGGTCGATGCGGCGACGGATCGCCTCGGCGTCGGGGTTATCTCGGCGGAACTTCTCGATCGCCTCCCGAATTGGTTTGGCGTCGGGTCCTCCCTCGCCTTGGCGGAGTTGATCGATGATTTCCTCAAGACGGGCCGCGTCGGGTCCGCCGGGACCGAAGCGGGCGATGAGGTCCTCCAATCCGCCGCCGGGTTGGTCGGGCGTCTTCTTTCCGTCGGGGGTGTCCTGGGCGTAGGCCTTGGCCAGTTCGACCACCTTGACTCGTTGCTCTTGGGGCAGAATGAAGGCAGTATCGTCGGGTTGGGACGTGATGACGCCGGCGTTCCAACCGGCGTAGGTCAGAGCGACCCTGAGCGCTGCGGGTTGAGCCGGGGCGTCATCCGGTGCGGCCTGGGGTTGGTCCAGCAGGGTTTCGGATTCGATGATCAACAGGCGTTCGGGGTCGAGAGTCAAGCGGGTGGCAGCCAGGTTGGGACGCTCCAGGAGGAGGCGGGGGAAGACCCGGCCGTCCCGTTCCAGCGGTTCGGCCAAGCGGACGCGCGCCTGACCGCCTTCGAGCAGGCCGACGCCGGCTTCGGGATCGAGCAGGAAGCGCAACGGCACCTCGGCGGCCCGACCGTCGGGGCTTCCCGCCAGGATCGCTTTGATTTGGGGATGGCGATCCAGCAGAAGCGTCCAGGAGCTGGGCAGGGGACCCGTTAGGATCTCGCGGGTTTTGAGGCTGGACTGGTCGATCACCACCCGGTCGGGCGCGGCCTGCAACTCGAAAACCCCCGCCTTGAGCGCGATGCGACCGTCAGCGGCCCGCGCCAGGCTCAAAGGCTGTGCGACTTCGAAGGTTTGGTCGCCCCGCCGCGAGCGGACCACGAGGCGGCCTTGGTCGGCGTAGCCTTGAAGATCGCGGTAGGCTCGCGCGACCTGCTCCCAAAGCGCCTTGGCCTCCGCATCGATCGGCGGGTTGGCGTTAGCGCCTGGCGGATCGTCTGGGGGCGCGGCGATCGCGTGGGCGATCGGATTCGGATGGGCGACCCAGGCGGCCAGCAGAACGAGCGGGAACATCCGACGGAGCAAGCAATCCAACGAGAATGAAGGCATAACCACAGCGCGGACTCCGACGGGATAGGACAAACAGACAATGAGCGAACCGGTTTCGCCCTGGACGAACCTCAACCATCCCACGAGGCTGGGCCGGGGAAGGAGGTCAGTTGGGAGAAAGGGAATTCAGCGTCTGACACCCAATCCAATCCCAACCGTGGGATTGCCGACCCGTCCGCCAAGCGCGTTCGACTTCGGAGGATCAAGCCATCTCGTGGTTCGCCGTCTCTCCCATCATAGCTGTTCATCGACGGTTCACAACGCGCCCGCCAGGGTGCCGAAGGCGGGAGCGACCGCGCGGGGGTCGTACTCGGCTTGACGGCTTAGACGTTCCTTGACCGCCGGAACATAGAGCGAATCGGGCGAGGCAGGACGTTGGGCGGCTTGACGTTTGTTCTCAATCACCAGGTGGAGTTGGTCACGCAGCCCGTGAATCGCTTCAACGGCCCGGGCGTGGTCGGGGCCGCGTTGGTCTGGGGCGATTTCATCGAGCAACACTAGCGAGGCGAAGGCCAGTTGCCGGGCCGAGTCGAAGTCGAGGGGGGGACGATCCGCGGAGGGCTGGGCATGGTCGGCGATCCGGGCGAGCAACCGCTTGAGATCGGCGTCGTCCAGGGTCAGTTTGCCCGAACGGATTCCGTACCAAAGTTCGTCGGCCAGATCGCGGGCGAACCGCGCGAGTTCACGGGCTTGGTCGCGGACAGCGCGGGCGTCGCCGAAGGGACGAACGACGAAAGCTGCCGCCAGATCGGCCCGACGTTGGGTCCATTCCGCGCGGCGCTGGGCACGTTGCGGTTCGTCCAGAATGTCGATCGCCAGATCCACGAAGGTCGATTGCCAGGCGGCGAATGGGATGCGTCCTGGTGCGCGGCGGCGATCGGCTAGGTCTTGACGCCAAGCGTCGCGTTGGAGTTCGTGGTGGCAGGTGGTGCAGTCGAGAAACGCCCATTCCTTGATCCGAGAGGAACGGGGGACGGTGCGGTCGAGTTCCGCGGCCAGAAGCCGCATCGCCTCGCGGAAGGAGACCAAACCACCCAGCAAGCTCCAGTGGCTTTGTTCGCGTTTGGCGTAGGCGTCGAAGACGCTACGGTCGGTGAAGCCGAGTTCTTTCCGATAATCCTCCGCGTACTTGTCGTTGAACTTCTTCTCGGCCAACCATCGCCAGTGTTTGGGTTCGTTGCGGGCGAAGCTGACGACCTCGAATCCGGGCAAGGGGGGATGGCCGGCGGCGTACATGTCGTGGGTGACGAGCCAAGAGGGGGTGTCTTCAGACGACTCGATCCCCTTGCCGACATGACAGTTGGCGCAACGTTCAGAGGCGGCCAAAGGGTTGCGAGTGTCGAGGAAGCCCGCCTGGGCGCGTTCGCTCGCGGTCTTGCCGTTGAACTCCTCCGCGGCGGCGTGAGAGAGGTGCCACTTCTCGGCGGGTCCGTGGCAGCTTTCACATCCCACCCCTTGACCGATCAAGTCTTGTCGCTTCTCAGCCTTCGCCAACATTTTCGGTTCGGGCAACGCTCCCGGCGGCGCGTGGCAGACTAGGCAGCGGGCCCGGACTTGGGTTTCGTCGTATCCTAGGGTTTCGATGATCGCTTGTCCCGCTGGTTTCATCACGCTAGCGTGCGCAATCTCGTGCTTGTCCAGTTCAAACCAGATTTCATACTGTCCGTTTCCAAGAATCCCGTCATCTTGACGGGAAACGAGGGTTTGACCTGTCAGGCGGGGATCATTGGATTTGGTGTCGCTATGGTGGCAGTTGAAGCAGTTGTTGTAAGCGAAGCCTTTTCCGAAGAAGACGGTGTCCACCGCGTCGAGCGAGCCGTCGGTGTGCTGGAGATCGTCAGCCTGAACCGCTGACGTGGCGGGGAGGTTGGTGGGATGGGTGCGGCGGGCGGGTGGTTGGCCCTCCACGAAGGGAATCAACGCGCCGAAGGCGGCCAACAGCGAGAGACCTAATCCTAGGGTCGCCGGGGCAAGCGGACGGGACGCGACGCGCTTCGAGTTGGGAAGTCGGCTCATCTCCGGCGGCTCCTCCAGAGTGGGATGAGGATGAATGGCGAAGGGGTGGCGTTTTCAGGATACGTAGAGAGGTCCGAGGATGAATGTTCGGCTCGACTCAGGGACGGAGTCGAGCCGGTGGGGTAACGGAGTCGAGTGGGGCCAGACGTTGTAGAGCCGAACGAATCGCTTGGGGATCGGGACCGTTAGGGGTGTCCGAACCGGGCGGGAACCGCAGCGCTTCGGCTAGGCCCCGAAGACCCTCGATCACCTCGGGACGACGCACCGCCGCGCCCTGGTCGTCGAGGCCCTGAACTAGCGCTGAGAGACCCAGAAAGAGTTGGGCGACGCGGTCGTGGCCCGCGAGGTCGCGTCTCAGACCGTGGCGTCTTAAAGCAGCAGCGACGCCCACCAATTCGGGAATCGTCCAGGTTCGATCGTGCAGCATTCGGGTCAAGGAAGCAAGAGCCGGTTGACTTGCGGCGGCGAGGGCGGCGACTCGTTTGGGGTCGGGATCAAGTCGGCTCATCTCGATCGCCAGAGGCGCGAGGGGTTGAACCAAGTCATGTCGCCTAGCCGCGCGGGCGAGATCGGGAAGCAGAGGAAGGTTCCAGGTGCCCCAAGAGAAGATCGTGACGCCGCGTTGGGCGGATTGGGCAGCGAGGTCGTCAGAGATCAAAGCGGTCCAGGAGTCCCAAGGAAGGCCGGAGGTCCGATGGTCGGGGCGGCGGGTCGATCCTCGAATAGGAATTTGCGCGAGGTCGCGGTGGCAGGACTGACAGTCGTACTCGGAGAGTTCGGGCCAAGGACGCTCGTGGGCGTTGGCAGCGCGGGCTTCGAGCAGACGAATCGCGCCGCGGGCGGTGACGCTCTGGCCGACCAACCAGGCTTTGGCCTCCCAGTCGCTTTGGGTTCGGCGTTCGTTACCGTGGTCCCAGTGTTTGGGATAAATGGCGTGGTAGGAGGCGAACTCGAACCGCAGACGAGGGTGACCCGCGGCGATCAGGTCGTGGTTGACATCCATGCCGGGGCGTCCGACGTGACAAGCCACGCACGACTCAGCGCGGTCGGCGATCGTGTCCATCGACCTCATCCCATAGCGGGCCTTCTCGTTGGGGGAGAGGGCCTTCCACCAGTCGGCCACGTGAGGGACAACCCAGGCTTCGGAGGGACCGTGACAGGCTTCGCATCCGACCCCCTCGGTGAAGCGGAACCCAGGGGAAGTGCGAGCCGTGTCGATGTGCTGTGCGACGTGGCAGTTGAGGCATTCGCGGTCACGCTCGGGCCGGGGTGCGACCTCGTCAGGCAATTGGCGATAGCGTTTAAGGATGTCGCGCGAGCGCTGAGTCAGCAGCGAGGCGTGGGCGCGGGTGTGGGGGTCGAGCCGCACCCAGGTCCGATGTTCGGCACCGATTGCGCCCAGGGGGGCCCCATTGGTGTTGTCCACTCCGCCGTGACACGCCTGGGCCGAACAACTGCCCGACCCCATCCAGGCGAAACGGGCAAACGGGTCAGCCTCGGACCAGAGGAGGCGGGCGTTCGCAGGGGTCGGGTCGGTCGATTCCACGGCCGCATCGGATGCCCTTGCCAAGGGAACGACTCCGACCACCCGACGAAACACCTCGGTCCCGCCTGCCCAACCTCGGCGTTCAGCCCCTCCTGCCAAAATCACGATCCCCGCCGCAAGACCGCTGAGGATCAAGCCGACACCACCGCGCCATCGGGCCGCCGATCGCATGGGAACCCACCTCGCTTGGCTGTCATGAGGGTTCGGTTGGGGTTGAAAAGGAACGTCACTCAAGCGGTCAGCTAGACGCGAGCCAACGGCGAACGCATTGATCCCAGCTAATCCAATCGCGCGTGGTTGATCCAGGTCGCGTTTGGGTGCGAGCTTCGAACTCCAAGGCATCGTGTGGAGCGCCTCAAGGCGAATGGTTCTCGCTCGACTCGCCTCATGATACGTCGAATCGTGGCGAACTCACAATCGAGTTGTTTGGAGTGAGAGTGACGCTCAAACGTTGTGTTGAAACGACGAAGGCGATCGAAGGGAGGGCGAGGATTGTGGCGATCGAATCGGAGAGGCAGTGGGAAAAGCGAAATGAGAAGAAGAAGAGAATAACAAAGAAGATCGGCTGGCCTCACTCGGTCGTCGATCCTCCGACCCCGACCGTTTGGTTGAAACCGCACGGTCCGCGGATGTTGTCTGAGACAATTGCTTTTCGACGCCACGACCGCCCAAGGCGTGAGGTTCCAGGAGTTCAGCCTCGATGCAGATTCGTATTCGTAATCGAGTTGGACGTATCTTGATCTGACTTTTTCAATTCATTCACGGACTCATGCCGGGGATCATTTGGCTCATTCATGGACTCATGCCGCGTCGCGTCGATCGTTCCGAAGAAGGTGGATCACGGAACGAGCCAGGGCGACGTGAGACAGATCGTTTGATCCAAGGAAGATCCTTGATTTTATCAGGACAAGGAGGAGGGAACCGCGGACGGCACCGGAGACGATCGGCATTGTCCCATCGTCTCGTCCAAGGCGTCGCCCGCGCGAAGAAACCTGTGGTGGTGTGCTCAAAACGCCGAGGAAACCGTAGGCGTTTGGCTGGAACCCAGAGAGGCAGTGTTGGGCCGATCGGACAGATCGGAGGTCACCGAGGTGGTGACGACGGGTGACGGATCGCTCAAAGGGATCGTGGAGGCGACCTCGGGAGCGATGGCCTGGGAGTCGATCACGACCGACTCGCCTTCAGACAGACCATCGACCACTTCGATCCATTGGGTGTTGGACCGTCCCAAACGGATGGGGCGGATTGTGACTTGATCGCCCTGAGTGACGTAACAGGCTTCGCGGCCGTCGGCCTGAGTCAACGCAGTGGCGGGGATCACCAAGGCGTCGTGCGACTGATCGGCCACGATTTCGATCTCGCTGTTCATGCCCGGCAGGAGACCGTTGACTCCGCCGTCCAGCTTGATGTGGGCTTTGTAGGTCTTCACATCCATCGGACGCCCCCGAACCGGTGGTTCGGGAAACTCGTCCACCGAGCTGACTACCCCGATGAAGGTCCGGTCTGGCATCGACTCCGTGCGAACTCGCGCCTTCATGCCCGGCTTGACCTGATGCACCACCGACTCGTTGAGACGGGCGACCGCCTCCATATGTTCCAAGTCGGGTAAGAAGAACAGTTTCTGATTGGTATAGACCTGAGCGCCTTCCACCATCGGGCGGTCGGGGTCGTCGTTGGCGTAGATGACCATCCCATCATGAGGAGCGCGAATGGTGCAGTTGGCGATCATCTGCCGAATCTGCTCCAGACGGTTTTCGTGACGTTCAAGACGTCGCCTGCGGCTTTCCACAATTGACTTGCGGCTCAGAATGCTGGCTTCCAGACCAGCCCGCTGGCGGGGAATCGTGTAGTCGCGATAAACCTGGAACGACCGCAGGATGCGTTGAACGTCCAGTTGCGCTTTGGCGAGGTTGCGCTCCTCGGAACGCAACTGGGAAAGCGACATGTAACCCCGATCCACCATCCGCTTGGTCCACTCGACCCGATCCACCAGCCGAACCTGATCCGACTCGGCTAACGCCAGCTGCCCCTGATAGTTCTCCAGGGTCTGGGGGGCCAACCCGTCCAGAAACTCGTGGCGTGCTGCTTCGGCGACCTCCAGATCCAGTTCGGCTTGACGCAGCTCGAACCGCGACTCCTCCACCTCAAGGGTCTGCTGGAGCTCCATCTCGACGTACTCGGAGGAGTCCAGTTCGCAAATCACGTCACCCTTGCGGACCAAGGTTCCCTCGGGGACCAGTCGGAGGATGGTTGAGAGTCCGCTGGAGGTTCGTCGGGAACCTGAAGAGTAGACCGAAAATTGGGTCAACTCACAAACGACGTTGGTTTTGGTCGTGCTGTCGATTTCGCCGGCAGTTCGGATGACCACATCCAGGACGCCCCGGGAGACAGGGCAAACCAAGTTGGGGGGCAACTCGACAGAGACGCCCGCAGGGGCCCAGAACGTCCAGACAGCGGCGAATGTGGTCGCGGCGACGACCATTCCAATGACCAGCATGGTCAAAGAGAGACCGCGGCGGGAGGAGGGTGAGGCGGGAGTCATGAGCGAGGGCCTCGTGCTGGGAACCGGGTGTCGCGGCGGCCGGGGTGATTCCGTTTCCTCATTGAAGATGCCCCACAGCACGGTTCGCGCCGATGGGTGCCGATGGGCAGGGCGAGGCAATGAGGAAGAATGGAACTCGGGGCGAACACCACAAGCTCCGGGCCAGGGGACAGAGCCATTTTCGGACAGGCATGACCGCGTAGCGATCGAATCCGAAGTGGCTTAGGCAGGCGGGAATACCCGACGAGCGGGGGAGGGGGACCGTCCAGCAGGCTCGTTCGTCTCAAAAAAGCTGATACGAACGCTCACCTCTCGACAAGGACGGACCTTCATATGGATGGAAAGCGTCAACTTTGACGCGCCGTCCCTATCTCTTTCGGGACCGACGGTAAAGCTGGCCGTAGACAATCTAAGTCAACACCTCCCCCCTGACAAGTCGAATTTATCCAACAACCACGTTGGCGGGGCCGTCCTCAGACGAAACCCAAGCCACGAGGGACTCTTGACGCTCATTTGTCGCTTGCTTAAGGTCAGGAGAAAGTTCCCTCCGCGCACCGATCGTTGCGACCTCGCGTCGAACTCCTTCGGGCGCACCTTGCCCATCCTCTACGGATGGTCCAAGCCCTCCCTCTGTCGGAATTGATCCCACCATGCCAATCAGCTTCGGATTCCGTCCGCGCGACGGCGACGCCGCCGAAAGCTGCGAGCGGTCGCTCGTGGGGGCGTGCCTGGTCGGCCAATTGCGTTGTGGTCTCGCGGTCGTTGCTCTGACTACTGGGCTTGCTGGGTGTTCGCAGTCCGGTTCCAGCGCCGGCGTTTCGGAATCCGACATCGTCGAGACCACGGTTCCCAAAGTCGAGGTCATTCGGGCCGCCGATCACTTATGGCCGCTCACTGCGCGGATTCAAGGCAGCTTGGTGGGCGACGAGCAAGCTCAGATCGGAGCGCGGGTGGCCGGTCGGGTGGAGTCGGTCACGGTCGACCTGGGGTCGCGAGTGGCGACCGGCGACATTTTGGCGGTCTTGGATCAAAACGAGTTCGCACTCAAAGTCAGGCTGGCTCAGGCCCGGGTGGCTCAAACCCGCGCGGCGCTTGGGTTGAGCGAGGGGCAAACCCGGGACGATCTGGCGGTTGACCAGGTTCCCAGCGTGCGCCAGGAAAAGGCGCTGCTGGACGAGGCCAAAGCGCTTTACGACCGCTCGGTGACGCTCGCCGCACGCAACGCCATCACGCCTGAGGAGTTCCGTCGCTTCGAAGCCCAGTATCAGGTGGCTCGGGCTCGTCACGCCGCGGCGATCAACCAGGTTGAGGAACTGTTGGCGCAGTATGAAGGGGCGCTGGCCGATTTCGATCTGGCCCGTCAAGAGCAGGCCGATTCGATTGTTCGGGCCCCGTTCGACGGGATTGTCGCCGAGCGGTTCGTCGCTCCCGGGATTTATCTGGCTGAAGGACGCCCGGTGGTGACTCTGGTGCGGGTCGATCCGTTGCGTTACCGGGCCGGCGTGCCTGAACGTCTCGCCATGAATGTGGCTCTTGGTCAAGAGGTGCGGATTTTTCTTGAGGGCCGCGACACGCCGCTGATCGCCCAGGTGACCCGGATCAGCCCGTCGCTTGATGTTCTCAGCCGGTCCTTGACCATCGAGGCCGACCTTCCCAACCCCGAAGGAGCCTACCGGGCCGGTCTGTTCGCGGAGGCCGAAATCGTGATCGACCCCCAAGCCCGCGCGGTGGTGTTGCCCGCTCAGGCGGTCAGCGACTTCGCGGGCGTCGAGAAAGTCTGGATGGTCCAAGACGGCCAGGCGGTTGGCCGCCCAATCCAAACCGGTCGCCGCGAAGGACACCTCGTCGAGATCGTCTCGGGTCTTCAGGTGGGCGATCTGGTGCTGGCCAAGGCCCGCGAAGGCCGCGGCGGTCCGGTCCAGGCGGTGATCGCCCCCGCAGAATCCTCCGCCCCCGCCGTCGCCGCCGAACCACCCGCCCGTCCACCAGTCCAACCACGTTCTGCCGGCGTTATCATAAATTAAGTCTGTCAGATTCTGTCTGAATAAAATCTAGAAGCATAGGATAATCAATTGAATTGGATTACGTCACATTGGGCAACGCGAAATCATTTGAATGTTGAGTTGATCCTGATCGGGTCACCACCGCTGGACCGCGACGGCGACCCTCCCGCCACCCCGTGTGTTCACGCCCGCTGTCGCGTTTTGAGATGTCGGGCGGATTCGCGTCTCCCGCCTCCCTCCTCCCGCCACCGACCTGCTCAACGGTTTCCTCTCCCGACCCGATACGGAGCTTTCCCGCCGTGCAGAAGCTGGCCGAAATCTGCGTCAAACGTCCGATCTTCGCTTTGATGTTGATGATGACGCTGGTGGTCTCCGGCAGCGCCGCCTACTTGGAACTGGGGGTGGACCGCTTCCCGAAACTCGACCTGCCCACCATCGCCGTGGTGACCAATTACCCCGGCGCGACTCCCGAGGAGGTCGAAACGGAGGTCTCGCGGATCATTGAGGACGCCGTGGCGCGGGTCTCGGGCATCGACGAGCTTCGATCGATCTCCTGGGACGGCAGTTCGTTTGTGCTCATCACCTTCAATCTCGACGTGGATATCAATGTCGGCTCGCAGGATGTACGCGACGCGGTCAACTCGGTGCTGAATCGGCTGCCGCCGACGATCGACCCGCCGATCATCCGCAAAAGCGACACCGAAAGTTCGCCGATCATCACCCTGGCGGTCTCGGGACAACGCGACCCCCAGGAGCTTTATGTGCTGGCCGATCGCGCGGTCAAGCAGATTCTGGAAAGCGCCCGGGGGGTGGCCGAGGCTCGAATCGCGGGAGCCTCCGAGCGAGCGGTGCGGGTGGAGATCGAAGCGTCCCGCCTGGCGGCCCACGGTCTATCGATCACCCAGGTGCGTGACGCCATCGCGCGTCAGAACCTCGAACTGCCTGGCGGACGGGTTGAGACTGGGGTCAAGGAACTGGGGTTGCGCACCTTAGGACGTTTAGAGGCGGCCCGTGAGTTCGATGATCTGGTCGTCAGCAGCGGTCGAGGCGCGCCCGTGCGGATACGCGACCTGGGGCGGGTCATCGACGGTACCAAGCAGGTCCGTACCCTTTGCCGTCTCGACGGCGTGCCCGCGGTCGTGGTGGAGATTCAGCGCCAGTCGGGCGCGAACACGATGGAGGTGATTCACGCCGTCAAGGAGCGTCTCGAGCGCTGCCGCGAGTTGCTGCCCCGCGACGTGACCCTCAACATCATCCAGGACCAATCGCGCTACATCGAAGCCTCGCTCCATGAGGTTTCCAACCACTTGATCATCGGCAGCATCATGGCGAGTCTGGTGGTTCTGGTCTTCATGAAAAGTTGGCGGTCCACGATCATCGCGGCGGTGGCCATCCCCACCTCGATCATCGCCACCTTCGCCGCCATGAAAGCGCTGGGATTTACCCTCAACAACGTCACCATGCTGGCGCTCGTGTTGATGGTTGGGGTGGTGATCGACGACGCCATCGTGGTGCTTGAGAACATTTTTCACTGCATCGAGGAAAAGGGGATGGACCCCTTCACCGCGGCAATCGAGGGGACCCGCGAAATCGGTTTGGCCGTGCTAGCCACCACGCTGTCGCTGGTGGTGGTGTTCCTGCCGGTCTCGTTCCTGAACTCGGTCACTGGGCGGATGATGTACGAGTTCGGCGTGACTGCGACGGTGGCGATTCTTGTGTCAATGCTGGTCTCCTTTTCGCTGACCCCCATGATGTGTTCGCGGATGCTCAAGCCGACCCGCCAAGCGATCGCCGGCGCGCCGGGCGCTCTTGAGCAGCCTCACAGCCGTCGGGGCTTCTACCGCGTCATTGAGGTCGGCTACGAACGTTGTCTGGCCTGGTCGATGCGTTGGCGGGGCCTGGTGCTGTTGCTTTGCGCGGCGACTCTGGTTTCGATCCTCCCACTTTACAACATGGTCAAGCAGGACTACGTTCCCACCAACGTGGATGAAGGTGAGTTCGAGGTTGGCTTCCGCACCCCCGAGGGGATCTCGGTGGAGGCGATGGACAAGACCCTGACAATCGTGGAAAACGAGGTCCGCTCGATTCCCGGTGTGGTTCAGGTCCTCTCGACCGTGGGCACCCGCGGCGCAGGGTCGGTCAACTGGGGCAATCTTTACGTTCGTCTGGAACCAATCGAGGAGCGGACCTTCTCTTTCAAGCGGTTGCTCTACGGCCTTCTCAAAGGGGATCCCGGCGAAGCGTTCCGAGGCAACTATACCCAGCGCGACGTGATGACGGCGGTACGCGAACGGTTGCGCCAATATCCCGACCTCCAGGCGTCTACCCGCAACCAAACCTCGCTGCGTCAAGGCGCTCCGGTCGATTTGGACTTCAACTTGGTTGGACCCAACATTGAGGAACTCATCCACTACTCCGAATTGCTCAAAGCCAAAGCGGAGACCCTGCCAGGGCTAGTGGATGTCTCCACGACGCTTCAGATTGAAAAGCCCGAACTGCTCGCGCGAATTGATCGGGAGCGTGCCGCGGCGCTAGGGGTTGAAGTGGGCGAGATCGCCGAGACGCTCCGAATCGCTGTTGGTGGAGATGAACGGGTGTCGCGTTACCGTGACGCTCAACTCGACGACGTGTACGATGTGGAGCTGCGTCTGATCGGAATCGACCGCGCCAGTCCTGAGGCGATTTCGCAGTTATATGTCCGCGCCGCCTCCCCGCCCCGTTTGAGCGAGTCGGAAATCAAGGGAATGATCCCGGTTAGCAACACTGCGGCAACGGGCACCTTCGGGTTGGGAACCACGATGGGCGGCCCTCGCACTACATCGATGGAAAGCGCGGGGCTGACCCGCTTGGACAACCTCGTGTCGTTCTTGCCCCACCTTTCGGCCACTCGGATTGACCGGATCGACCGCATGAGGTCCGTGGGTATTCGGGCCAACATCGCTCCAGGTTACGCCTTGGGCGATCAAATCGCCTTGATCAACCAACAGGTCGCTACCCTCGATCTCCCCCCCGGCTTCGCCACCTCGGTGCGCGGACGGGGCCGCGAGTTGGAGAAAACCTTCGGCGATCTCCAATGGACGATCGTTCTCTCATTCCTCTTTATGTATATCATTCTCGCCGCTCAGTTTGAACATCTGCTCCATCCTGTCACGATCTTGACCACCTTGCCGCTGGCGATCCCGTTTGGGCTAATCTCGCTGGAGCTGGGCGGGGAGACCCTCAACTTGTATTCAGCGCTGGGGGTTCTGGTCTTGTTCGGGGTGGTCAAAAAAGCAGCGATTCTCCAGGTGGACCACACCAACCAGTTGCGGGCCAAGGGGATGGAACGTCTGCCGGCGATCATGAAAGCTAACCGCGACCGTCTGCGTCCCATCCTCATGACCACGGTGGCCTTCGTGGCAGGCATGGTGCCGTTGCTCGTGGGGACCGGTCCCGGCGCGGAGGAGCGGCGTTCCATCGCTGTGCTGGCCTTTGGCGGCCAATCGCTGTCGTTGCTGCTGACCCTGGTGGCCGCTCCCGTGATTTACTCCTACCTCGATGATTTGGGACGGTTGCTCCGTCCGCGGTGGGTCCAACAGGTGCAGAACGAAACCCAAGAAAACGGCGAGCAACCCGCCACGCTTCCCGAGCCAATTGCCGCCGTTGCTGCTGTCTCGGCCGCGCAGGCGTCGAGTGGTTGAGCAAACGCGAAGACCTCCCTCACGATTGAGGGAGGCTTGGCGTGTGGTCCGCGTTGTGTCGGGAGGGAGTCGAGCTGACGCGAGGCGGACCCTGAAAGATGACCCGACCGCCTCGGTCTCCGGCCCCTGGGCCTAGTTCGATCACCCAATCGGCCCAACCTTCCAGTTCGGGACGGCTAGAGGTGGCTACTAGGGTATGTCCCAACGCCGGCAACGAACGCAGACGGTCTAGCACCCGGGGCCACTCGCTGCGATGTAGTCCCCAGATCGGCTCTTCGACCAGAAAGAGCGATTTGGGACCCCGCGACGAGCGTTCCACGGCAGCGGGCGAGGTGGCCAGAAACCCAGCCAGCCGCAACCGACGTGCTTCGCCGTCGGAAAGGCTTGTCAGGGGTTGGCCCAGACGGAGATGATCCAACCCCAGCTCGAGCGGCGCTCGCAACCGGGCTTGAATCTTGGGCTTGTTTTTGAACAGGGCAAACCCCTCGCGGATTGTAAGATCCAAGATGTCGGCGATGCTCCGATTCTGATAGGTGACGTCGAGAATCTCGGGTCGGAACCGTTTGCCACCGCAGTCCGGGCAGGTGGCCGAGACGTCGGGCAGGAAGGCCAGGTCAAGGGTGACGACCCCCAGACCCTTGCAGGTTGAGCAACGCCCGCCGGTCGAACCGATCCCGAAGAAGGCCGCCGGATAGCCGCGTTGCTTGGCCAAGGGAGTCGCGGCGAAAACGCGCCGCAGTTCGCCCGCGATTCCCAACACGCCCGCCGGACAAGACCGCGGCGAGCGGATCGGCGGACCCGAAGCGATCACTTCCAACCCTTCGAGATGTTCGCAGCCTTCGATTGCCTCGAAGCCGACTGATTCATGGGCGCGTGGGCGAGGGTTGGCGTCCGCAGAGGGTCCCTTTTGGATTCGGATGGCCTCCGCGACCGCCCAGGCCAGTACGTCCAAAACCAGGGTTCGTTTGCCTGCGCCTGAGACGCCGGTCACAAGCGTCAGGCCCCCGAGGGGAATGGAGATGTCGATTCCCCGCAGGTTTCGGCCCCGCGCTCCTGTGAGTCGAAGCCAGGGACGATCGGGGGGGCGCTCGAACCGAGGCCGCGACGACTTGCGAGCACGCGAGAACCGAGCGGAATCAGGAGGGGAGTTTGACAAGGTCGGGGGCTGGGACGCGACAGCCCAAGGAGTCGCCGAAGGGTCGGCTATTAGGCGTCCGGTGGGGGTGTCGGCCTGAGCGAGTTGGTCGGGCGTCCCCTGGAAGACCACCCGGCCGCCTTCCGAACCGGAGCCGGGACCCAGTTCGATCACCCAATCGGCGGCTCGGATCAAGTCGGGGTCGTGATCGACCACCACGAGACTTTGGCCCTGATCGCGGGTTCGTCCCAGCGCTTCAGACAAGCGGCGAATGTCGCAGGGATGGAGTCCCGTGGAGGGTTCGTCCAACACCCAGAGCAGACCCGATAGACCCGAGGCGATCGCTCCAGCCAGGATGGCCCGAGTCGCCTCGCCCCGCGCTAAGTCGCGGCAGGGACGATCCAGTGGAAGATGACCCAGTCCCAATTGATCCAACGTGGTCAGGATCGCTAGAGCGCGTCGGCGGGCCGAGGTGGTTCGGGGCGACTCGCCGGACGAAGCCGCTACGTTGGTCACGGGTCGCATTAAGCGTTCCGTCATTTGTTCGACCGTGAGCGCTTCCCATTCGAGTAGATTGGCGTCCTCAAGTCGAACCGCGAGGGATTCGCTACGCAACCGGAGACCCTGACACGTTCCGCAGACCGCCGAGCCGTGGGGGTCGGGGCGTCCCTGATCGTCCAGCCGCCCGACTCCTCGACAAACCGGGCAGGCTCCCAGGGGATTGGTCTCGAAGAACAGTGGTGGAGTGGGTTCCAGAAACACACGCGCACAGGACGGACAACGCCAGTCGTTGCGGGCGTCGATCGCTCCGTTGGGCAAGGCGTCGCTGACGATTCGGCAGAGTCCCCCCCCCCGCGCCAGCGCCGTTGAGAGCGAATCCAGACGCCGCGCGGGGTTCTCGTTGCCTCGGATTAGACGGTCCACAATCACCCACCATTCCCGACAGGTCTGTTTGAGGAGATCCTCGTCCTCGAAGGTTCGCACGCGGTCGTTGAACTGGGTTTTGGCTCGATCCCAGGGGACCACGCGGGTGTAGCCTTCGGCACGGAGCGTGTCGAGCGCGACTTGGCGATTCACGTTGGGACCGACTTCGACGGGGAAGCCGATCGCATAGCGAGTTCCCTCGGGGAGCTGAGCCAAAAGGTGAGCGAGATCGGTGGCGGAACGAGGCCGGATGCTGACTCGGCAGTCGGGACAGACAACGACCCCCTCCAAGCTGAAGAGGGTGGCCAAGGCGTGCCGCAGTTCAACGACGCGGGCCAGACTCGTGCGACGACCGCTGCTGATCGCGTCGGTCGCGGAAAGAAACCGGGCGGTGGGGATGCCTTCCAGCGTGTCGGCGTCGGGTCGCTCCAAACGTTCCATCGCGCGACGGGAGGCGGCGGGGAAGGTTTCAATGTAGCGGCGGCGTCCTTCGGCGTGCAACACGTCGCGGGCCAGGGTGGTCTTGCCCGCCCCGGTGGGCCCTGTGATCGCCACCCAACAGCCCCGGGGCAGATCCAGGTCCAGACCGTCGAGGTTTCGCGCCCGCACGCCGCGAAGTCGCATCCAGCCGAACCGTCCCACCCGCGAATTGGCAGTGCCGTCGCGCAGCAGAGCGTCCGCGGCCAGGCGCGGCGTGGGCGTGGAGACGGTGGAGGAACGGCGTCGGGCCATAAGTCGATCGGTACTCCCTAGCCGGTCGCGGGGCGAGCCTTCCCCGCCGCGGCATCGAAGCGAAGGATGGATCAGCGCAGGTTGCTAAGCGCAGCGCGCGCACGGGCGCGGGCGTCGAGCAATTCTGCGCGGAGGCGTTCCAGAATTTGTTCGGGTGTCAGCTCTTTGAGTTCTTCGGGAGCGATGGGGGGATTGTAGTGAATATGAACGGGATGAAGTCGCAACCAAGAGCGATGGCGGGGCCAGGCTTCGTAGGTGCCGGCCAGACCGACCGCGACAATCGGCGCTTGGATGCGGGTGGCGAGGGCAACGATTCCTGGTTTGATCGGGCCAAGTTCCCCATTGGGGGAGCGGGTCCCCTCGGGAAACAAAGTCACGATCCCCCCATTTCTAAGGCGTCGGAGGGTCTCCTTGATCCCTTCGGCTCCCATGCCGTCGCGTTGAATGGGGAAGCCGCCGACCGAGCGGATCAACCAGGCCAGGGGACCAACGAAGAGGGTTGAGCGGGCGACGTAGTTCAACGGACGAGGCAACAGCAGCCCCAGCATGAAGACATCGAGATGGCTCAGATGGTTGCTGATGAGCAGAACCGGCCCTGTGCGGGGAAACTCCTTGCGTCCGCTGGCCCGAACACCGGCTCCCACCATCCAAAGCAACGAAACAACCGCCTGAATCCAGCGGTACCAGATCATGGCAGCGAGGCTTCGGTCCCGTCTTGGTCTTGACCTGGCAGGGGGCGTGGTGGAGGCGGGCAGAGGGGTGGAGGTGGACATGGTTGAGGAAGAGGAGATCGAAAGGGATTGCGGATGAGGCAACGACGCCCTGCTCGGACCGACTCGTAGTGGAACTCCAGAAAACCCCGATCCAAACCGGAAGAGACGGGTCTACTCTTAAGTGATTCCAGGAGAACCGGTCCCGGTGGTTCCCAGACGTTGACGAACCAAGTTCACCAGATCGCCGACAACCTCGTGAGGGGTGAGGTTCGTGGTGTCCAGCCGAAGGGCGTCGGGGGCGGGTTTGAGCCCACCAATGGGCCGGGACTCGTCCTCGCGGTCGCGCTGGAGAAGGTCGGCGAGGACCTGGGCGGGGTCCACGATTTGGCCCTGACGAGTAAACTGAGCGACTCGGCGGCGGGCGCGTTCGGCGGGATCGGCGGTGAGGTAGATTTTGACCGGAGCGTGGGGAAACACCACCGTGCCCTGGTCGCGTCCTTCGGTGACGATGGGCTGATGACGTCGGGCAAAGCGGCGTTGCCAACCGACCAACACCGCGCGGACCTGCTGGTTGTCGGCGGCGTGGCGCGTGGCGCGGGTGACTTCGAGGGAGTGGATCGGCTCGGTGACATCTTCGTCCTCTAGCCAAGCGCGACCAGCCTCGAAGCGGGCCCGAAGGCCACGCGCTAAGGCCGCCAGACGGTCCTCGTCAGTTAAATCCAGGCCGCGGCGCATACCGGCCAGCGCGACCACCCGATACATCGCGCCGGTGTTGAGCAAGGTCCAGCCCAGGGTTTCGGCCAATTGGCGGGCGATGGTGCCCTTACCGGAAGCCGCCGGGCCGTCGATGGTCACTACCCGCAGCGACGCCTCCGGAGCGTCGTCCTCCGCAAATGGATCGGAAGAAGAAGTCATAGGTCCAACCAGTGTCGGGGAAGCGCGCCCTCATGGCCACGATTTCCGCGAGTCGCCCTCGCGTAGAGCAGGCGGGAGTCGAGCGGGACGCGCCGGGGTTTGATGGTTTGATTCGACATCCCACCACAGCGGCATGGCCTGGCGCGTCGTCTTTGCCGTGTTCTCGGCAACATTCGTCCGTAGTATCATGACGCGCGGGCGTGCCGACGGCCAGCGGGGCGTCGGCACGTGAGGCGTGATTGAAAACCAAGGCGGGGACACTGCGAAAACCCGAGTGGGATGCCGAAGCGTCTCCACGCGAAAGCGGGGTTGGTCATTGAGGCGGACAACTCCCAACGTACAATCAGAAACCCGGCATCGGTCGCGCTCAAGGCTCTCCGCCCCCTTGCGTCGCGTGACCCCACCCTTTTGCGAGAAATTCCTCGATGTCTTCCTCATCCGTTTCGGCTCGCCGCTTCTCCTTGGAGGAGGCTAATCGGACGTTGCCGCTGGTGCGGCGGATCGTGGGCGACATTGTGAACCAGGTTCGGGTGATCAACGAATTGAGCCTCAAACGCAAGGAGGTCCTGCTGCGGCGTGGAACCCACGCATCCACCGCCAATGGCTCGTCTCGCCGCTCGGGTTCGGGCCCGGTTCCAACCATCGTTTCATCCGGCGACCCAGGGCTGATCGCCCAGGCGGACCAGGCGGCGACCGGCAAAAGATGGGTTGCTGCCCCAAGCGAAGCGGAACGCGCTGGGAGTGGCGAATCTGAAATCCATCGCTTCGAGGAGCGGTTGGCCTTCGAGAAACGTAAGCTGGCTGAGTATGTCCGCGAGTTGGAGAAGCTCGGGGTTGAACTCAAGGGACCCGACGGCGTTTGCGACTTCCCCGCCGTCGTCGCGGGACGCGAGTTGATGTTGTGTTGGTGTCTGGGCGAGGAACGCATTCAGTATTGGCACGAGGTGGGCGAAGGATTCGCCCAGCGCCGTCCTCTGGCGGAATTGATTAACCACGGCGACACCGGACCACGACACGAATGAACGAGAGAGCGATCGTCTACCCGTTTGGTCCGGGACAGCAAGGCGATCGGGTTACGTTGCCGGTTGCGACTGATTCGGGCGGTTGGCTCACGCCGTCGTTGCCATGCGTGGTCGTGTGGTTGCGAACCCAACGGACCTTCCCATAAACTAGACTGTGCCGATGGACCGGCGAACCGTGGCGACTTCGGTCGTCTGGAACGTCGGCCTACCCCGCATTCCACCACCCCGCTTCCAGCGTTTGGGAACCAAGTCGGCGATCGGCTTGCCGCCGGGAACAGCCCGAGTCGCTGCCCTTCCAAAACGCTCCCGCCCCTTGGACTATCGCCCGCCGCTTGGTCCCCACCGGACACTTCGACCATGAGCGAAACCGCCGTCTCCGAATCCACCCCGTCAGCCGCTCCCCCCACCCCAGCTGTCAACTCCGTGTCTTCCCGCGTCCAATCCGCCTCGGTGGACCTCGCGCCCGGCGTGACGACTTGGGCGGTGGTGGCAGTCGGGTACTTGCTGGTGGTTGGTCTGGTCGCGGCGGTGATCCAGGGCGTGTTCGTCGAGGTCGTTGGGCCAGCCAATCGTGCAACCGCCTGGGAGTTCGTCGAGCGTCATCCCGCGCTGGCTACCGCGCTGGGATTCGCCCTGGCTACCCTGCTGGCGATTCCACCCAGCTTCGCGCTGCTGAGCCATCGGGCCTTCTTCCAAGCCCGTCGGGGGCGGGTGCTGCAACGCCCTGCCTTCTTCTCCATCGTGATGGGTATGGTCCTTTGCATGGGGGTGCCAGCCATTTTCGCCGCCATCGCCCTCAAAAGCCTGACATTCGACATCAATCGCTACGAGTTCGATCCCTCTCGCGCCTTCGGGGTGTTGGACCAGGGCCGCTCGTTCCGCGACCTCCGCGAGGCCGACCAGGCAATCAAGCAGGAGCGTCAACGTCTAGAGGCGCTGCGAACCGAGTTAATTGCGGCGGTCAAGGAGTTCGACGAGAAGTTCAAACTGATCCACAACCTGGCCCGCAGCTCCGCCGAGGTGGCCAAGGTGGTCAACCCGGCGTTGGAGGCCCAGGGTAAGATGAGGCGCTTGATCGGTTTGGACGCGCCGCTGCAAACGATCGACCTGCGTGGTTTGCCCGAAGGGTTGCCGGGAGCGTCCCCCTTGGTGGTCATGGGCTCGGTTCCGGCGATTTCCAACGCCCCCGCCGCCGCGTTGCAAACGACCTCCACCGTGGCTTCCTCCACCGGCTTTGGTCTTTCCGAAGCCGAACGCCAAAGCGAACTCGCTGCCCTGCCCGAGGCTCAACGCCACCTAGCCGCCATGTTGCCGCTGACCAACTTGCCCGAAGGTTGGGAGGTCGCTGACCTGGGCGGACACAAAGTCGAAACCTTCAGCGTTGAGAATCTCTACGAGAAGATCAACGGTCGGGCCCCCAGCTTCGAGGCGTTCGGCGTCAAAGGGATGGCCTATTGCTCGTTCCGTCGTCTCGGCGACCCCGACGGCAACGATGTTCAGGTTTACCTGTTCGAGATGGGCAATCCGCTCAAAGCGTTGGGCAAGTATGGCACCGAGAAGCCGGAGGGAGTCGAGACAGTCGCTGGTCTGGGCAGCGAGGGATATTTAGTCAGTGGCAGCGCGCGGTTTCACGCTGGTCCATACTACACGCTCATCGACTCAACCAGCGCTGATCCGGAGTTCGAAGCGTTCGTGACCCAACTGGGCCGGCGAATCGCGGCGGTTCAATTGGGTCAGCCCGAACCGTTGCCCCCACCCAAGCCCACGGTCG
>Ga0308412_1000312_pt1 | contig 23958 bp, 19 predicted proteins | sample HotsprottomLayer_FD_202357 | JGI IMG/M metagenome (GOLD analysis project Ga0308412, IMG submission 202357) | Hot spring phototrophic mat microbial communities from Octopus Spring, Yellowstone National Park, Wyoming, United States -... | ecosystem: Environmental > Aquatic > Thermal springs > Hot...
CGACGCGCTGGCCTGGACGCCCTACACCGAGTGGTACGAGAACTCGCTGCGGTTCGACGGCAGTCCCGTCGCCCGGCACCACGCCGCCACCTGGGGTCGGCTTCCGTACCGGGCGTTCGCCCGCCGGTGGGAAGACGCCCTCGACGGTTGGGACCCCGACGCCTGGGCCGCCCGGTTCGCCGCCACCGGGGCCCGATACGTGGTGCTGGTGACCAAACATCACGACGGGTACTGCCTGTGGCCGTCGTCGGTCCCCAACCCGCACGCCCCCGACTTCCGCTGCTCCCGCGACGTGGTCGGAGAGCTCGCCGAGGCGACCCGGGCCCGCGGGATGCGCTTCGGGGTGTACTACTCGGGCGGGCTCGACTGGACGTTCGAGGACCGTCCCATCGGCACGGTCTCCGACCTCGCCCTCGCGCAGCCGGGAGGTGCCTACCCGGCCTACGCCGAGGCGCAGGTGCGGGAGCTCATCGACCGGTACCGGCCGTCGGTGCTCTGGAACGACATCTCCTGGCCGACCACGCTCGGCCCGTTGCGCCGCCTCATCGCCGACTACCGCGCCGCGGTGCCCGACGGGGTGGTCAACGACCGGTTCCTGCCCCGCTCGGCGCCCTGGGCGGCGCTGCGCACCCGGCCCGGACGCCGCCTGCTCGACCGGCTCGTCGCCGCCGGGTCACGCCGGGGCGCAGGGATCGTGCCGCCGACCCCACCGATCTTCGACGTGCGCACCCCGGAGTACACGACCTTCGAGGTGGCCCAACGCACCCCGTGGGAGTGCGTGCGGGGCATGGACCACTCCTTCGGGTACAACCGGGCGTCACGACCCGAGGACTTCCTCAGCCGCCGCGACCTGTGCTGGCTGCTCGTCGACATCGCCGCCAAGGGCGGCAACCTCCTGCTGAACGTGGGGCCGCGGGGTGAGGACGCCACCATCCCCGCCGAGCAGGCCGAGCGGCTGGACTGGCTCGCCGCCTGCACCGCCGGGGCGGGCGAGGCGCTCTGGAGCACCCGTCCCTGGGTGGTGCCGGGCACTGGGGCCGCCGGTGAGGGTGGCGTCCCCGGCGCCGCCGAGGTCCGCTACACGGCCCGTGACCGTGACCTGTTCGTGTTCGTGCGGGCGGCCCGCCCGGGCACCACGGTCACCGAGGTGACCCTCGGTGAGGTGACCGCCGGGGCGGCGACGACCGTCGGCCGTCTCGACCCGCCCGGACCGGCCGTCCACGAGGTGACGCCCGGCGGGTTGCGGATCATCCTGGACCCGCCGGTCGGTGACCTGCCGGTCGCGCTGCGGCTGCGCCATGCGCCGGCGCGACCGCATCCCCACGCGGGGGTGCACCGGCCCGACGGGGACGGCGTGGCGGGGACCGGGCCGGAGCCGGGTCGTTAGGCTCACCCGCATGACCCCGGAAGCGGCGCAGGCCCAAGCCGTCGACTTCCACTTCGATCCGCTGTGCCCATGGGCCTACCAGACCTCACGCTGGATCCGGGAGGTGCGGGACCGCACCGGGCTGGAGGTGCGGTGGCGGTTCTTCTCGCTCGAGGAGATCAACCGTCCCGAGGGCAAGCCGCACCCGTGGGAGCGGGACTGGGCCTGGGGGTTCTCACTCATGCGGATCGCCGCCCGGCTCCGTCGGGAGGACCCGGCGCGCTGCGACACCTGGTACCTGAGCGTCGGCCGCGCGCTGCACGTAGAGGGACGCCCGGCGCACCGGCGGGAGGTCGCCGCCGAGGTCCTCACCGAGATGGGCGTCGAGCGGTCGCTGCTGGACGAGGCGATCGCCGATCCCACCACGATCGACGAGGTGCGCGCCGATCACGACGCGGCGGTCGCGCTCGGGGCGTTCGGGGTGCCCACCCTCGTGTTCGACGACCGCAGCTGCGTGTTCGGTCCGGTGATCCTGGCACCACCGGAGGGGGAGGCGGCCCTCGACCTGTGGCAGCTCGTCCTGCGGTTCCGGGCCGCCGGTGACCTCTTCGAGCTCCAACGCCCCAAGACCCCGACCGACCTCGCACGGATCGCGCAGCGGTTCCGTCCCTACCTCGAGGCGCGGGAATGGCAGACGATCCAGAGGAAGGCGCCGTGACCACGATCCTGCCCCGCGAACCCGTCATCGCCGCGCTGCGCGAGGAGTTCGCGGCGCTTCGCGACCTGCTCGCCGCCCTCGACCCGGACGAATGGCGGGCCCCGACCGCATGTCCCGGCTGGGACGTGCAGGCGCAGTGCGCGCACATCATCGGCACCGAGTCGATGCTGCTCGGCGAGGACCCGCCGGAGGCGACCGGGGCGGACCCGGCCGGCGGCCCGGGCGGGTCGCACGTGCGCAACCAGATCGGCGAGTTCAACGAACGGTGGGTGCGAGCCCTCGCCGACCGCTCCCCGCAGGAGATGGTGACGATGCTCGCCGACGTGACCGGCCGTCGCCTCGAGGCACTCGCCGCCCTCGACGACGAGGCCTGGAACCGGGAGGGGTTCACCCCCGCCGGGCCCGACTCCTACGGCCGGTTCATGCGCACCCGGGTGTTCGACTGCTGGCTGCACGAGCAGGACATCCGTGACGCCACCGGCCGGCCCGGCCACGACACCGGCCCGGTGGTGGACCTCGCGCTCGACGAGCTGTGCACCGCGCTGGGGTACGTGGTGGGCAAGAAGGCGGCGGTGCCGGCCGGGGCCACGGTGACGTTCCGGCTCACCGGCCCGAACGCCCGCGACGTGCACGTCGCGGTCGAGGACCGGGCCCGGGTGGTCGACCGGCTGGACGGGCCGGCCACCGTCACCCTCACCATGCCGGTGGGGGTGTTCGCCCGCCGCTGCGGGGGACGGGTGACCGCCGAGGCGGTGGCCGGCGAGGTGCAGATCGACGGGGACGTCACCCTGGGCCGGCGCATCCTCGACGAGCTCGCGTTCACGATCTGAGCGCCGGGCCCGAACGCATGCGCATCGACGTGGCCGGGATCGGCATCGCGCTCGAGGTCCACGAGCCGCGCTCGGGGCGGCGTCCCGGGGACGGTGCCGAGGCCACGGCGACGGTGCTGTGCATCCACGGCTGGCCCGACACCCGGCACCTGTGGCGCCACCAGGTCGGTCCGCTCACCGACGCCGGGTTCCGGGTGATCACCCCCGACCTGCGCGGGTTCGGGGACTCCGACCGGCCCGCCCGCATCGAGGACGCGTCGATCGGCGCGCACCTCGGTGACCTGCTCGGGGTTCTCGACCACCTCGGGGTGGGGCGCGCCCACGTGGTGGGTCACGACTGGGGTGCGGCCCTCGCCTGGGTCCTGGCGACCCTCGCGCCCGAACGGGTCGACCATCTCGTGGCGATCTCGGTCGGGCATCCCGCCGCGTTCGCGGCCGCCGGCCTGCCCCAGCGGGAGAAGTCGTGGTACATGCTGGCGTTCCAGTTCGCCGGGGTCGCCGAGCGGTGGCTCGCCGCCGACGACTTCGCCAACTTCCGGGCCTGGTCGGCGCATCCCGACGCCGACGAGGTGGCCGCCCGTCTCGCCGATCCCGACGCGCTCGCCGCGACCCTGGCGATCTATCGGGCCAACGTCGGTCCCGAATCCCTGCTCGCCCCACCCCCGGTGCTGCCCGAGGTGGCGGCCCCGACCCTGGGGATCTGGAGCACCGGCGACATGGCCCTCACCGAGGAGCAGATGACCGGCTCGGCTGCCCACCTGACCGGACCCTGGCGCTACGAACGTCTGGAGGGCGTGGGGCACTGGATCCCCCTCGAGGCACCCGAGGCCCTCAACCGGCTGCTCCTCGACTTCCTGCCCCGCTGAGCGGGGGCCGTCCCGCTCCGGTCGCAAGCGATCTCCGTTCCGGGCGCGGGCCGCGCCTCGGGTCACCACCGATGCCCGGTCCCCCGGGTACCGGTGGCCGTGTTGCACCGCGGCGTTCGAAGGCACTACCGATTCCGGCGGTGCGAGCGGCGGCGGGGAGGCGTCGGGGAGGCGTCGGGGAGGGGAAGCGGAAGGGGAGGCGTATGCACAGGGCGCGGTCTACCCGGGTGACCATCGGGCTGTGTGCCCTGCTCGTCGCCGCCTGCACCGGCGGTGACGGTGGCGGACGCGACACCGCCGACCCGACCGGCGGCCGGCGGGGTCCGATCGAGGTGGTCAACACGCATCCCTGGCCGATGCACCCGATCGACGGCCGGTTCCGGGGTGCGAACGGGTTGGGTGCCGCTGACGTGAACGGCGACGGGCGGCGCGACTACGTGACGAACTACGAGTTCGACCAGCGCTGGATCCTGCAGCTGCACCCCGGCACCGGTGGTGACGTGCGGACCTCGTGGCCGACGGTGGAGGTCTGGAAACCCGAGCCGTTCACCCGGGGCAACGGCAAGAACCCCGAGAGCGCCACCCTGGGCGACTTCGACGGTGACGGCAACGTGGACGCGGCGGGAGCCCACGGGTTCTCCGACATCGCCGACTTCGAAGGCAGCGCGCCCGGCATCCACCTCGTGTGGGGCCCTCCCCGGGCGAGGATCGGCGACCCCGACGCCTGGACCGACGGCGGCTGGGTCCCGGCCACCGTCGACCTCGGGCATCCCCACTGGGTGATCGCCCACGACGTGAACCGGGACGGGCTGACCGACGTCGCCTTCGGGGGACGGATGCACGGCGGGGGCGGCGGCTACGACAACCCCGACAGCCCGAACGGCAACGGCACGTTCACCGGGATCGCGTGGCTGGAGGCGCCGTCCGAGCCGAGCCGCCGGCGTGACCTCGCCGCCTGGACCCTGCACCGCATCGACCCCGAGGTCCCCTCCGGGCACGGGTTCGTGTTCGCCGACCTCGACGGTGACCGCGACGACGACATCGTGCACGCCACCGCCGACTTCGACACGCCGCAGGAGGCCGAGCAGGTGGTGTGGTACGAGCATCCCGGCCCGGACGCGCTCGACCCCGACCGGCCGTGGCGGCGGCGGGTCCTCTACACGAGCCCCGACTTCTACGCCAAGCCGTCGGTGGCCGTCGGTGACCTCGACGGTGACGGCGACCCCGACCTCGCCACCCAGACCGACCGGGACCTCGTCCTGTTCCGCAACCGGGGTGGGCGGCCCCCCCGGTTCGAGCCGGTGGTGGTGCCCAAACCGGAGGCGGCCCGGTGGCGGGCCCGGCCGGTGCGGCTCGCCGATTTCGACCGTGACGGTGACCTCGACCTGTTCGGCATGCTCATCCACGACGGTTCCACCATCCCGGCCGACCGGGCCGCCGCGTTCCTCCTGCTCAACGAGGGTCGCCCGTTCTCGGCCCGGGGCTGGCGGTTCGTGCCGGTCCGGTGGGGGTCGGGACGCACGATGCTGCTGCCCGGTTTCGGGGAGAAGTGGGATCAGGTCGACGTCACCGACGTCGACGGTGACGGGGACCTCGACGTCGTCGCCAACTGCGAGGAGTGGTGGGCCAGCCCGCAGGGCGAACCGGCGGCGTTCTTCACCCCTGACCTCGTGGTCTCCTCGGTCGCGGTGGTGTGGTTCGAGAACACCCTCGGCGAGCGCCCGTCCACGATCGCCGAGCGGGGCGGGACGATCACCCTGCCGGCTGAGGCGCCGGAACAGATCCGTGACGGGAGCTGGGTGGTGCGGGCTCCCGTGCGCGCCGACCGGTCGTCACCGCCGACGGGACCGGTGGTGGCGCTGCAGGCACACGTGGGGTTGCGCCCCGACGGGGACGGCACGCTCGGTCCCGACGCCTCGGCCGGTGTGACCTACCGGTTCCGCAGCAACGGGGGCCGCTACCGGGTGTGGGTGCGCATGCTGGTGCCCGGGGCGTTCTCCGCCGATGTGGGTGGTGACGGGGCCGACTCGCTGTGGATGTCGATCGACGACGAGCAGGCGCAGCTCGTCGGTGACGAACCGGGCGGTGCGACCGACACCTGGACGTGGGTGGAGGCCGGCACTCGCCGCCTCGGTGCCGGCAGCCACACATTGACGCTGCGGACCCGGGAGCCCGGCGTGGCGATCGACCGGATCGTCCTGACCACCGGAGACACCGCTCCCAGCGACTGACCCTGGTTCCGCGTGTCTCGGATCCCCCGGTACCCCCGGTATCGGTAGCCGTTTCCCCGGCCGGCGCGCGAAGGCGCTACCGATTCCGGGGCAGGACGTGCCGGCCGGGTGGCAACCGCCGACCGTCGGTGACCACCGTCAGCGGGCTGTCGACCTCGATGCCGTCCCCGTCCACCCGCACCGCCACCGGGCGGCCGGGGTGGGCACCGCGCCCTGCGCCCACCGCAGGTGACCGAGGGCGGGGGAGAGCGCCACCGCCCCGAACCCGGGTTCGGCCGGGGTGACCCCCAGGATGCGGGTCATCGCGTCGGCGGTGGGGCAGGCCGACCAGCCGTGACTGGTGGTCCCGGCGTAGAAGGTCTCCGACAGGGAGGTCGGGCACCGGTCGAGCAACCAGCGCCAGTCCCGCAACCCCGGCGCGATCCGCTCGGGCGCACCGGCCAGCGCGAGCGCGTCGTGCACGACGTAGCGGAAGAACGGCTGGGCCCGGACCACCTGGGTGTCCACGTCCCACCAGGGTTCGGGCCGGACGGTGCCGAGGTAGTCGGCCAGCGGCAGCTCCGCACCCGGTTCGGCCGGCCCGTCGGTGCGGGCGTAGGCGGCGTGTACGAGCCGGTCCTCGTCGCCGAGCACTTCCACGAGCTGGGGCAGACGATCGGCCGGGACCAGCCTCCCCACGATCGCGGCCGCCTGGGCGTGCTGCGACACCGGCGGCCGGCGACGACCGTGCCGCCAGGAGTCGACGTAGCAGCCCCGGCGCGGGTCCCACAGCCGCTCGAACCCGGCCGCCAGCCGGGCGTGACGCTCCCGCGCCCAGCGGGCCCGCCTGGCGTCGCCGAGCCAGGTGGCCATCTCGGCGAACTCCACCAGCGCCCGGCCCCACAGCCCGTTCAGTGCCGCCCCCACCCCTTCGGTGCGGACCGCAGCCCAGTCGATGAGCACCCAGCCCGGCACCTCGCTCAGGCAGCCGTCGGCGTCGAGGTACGGCTCGAACCACCGCAGGATCCCCTCGGCCACGCCTGCCAGACCGGCGACCTCCTCCGGGTCGCCGACGTACCGGTACAGCTGCCACAGCGCATGTACCCAGTGCAGGGCCCAGTCCGGGATGATCGCCAGGTCCACATGGTCGATGTCACCGGCCACCGCCATCGGCAGCATCCCGTCGGGCCGGGGCGTGGCGCACAGCGAGGTGCTCCAACGGGCGAGGCTCCAGTCGTCGTTCGTGGTGAGGTCGACCCGCTGGTGGACGACCATGTCACCAACCCAGGCCCGCTGCTCCCGGGTGGGGCAGTCGACGTAGGCGTCGAGCGAGCAGAGGCTCACCGTGCGCCGTCCCACCCGCCACACCCGTTCCAGCAGCTCGTCGTCGCAGGCGAACCGGGCACCGCCCCGCACGGGATGCACCCGTTCCCGGATCCGCACCCGCCGCACCGTCCCTGCGCCCAAACCCTCGACCCGGACCCGGCGCAGGCCGTACCGGTCGAGGGACTCCACCACCGTCCGGCGCGCCGGGTCGGGCCGCAGGTCGAGCCCGAGGACGTACTGCCGCTCGGCTCGGCCGATATCCCCGTCACCGAACTCGCTGGTCCGCAGCGTCACCGGGCCCTCACCGGCCTCGAGGGTCACCTCGATCGTGCCGACCACCACCTCCCCGGCGTCCCAGATCCCCGGGGCCACCGGATCGAGGTCCACCCACCGGTCCTCGGGTGGGGTGACGGTGTGGGTGGGCAGCGCCCCGAACGGGAACGTGGGTGGGGAGGGTGCCAGCCCGTGGTCCCCGAGCGCCAGGAAGTCGGCCTCGGGCGCAAGTTCCCACCCGGTGGCGTCCCCGGCGGGTGCGGTGGTCCAGTCGTCCGCCGACGCGGCGGCGTCGATCTGCTCGACGCCCCGGCCGATCGTCGGTTCGGGGGGCGGACCGCTGTCGACGCCACGGACGGGCCGCCGCCACCAGCCCGGCCCGGTGCCGAGATCCACCTCGCCGGCCCACCCGTCGAGGATCACCCCACCCCCGTCGAGGCGGGTGAGGATCGTGCGGGGCGGCGCCCACCACGGCACCGCCTCGGCGTCCCGCCACACCAGCAGGGCCAGGTCGTTGACACCGGGGCGCAGGTGCGGGGCGAGGTCCCAGCGGTCGGCCCGGGCCCGGGTCGGATGCGACCGGGGTGGACCCTCACCGACCCGGGTGCCGTTCACCCACAGCCGGTACCGCCCGTCGGCCCACACCCGGACCGGCACCGACGCCGGCGGCGCGTCGAGCCACAGCCGCCGGCGGAACGCCACCGCGATCCTCCGCTGCGGGCTGCGGCCTTCCTGGAGCGGCAGCCACCGTGCGGTCCACGGGGCGACAGTCGGGGGTTCGACGGGGCCCGCCATGGCCCAAGTCTGCCCGGCGCCGCGACGCCGGCGCGGGGCGGTCGGGGACGGGTTCCGGTGGTGGAAAGCCGTGGTCCCAGAACCGGGGTTGCGCCAGCGGGCAGCGTCAGTTAGGTTAGGGTTACCTAACTAACTGGAGGTGGTACATGACTAACTGGAGGTGGTACATGCGTTCCCGCCCCCGTCCCCCCGGCCCCGCCGGACGGCTGCGCCGGGCTCTCGCCGCCCTCGTCGCGGTCGGGGTCCTCGCCGTCGGCCTCCTGGCCGCCTCGCCGGCGTACGCCGCCCCGGCGCTGTCGGTGACCCCGAGCACCGGTCTCAACCCCGCCGGTGCCACCGTCACGATCAACGGTTCTGGCTACACCCCCGGCCAGGGCGTCTACGTCCGGTTCTGCCAGCAGCCGTCGGGGACCCCCGGCAGCGGGCCGGCGGGACGGGCCACCACCTGCGACGGCTCGCTCGACCAGTGGATCACCCCGATCCCCGCGTCGGGCACGTTCAGCACCACCATGACGATCACCAAGGTGTTCGGCACCACCGACTGCGGGGTGGTGACCTGCGGGATCTTCACCCGCCGGGACCACCTGGGTGGCGGCGGAGACTTCTCCTCCGACGTGTTCTTCCCGGTGAGCTTCTCGGGGGCGCCGCAGGTGAGCGCGTCCCCGTACCGGGCCCTGAACCCGGCCGGCCAGACCGTCACCGTGACCGGCCAGGGGTTCACCCCCGGCATCGGCGTGTACGTGCGGTTGTGCAAGCAGGCCGCCGGAGCCCTGGGCACCCCGGCCGGTCGGCCCCCCGGCAGCGACTGCCACACACCGGCCGACGTGTGGGTCACCCCGATCCCGTCCTCGGGGACCTTCACCACCACCCTCAACGTGGTCGGGACGTTCGGCAGCATCGACTGCCTGGCGACCCAGTGCGGGGTGTTCGTACGTCGCGACCACCTCGCCCCCACCGACTACAGCCAGGACGCCTTCCGACCCCTCTTCTTCGGCACGGCGCTGTCGGTCGGTGACGTGACGGTGCCCGAAGGCGCGGATGACACCGGCCGGGCCAAGGTGACCCTCACCCTGGCCGCCCCGCAGCCCAACGACGTGACCGTCACCTACACCACCACCGACGGCACCGCCCTGGCCGGCACCGACTACGTGGCCCGCCTCGGCAAGACCCGCACCATCAAGGCCGGGAAGCGGCACACCACGATCAGCGTGCCGGTCCTCGGCAACACCGCGGTGCAGGCCAACCGTTCGTTCACCGTGACCCTGACCGGTGCGACCGGTGGGGTGAGCGTCCTGGAGCGGCCGGTCGGAACCGTCACCATCCTCGACGACGACGGGTACGGCCCGGGGTCCCTCGTGCTGGGTGACGCCAAGGTCGTCGAAAGCGACGAGCCCGGCGGCGCGGTCACCGCCCGGGTGCCGGTGACCCGCACCGGCGCCGTGACCGGCGCGGCGTCGGTGACGGTCGGGGTGCCGTTCACCACCGCCACCCCCGGCGTCGACTTCAAGTCCCTGTCGAAGACCGGGACCCGGGTGCTGAGCTTCGCGCCCGGCCAGCGCACCCGGTGGGTGAACGTCGTCGTGTACGGCGACACCCTCGCCGAAGGCGACGAGCTGCTGGCGTTGGCGCTGTCGGCCCCGGTGGGGGCCACGCTCGGCAAGGCCACCGGGCAGCTCACCATCCTCGACCTCGACGCCTGACCAGGCCGGGTGGATCCGGCGTCCCCCGCCGGTGGGCAGGCCGGCGGGGGACCCATCCGGCGCCGGTAGCGTGCCGGCGTGTTCGCCGCGCAGCGTCGGGCCCGGCGGGTGTACGCGGCGGAGAGCCGCGCCCTGGCCGCCGCCGACCGGCGGTTCGCCATGCTGGTCGACCGCTACGGCCCGGTCGTGCTGGAGGGGCCGACCCGACCCGACCGGCGCTTCGACGCGCTCTGCGAGGCGATCACCTACCAGCAGCTGCACGCCACCGCCGCGGCCGCGATCTGGGGTCGACTCCGGGCCGTCGCCGGCGGGCGACTCGAACCCGGGCCGGTGGAAGCGCTCGGGATCGACGGGTTGCGGGCCACCGGACTGTCGGGGGCGAAAGCCCGGGCGATGCTCGACCTCGCGCACCAGGTCCGGTCGGGCGCGGTGCCGTTGCACCGACTCGGGCGGCTCGACGACGACGCCGTCGTGGAGGTGCTCAGCCGGGTGTGGGGGATCGGCCGCTGGACCGCCCACATGGTGCTGATCTTCGACCTGCACCGCCTCGACGTCTGGCCGGTCGACGACTACGGGGTGCGGGCCGGATGGGCGCAGGTCACCGGACTGGCCGGCCCGCCGTCACCCCGGGAGCTCGAGGCGGCCGGGGCGCACCTCGCCCCGTGGCGCAGCCTCGCCGCCTGGTACTGCTGGCGCATCGTCGACGGCTGACCGCTGCTCGTCGCTTCAGGGCGCCGGGGCGGGTGTCGATGCATGGGCATGGGCATGCGCCAGAGCGGGCTGGAGACCTCCACCGATCGTGTCCCGGTCCCGGGTGCCTCACCCCGGGCTCCGGGTGCGTCTTCACCCGGGCGATCATCGGCGCGCACCCCCGCGCCCGCAGCAGGGCGGTCCGGGTACACCCGGCGGCGGTTCTACCTGCCGGTCGCGCTGAAGTTCATGTGCGCGGTGGCCGGCGCGACCGGGTGGGTGGCGTTCTCGGTGTGGGTGTCGCAACCGTGGGTAGCGGACCTGACCGACCTCGTCGGTGCGGTGCCCGCGTGGGTGATCGTCACGCTGCTTGCCTATGTGCCCGGGTTCGTCGTTGCGTTGCTCGCCGTCTCGCTCGTCCTCGACCGCCAACCACCGCTTCGGGTCGCGCAGCCCACCACCGGTGTCACGGTGATCATCGCGGCGCGCAACGAGGCGGCCGGGATCGCCGACACCATCCGCTACGTTGCCGCCAGCGACTACGCCGGGGTCCTGCGCATCGTGCTTGCGGACAACGGTTCCACCGACGGGACGGATGAGGTCGCCCGGGTGGCAGCCGAGGAGGTGGGGGCCGAGCTGGTCGTGGTGCGGGAGGAGACGCCCGGGAAGGCCCACGCGCTCAACCGGGCGTTGTCGTTGGTGACCACCCCGTACGTCGTGACCGTCGACGCGGACACGCTCCTGCACCCGGATGCCTTGCGGCGACTCGTCTCTCGGCTCGAATCGGCACCGCCCGACACCGTTGCGGTGGCCGGTGCGGTCCTCGTTCGGAACTCCCGCGCGAACTTGCTGACCCGCATGCAGGAATGGGACTACTACCTGGGCATCGCGTCGGTGAAGCGGATGCAGGGGCTCTTCCAGTCGACCCTGGTGGCCCAGGGTGCCTTCTCCCTGTACCGGACCGCGGAGCTCCGTCGAGTGGGTGGGTGGCCCGACGCGATCGGCGAAGACATCGTGGTGACCTGGAGGCTCATGCGTGACGGCAGCCGGGTGATGCACGAACCAACCGCCGTCGCCTTCACCGACGTGCCGGAGCGGCTCCGGCACCTGTTTCGGCAGCGCGCCCGTTGGGCCCGGGGGATGCTCGAGGGGCTGACGACGGTACCGCCCTGGCGGCAGCGGCGCGCGCTGTCGGGATTCGTCGCCGGGATCGACGTCCTCATCCCTCTGCTCGACGTCGGCTACGTCCTGGTTTGGCTGCCGGGTCTCCTGCTCGCGATTCTCGGCATTCCTGCTGTCGTGGGCCTCTGGACGATGCTCGTGGTTCCGGTCACCCTCGTGGTGTACGGCGCGCTCCGCCACTACCAACGGCGGCGCGTGTTCGGCCCACTCGGGCTGCGCGTCCGCCGCAACCGTCGCGGCTACCTCGCCTACCTGCTCCTGTACCAGCCGATCGTCTCGGCCGCCGCCCTTGTCGGATACCTCCAGGAGTGCACCGGCTCCCGCCGCCGCTGGAAGTGAACGGCACCCGGCCTCCGCCGCCGGCGATGGGCGACCCGGTACGGCCGGTACGGAAGGAGCACCTCGAGGGCGGATGATCGACGACCTACGCTCCGGGCACGCACGGGGCGCCGACGTGGGGGAAGCGCATGCGGGCAGCGGTGTTCGAGGGGCCGGGGCGGCTGTTGGAGATCGTGCCGGTCGACATCCGGGACCCGGGGCCGGGGGAGGTGCTCGTACGGGTGGCCGCCTGCGGGGTGTGCCACTCCGACCTGTCGGTGGTCGACGGCGATTTCCCCAGCCCGCTGCCGGTCGTGCTCGGCCACGAGGCGGCTGGGGTGGTGGAGGCGGTCGGGCCGGGTGTCGGCAGCGTCGCCCCCGGCGACCACGTCGTGCTCGCCCCGCTGCCCGCCTGTGGCGTCTGCCGGTTCTGCACCCGCAACCAACCGACGCTGTGTGCCCGCTACTCGTCGTCGCTGTTCACCTCCCTGCTGCCCGACGGCACCACCCCCCTCAGCCGGGACGGCTCGCCCGTGTACCGGGGGCTCGGGGTGGCGGGGTGGGCGGAACGGGCGCTCATGCCCGAGCCCGGGGTGGTGCGCATCGACGACGACGTGCCCCTCGACGTGGCCTGTGTGATCGGCTGCGCGGTCCAGACCGGGGTCGGTGCCGCGTTCAACACCGCCCGGGTGGAACCCGGCGACACCGTCCTCGTGCTCGGCGCCGGTGGCATCGGCATCGCGGTCGTGCAGGGCGCCCGGATCGCCGGGGCCGCCCGCATCATCGTGAGCGACCCGGTGCCGCAGCGGCGCGAGGCGGCCCTGCGGTTCGGGGCCACCCACACCGTCGACCCCGGCGCCGAGGACCCGGCCGCCCGTGCGTTCGCGCTGACCGGTGGGATCGGTGTCGACGTCGCGTTCGAGGCCGCCGGGCACGCCGCGCTCATCACCGTCGCGCTCGGGGCGGTACGACCCGGCGGCACGGTGGTCTGCGTCGGTGCCCCGCCGCTGGCCGAGGCGATCGAGATCCCCATGGCGGTCACCTTCACCGCGTCGGAGAAACGGCTCGTCGGCTGCCGGCTGGGCAGCGTGCACCCCCAGCGCGACATCCCTCGGTTCCTCGACCTGTGGCGGGAGGGCCGCCTCGACCTCGCCGGCATGATCACCGAGCGGCAGGCGCTCGACGAGGTGAACGGGGCGCTCGACCGGCTCCGGCGCGCCGAGGGGCTCCGCACCGTGCTCCTGCCCTGACCAGGGGTGATGCCATGATGCTTCCGTGCGGACCACCGTGACGTTGGACGAGGACGTGGCGGCGGAGATCCGCCGGCTGATGCGTGAGCGCGGCACCGGGTTCGAGGCGACCGTCAACGACCTGCTCCGCTGCGGCCTGCGGGCCGGCGGCCGCCCCGAACCGTACGAGACGCCCACCTTCCCGATGGGGGCACGCCCCGGGATCGACCTCGACCGGGCTCTGTCGCTCGTCGCCGCCCTCGAAGACCAGGAGACGCGCCACTGACACCACCGCGGCCCGCCATCCGGTCGCCAAGCCCTGGCTCGACCGGGTGCTGTCGTCCCTGAGACGGTGGTGGGCCTGCCGCCCCGGCGGGCTCAGCCGGGGCGCGTCCGCAACGGCGCCGCCATCGCGTGGTACCCGCCGTCCACGTGGAGGATCTCCCCGGTGATCATCCGGGACAGCGGCGAGAGCAGGAAGCACACCGCATCCGCCACCGGTTGCGCGTCCTGCGGATCCCAGGGCATCGGCGCGCCCATCTCCCAGGCCTCGGTGAGCCGGTCGAAGTCGGGGATGCCGCCGGCGGCCCGGGTGTGGAGCGGCCCGGCGGCGACGAGGTTCGACCGGATGCGACGCGCCCCCAGGTCACGGGCGACGTAGCGACTCACCGCCTCCAGCCCGGCCTTGCACACGCCCATCCAGTTGTAGACGGGCCAGGCGCGCTCGGCGTCGAAGTCGAGACCGACGAGGGAGGCACCGTCGTCGGGGGCGAGCGCGGCGACGAGGCGGGCGAGCGCGGCGTACGAGTAGGTGCTCGTGCCGAAGGCGCGCTGGGCGTCGCTGATCGTGGCGGCGAGGACGTCGCCCGCCAGCGCACCCCGCGGCGCGAACGCCACCGCGTGGAGGGCCCCGTCGACGTGGCCCCACCGGCCGCGCAGGTCCTCGGTGACCGCCTCGACCTGGGCGTCGCTGGTGAGGTCGAGCTCGATCACCGGTGGGGGGCCGGGGAGGCGGGTCGCGGCCTCGTCGGTGAGGTGCCGGTCGCGGGCGAGCGCGGTGAGCACGATCTGCGCCCCGTGGTCGAGGAGGGACCGGGCGGTCGCGAACGCGATGGAACGCTCGTTGACCACGCCGGTGACGACGAACCTGCGGCCGGTGATCCCGAGCCCGGGCGCGACGGGGGTGGGGGTGTCGTTGGGCATCACCGCCAAGGTACCGAGACCGGCCGGTCTCGGCAGCCCGATCGCACGCGGGTGCGCCTGGGCGCTCCCGCCACCGGCTGCAGCGTGGTAAACAGTGTTCACCACCATTCGAGGGGGGTTCCACGATGCCGGTGCCGCGCACGATCACCACCGCCGAACACCGCGACTTCGAGTTGGAGCTCGTCGCCGGGTCCTGGCCGGAAGGGCTGAGCGGCGAGATCCTCTTCTCCGCCCCGGCCCGCAGCGGCCGGCTCCCGTACCTGCTGTTCGACTGGGGGGTGCTGTGCCGCCTCTCCCTCACCCCCGGGACCCGGGGCGCCGGTGCCGGCCGGTGCGCCTGGCAGTCCCGGATGATCCGTACTCCGGGCCGCCGCCTCGCCGAGCGGGTCCCCGACGCGTTCCGGCCCGGCCCCATCGGGTACCACTCCCCGTTCGGTCCCCCCAACGCCGCCAACACCGCCCCCCTGCCGTGGGGTGACCGGCTCCTCGTCACCTGGGATGCGGGCCGGCCGGTGGAGCTGCACCCCGACACGCTGGAGTTCGTCGGCGAGGTCGGGCACGTCGACGCCTGGGGTGGCTCGTCGATGGAGGGGATGGGCAAGGTCCTGCCGTTCGTGTTCTCCAGCGCCCATCCCGTGGTCGACCCGGAACGGGACTGCCTGTGGACGGTGAAGCTCGGCTTCGAGCTGGAGGCCGGCGGGTTGCGGCCGCACGTGGTGTGTTGGGACGGCACCGGGACGGCGCTTCAGGTGTGGCCGCTCACCGTCACCTTCGCCGGCTCCCTGCACACGATCAGCCAGACCCGGGACTGGCTCATCCTCGCCGACTCGGGGAACTTCAAGGCCGACCCGGGTGAGGTGTTCGGCGGGGAACGCTCGGTGCGGATCGACGAGGAGGTGCCGATCTGGCTGCTGCGCAAGGAGGTGATCGAGGCGACCCCGCCCGGTGAGCCGCTCGAACCGGTGGCCCTGCGGGTCGGGCCGCCGGCGGGTCACTACTACGCCCGTTGGGACGACACCGACGGCATCTCGGTGGTGTGGGAGGGGATGGACCTCATGGACCTGGGGTTCTACCTCCGGCCCGACGACCGGGACCTCAACGGTGACCCGATCGACCCGGCCCACGCCGGGCTCTACAACATGGCGATGGGGCCCGAGACGATCCTCGAGCTGCTCCTCGACCCCGTGCGGCACAAGGTGCTGGAGCGGGGCGCGTACCGGGAGGAGTGGCTGGTGAACAAGCAGCTCTCGGCGATGGACTGGAGCACCGAGGGTCTGAGCCGGCCCCGCCTCCACCACCTCGCGGTGCAGGGCGCCAAGCCCGGCATGATCTCCCAGCGGGCCGCCCGCCACTACGAGGATCGCCTCGACCGGCGGCTCGTCGCCACCGAGACCCCCGGTGCGTTGGTGAGCTTCGAACGGGAGAGCATGCGGGTGCACGCCCGTTGGGACTACCCCGACCTCGGTGACCTCGTCACCTCCCCCACCTTCGTGCCCCGGGCCCCCGGTGCGGTGTCGGGCCGCAGCCGGCACGCCCCGGCCGAGCCCGGCGGGCACGACGGCTGGGTGGTGCTACCGGTCCTCAACGACGGCGGGGTGCGGATCGACGTGTTCGACGCCGGCGACGTGGGCCGGGGACCGGTGGCCACCCTGGCCGGGACCGGTCGGGAGTGCGTGCCGTTGCTGCTGCACTCGGCCTGGATGCCCACCACGACCGGGCTGGTGGACACCGAACGGTTGCGGTTCGCCGACGAGGTGACCGAGGAGCGGCTCGCCGGCCTGCCCGACGAGCTCGTCGCCCCCGTCCGGGACGTCGCCGCCGAACTCGGCTGAGGGCACCGACCCGGACCGACGTCCCGACCCGGCCGCCCGTCCGGGCGCCGACGGTTCGGCTCAGGCGCCGGGCACGGCGGTGTCGGCTCAGGCGAGGGCGGGGTCCCGGAACCGCCAGGTCGCCGCGCTCGACAGGCGGGTGAGGGCCACGCTGTCGGGCACCGGGGCGGGCGGCGTTCCCGCCTCGGCGGCGCGTAGCCGGTAGCGCACGGCGCCGGGACCGGCGTCCAGCACGGTGACCTCGGTGCCGGGTGCGACCGCGGCGGCGGTCGCCGCGACCGGTGCCGCCTCCCCACGGGCCAGCAACCCGAGCCAGCCCGGAGTCTCGGGATCCAGCAGCGGCGACCGGACCAGCAGCTCGGCGGTGCCGTCGCCCGCCGGTGTCGCCGTCCAGTCCCGACATGGCGGGAGGGCCGGGTGGCAGGCCAACACGTCGAGCACCCGGGCGCAGGCCTCGGCGGTGTCGACCTGCGGGCGGGCGGCGTCGAAGCGCAGCGGCGCGATCCGCTGCGCGCTCACCCAGGCGGCCCCTTCGAGCTGTCGACGCTGGATCTCGGCGGTCAGCTCCGGTCCGTGCCGGTCGGTGAGGAACAGCCCGGCCGAGGCGGACAGCAGGTGGCATTGCAGGGAGAACTCGCGCAGCACCGCCACGAGGGCACCCCACGACAGGTGCTCGAGGCGGAACGCCGGGTCGAACGGCCTCGCGTAGTCGCGCCGACCGCCGGGCTCGCGATCGGGCGGCATCTCGTTGGGGGTCGCCGCCACCGGCAGGGCCCCGATCCGGCCGGTGTGCGGATGCTCGGCGACCGGTTCGGTCTCCGGGTCGATCCGCAGCGTCCAGTGACAGTGGGGGTGGCGGTCGGCGGGTACCCGCGGTGGGCGGTGCACCGGCCGGATCCGGGCCCGGGGGTTGGTGGCCACCGCGGTGGCGTCGAAGGTGGGGTCCTCGATGTGGTGGCACATGTTCACCACCATCTCCTCACCCTGGGGTTCGACGTCGGTGAGCGCGCCGCAGTGGTCGAGCCAGAACTCGGCCGAGGTCTCGTCGTGGATCCGGTAGTGCACGTCCATGTACTCGTGCGCGAAGCCGACATCGAGTTGCAGGGCCTTGCAGATCGCCGAGGCACCGTCGCCGGTGATGCCCATGAGGCGGCGCATCCGGCGGGTGTACACGGGGCTGGCACCCATCCACTCGGCGATCGCCAGCGGCACGATCTCCTCCACCCCCACCCGCAACGCGACCTGGGGCATCAGCGCCCGGTCGTAGAGGTGGCCGAACAGCATCCACTCCCGGCCCAGGCGGGCCAGGGTGCGCCGGTCGAGGTCCTCCACGCCGCTGCGCATCGCTCCTGTCTCCCTTCCGACCTCGGCGTCGCCGCCCGTCGACGCCGCCGGCTGCTCGGGGCCGATGGTTCAGCGGGCCCAGTCGGGCAGGCGGTCCGGCTTCCACTTGATGGAGCAGCCGAGGCTGGGGTGCTGCTCGCCGTCGACCGGCCGGCCCGCCAGCACGGCGCGCACGGCCCGTTCGAGGTCCTCGCCGGTCACCGGCACGTCGTTGCCCGGTCGGCTGCCGTCGAACTGCCCCCGGTAGGCGAGACGCCGGTCGCCGTCGAACACGAAGAAGTCGGGGGTGCACGCGGCCCGGTACGCCTCGGCGACCGCCTGGTCCTCGTCGAAGAGGTACGGGAACCGCCATCCCCAGGCGGCGGCGGTCTCGACCATCCGCTCGGGTGCGTCCTCGGGATACGCGTCCACGTCGTTCGGGTTGATCGCCACCACGGTGGCACCCGCCTCCATGAGCGCGTTCCCGACCTCTCCCAGCCGGGGACCGATGTGGCGCACGTAGGGGCAGTGATTGCACACGAACGCGACGACGAGCGCCGGCGTCTCGGCGTGCTCGGCAAGCCGCCAGGTCTCGCCGGTGGCGGGCCACACCAGCGCGAAGTCCGGGGCCGGGGTACCCAGCGGCAGCATCGTGGAAGGCACGGCAGGCATGGCCTCACCGTATCGCCCGGTCGGCCGCCGGCGGTGGCGTGGCCGGACGTGGACCACCCGGCGCGGGTCGGCGTGCACCCCGCCGGTTCGGATTGAAGCGGCCCGGTCGCCCGTGTCACGCTCGCCCGGTGGCCGAGCCGACCGGGCGCATCACCGATGAGGCGGTCGCCGCGCTGCGGGCCCGGATCGGGATCCCCGAGCCGCACCCGCAGCCCCCGCACTACCGGAGGCCGAACCTCGACGCGTTCCGGCACGTGGCCGAGGCCTACGGCGACGACAACCCGCTGTGGTGGGACGAGGCCCACGCGGCGGGCACCCGTTGGGGCGGCCCGATCGCCCCACCCCCGATGGTGGGCGGCGACACCCTCATCGGCGAGGACGAGGTCCCCGAGGTGCCGGCCGCCCACCGGGAACGGATGCGGGGCGATCCGTTGCGGGGTGTGCACGCCTACTACGCGGCGAGTGTGCGGGAGTGGTGGGCGCCGCTGCGGCCCGACCGGCGGGTGTGGCGGCGCAACGCGCTGGTGGGGGTGCACGACAAACCGTCGGGGTTCGCCGGCCGGGCGGTCCACGAGTGGACCGCCCAGGTGTTCCGCGACGAGGACGGCACGCTCCTCGCCGGGCAGTACCGCTGCATGATCCGCACCGAACGCGGCGAGGCCCGCCGCCGCAACCGTGACGCCGAGGTGCGCATCGAACCGTACACGGCCGAGCAGATCGCCCAGATCGAGGCGCAGTACGCCCGGGAACGGCCCCGGGGTGCGGAACCCCGCTGGTGGGAGGACACCGCCGAGGGTGACCGGGTGGGCCCCCTGGTGAAAGGGCCGCTCACCGTCACCGACATCATCTGCTGGCACGTCGGGATGGGGATGGGGCTCTACGGGGTGAAGCCGTTGCGGCTCGGGGCCGCCAACCGGCGGCGCATCCCCCGCTTCTACGTGCCCGACGACCTCGGGGTGCCCGACGTGCTCCAGCGTGTGCACTGGGACCCGGCATACGCCCGGCGGGCGGGGAACCCGACCACCTTCGACTACGGGCGGATGCGGGAAACCTGGCTCATCCACCTGTGCACCGACTGGATGGGCGACGACGCCTGGCTGTGGCGCCTCGAATGCGAGTTCCGCCGGTTCAACTACGTGGGCGACACGCAGTGGCTGGAAGGGACCGTGACCCGCCGGCACCTCGTCGACGGGCGTCCCGCGGTCGAGGTGGAACTGGCGGCCACGAACCAGCGGGGCGAGGTCACCACGCCGGGCCGGGCCACGATCCTGCTGCCGAGCCGGGAGCACGGACCGGTCCGGCTGCCGGAGCCTCCCGACGGGGCGACCGACACCGTGGAGGCACTCGACGCGCTCGTCCGGAGGTTCGCGGCGTGAGCACCGCCGGTGACCGTCACCCCGACGGGCTGCGGGTGCACCGGCGCGGGCCGGTGCTGCATCTCGAACTGGATCGGCCGGCGCGCCGCAACGCGCTCACCGACGAGATCACCGTCGCGCTCGCCGAGCGCGTCGCCGCCGCCGGTACCGACCCCGAGGTGCGGGTGATCCTGCTCACCGGGGCGGGCGAGCATTTCTGCTCGGGCGCCGACCTGGCCCACAAGGAGCCCGACCGCGCCGGGGCGGCGGGCCGGCCGGTGACCGGCAGCGTGCAGCGGCGCCTGCCCACCACCGCCCATCGGCTCATCCCGGCGCTGCTGCAGACCCAGGTCCCGGTCGTGTGCCGGGTGCAGGGATGGGCGGCCGGGATCGGGCTGCACCTGGCGCTCGCCGCCGACGTCACGGTGGTGGCCGAGGACGCCCGGCTGTGGGAGCCGTTCCCGGTGCGGGGGTTCACCCCCGACAGCGCCGGCACCTGGCTGCTGCCCCGCCGGGTCGGGGAGGTCCGGGCCCGGGAGATGCTGTTGTTGGGCCGGGAGGTGTCCGGCCGTCAAGCCGCCGAGTGGGGCATGGTGCACACCGCGGTGCCGCCCGCCGATCTCGACGCCGCGGTGGAGGAGCTGGTGGAGCGGCTCGCCGCCGGGCCGACGGTCGCGCTCGGGCTCACGAAGTGGCTGCTGCACGCGTCCCGCCACGCCGACCTGGAGACCCAGTTGCGTCACGAGGCGTTCGCGCTGGAGCTCTCGTCGCGCACCGCCGACTTCCGGGAGGGCCTGGCCGCGTTCCGAGAGCGTCGAGCTCCCCGGTTCGAGGGGCGATGACCGACACCGACCGGCGGCCGGGGCCGTGCACCGACCTCGACGGTCGGCTGCCGGTCGACGCCGCGACCCCGGCCCACCAGGTGCGGGAAGCGGTCCGGGCCTGGATCGAGGCGCACGTCCCCGAGCCGTGGCGGCGAGCCGCGGCGGACGGGCCGGAGGCGATCCGGGCGGTGCGGTCACGCGCCGCCTACGAGGCCTGGTACCCGGTGTTCGCCCGTTCGGGGCTGGTGGTTCCCCACTGGCCCGTCGCCTACGGCGGCCTGGGTCTGGACCCCGCGATCGCCCGGATGATCGACGCCGAGCTCGCCCCCTACAACCTCGGGCGGCTCAACCCCCTCGGCCTGAACCTCGTGGCGCCGGCCCTGTTCGCCCACGGCACCGAGGCGCAACGCCTCCGGTACCTGCCGCCGATCGTCACCGCGACGGAGTGGTGGTGCCAGCTGTTCAGCGAGCCCGGCGCCGGCTCCGACCTGGCGTCGCTGGCCACCCGGGCGCACCGTGACGGCGACGAGTGGGTGGTGACCGGTGAGAAGGTGTGGACCACCTGGGCGCACCGCTCCGACTGGGCGGTGCTGCTGGCCCGCACCGACCCCGACGTGCCCAAACACGCCGGGATCACGTACTTCCTCTGTCACCTGCATCAGCCGGGGATCGAGATCCGTCCGCTGCGGCACCTGGGCGGGGAGGACGAGTTCAACCAGGTGCGCCTCGACGGGGCCCGGATCCCCGACGCCCAGCGGGTCGGGGCGGTGGGGGACGGCTGGAAGGTGGCGGCGGCGACCCTGTCGGGGGAGCGGCAGATGGTCGCCGGTGCCGGCAGCGGTGGTGTCGACCGCATCGGCGGGTCGGGGGTCGACCGGCTGGTGCGCATCGCCCGGGATCGGGGGCTGGACGACCCGTGCCTGCGTCACGAACTGGCCCGCCTGTACACCGAGGAGCGGGTCCGGGCGTGGACGAACCTGCGGGTGCGGATGGCGGCGTCCGCCGGACGGCCGCCGGGCCCGGCGGCCTCCATCGGCAAGGTGCACGGGGCGTCGCTGAACCAACGGATCCAGCTGCTCGCCTGCCGCATGCTCGGGGCCGGGGCCATGGCCTGGGAGTCGGCCGCCACCGGCTACGCCGCGTCGCTGCCGTACGAGGTGGCCGGGATGCTGCGCTCCCGGGCCAACACCATCGAGGGTGGGACCACCGAGGTGAACACCACGATCATCGGGGAGCGGGTGCTGGGGCTGCCCCGGGAGCCGGACCCGTGGCGCGGGGTGCCCTGGCGGGAGGTACCCCGGTCGTGAGCGGTGTGGCACCCCCGGCATACGCCACGTTGCGGGTCGAGCGGCGGGGACCGGTCGGCTGGCTCGTGTTCGCCCGGCCGGAGGCGGCGAACGCGATGAACGCCACGATGCTCGACGAACTCGAGGTCGCCTGGCGCCGGTTGGACACCGATCCGGCGGTGCGGGTCATCGTGAACACCGGGGACGGGCGCGCCTTCCAGACCGGCCTCGACCTGCACCAGCTCAGCCGGGACCGGGCGGCGCTACGGGAGCAGGCGCGACGTACCGCCGCGGCCGAGTTGCGGATCACCGCCTGGCACAACCGGGTCACCAAGCCGGTGATCGCCGCGGTGAACGGCATCTGCGCCGGCGGCGGCCTGCACTTCGTCGCCGACGCGGATGTCGTCATCGCCGCCTCCGACGCCGCCTTCTGCGACCCGCACGTCTCGGTGGGTCAGGCCGGTGCGTACGAGCCGATCGGGTTGCTGGCCAAGATGGCGGCCGAGCCGGTGATGCGGATGGCGCTGGTCGGTCGGCACGAGCGGCTCCCGGCCCGGCGCGCCCTGCAGCTGGGGATGGTGAGCGAGGTGGTCGATCCCCCCGAGCGGCTGCGGGACCGGGCCCAGGAACTGGCCGAGACGATCGCCGCCCGGCCCCCTGAACTGCTCCGGGCCGCGAAACGGATGGTGTGGGCCGCACTCGAGACGGGTCGGACCCGGGCGGTGCGGCAGGCAGGCATCGCCACCGTGGGGGCCGCCGAGGGTGAGGACGGATGAGCGGGTACCCGAACCTGACCTGCCTGCGCCTCGAGCGGCGCGGACCGGTCGGTTGGCTGATCAACAACCGTCCCGAACGGTTGAACGCGATGTCGGCCCGGATGCGTGACGAGTTCGAGATCGCCTGGAAAGCGCTCGACGCCGACCCGGCGGTACGGGTGATCGTGCACACCGGGGAGGGACGGGCGTTCCAGACCGGTGTGGACGTCACCGAGATCGCCACCGACGGCGTCGGGATGGAGCGCTACCGCGACTCCCTGGAGCGCTTCGACCTTCGCTTCACCGCCTGGCACAACCGGATCTGGAAACCGGTGATCGCGGCGGTCAACGGGGTGTGCGCCGGCGGCGGGTTCCACTTCGTCGCCGACGCGGACGTCGTGATCGCCGCCTCCGACGCCGAGTTCTTCGACCCCCACACCTCCATCGGTCAGGTGGTCGCCATCGAGGCGATCGGGCTGTTGCGCAAGATGCCGGCCGAGGCGGTCATGCGCATGGCGCTGGTCGGTCGGCACGAACGGCTGTCCGCCGTCCGGGCCTACGAGCTCGGGATGGTGAGCGAGGTGATCGACCCTCCGGAACGGTTGCGGGACGCGGCCCAGGAGCTCGGGGAACGCATCGCCCGGAACTCCCCCGCCGCGATGGCGGCCACGAAACGGGCGTTGTGGCAGGCGTTCGAGGTGGGGCTCACCGAGGCCTGCCGGCTCGGCGCACGGGAGCTGGTGGCGATGTGGGGGCATCCCGACCAGCTCGAAGGGCCCCGCGCCTTCGCCGAGAAGCGGGAGCCCCGCTGGGCCGACCCCGTGCCGAGCGACACCGCCGAGCCGCCGCAGCCGGCTGCGCCCGGGGACCCGGCCGAACCGCCGGTGCCGTGAGTCTCGCCGACCTGCTCTTCGGTTCCCTCGACCCGCCGGTCCCCGACGACCGTCCCGCGATCATCCATGGGGAGGAGTGCCTGAGCCGCGCTGCGTTGACGACCCGTGCCCAGCGGCTCGCCGCCCGTCTGCGCCGGGCCGGGATCGGGCCCGGCCGGGTGGTGGGGGTGCGGCTTCCCGACGGGGTGGAGGCGGTGGCCGCCCACTTCGGGGTGTGGCGGGCCGGCGGCGCGCTCCTCCCGCTCAACCCCCGCCTGACCGCAGCCGAACTGCGCCGGATCCTGGCCGCGGTCCGCCCCGCGGCCCTGATCG
>Ga0308412_1000317_pt1 | contig 23861 bp, 19 predicted proteins | sample HotsprottomLayer_FD_202357 | JGI IMG/M metagenome (GOLD analysis project Ga0308412, IMG submission 202357) | Hot spring phototrophic mat microbial communities from Octopus Spring, Yellowstone National Park, Wyoming, United States -... | ecosystem: Environmental > Aquatic > Thermal springs > Hot...
CCTACACCCCGGAAAGATATCGCCCGTCTTACACTTTTGATGAACAGCGCCTGGCGGATCCTGGAAAAGCGGCGGCTCGAGTTGCTTAAAGACACTTACTACAAAGCTATTCAGAATATGCAGCAACCGGTAGTCATTACCGATCGGACCGGAACGATTCAGGAAGTAAACCCGGCTTTTCTAACCATGTACGAGTACTCCCCGGAAGAGGTAGTGGGGAAAAATCCGAGGATTCTGAATCCTGGAATCGAAGTATACAAGAATCTTGGGTTCTCGGAGGAATACTACCATTCCCTTTTCAAAGGGATGTGGAAAGATATTCTGGATCCCCACAAAGGGCAGTGGGAAGGGATTCTGATCAACCGGAAAAAGAGTGGAACCCTTCTCTGGGCCCAAACCTACATCACCTCGATCCGTGATGCCCATGGGAACATCCAGCGGTTTATCGGGTTACCGGTAAATATCTCTTCGTTGAAAGAGGAAGAATCCAAAAGCAAGATCGAACTGTACCGTACCATTGCCCGCCTATCGGAACTTCGGGACAACGAAACGGGAAACCACATGCGGCGGGTGGGTATCTATGCCCGGCTTTTGGCCAAAACCCTAGGAATGCCGGACAAGTTCTGCGAAGAAATGGAGCTCTTCGCTCCGATGCACGATATCGGCAAAGTGGGGATCAGCGATACCATCCTTCTGGTAAACCGCCCTCTTACCCAGGAAGAGTACGAAGAGATCAAGAAACATACTCTTTTAGGATACACCATTGTCCGAGACAAGGAAGAGCTGAAAACCGCTGCCGAGATCATCCTATACCACCATGAACGCTGGGATGGCAAGGGGTATCCCTATGGCTTGGCAGAGGAGGCGATACCTCTTTCCGCCCGTATCACCGCCATTGCCGACGTGTACGACGCCCTTCGCAGTAAACGGCCCTATAAAGAGGAGTGGACACACGAGAAATCGGTACAGGAAATTGTAAAAAATAGTGGTCTGGCCTTCGATCCCCGGGTCGTTCAGGTATTTTTACAACTTGCCAAACAGTTCGATGAAGTATATACACGTCTAAAGGATTGATCTGACTATGGGCCATGTATACGAAGAACTTTCTCTCGGGATCGATACTGGCGGCACCTTCACCGATGCAGTCCTGTGGGATCGAAGCACACAGCAGGTACTTGCCTCGGCAAAGGCCTTTACCACCTATGAGGACCTTTCCATCGGGATCCTGGAGGCAGTTCGAAAAGTTCTTACCGCATGGAAGGATCCGAATCTCGAAAGGATCTCCTTCGTAGGCCTTTCCACCACCCTGGCGACGAACTCTCTGGTAGAAGGCAGGGGAGGCAGGGTCGGGTTGATCCTCATTGGATACGATCTGGAACTGCTTCAAACCTTCCGGCTACAAGAAGAACTGGGGACGAAGGATTTCATCAATGTTCCGGGAGGTCACACTGAGGATGGGACCGAGCGTTTGCCTTTGAACGAAGAGGAGGCGCGAAAGGGGATCCTTCAGTTCCTCGACAAGGTGGATGCCTTCGCCGTTTCCGGATATTTCGGTGTGCGGAACCCCGCCCATGAGCTACGAGTCAAAGCCCTGATCCAGGAACTGGCTTCTCGGGAGGGACTTCACTTGCCCGTCACCTGTGGGCACGAACTGACCTCCCGCCTGGATTCCGTACGCCGTGCCATGACCACCGTAATGAATGCCCGCCTGATCCCCCTTCTACAGAAACTGATCCACACCGTGCGAACCGCCCTCGATTCGCTGGGGATCCAAGCTCCCCTCATGGTAGTGCGGGGTGACGGGTCCCTCATGCGTGCCGAATGGGCGATGGAACGTCCCATTGAAACGATCCTATCCGGTCCTGCCGCCAGTGTGATGGGCGCCCAGATCCTTTCGGGTGAGTCGACTTTTTGGATGGTGGATGTGGGGGGAACCACCACCGATATAGCCTATGTGCACGAAGGAATCCCGAGACTGAATCTGGAAGGAGCTCGGGTAGGCAAGTGGAAAACCATGGTGGAGGCGATCGATCTTCGTACCATTGGCCTGGGGGGGGACAGCAAGGTACAACCGGCCCCCTCTCGTGATGTATCCTTTCCCTTCTCCATCGGCCCAGAACGAGTGGTTCCCCTATCGGTTCTAGCCCACCGGTACCCTACCGTACTGGAAGAACTGCGGAGAGAGGCAGGGGGAAAAACCAGGAGTGACCTTCTAGGAAGGTTTCTCCTTCTACGGGTGAGTCCCCAGGAGATTCCACACCGTAGGGACCTTTCGGATCGAGAACTGTTACTGGCGGATCAGTTGCGAGATGGGCCCCGTTCCCTTGAGATCCTTTCCACCCACGAACGGCTAGGATACACGCTGGAGCGAAACGTCCGGCATCTCATTTCCAGGGGAATAGCGATAGAAGGGGGCTTTACTCCTACCGATGCCCTCCATGTACTGGGGGAACTATCCCTGGGGAACAGGGAAGCTGCCCTCCTGGGCGCTCAGCTTCAAGCATGTGTTTTAGGGATCGATCCCGAAGTCCTCTGCAGAAAAGTCCGTGCGCAAGTCTCCTACCTGATCACTAAAGAGCTGGCACTGCAATCCTTGCGGGTTTCCACAAACACGGATTCAGTTCCCGGGAATCAGGGAACGATCCTTCTCGATGCGGCACTCAAAGGTACCGGGACGTCGGGCAACGGCACTCTACCCCTCTTTCAGTGCTCCTTTACGTTGAAGGACCCTATCGTCGCCGTGGGCGCCCCCGTGAAAACCTACCTGCCGGATGCGGCCCATCGACTCCACACACGCCTCGTCGTGCCCACCCATGCGGAAGTGGCCAACGCGGTAGGAGCCGTGGCTGGGTTGGTGGTAGAGAGAGTGCGGGTTGAAATCCGACAGATCCAGCAGGACGGTGCTTTCATATACCGCGCGCATAGCCCCTTAGGGGTTTCGGATCATACGGATCTTACAGAGTGTATTCGTGCGATCACTACCCCCCACACCGAATACGTGAGGCAGAAAGCTGTTCTGGCCGGAGCCGAACAGGTGGAAATACACGTAGAGCGCAGGGATCACTTCGGCTCCTCTCAGGGGAACACCGACGATATCTATCTGGAAACCGAGCTCCAGTTCACCGCGATGGGCAGACCCTCGACAGTTAAGCGGGTTCGGTAGGGCAGTGGGCATCCAGAACAGGCCAGAATTCCCCCGTCAGTTAGGCGGGCAACCGGGGCAGAGGGGCAACTTTGGCGCGGGTATCTTTAACCAAACAGAAACCGGGGGGTATGGAATTCCCTCCTGTAGTATGGTACAGTATAGGCATGAACCAACATAAACCGATCGCTATTTTTTTACTCCGTATCAGCCTAGGAATTTTCTTTTTGGTATTAGGCATTCAAGGACTGACCGCTCATACCTCTAAAACGGCGGAAATCCTCCGTTTTTTTGGGAGAAACGACACGATGAACATCGTAATCTCGGTGGTTCAGATCCTGGCCGGCTCAGTGCTAATCATCGGGGTCTTCCTTCCCATCGGTAGCAGCCTTTCCTGGCTCCTGTCTCTGGGGATTCTCATCCTTTGGGGGGTGTACATGGTAATGACCCTGTTCCTCAAGGACTTTCTCAGGCCCGATACGCTGTCCTGGTTGTACAAAACCTCCTGGAGCTTCATCATCTTCTCCTCCCTCTGGATCGTGAGCGGCCGGGAGTAGCTTTTCCCCCCCTGTAACCGGATACCTCAATGGGATAGGAAATAAAAACCGCCGAGAGTAAACGTACCACCCCATGAAACCCCTTGACGAACCTAGATTTTCGGCATAGCATGCAGAATAGAGAAAATCCTATACTATAGGCATTTTTTTCTCCAAAATATCGAGAATCCTCGTGGATATTCCCAAAGGAGTTCATGCATGCAGGTAAAAACTTTCAAGGGAGGAACACACCCGCCGGAGAAGAAAGAGCTCGCGAAGGATGTTCCCATCGAGTACCACCTATCCCCCAAACAGGTGGTGATCCACTTGAATCAGCACACCGGGGCGCCGAACCAGCCTCTGGTGAAGGTGGGAGATAAGGTCACTCGGGGGCAGAAGATCGCTTCGAGCGACGGTAAACTGATGATCCCTCACCATGCCTCCATCTGTGGGGTGGTGAAAAAGATAGAACCCCGTCCCCAGGCGAATCTGCAGGATGGGGTTGCCATCGTGATCGAAGCGGATGGCCGCACAGAAGAGGCCTTCCTGCCCCCGTTGGATCCCTTTGCCTGTACCAGAGCGGAAGCCATCGAACGGATCAAGGAAGCCGGGATCGTGGGCATGGGAGGAGCAGGGTTTCCCGCCTGGATGAAACTCTCCCCACCCCCTACGAAGCCTATCGATCTGGTGATTGCCAATGGAGCCGAATGCGAGCCCTATCTCACCATCGACTATCGAACCCTGAAGGAACAAGCCCCCACGGTGGTCTATGGCCTGGGTGTGTGTCTTCAGGTTCTGGGGGTAAAACGGGGCATCATCGCCATCGAGGACAATAAGATCGACCTGGTGCCTACCCTTACGGAAGCGGTGGCCGATTTCCTCAAAGGGCCCGGATCCGGAAAGGGGTTCGATATCAGCATCAGTGTCCTGAAAACCAAGTATCCCCAGGGGGGAGAAAAAATGCTCATCACCGCCCTCACCGGCCGGGAAGTTCCCTCCGGAGGTCTTCCGATGGATGTGGGGACGGTGGTCCAAAACGTGGGCACCCTCAAAGCGATCGCAGAGGCCTTCCTCCAAGGTAAACCCTTGATCGACCGGGGATTCACCGCCACGGGCAGCGCCTGTAACACTCCCAAGAACCTTGTGGTTCCCATCGGGACCGTGTTGTCAGACCTGATTCCTGAGGTGATCCAGATCGGGGAAGATCTGCGCCGGGTGATCTTCGGAGGTCCCATGATGGGGGTAAGCGTCCCCACCCTGGAAATCCCGATCCAGAAGAACACCTCCGGGGTCGTGTTCATGGACAGTAAGGAAGCCCTCGTGTACGAGGAAGGGACCTGCATCCGCTGCGGCCGTTGCATACAGGCCTGCAGCTGCCGGCTGTCTCCCGCACTCCTCAACGAAGCGATCCTCGCCAACGATTGGGACCTGGCGGATAAACTGGGACTCCTCGACTGTATCGAGTGCGGCACCTGCTCCTACGTATGCCCTGCCCATGTATACCTGGTTCAACGGTTCCGGGCGGGAAAACTCACCCTGCGGGCAGTCAAAGCAGCGAAAACCAAGAAGGGAGGAAACTAATGGCCGAAAAACCTCGTTTACTACTTTCCTCTAGCCCCAGCATCTCTAGCGGGATGAACGTGCAGCGCCTGATGCTCTTCGTGATCATCGCACTACTACCGAACACTCTCTATGGGGTGTACCTGTACGGAGTGCCTGCCCTAACCACAGTCCTCGTATCGATCCTATCCTGCGTGTTCTTCGAGGTTACTTTCCGGAAACTCACCAAGGCGAAACAGAACTACAAGGATCTTTCGGCCATTGTCACCGGTATCCTGCTGGCTCTCGTTCTGCCGCCCTCCACTCCCTGGTGGATGACCGTGATCGGCGCCCTGGCCTCCATTGTGGTAGCGAAGGAGTTCTTCGGTGGACTAGGACACAATCCTTTCAACCCCGCCCTCATCGGCAGAGCAGTCCTGTTGATGAGTTTCCCGGCGGCCCTCACTACCTGGCACAAACCATTCCAGGCCCTCGCCGACGCCACTACCACCGCTACACCCCTCAACATCATCAAACTCGGCGGTACCCTCGCCGACGTAGCCCAGAGCCTGGGGTTCACTCAACCTGCGAATGTATACCTAACCCTCTTCCTCGGTAACCGTGCAGGGTGCATCGGGGAAAGCTCGATTCTTCTCATCCTGGTTGGGGGGATCTTCCTCCTTGCCACAGGAACCATCCGGATCCTTACCCCGTTGAGCATGATCCTCACAGCCTTCCTCTTTTCCCTTCTTTTGGGGATGGACCCTCTGTTCCAGATCCTTTCGGGGGGCCTCGTGTTCGGTGCGGTGTTCATGGCAACGGATTATGTGTCCACTCCCCTCACGCCCAAAGGAAAGATCCTATTCGGAGTCGGCGCGGGAATCATCACCATGCTGATCCGTAAGTTCGGAGGGTTCCCCGAGGGAACTAGCTACGGGATCCTCATCATGAATGCCTTTACCCCCTATCTCAATACATTGGTCACGAAAAAATATGGTTACGTCAGCGGGAGGAACAACCCATGATCAAAAGCATGTTCAGACTAGGGATCGTTCTTGCCCTCTTCGCCTCCGGAGCCTGTGTAGCCCTCGCGGTGGTGTACAACATTACAGGCCCCGTCATTAAAACCCAGGAAGAACGGGCACTAAACGCGGCCCTGAAAGATATTTTCCCCGAATCGGACGGATTTTCCGATATTACGAAGGAACTATCCAGTTCCGATCCTAAAATTCAGATCCTCAGCGCCTACGCCATGACAAAAGGCGGATCCCTACTTGGAGTTGCCATCAAGGCTACAGGCCCCAGCTACTCCAGCAACGCAATCCTGTTGAGCGGAATCAATATGGATGGGACCATCAAGCAGGTACGAGTGCTGCAGATTTCCGACACTCCGGGGCTAGGCGCCAACGCCGCCAATCCGGGCTACTACGTCGACAAGGCGAAGAAGATCACCTTTACCGGCCAGTTCGAGGGGAAAAAGGTTACCGACCCCTTTAGGGTAAAGGAGGATGTGCAGGCCATTACCGCATCCACCATCACCAGCCGCTCCCTTACGGCTATCGTAAAGGTTTCCGCTGAAGCAGCCTCAGCCTACATTTCCCGGAAAGGAGGAGCCAAATGAAACGATCCACCGCCGTGTTTCTCCAGGGGCTGGTGATCGAAAACCCCCTGGCTATCATCATGATCGGTCTGTGCTCGGCCCTGGCAGTCACTACCTCTGTGGCTAACGGAATCGGGATGAGCCTCGCCATGACCTTTGTGATCGTGGCTTCGGAGTTCATCATCTCCCTCTTCCGTAAACTGATTCCCGAATCGGTGCGCATCCCCATCTTCATCATCATCATCGCTGCCTTCACCACCATGGTGGACCTGGTGATGAAAGCCTACTTTCCCGAACTCTCCAAAGCGATGGGGGTATTCATTCCTCTGATCGTGGTGAACTGCATCATCATGGGGCGGGTGGAGGCCTTCGCTTCGAAGGAATCCGTTCCCCACGCGGTACTGGATGCTCTGGGGATGGGCCTGGGATATACGTGGGTTCTGATCGGGATGTCGGTTGTTCGGGAATTGCTGGGAAATGGAACGATCCTGGGGATCCAGGTGTTGCCGGAAACGTATCAGCCGATCCTGTTCTTCGTTCTTCCTCCCGGGGGGTTCCTGGTGTTTGCCCTGTTCATCTCATTGAACCTCTTCTTGAAGAAGAAATGGCTCGAAAGCCCTCTGGGCTGCCCCGATCCGGAAGGAGGTAAGTAGCCATGCCCGTAGCATTGAAGATATTCCTGGCCGCGGTCCTGATCAACAATATCATCCTGATGCGATTCATTGGGCTATGCCCCTACATCGGTATGTCCACCGATGTGAAGCAGTCCATCGGGATGGGGTTCGCCGTAACCTTCGTGATGGTGTTGGCGAGTACTGCTACCTGGACCCTGTACAACCTGGTGCTCTATCCTCTCGGATTGGAGTTCCTCCAGATCCTCGTATTCATCCTGATCATCGCGTCCCTCGTACAGTTGGTGGAGTTCTACCTGAAAAAGGCAGCTCCCGCTCTCTACATGTCCATGGGAATCTACCTGCCCCTCATCACCACCAACTGCGCGATCCTGGCAGTTACCTTCGACAACATCACCTATGGGCATTCCTTTTTTCAATCCATCGTGTATAGCGTGGGGGTAGCCCTGGGGTTCATGCTTTCCATGGTTCTCCTGGCTGGGTTACGGACCCGGGTCCGAACCTCGGCGATTCCCGCATTCCTTCGAGGGAACCCCATTCTCTTCGTGCTTTCCAGCTTGGTGGCGGTTTCCTTCATGGGGTTCGCCGGACTGATTAAGTGAGGTAGTATCATGACTGTTATTCTGATTACACTGGCTGTTTCGTTTATCATTGCCTTTTCCCTTGGAATAGGGCTCGGATACTTCCGGGAAAAGTTCAAAGTGGTGAGGGATCCGAAGATCGAACGGATCCGGGCTGCCCTTCCCGGAGCGAACTGCGGAGCCTGCGGATTTCCCGGATGTGACGCGTATGCCGAAGCGGTGGGCTGCGAGGAGACCACCCCCGACCGCTGTACCGTGGGCGGGACGGAAACGGCGAAATCCCTCGCGGAGATCCTGGGCGTTTCCATAGAAGCGGAGGATAAGGTTGCTGTCCTCATGTGTCAGGGTACCAAAGACCGCGCCCCGGAAAAGGGCGAGTACGTGGGAATCAAGACCTGCGCCGCTGCCAAACTCTCCGCGGGAGGCACCAAGCTATGCGCTTGGGGCTGTTACGGGTTTGGGGATTGCGAACGATCCTGTCCCTTCGATGCCATCCATGTGTGGGAAGACGGGATTCCCCACGTGGACTACGACAAATGCACGGGGTGCGGGAAATGCGTGCTAGCCTGCCCCCAGAAGATCCTCTCCCTCGTTCCTCGAGACCGGAAAGGTTCCGTTCCCCTCTGTTCCAACCGCAACCCCATCAAGGCGATGGTTCGAAAAACCTGCTCCGTGGGATGCTTCAAATGTGAGCTCTGCGTTCGAACCTGCCCCGAACAGGCGATTCACATGGAAAACGGTTTGCCCGTGGTAGATTACTCGAAGTGTAAATCCCACGCGGTATGCGTGGCCAAATGCCCGAGCCATGTGTTCAAGCTGCTGGAAAAGGGTGTGTTTATACCGGATGAAGAGCCCGTAGGAGCCTCTTCAGGGGGCAGGGCTTAAAAAACTACAGGACATAGCGCCCTTTAGGGAGCGAAGCTATTTTTAGTTAGGGGGGCTTCAAAGCATAAAGGCCTATCCATCGTCGATAGGCCTTTTTTGTCATCTCAGGCCTTCCCGATCATTTTCTCCGGCAGCCAGGTAATGATTTCAGGAAAGATGGTTAGTAGAACCAGGCTGATCATTACCATGATGACGAAGGGAATGACCCCCTTGATGATGTCCGCCATGGTGATTCCCAGTTCCTTCGGGGCTGCCCCCTTGAGGACAAAGATGGACATGGCCATGGGTGGGGTCATGAAGGCCATCTGGAGGTTTACGCACACCATCATTCCCGCCCACAGAGGGTTGAAACCCAGTTGTTCGAAGATGGGAGAAAAAATGGGAACGATGATAAACACGATACCGATCCACTCGATGAACATTCCCAGAAGAAACACTATGAACATGATCACGAAGAAGGAGACCCATTTCCCGCCTGGGATGGAGAGAATGAAACCAGTCACCACATCTCCCCCGCCTGCATTCATGAAGATCCCCACGAAGGCATAGGACAGGGCTGCAATGAGGACTACGAAGGCGCTGACCCGTAACGTTTCGATACAGGCCTGTTTGATGAGGGACCAACTGAACTTCCTATAGAGGATCGCCAGGATCACCGATGCGAGGCTCCCCAAGGCAGCCGCTTCCGTAGGAGGAGCGATTCCTAGAAAGATCGTGCCCAGTACGGCTAGGATGAGCACCGCGGGAGGAAGGAGCGACTTGAGGAGACGGATAACCTTGGAAATCGAAAAAGGAGTCATCTCCGCCTTCGAAATGGGAGGTCCCAGTTTGGGGTTCAGGAAACAACGTACCGCTACATAGAGGATGTACAGGGTCGAAAGAAGCAGCCCTGGGAAGAAGGCTCCCATGAACATCTGCCCAATGGAAAGACCTGCCTGCGGCCCATACACTACCAGCATGATGCTGGGCGGGATCAGGATACCCAGGGTGCCGGAGGCTACGATTGTTCCCGAGGCTAACGATTTATCGTACCCTCGGGTGACCATCGGCGCCAGGGCCATTAAGCTGAGGATCGTCACCGAAGCGGCGATCACCCCCAAACAGGTTGCCAGGATCGTCCCAAAGATAATCGTTACGATGGCTAATCCCCCCCGGATTCTTCCCAGCATATCGTAGAGGTTATCGTACAGTTCCTTCGTAACACCCGAATGCTGGAGAATCACCCCCATGAAGGTAAATAAAGGTACCGCGAGGTAGGGGTAATTCAAGGAAAGATCGAAAAACCGGGAGTACAGGATATGGAAGGTGGTCGTGGGGCCTAGGGCGAAAGTCCCTACCAGGAACGCGACACTTCCGATGATGAAGGCGATAGGGAAACCCGTCATTACCAAGAAAAACACCCCTCCTAACATTAGGAAGGTAATCAGTTCTGGGCTCAGATCAATCAAGGTGTTCTCCTTTTACTACGAAATATAGATCCCTCACGAACTTCGACACCCCCTGCAACACCAGGAACAGCAAGCCGATGGCGAAGATCGCCCGGTAGGGAAAGGCGGGAGGATACCAGAAACTGGTGAACATCACTTCCTTCAGCCTGATGGCTCGGATACTCCAGCTGATGCCGTAGTAGAGCATGACTCCCATGAGGGGGAAAAAGAACAACAGAGAAGAGACCACGTTGAGAAGAGATTTGTACCTGGGCTTCAATACATTGTACACGATATCCACCCGCGTATGCGCTTCATGAAGGAAATCGTAGGAGGCTCCCAGCAGATACATCGTACCCCCCAACATGCAGAGCATATCATACCCCCACACAGTGGGGGCATTGAAAAAGTGACGTGCGATGGTATCGTAGGAGCCTACCAGTACGAGGAGTAAAGCGCACCATTTACCGACCCTTCCTGATTGCTCGCTGATCGAATCGATTGTTTTCAACACCTTTTTGACCGTATCCACGCGCATCCTCCTCGTTGGAAGTTTTACTTCATGGCCGCGTACGCTTTGCCGAAGGACTGCATCGAGTTGAAGATTTCCTCGAAGATTCCCTTTTCCTTTTCGGATTTATTCTTGTAGAATTTCTCCGCCGCTGCGGCTACCGCGTCTTCCACCTCTTTGGGCAGTTTGTACACTTCGCAGCCGGCTTTCTTGAACTCGTCCAGGGCTTTGATGGATTCCGCTACCAGGTACTCATGTTCCGCGGCTGCCCACTTGTCCAGGGTATTCTTCACGATCAGCTTCAGATCCTCGGGCAGTTTGTTGTACGCTTCTTTGTTCACGTAGAAAACCTGCGGATCACTGGGAGCCCGAACGGGAGACAGAATCACGTACTTTGCCACTTCGTTGAACTTCATCTTCCAGTTGGAAGCAAGGGTCGAGTACTCGAAGGCATCGATCACACCCCTCTGCATCGCTTCATACAGTTCTCCGCCGGGGAGGATCACCACCGAAGCTCCCAAAGCTTTCATCACTTCACCGCCATCACCCATCGCTCGAACTCGGAGACCCTTCAGATCGGACACCTTCGTGATCTTCACCTTGGAGTGCAGGAACACTTCTTCCGGTAGGGGGCTGAGCCATCCGGGCATCGTCATCGCATTGTACTTTTCACCCATCATCTTGTTCATCAGGTCCGCTCCACCAGCATAGTTGAACCACGCTCGCAGTGCTTCCCCTGCCAGAGCGCCGGGTCGAGAACTAATCAACCCTGCGGCCGGCCATTTGTCCAGGCTGTACATGGGGCAGGTGTAGGCCATCTGAAGCACGTTATCGTGCACCGCATCCAGTTCCTTGTAGGCGGGAACCACCGAACCTCCCACAAAGGGTTTCACTTCCAATCTTCCCCCCGATGCGAGGGTAATGTCTTTGCAAGCGTAATCATGGAAGATTTGGGAAGGATCACTGGCAGGTCCGTGGCCGGAAGACTTCCACACGATCTTCTCCACCTTTGCCTCGGCAGCTTTCTCCGCGGTTTTTCCGCCGCAACCTAGCAGGCTTCCTAGCAGTAAAGCCACCACTACCACTGTTGCCATCCATCTGATTTTCATTTCAGAACCTCCTCTTGGATTCATTGATTTTAACCCCTGCTACGCAGAGGTGTATACCCAATTTTAATCGATCCACAGCATCGAGCCCGTGTGATTCTCGAAGGATCCTTTGATCCGCTCGGCTATTTGCTTCGACGCTTTTTCCCCTGTACAGTGGGACACACCCAAAAGATCCACCACCCCTTCGGAAAAATATTGGAGGGAACGGGCCACACTACCCTCCGTCGCTTCTACCATGTGAGTGCCCCCCAGGACTGCATAGATCTTTCGGGAGAAGCGTTTGGTAATGGTGAAAAGGATATTTTTGACCCCTGGATGGGAGCATCCCAGGAGAACCACAAGCCCTTTCGGAGTATCCAACACAAGGCTGATTTCATCCCCAAAGGTATCTTGCTCGAAGGCACCCTTGCGCAATACCCAGAATCGGGGGTTCACCGTTTCATCGGGGAAAACTCGTTCGAATCGGGTAACCGCATACACTCCCGGAAGGATTTCCTGTACTTCGGTGTTCACTTCTTGATACGCTACTCCCACAGAATTGAAGTACTCCCCATCGAAATCGTTTCCCACATACTCGTAGGTTATCCCATCCTTGGCGTACTTTTCATCGAAGAACCCTTTTCCGATCCACACGGGGGGGGTGATCCCTTGGGCGAGTAAATGACGTACTCCACCGGAATGATCGTAGTGCCCATGGCTTACACAGAGGGCCTCGATCTTCCTTAAATCGATCTTTAACTTTTCCGCATTTTCGAGGAACGCTTCCGATTGCCCCGTATCGAATAAAAGACTCTTGCCGTTGGATTCCACGTAAAAGGAAATGCCGTGTTCCGATCGTAACCCTTTGTGCACCCCCCCTTGATTTTCCACCAGGGTGACGATTCGAACGCTCTTTTGACTCATCTTACCCCTCCATCGATGCCTTGATATCCTGCAAGGCTTTCGTAAGATGTTCCCGCATTGCCTGCTCGGCCCCTCCGGGATTCCTTTGGAGAATAGCCTCAAGCACTCTGCGGTGTTCCTCCACGGTATGTTGAATCCTTCCGGGAATATGGAGGCTGGAGATCCATCCCTCGAACAGCACAGTGGTCATGGTTTTCATCAAGACGGACAGGGTGCGATTCCGGGTGGCTTTTGCTATGGCTGCGTGGAACTGCTCATCCAGCTTGATCATCTGTTCAACTGTAGCGGTAGACGCTTTTGCGCAATATTCTTCACAGAGATTTTTCAATACCGAAAGATCCTGCTCGGTACCCCGGAGGGCAGCGTAGAAGGCTGCCTTGGGATCGATCAGGAGTCGAACCTCGAAGTGTTCGAGAATGTCTTGCCTGTTATTCTTGAGCCATTCCTTGAAGGCTTCAAAACCGTGTAACGGCTGCCTGGCGATGAAAATCCCTTTGCCGTGCTGTACAGTGACCCATCCCGTAGCTTCCAGGATGCGGATGGCCTCCCGGATGGAGGAACGGCTCACTTTGAGTCGTTCGATCAATTGGTGTTCCGAATAGAACTTGTCACCCGGCTTGAATCCTTCTTCCTGGATCAAGTTCTTGAGAACCTCGGATACCCGTTCGGATAACCGTTCCACTTTTAAAGGCTCGATCACCGGTAGTTCACCTCGCTGCAATACACCCTTCCCCGCTTATATAACGTATCGTTATGAAACATTCCCCCGCACGGCCTTCGCGTTGCTACCCTCTGCCGAACCTGTCTAGGCCATTATTTGGGTTCACCCGCGCCACTGATCCTTTGGAGTGCGGGTTCCACCTAAACTTATCAGACATCTTCTGAGAAGATTATAGGAGGTCTAAAAAGATTTTGTCAAGGAAAAAAGCTCTATTACAGAAATATCCCACCGGTCTTCAGGGAGCGGTCGGGCGTGGGGGAGGAGCAATCGATAATATCAATAAAATTAGAATCGCTGGCTCTTTACTGCTGCTATTGCCCGAATCCACGTTTTTATGCATACTGAGGCATGATCCGCTTAGTAGTCACCATGGTCATCAAAGAAGGCAAAATGGACGCATTCCTTGCTGAATGTAAAAAAATCCGGCCGCAAGTGCTGGCAGAGAAGGGATGCATCATGTACGATTATCACCGGGAAATCCAGTCTCCCCTCGGCTCCCAGGAGCCTGTGCAGAAGAACCGCGTCACATTACTGGAAGCCTGGGAATCCCTCGACGCCCTGCAGGAGCATACTGCGGCTCCCCACATGAAGGAGTTCCTCGCCCGAGTGAAGGACATGCGGGAGAGCGTGACGGCTCGGGTATTGGAACCTGCATTCTAACCTTCCAAGAGGCAGACAGGGATGGGGCGGCCCATGATTCCAGTGGACGCTCCGTCCGTTGACTTCCAGAGCGTTTTTCCCTACCTTCTACCCATGATGGAAGGGATTCGGGAAGAGACAGAAGAGCTCCTTCACAACATTCAGAAGGTCATCTCCGTTGACCGTAAGAAGCTGGAATACATCCTTGCCTCCAAGATCGCCGGGGGGCATGTGATTCTGGCCGATTTCCACGGGGTTGGGAAAACTTCCCTCGCCCGGGCTCTGGCAGGATCCATACGCTGGCATTCGGAAGACCTGTACACCGAAGGAGTGAAGCTGGAAAAGTTCAGCCGCATCCAGTGTACCGTGGATCTCCTTCCCCAGGATATCCTGGGTTACAACCGTTTCATTGGAAGCGGTTCGGAGATGGTCTTCAACAAGGGGCCTATCTTCGCCCACTTCGTCCTCTGTGACGAGATCAACCTCCTAACCCCAAAAACCCAGGGAAGTTTCCTCCAGGTGATGGAGGAACAGAGCGTCACCATCGAAGGAAAAACCTACCCCCTACCGGATCCCTTCTTCATCATCGCTACGATGAACTTGAAGGGCGTGCACCTTTTTCCCCTTCCCGCTCCCCAGCTCGACCGGTTCATGATCCGGCTTTCCCTCGGATACCCTTCTCCCGAGGAAGAGGAAAAGATCATCCGTCGGCATGGCCGGTTGGATGGGTGGGCGGATTTCGGACCAGTGATCGATTCCCTCGAACTGATCCGATGGAAGAAACTGGTGGACGAAGTGGAGCTTCACCCGGAAGTGCTTTCCTACCTCGTTGCCCTGATCCGGCAAACCCGGAACCATCCCGATCTGGAAATGGGGGCAAGTCCTCGGGCAGGGGTGAAGATCAGTCGCCTGGTGCGGGCATTGGCCCTGATACGGGGGTTAGATTACGTCCCCATCGATTTCGTGAAGGAGACTTTCCTGCCCGCCATGGCCCACCGGATCGCCACCCGGGATCCCGCCATCCCGCCGGAAACTGTTTTGGAGAAAATCCTGCAGTATGTACCCGTGGAACAAACCAGGCGTCGGCACTAGAGCATTCCCTAAAGGAGGCTCTTCGCTGACCGATGCAAAGACTTCTCATTTCCCCTTCGCCATTCCCCTATTCACCAAGGCGCGAACCCTCTATCGGACCCTGCGGTTCCACATTCCCCTGACCCTGCAGGGAACCCTCACCCTGTGCCTTGCTCTCTACCTCCTGATCCATGGGCTTGCGAACCGGAATGCCTACGAGATTCTCCTGGGTCTCTTATTTTCTCTTTTTCTCGCCATCCTGCTGGGTGTAGGGTATGTACTCCGACGCACCTGCCAGGCACTAACCCCCACGTGGCAGATCCCGAATCCCGTGTGTGCGGTAGACCTTGCCGCTTCTCATTTTCCTGCTTCCGGAAAGCCCGCAAATGTCCCACACCGGGCACTAGGCAATTCCGCCGCAGGCAAGTCCGTGAACTCTTCCTTCCTCGAACCGATGACGCTGACCCAGGCCAACCTTCATCGGATCGGCGGCATCCCCAGGGTTCCCCCCTTCTTTCGCGTTCATTTCGAAGTACAGGGAACGTTGACGGTGGGACAAAGGGGGGTAGTGTTTCATGCGGCCGATTGGTCGCTTCGGCCAGACGATCACAGGCAGGGTATCAGCCCCGGCAGTAGGCAAGCCACAGAACCGCAGGAAATTACCGGTATCCTTCCCCTTCACCTGGGGGGAGAGTTCCAGGGAGCGGGGTGCCGTACCCTGCGGGACATCTTCGGGATGGTGCGGTATCACCTACCCCCTGTTCTCCATAGGAGTTTCCCCGTACTGCCCGCTCCCTCGAGGAAGCGGATCCAGCTTCGACTGGATCCTTCCCTAGGGCTGGAAGAAAAACGTACCCTCCGCAGTGCCGATGAGGAACGGTACTTCATGCGGGAGTACGCCCCAGGAGACCGGTTTCGGGATATCAACTGGAAAACTTCGAGCCGTTTGGCCTTTCTCGTTACCCGGATCGCCCCGCAGGCCCAGGAAAAAACCCGGATCCTCCCCGTCGCCTTCCGCTGTTTCGGCCCTGTAAAGCCGGACCTATGGGGTCTCTGGGCCCTCGATCGGTGCAAGGCATGGCTCATTCAATTCCTATGGACTGTCCGGAAGGAGCACCCCGAGTTCATTCTTCGGGTTACCACTCCCCTTCTGGAAAAAGAGCTTGCCACGGACCAGGAAACGGAACGATTCTGCGAGGAACTCGCGGGATACTCCTTCCACTCCCTTTCCGAGGAGGGGAAGTTTACCTACCTATTGAGCACTCCCGAGGAGGTGTTCGTATTTTCCACTGCATACGACGGGGGGCTATCCCGGTTTGTGGGGGGAAGGTTCGATCTTCCCACTCACCTGTACGTGACCACTCCTTTCAGGCGATTCCCAGGCCGGGTATGGGGAAGAAATGGGATCACTCCTTCCCCTTCCCTTGAGTCTTCCCGTTTCAGCCTGCGAGGATGCCTCCGAGAAGGGGCAATTCTCTTTCCCCGCCTTTTACTTCCGATTCCCGTTCCCTCTGCCTCCCCTCCTAGACCTCTTCGGGGTATCCTGGAAATCGAACCGACCGAGGTGAGCCTATGAGGATTCTCTTCTGGTCACGACTGCTTCTTTACCTCGTGGCAGTTTCCATTCCCCTGATCCACCCAGCCATCGTGGTGTCCTACGATCTTCCTTCCCTGGTCCTGTGGTTCTTCCTGGTGCCCTGGGAGATCTTCATCGCCTTCCACGCATCCGCCTACAGGATAAAACCCGCCCTCCATTTCCTCCTCGGAGTTCTGCCTGTAGTGATTATCCCCACCCTTCTAGCCGGCTGGGGCACACAGGCCCTCTGGATGATCGCTTCGGGTGGGGCGGCCTACGGTCTTACAGCCTTACTGTTTCGGTATCCCGTCTGGGGGCGAAGAGTTGCCTTTCTCGAACCATTCGTACTGGCGATAATCTACATCAAGCTCCTGAACTTCTTCCGCTCCTCCGAGGAAGTGCTCAAGAGCGCCAAGGCGAGCGGGATCCTTTCTCCTCAGGTGCTCATGGGAGTGTTTCTGGGGGCCTTTCTTCTCCATGGGGTGATCCTGTATGTAACCCTGTACCGGGACGGGGGAACGCGAACCAGAGTGGAGGGAGGGGTTCTGTTGAGCGGTTGTTTGGTGCTCATGGCAATACTTTTCATCCTTCCCCCCGATTACGTGAAGAATGCCATCGTGACAAACCTTCTGCAGCATGAGGTGAATCCACCGCCCGAACCTCTGGATGCGGAAGGGGACGGGTTCCCCAACGGGAACCTTCGATCCCAACGGGAGTTGCCCAACCGGGGGCTTCGTCTACCAGGAAGTAGAGAGGGGGGAGGCAGAAGGAATCGCCTGGAGGGAATCCCCCAGGACCAGTGGCCGGGTAGCCGCGGGAGGAGTGGACAAGGACAGGAGGGGAAACAGTATGCCGTAATGGTGGTGGCAAGTTCGCACGATCCCCTCTACATGGCCAACGAGTATCGCGGCCGCCTCCATCCGGTTACCGGCTTCATTCCCCTGGACGGGGAACCCCTGAACGAGTTGACCCATCTGCGGCTTCTGGAAACCTGGAAGGACACAGAGCCCAACTTCGACCTACACCGGGAGGAGGTTTCCTTCTTTGCCCTATCCACCGAAGGGCTCCGGTACCTGCCCTACAAACCGTACCGAATCGAGCCTACCGTGTTCCAGCGACAGTACCGTCCCTTTCTCTTTCAGTACCGGGGAAGCTCCCGGATCTCCCTCTCCACCCCCGAGGAATGGAAATCTGTGCCCGAGCTAAGCCCCGAAGAACGGACTGCTCTGGAACCCTACCTGGAAGTCCCCCTGGCAAAAAACGATCTGCGGATTTTTTCCCTCCATCTTACCAACATTCTTAAGGGTACGGAGGGGTATGCCGAGCGGATTCTCGCCATCCTGAAGGGGTTTTCCACCTTCCAGTACTCCCTCGGATACTCGGAGGATACTTCCATCGAAGCGATAGTGGAGTTCCTTTCCGTGACCCGGGAGGGGGACTGCACAGAGTTTTCCAACACCGCCGCTCTACTGGCCCGCATGGCAGGAATCCCCAGCCGGGTCGTTACCGGTTACCTGGCTTCGGGGGAACTCCAGACCCCTGCCCATATCCGGGGGCTTTCCCTGCTCCGGCAGGCTCTTCCCCCCCTGCAGGCTTTCCCCCTGGAAGAGCTATTCCTCGTTACCACGGCCCATCGCCATTCCTGGGCTCAATTCTGGCTGCCCCGTTACGGGTGGGTGGATTTCGAAACCACTTCCTTCGCCATTCCCCCTGTCGGGATGGGTGATCCCAATAACCGGGATGTGGTGATCCCTCTGATCCAGGAAGAAAGCCCCCTTGTCCCCATTCCCGCCTTCCCCTGGAAAGGGGTGCTTCGGATTCTTTCTACCCTGGTAGGAGCAGGAGTATTGGGACTGTACGCCTTCCGGTACATCCGGGAAGCCTGGTACCGACACCTTTCCCGCGGAAAGGGATTGAAAGCTGCCAGAGCCCTCTACCGGCTACTCCTGCTGGAACTGGCTACAGAGGGGTATCCCCTGAAGCATCCCGCCCTAACACCCCTCGAGTTCGCCAAAGCCTTCAAAACCTCCCCCCTGAGGGGAAGCCTCCCTACAGAATCCACACCAAAGACCGGTAGTCAGGATCATGGAGGCAGTCAGGAACAAAGAGACAGCCAGGCACAAACAGGTAATCCAGCAAACATAGAGAGCTCCCTCGATGGGGTATTACAGAAAATTGAAGCAGACCTTTATCGGTTCGCCACCCTCTACACGGAACTTTCCTACCGCAGTCGAATACCGGAGAACGAGATGGATGCAAGGCTAGCAGATTTGAGAGCCCTCTACACTTCGATCCAGAACGGAATCCGCAGGAAGGGGGTCCTACCCTTCCTCCTGCGAATCACGAGCCTCCGGGGGTTACGGTACACATGGTGAGCCTGAACCGGACCCAAGGGCGTAAAGCCTCTCTCACGATTCCTACCGAAGTCTTCCTCTTTTTACTCCTTTCCCTCCTTTCTTCCTGCAGTCCCTCACCCGACTGGGTACAGTTCCGGGGCAAGTACGGGCAGGGCGCCACCTCCAGAGCGATCAATCCTCCCCTGGGGATCAAATGGAAACTTCGCCTCCAGCTGGACGGGCTAACCCTCCACGCTTTCAACCCTCCGGTAGTGAAAGGGGATACGATCTACTTCGGCTCTGCAGACGGGAACTTCTATGCCCTCGACATCGAGAGCGGCTACATGCGGTGGGTGTTCAAATCGGGTGCCTCCATCAACTCCGTACCCTTTGCCGACGAGGAACGGGTTTACTTCGGTTCCCAGGACGGAAAAGCCTACGCTCTGGACCGGAAGGAAGGGGTGGAGGTCTGGAGCTTCGATACGGGCCGTCCGGTGAACTCCACCCTACAGCGGTACAGGGACATGGTTCTTTTCACTAGCGACGGCGGAGCGAGTTTCTTCGTAGACCTGGAGGGAAAACTGGTAGACAAGATCCCCAACCCCGTATGGTACTTCCACACCTACCAAATGGTGGATGATGTGATGTTCTTCGCTCCCGGCCCCTTAAGCCAACCCCACAGCTTCGGGCCCTACGACACCCGCACGAAGAAGTACCTCTGGATCATCGACACCAACGAGTTCAATGCCATCTGGTACTCCTTCCCCGCGGTTACAAAGGATCTCGTGTTCTTTTCCACCTGCGGATATGCGGAGTACGGGTGGATCCTGGGCTTTCACACCTACGATCGAAGCACGGGGAAACGCCTCTGGAGTTACGAAGATATCTCCCGCTGGGGACCCACCTACAGACCCGATCTGGAGGGGTTGTTTTTGCGGAATCTGAACCTTCTAGACTACATGGCCCCCTCGGTGTGGAAGGACCTCGTGATCTATACGGGGGGAGATGCGGTGGTGCGAGCCTTCGATGCCCGCCGCGGCTCCCTGGTGTGGGAAAAAGAGTTCAAGAGCCCGGTGAGCTCGGCTCCCCTTGTGGCGGGAAACCGCCTGTACTTCGGATTACTGGGGGATCCCAAATCTCCCGATCCCAAGGAACGATCCCCTTCCCTCGTCTGCCTTTCCGCCCGGGATGGCCGGTTCCTTTGGCGGATGGAACTGGAAGGGGCTTTGCTGAGCGCGCCGGTGGCCGCTGGAAAATGGCTCATGTTCGGCACGGACAAGAGTCTTTTCTACATCCTGGAAGAAGTATTCTGAAGAACGAGACAACGATACCCTACTCCCCTATTGAGCCCCAGGCCGTCACAAGCTGCAGTACGTTTTGCTACACGGTTCCTAACAAAAAGGCAAAACGGCTCTTCCATAGAAGCTTTTTTCCTGCCAGGTTCTCCTTTATCCACCGGGAAAGAATCTGGACTTCCTCAGAGCAAAGCCGGTTCACAAGAACCGAGGAAAGGCTCTTTCGATCCGAGGAGGCAGTTTTCCAGCCCCCCCATAGTTCGCCGAACCACTCCTCTACCTGCCGCATCTGGATCTGTCGTTCTTCCTCGAAGGTTTCTTCCCATTCTTCCAGGTTGGATATGCCGACACTTTGCAGAAGACTCAAGAAGGCTTCTTTCTCTTCCCTGGTTAGATAGAAGGGTAGGGTAGCATAGTACTCCTCTTCTCCCTCGAGTAGTTTCTCTTGAAGGGTGGCAGGCATACCGCCGAAACCGTAGGTTTCCCGGAAGGTGGAAAAAAGTCGGGAACTTCCCGAAAGGATCGGTTCCGCCACAACAATTCTCCCCTCCCGGGATAGGAGAGTAAGAACTTTCCTCAGCAGGTCGAACCGAGGGTTCCCAACGGCGAACCGATCGCTTCCCCCTTTGCTTGCCTTACCGCCGGAAACCACCCCACGCCCCGCGATCAGATCGAACGGTAAGATAGGAGGGGTGCCGCTTTCTCCTGATGTGGGCGGCTCCCTTTGATCCCGCCGCTCCTTCCGCTCTTTCTCCGTACCCCTTTCTGCTTCCATGTGGATCCGCAGTTCCTCCTCTGTAAGGATACAGGGTTTTTCCACCTCGGGTAGAACTTCGACCAAAGCTTCTATAGGGATCCGATCCTCCTTCCGGGGGACCACCGCCCACACCCACCCTTCGGGCACCTGCCTCAAGGCTTCCGGCACCAGGAAACCTACCCCCTGCCCGAAGATCAGTACCCGTTCGTGCCTCCGCAAGGAGGCAATCTCGAAGAGCTTTCTTCGGACTCCAGCCTGGATCAATCCCCCGCCCCCCAGGGTACGGGAGATCCACTCCTCGCGGGTTTTGTTCAAAGAGATGCTTCTGGTCTGCGGGGTAAAGGTAAGTCCTTCATCCCAGCTTTCCAGTACACTGCTGAGCTGGGCTTCCCGTCGTCTAAGGACTTCCTCCCGTATTTTCCCCTCGTACCCGAGGGATCCAGGCTGGTAGAACACCCTTCCCTTCAGTTCCGGGGGAAGGTAGTTCTGGGCCACCCAGTGTTCCCGGTACGCATGGGGATACTTGTACCCCTCCCCGTGCCCGAACCCTACCTTGTCCCGGGAGGAATCTTTCAGGTGACTGGGGACATCCCGGATCCCCTCTTCCTCCACCGCTTTCAACGCATCGAAGTACCCCAGGCTCGAATTGGATTTGGGGCAGGTCGCGAGGTACAGGGCAGCCTCTGTCAGGTGGTACTGTCCCTCCGGCATCCCCACCCGATCGAAGGCCCGGGCCGCCGCCTCCACCACCACAAGCGCCTGGGGATCCGCCAATCCCACATCCTCTCCGGCGAGGATCAGCATCCGCCGGAAGATGAAATGGGGATCCTCCCCGGCCCGGATCATCCGCGCCATCCAGTACAGGGCCGCATCGGGATCCGAACCCCGGAGGGATTTGATGAAGGCCGAGATGGTATCGTAGTGATAGTCCCCCTCCTTGTCGTAGAGGACTGCCCGTTTCTGGATCGATTCTTCCGCGGTTGCCCGGTCGATCCGTATCTCTTCCCCTTCCGGAGGGGGGAATTGGGAAGGGGTGGTTTCCACGGCCAATTCCAGGGCATTGAGAAGATTGCGGGCATCCCCGTCTGAAATCTGGATCAAGTGCTCCAGGGCATCCTCATCGATCCGCACCTTATACTTTCCATAACCCCGAACCGGATCCTGGAGGGCCCGGTAGGCGATGGCACGCAGGTCTTCCGGGGAAAGGGGCTTCAATTGGAATACCCGGCTCCGGGATACGAGGGCGGAGATCACCTCGAAGAAGGGGTTTTCGGTGGTGGCACCGATGAAGATCACCGTTCCGTTTTCCACCCAGGGCAGCAGGGCATCCTGCTGGGCTTTATTCCACCGGTGCACCTCGTCCACGAATAGGATAGTGCGCCGACCGTACAGTTCCCGGTTCCGCTGGGCCACCTCGATGGCCTCCCGCACCTCTTTCACCCCGGAAAGCACCGCATTGAGGGAGAGAAACTCGCTGGAAGTGGTGTTGGCGATTACCCGTGCCAGGGTGGTCTTCCCCGTGCCCGGGGGACCGTACAGGATCAGCGAGGAAAGGCGGTCCGCCTGAATGGCCCTGCGAAGGAGCCGTCCCGGGCCAAGAATATGGTCCTGCCCCACAAACTCATCCAGGATTCGAGGCCGCATGCGGGAAGCGAGGGGTTCTTTCTCGCGCGCATCTGTCGAGGAGAAAAGGGAATTTCCCTCATCCTGTCCTTTACCTCGTCCCTTTGAGGATCCCCTGGTGGCCATAACAGGGAAAGGATAGAGTGGACGGGGAGAAAAAATCAATCCACTAATTTATGACATTATTGATAAATTGAACATATAATGCTATATTTATTGGTAAAGATTGCCGATTCTAAAAAGTGTAGGGCTACCATGAAACCCTTGAGCGTACAAAAAACTGCCTGTGTACTCACCCTTCTATTCTTCGCCTTTCTTCCCCATGCGTATGGAGTCCATGACGCCAAACGGGTCCTGCTGATTCATTCCTACCATCCCAGCTACTCCTTTACGGAAGAGGAACATAGGGGAATCGAGAAAGCCTTCCAGGAAGAAGGGATACGGGTGGACCTCTACACCCATTTCCTAGACGCCAAGAGGTTCGATTTCAACCGTAGGGCCCCAGAAATCGCCCGCCATCTTTCTGCCCTGTATCGTAAGGATTTCTTCGACCTGGTAATGGTTACCGACAACGATGCGCTGAACTTCGCCGTTCGCTACCGTTCCACCCTGTTTCCCAACATTCCCATCGTGTTCTGCGGGGTGAACGACTACAGTCCAGACCTTTTAGGTGGTGCAGAGGGAATCACGGGAGTGGCGGAAGTGTTTGATACCAAAGGAACCATCGATATCGCCCGCTCCCTCTTTCCGGATCGGGATCATTTAGTATTTATCATCGATAACACGGCTACAGGCACTGCGGCAGCGAGGGAGATCGCCCGGGTACAGAAATCCTACCCCCCTTCCCTCACCTTCATTTATCTTCGAATGGGGCTTCTATCTTTCGCCGAAATCAGGGAGCTATTAAAAAAATACGAAGGGAGAAGCATCGTGTTCCCCATTCAATTGAACCAGGACAGGGACGGAACAGTGTACGAT
>Ga0308412_1000323_pt1 | contig 23779 bp, 13 predicted proteins | sample HotsprottomLayer_FD_202357 | JGI IMG/M metagenome (GOLD analysis project Ga0308412, IMG submission 202357) | Hot spring phototrophic mat microbial communities from Octopus Spring, Yellowstone National Park, Wyoming, United States -... | ecosystem: Environmental > Aquatic > Thermal springs > Hot...
ACGGGCTCGGCAACACGGTCGACTTCAAGAACACGATCATCATCATGACGTCGAACCTCGGCGCGCGCTTCCTCGACAAGCGCGGCCAGCTCGGCTTCCACATGCAGGAAGCGGCGGGCATCCCGCAGAAGGTCGAGGAGATGGTGCAGAGCGAGGTGAAGCGCGCCTTCAACCCCGAGTTCCTGAACCGCCTCGACGAGATCATCCTGTTCACGTCGCTCACCGACGACGATCTCGTCAAGATCATCGACCTGATGGTGGGCCAGCTCAACGCCAACCTGGCGGCCAAGGGCATCAAGGTGCGGCTGCACCCGGACGCCTCCAAATACATCCTCGAAAAGACCTGCGGCGACCGCAGCTATGGCGCGCGGCCGCTGCGGCGGGCCTTGCAGAAGTATGTGGAGGACCCGCTGTCGGAGGCGCTCATCCAGGGCGTCATCCGGGAGAACGCCGAGTACGAAGTCTATCTCGGCGACACCGGCATCTTCTGCCGCCAGATCCCGCCCGAAGGCGACGTGGCGGCAGTCGGCGCGGGCAGCGCGCCGGCGCCCATCTCGCTGTATCCCTTCTGACGGCTGACGCAAGTCTCGCAAAGGGCGGCCGCGCCTCCGGCGCGCGGCCGCCCTTTTTTGCCGCACCCGGGGCGGCCCGCGGCTCCCGCAGCCTGTCCGGGGCGATTGCAGCCGATTCCACTCTTGACCATTGAAATGCCCTTGAACCTCTGATAGAATTCCGCTAACCGCGTCCGCGGGAAAGCGGAGAATGCCCGCCCCGCGTGCGGGGATTCGACCGATTCAAGCAAGGTGGTTAAACCGAATGAGTCGTTCCGCCTTGGCCAAGGCAGGCATCACGCTTTGCCTTCTGGCTGCGTTTGCCATGTCGCAGGAGTTCCGCGCCACGATCTCCGGGCGCGTCATGGACTCGACCGGCGGCGTGGTTCCCAATGCGAAGGTGACCGCCATCAACACGGCGACCAACGAGACCTCTACCGCCACCACGGACAGCACCGGAACCTATTCGATCCCGTTCCTGCGTCCCGGCAACTACCGCGTGACGGTGCAGGCGGAGGGGTTCAAGCAATTCAACCGCGAGAACGTCGTTCTTGAAGTCGGACGCATCTTCCCGCTCGACGTCACGCTCGAGGTCGGCATGGTGACCGAGTCGATCAACGTCACTGCCGAGGCGGCGGTGCTGGAAACGCAGACAGCCAGCCGGGCCGCGGTGGTGACGCAGAGGCAGGTCGTGGAGATGCCGCTCAACTCGCGCAACCCGTTCATGCTCGGCGCGATGATGAGCGGCGTCACCTTCCGCGGGGCGGCCATCTGGCAGCGCCCGTTTGACAACGGCGCCATCGCCGAATGGTCGGTCAACGGCGGCCGCCAGTCGAACAATGAATTCCTGATGGACGGCGCGCCGAACAACGCGCAGGCCGGCGGCAACAACATCGCCTACGTGCCCATCGTCGACGCGGTGCAGGAGTTTTCGGTGCAGCAGAACTCCTACGACGCGCAATACGGCAAGACGGGCGGCGGAGTATTCAACGTGGTGCTGAAATCGGGCACCAACGACTTCCACGTCACCGCTTGGGAGTTCATGCGGCGCAAGGCGCTGGACGCCAACACCTACCAGAACAACGCCGTCGGCGCGGCGCGCCCGGACCACACGCTCGACCAGTACGGCTTCCAGCTCGACGGGCCCCTCTACGTGCCCAAACTGCTGAGGAAGGACGGCCCGGTCAAACTGTTCTACCTGGGCAGTTTCGAAAATTACCGGGAGAAATGGCCTCAGTTTCTCCAGAATTCCTATCCCGAGCCGGAAATGCGGCAGGGCGATTTCTCGAAACTGACCGCCGCCGACGGCAGGCCCGTCACGATTTACAACCCGTACAGCTACACGCTGGTGGGTGGAGACCCGCAACGCGCCCCGTTCCCGGGCAACATCATCCCCCAGAGCATGATCAGCCCGGTGGCGGCGGCGGTGACCAGGTACATGCCCCTGCCGAATGCCAGGACACCCGGCGTGCGGTATTCGACCATCAACAATCTGAATCCGGAATACGCGGCCAAGGACAAGTTCTACAACCTGATCCTGAAATTCGACTGGAATTTCGGCCAGAACCACCGGGCCTTTGTGCGCCATGCCTCCAATGACCGCACCGAAGACCGCTCGGTCAACAACCTGGACAACAAGGTGGGCACCGACGGCCAGCAGCCCTTCCAGCGCATCAACGACGCCTACGTGCTCGACTGGGTGTGGACGGCCACCCCGAGCACCGTGCTGAACGTCCGCGGCTCTCACAACCGCTTCATCGAGAAGGGCTTCGGGCGCGCCAACGAGGGCTTCGACCTCACCAGCCTGGGCCTGCCGGCGTCGCTGATCAACCAGCTGCCCACCCCGCGCTACTTCGGCCGCTGGGAGTTCCCCGGCTACAGCTCGCTGGGCCGTTACCAGTCCATCAACATCACCAACAACTACAACCTGATGGCCAACGTGACCAAGATCTGGCGCGGGCACACGATGAAGATGGGGCTGGATCTGCGCCGCATCCATTTCATCCAGCAAAACACCGGCAACATCCTCTACTTTCAGGGCCAGACGCAGTGGACACAGCGGCTGTGGAACCAGGCCGAACCCACGGCTGGCGACTCCTACGCTTCGTTCCTGATCGGCGGCGTGACCGGTTCGGTCAACATCCCGCTGTATCCGTTCAATCGCCAGTGGTACGTTGCACCCTATTTCCAGGATGACTGGAAAGTGACGCGCCGGCTGACCCTGAACCTGGGTCTCCGGTATGACTACAACGGCCCGCCGGACGAAAAGTGGAACCGCATGAACCGCGGCTTCAACCCGAGCGCGCCCAGCCCCGTGGCGCGGCAGATTCCGGCCGCCATGCTGGCTCTTTACCCGAACCTGGCCAACCTCACCGGCGGCCTTGAGTTCGTCGGAGCGGGCGGCAACCCGCGCATCGCCGCCAGGCGCGATCTGAACAACTGGCAGCCCCGCGTCGGCTTCGCCTACCAGCTGGCGAACAAGCTGGTGATGCGCGGCGGCTACGGGTTGTACTACATGAACCCCAACAACAACTGGCTCCAGTTCGCCGGGTTCACGGAAAACACGCCGATGGTCAACAGCGAGGACGGCGGCCGCACCCTGGTTTCCAACACGCTGCTGACCAACCCCTACCCGGGCGGCATCCGCTTCCCCGCCGGAGCGTCGGGCGGCTACAACACCTTCCTCGGCCGCAACACCAGCTGGTTCAACCCGGACTTCTGGACGCCTTATGTGCACCAGTTCTCCTTCGGCTTCCAGTACCTGCTGAGCGGCAACTCGACGATCGACATCTCCTACGTCGGCAGCCGCACGGTGGGCGCCAACGACGAGAGGGCATTCAACATCCCGTCGGCGGCGTTCCGGAGACAATGCAACATCCTGGAAGGCGGAAGCCCGGCGTTCTGCCTGGAGACCGTGCCCAACCCGTTCCGCGGCATCGAAGCGTTCCGCGGAACCACGCACTTTACGGCCGAGCGGTTGACCCGCTATGACATGAACCGCCCGTACCCGCAGTTTGCGGGCGATATGCTCATGCAGGGGCTGAACACCTCGAAGATCTGGTATGACTCGCTTCAGATCAACTACAACCACCGCGTGGGCCGCGACCTGACCCTGATGTGGAACTACACCTTGAGCAAGATGATCGAGCGTTGGGGATTTGCCGATCCGTTCAACGGAGTTCCGCAACGCGGACTCTATTTCAACGACCGGCCCCATTTCATCAAGTTCAACACTGTCTATGACCTGCCTGTGGGCCGCGGCAAGAAATTCGGCGGCAACATGGGCCGGCTTGCCAATGCCTTCGTCGGCGGCTGGACTGTGAGCACCTACACCCAGTGGGGATCCGGAGAGCCGAACAACCTGCCGGGCAATGCGATCATGCTGAAGGACCCGCGCACCATCGGCGGCGACTGGAACGGCAAGGTCGACTGGAAGCAGCACCAGATCAGGGGCTGGAATCCTTGCGTGCTGCGGCTGTTCGACGATGGCCGGATGGTTCCGCAGCCTTTCAGCATTGCGCGCGGCTGCTCGGCAACAGACTTTTCGCAGTATGCCTGGCTGATGGTCCCGTCGTTCACCCCGGGCGGCGGCAACACGCCCGGCAACAGCCGCATGAATCCGTTCCGCAGCGGCCAGATCCGGAAACAGCAGCTGTTCAACGTCGATCTGGCCCTCCTGAAGAACATCAACATCACTGAACGGCTTCGCGTCCAGATCCGCGGCGAGGCGTTCAACCTCACCAACTACTACTTCTTCGGCCGCGACAGCCACTTCAACACCAACCCCAACGACCCGAACTTCGGCACGATCTTCCCGCACCAGGCCTGGATCGGCAACGGCTATCCTCGCCAGGTCCAGATCGGCTTCAAGGCCTTCTGGTAAGAAGATCGCTTTTACCCGTCTGACCGGAACCGCCGGACGGCCCCGCCCGGGGCTGCCCGGCGGTTCTGTTTTGCCTCTCTGCTCCTCGCGAAACAGGCGCTCGGGCAGTTCGTCTTCAACCGGCATTGCGGGCGCGCCCGGCGTCGAACATTCCGGATGTCACCTTTCTGTCTTCCGGCAATCCCTTGACATGGGTGGCCCGGCTCGAACGCCCAGTGATTCCGCTTCGGATCACCAACACGAAAGTGGGAGAAACTTGCCGGCACATCTTTTTTTCATGTTCGAAATGTGTTATATATATGACATCGAGGGGTTTGGTGAGGTTAGGTCAGCCGAAAGGCTCCATGGTCCCTGACAAAGCACTCACCCCGTAGTGGGTTCCGGTGGGGCTTCAGGCGTTGTCCCTCGCCCGCCAGCCCAGGTTCTTTCAAGTCTGCACAGGAGATGAAAAACATGAAGAGCCAGCCTGTCATGCGATGGGTGCTGGCGCTGCTGTTTCTGGCAGCGCTTGCGAGTCCGGCGACAGCCCAGACGATTTACGGGTCCCTGGCCGGCACGGTCACGGACGCCAGCGGCGCCGTGGTGCCGGGGGCGGACGTCATCATCCGTTCGATGGACCAGGGGTTGACCCGTGAGCTGAAGACCGACGAGACCGGCTTCTGGCGAGCTCCTTCGCTGCCCATCGGGCGGTACCAGCTCGAGGTGTCGGCCAAGGGGTTCGAGAAGGTCATCCGCGGCCCGCTGACGGTGGAATCCTCGGTGGAGCGCGCGGTGGACGTGACGCTGAAGCCCAGCGGCACGCAGGAAGTGATCACGATTACGGAAGAGGCGCCGCTGATCGAGGCCACCAAGGCGCAGATCAGCCGCGGCGTCGAAGCCCGGCGCATCCTCGAGCTGCCGGGCCTGAACACACTGACCGGGCTGGCGCTGTTGCAGCCGGGCGTGACGGGCAACAATGCCAACCGGCCCGGCTCCGGCTTCGTGGTGAACGGCGCGCGGACGCGCTCGAACAACTTCATGCTCGACGGCGCCAACAACAACGACCAGTCGCTGTCGATCCCGCGGCAGACGCCGGCGCCGGAGTATCTCGGCGAGTTCCGCATCATCACCAACACGTTCTCGGCCGAATACGGCCGCAACTCGGGTTCGGTGGTGATGCAGGTGACCAAGTCCGGCACCAACGAGTTCCATGGCATCGCCCGCTGGACGTGGCTGGGTAACGGGTGGAACGCGTTCTCAACGGGGCAGCAGCGCACGTTCAACGCGCAGAAGGCGGCCGGCGCCAGCGACTATGACGCGATGCGCCGGGCCCGCGGCGTCATCGTCCGCAACCAGGTGCTCGGCTCGATCGGCGGCCCCATCATCAAGAACAAGCTGTTCTTCTTCGGCGGCTACGACCTCGACCGCGAGCGCCGCACGGCGAACCCGGTGACGACAACGTTCTCCCAGCAGGCGTGGGACCTGTTGACGCAATACCAGAACAGCTTTGCTCCGGGCACCGTGGCTTTTCTCAAGCAGTGGTATCCGGTTGCCAATGACCCGACCCCTGCTGGCACGGTGAACGTGGCCATCCCCAATGGGCCGACTCTCGCGCTGCCCATTCAGCAGTACCGCCGCGGCGCCGGCCAGGCGCTGCCGTACGGACGCGACATTCACCGCGGGCTGATGCGCTACGACTGGCGGCTGACCGACAAGGACAACCTCCAGATGCGGTGGATCAAGGACGACAACACGGATCCGGGTGTGCCTGCCGCCTTGGCGGTGAACCAGCAAGGGTCGGTTGTGGTCAACAACAACGCCACCATCAACCACATCCGCGTCTGGAACCCCACGCTGGTGATGGAGACGCGCCTCAGCTACGCGCGGCGGGAGGCGACCTTCCCGGAAAACTTCCCGGCGCAATTCTCCATCACGGGCAGCGGGCTGCCGACCATCGGCAACCAGAACTTCCCGCAGTACCGCACGGACAACCTGTATGAGCTGACCAACAACTGGTCCCAGATGAAGTCCAAGCACACGCTCCGCTACGGCTTCAACTACCTCCAGTACCGGCTCAATTCCTTCTTTGCGCCCGCGACCCGCGGCGTGATCAGCTACCCGAGCCTGGCCGACTTCCTGTTCGACCGCAACGCGCAGTTCAGCCAGTACGCAGGCACGGGTTCGGTGCCGGCCAAGACCCATGAGTTCCAGGGCTTCTTTGCCGACGACTACCGCATCACCAACAGCCTGATGCTCAACCTCGGCATCCGCTACGAATACACCTCCGCGCCGTTCGGCTTCTTCTCGAACGCGAAGGCGGACATCAACAACTGGGCGCCGCGCTTCGGCTTCGCCTGGAGCCCGAAGACGACCGACGGGTTGTGGGGCAAGATCAGCGGCGGCGGCAAGTTCGTGCTCCGCGGCGGCTATGCCATCAGCTACGACCAGGTGTTCCAGAACATCCTGCTGAACACGGCGCGCAACTACCCGCGCGGCGTCACGGTCACGCTCGCGAACCTGACCGGCACGCAGATCTTCGACCCGGCCAAGCGGCCCGCGCCGCCGCAGCCGAGCGACTACAAGGGCGACCCGAACCTGTTGCCCTACCGCTACTTCTCGCCTGACAAGCGGATCCAGCAGCCGTACTCCCAGCAGGTCAGCTTCGGCTTCGAGCGGCAGCTCACCACCGATTACGCGTTCAAGCTCTTCTACGTGGGCACGCGCGGCGTGCGCCTGGTGCGCGAGGCCGAGCGCAACCTCGGCTTCTTCGACGCCGCCGTCAAGGCCAACCCGGCGTTGCTCGAGCCGGTGGTGCAGAGCTACGGGATGAAGCCAACCACGGTCAGCGGGCAGGCTGCCTGGCGCGTCGACCCGACTCGCGGTTCTATCCTCGTGGGCGACGGCTACGGCATGTCCAACTTCCACTCGATGCAAATGACCGTCGAGAAGCGCTTCTCGAAGGGGTACCAGTTCGAAGCCAACTACACGTGGTCGACCTTCATCAGCGAGAACGACGACATTCTGGGCGGCCAGGTAAACCGCACGCTGCCTTCAGTGCCGTTCAACATGCGGCTCGACAAGGCGCGTTCCGGCTTCGACACGCCGCACCGCTTCGTGCTGAACGGCATCTACCAGTTCCCCGAGTTCTTCAAGGGCAAGGGGCTGTGGGGCCGCATCGTGGACGGCTGGTCGATCTCCGGCATCACCACCATGCAGCAGGGCTGGCCGTACAGCATCCTGAACGGCAACAACCCGCTTGGCATTTTGCCCGGGCAGATCTCGACCATCAACTTCAGCCAGCGTGCCGGGTTCAACCCGAACGGCACGCCTGGCACCGGCACCAGCCCGACGGAGCCGAACCCGATGTGGATGGCGTATCCCAACAACTCGGGTCTCATCGGCGCGGGCGCCAACATCCGCCGCGTGGGCAACACCTACAACACGGATGCGGCGCTGGTGAAGCGCGTGAGGACCTTCGGCGAGTCGCAGAACCTGGAGCTGCGGTGGGAGGTCTTCAACGTGTTCAACCACCGCAACTTCAACGCCCTGCCAGCGAACACCGCCAGCAACAACACCAACAACACCACGTTCCTGAACCTCGGCTTTACCGATGTCGGCGGCCGCAGCATGATCTTCACGGTCCGCTACAACTTCTAGCCGGGGTTCATCTGCGGCAACAAGCCGGGCCCGGGGGCGCCGCCTCCGGGCCCGGCTCTTTTTGCGCCCGGCCGGATTTCCCGTGCCGCCGGACCCTGAACGCGCGCGCCGGGTTCTCCTGTGTCAGGCGGCGGATTTCGGCGCCGGTGAGCCCCGCTTTCCCGAGCACCGGCAAGAACGGCTCGAACAGGAAAGTGTCGCCGCGCATCGGCCGCTTGACGCCGGCGCGGCAGCCGCGGCGTCTGCATCTCCAGCCCATTGGCGTGAGTTTGGCTGAAGTGAAATGTGTCACTCAGGCGTGACGTGCAGGATTTGCCGCCTTTGCCTGATGTGCAATATAAGGTATAATTCGTTCATCTCAAACAACTTATAAGGAGGGGCCAGATCTCGCTGTCTCGCCGTTGTTGAGATCCCCAACAGGATATCTAGGTCTGATATTATAGAAACAGTATGGCGCTCGCCAAGCTCCATCCGGTTCCCCGGGCGCCACATCATATCTGTGAGCACTCATCATGACTACCCGACACGTTGACGTCACCGAACTCGTCCTGCGGGACGGCCACCAGTCCCTGATGGCCACCCGCATGGCGCTGGAAGACATGCTGCCGGCCTGCGAGGACATCGACAAGGCCGGCTACTGGTCTGTGGAATGCTGGGGCGGGGCGACGTTCGACGCCTGCATCCGCTTCCTGAACGAAGACCCTTGGGAGCGGCTGCGCGCATTCCGCAAGGCGATGCCGAACACGCGCCTCCAGATGCTGCTGCGCGGCCAGAACCTGCTCGGATACCGCCACTACGAAGACACCGTCGTCGACCGCTTCGTCGAGAAGGCGGCCGAGAACGGCATGGACGTCTTCCGCGTGTTTGACGCGCTAAACGACATCCGCAACCTGCGCCGCGCCATCCAGGCGGTGAAGCGCGCAGGCAAGCACGCCCAGGGCACCATCTGCTACACCATCAGCCCGCTGCACACCATCACCGGCTACGTGGAGCTGGCCGAGCAGCTGCTCGACCTCGGGTGCGACTCGCTCTGCATCAAGGACATGGCGGCGCTGCTCAAGCCGGCGCCGGCCTACGAGCTGGTGCGCGCCATCAAGGACGCCTGCGGGGAGGAGGTGCGCGTGCACGTCCACGTCCACGCCACTACGGGGGTCACCATGGTGTCGCTGATGAAGGCGATCGAGGCGGGCGCCGACTGCGTTGACACCTCGATCAGCTCCCTGTCGCTCGGGCCCGGCCACAACCCGACCGAGAGCCTTGTCGAAATGCTCGAGGGAACGCCGTATTCGACGTCCCTGGACAAGAGGCGGCTGCTGAATATCAAGCGGCATTTTGACAAAATCCGGCCGCGCTACCAGGAATTCCTTTCCAATATCACCGGCGTCGACACGGAAATTTTCGACTCGCAGATCCCCGGCGGGATGATCTCGAACATGGAGAGCCAGCTTCGCCAGCAGGGCGCGGCCGACCGCATCCACGAAGTGCTTGAGGAGGTGCCGCGCGTGCGCAAGGACGCGGGCTACCCGCCGCTGGTCACACCCACCAGCCAGATTGTCGGCACCCAGGCGGTGTTCAACGTCATGATGGGCCGCTACAAGGTGCTCACCGGCGAGTTCGCCGACCTGATGCTCGGCTACTACGGCGCGACCATCGGGCAGCGCAACCCCGAGCTGATCCAGCTGGCCGCAAAGCAGGCGAAGAAGGAGCCGATTACATGCCGCCCCGCCGACCTGCTGAAGCCGGAATGGGGCGAGCTCCGCACCGCCGCCATCGCCCTGCCGGGTTGCAACGGTTCGGACGAGGACGTGCTCACCTACGCCATGTTCCCGCAGGTGGCGCCCAAGTTCTTCGCCACGCGCCACGAGGGACCGAAGAACCTGGGCAAGGACCCCGAGACGGCCCGGCCTGCCGCCGCGGCGCCGGCAGGAAACGGCAAGGGGCCGGTTCTGTCCCGGGTCGATTATGAAGTCCGGATCGGCGAGAAAACCCACCGGGTCACGGTCGAGCCGGTCAAGTAGAGTCTGTTTTTGGCGTTTTTTTGCAAAGACGCCTGTTTGCAGGACTGCATATTCAGAGACTGAGGCATTATCTTTATGTCATTTCAATCCATGGAGCAGCGCATCGAGGAGCTGCGCAAGAAACGCCAGCATATATACAACGGCGGCGGCGCCGACAAGCTCGAGAAGCACCGCGCGTCAGGCAAGCTGACGGCCCGCGAGCGGATTGACGCGCTGGTCGACCCCGGCTCTTTCCTGGAGACGGGCGCCTTCGCCCAGCACCGGGCCACGCTGTTCGGCATGGCCGGCAAGGACGCGCCCGCCGACGGCGTGGTGACCGGCTCGGCGGCCATCGGCGGCCGCCTGGTTCACGTCGCCAGCCAGGACTTTACGGTCCTGGGCGGTTCGGCCGGCGAGCTGCACTCGCACAAGGTGGCCGATGCGATGCTGCAATCGCTGAAGACCGGCTCGCCGTTCATCTTCATCAACGACTCGGGCGGCGCGCGCGTGCAGGAGGGCATCGACTCGCTCTCCGGCTACGGCCGCGTCTTTTACACCAACGTGATGCTGAGCGGCGTGGTGCCGCAGATCTCGCTGATCTGCGGGCCTTGCGCCGGCGGCGCCGCCTATTCGCCAGCGCTCACCGACTTCATCATCCAGACGCGCAAGGCCCACATGTTCATCACCGGGCCGAACGTGATCAAGCAGGTCACCGGCGAGAACGTGACCATGGAGGAGCTGGGCGGGCCGGACGCGCACATGGTCCGCTCGGGCGTCATCCATTTCATCGCCGAGGACGACCGCCAGGCCATTCTGATCTGCCAGAAGCTGCTCAGCTTTCTGCCGTCGAACAACCTGGAAGACCCGCCCGAGGTCCCTGGCAGCTACCATTGCGACCCCGACCCCGAGCTGAACAGCATCGTGCCCGTCGACGGCAAGAAGGGCTACGACGTGCGCGAGGTGATTCTCCGCGTGGTCGACAACGCCGATTTTCTGGAAGTGCAGGCGGGGCATGCGCCCAACCTCGTGGTCGGGTTCGCGCGCATTTACGGCCGCACGGTCGGCGTGGTGGCCAACCAGCCTTCTGTCCAGGCGGGGGTGCTCGACATCGACGCCAGCTCCAAGGGCGCCCGCTTCGTGCGCTTCTGCAACGCGTTCAACATTCCGCTGGTGACCTTTGTGGACGTGCCGGGCTTCCTTCCCGGCGTGGCGCAGGAGCACAACGGGATCATCCGGCACGGGGCCAAGATGCTGTTCGCCTGGTCGGCGGCCACGGTGCCGAAGATCACGGTGGTGCTGCGCAAGGCCTACGGCGGCGCCTATCTCGCCATGTGCGCAAAGGACCTGGGCGCAGACCGCGTCTATGCCTGGCCCACGGCGGAAATCGCCGTGATGGGCGCCGAAGGCGCGGCCGAAATCGTGTTCAAGAAAGAAATCGCGGAGGCGGACGACAAGGCGAAAAAGCGGCAGGAAATGATCGAGAAATACCGCGAGGTTTTCGCCAATCCCTATGTGGCCGCCGGCCGCAGGCTGGTGGACGACATCATCGAGCCGGCCGAGACGCGCAAGTACGTCGCCCAGTCGCTCGAGTATCTGCACACCAAGCGCGAACTCCGGCCCGGCAAGAAGCACGGCCTGATTCCGCTCTGACAAGGAGGCCCCGATGAGCCAGGTCACACTGCAAAGCCTCAGCGAGGAGGTGGCGGCGCTGCGGCAGCATCTGGCCGCGCTGGCGGAGAAGCTGGCCCGGCTGGAGGCGGCCGCCGCGGCGGCGCCCGCGCATGTGGTGGAAGTCCCCGCCGCGGAGGCGCCGGAGCCCGCGGAAGAGGGGATTTCCGAAGAGACCCTGGCGGCGATTTCCGCCGCCATCGCCGCATTTCTGGGAAAACGCCCGCACATCCGCGCCATCCGCCTGGTCGGCTCGCCCGCCTGGGCGCAGCAGGGCCGCGTGTCCATCATGGCGTCGCACCAGGTCGCCCCGCAGGCCCATCCCGCGAGGGCGCGCTGAAGGAAAGGAGTTTGTGCCGTGAAGCTGAAGATCACCATTGACAACAAGACCTACGAGGTGGATGTGGAGGCCTTCGAGCCGGAGCCGCCCAGGCCGCAGTTGCCGCCAAGCTACATGATCCAGCCCGGCGCGGCGCGCGTTCCGGCCGCTCAGGCGCCCGCGGCGCCCGCTGCGGGCGGCGAGCCTGTGGACGAGGCCAAAGTCTGCCGCAGCCCCATCAACGGCATCGTCGTCAAGGTGCTGGCCCAGCCCGGGCAGCAGATCCAGCCGGGCGACACGCTGCTCGTGCTGGAGGCGATGAAAATGGAGACCAATATCACCGCGCCCATCGCCGGAAAAGTGGCAAAAGTCAATGTAAATCCCGGCGATTCCGTGCAGTCCGGCGCCGTATTGGTTGAATTCGAGTAAAAAATACAGAGGCACTTGCAATGATGGAAGAACTGAAATCCGCCGGATTTGAATTCGTCGATCATGTCGCCATCGCCGTGCCGCAAGGCCAGCTCGACGCCCAGGTGGAAAAATACAAGGCGCTCGGGTTTGCGGAAATCCACCGCGAAGAGGTGCACGGCAGACACATGGTGCGCGAGGTCCTGCTTCGCGTTGGCGACGGCCCGAACTTCATCCAGCTTCTCGAGCCGCTCTCGCCGGAATCGCCGGTCGCCCGGCAGATCGAGAAGAACGGCGGCCGCGGCGGCTTCGCCCACCTTGCTTTCCGGGTGAAGGACATCCAGGCCGCCTGGCGTTTCATGAAGGAGAAGGGTTTCAACCTGACGCAGGAGCCCGGTCCGGGTTCCCGCGGGACGATGATCTTCTTCGTTCACCCGAAGGATTTTTCGTTCCTCATCGAAGTCGTCCAGGAGGGTGCGTCTCATGCCTGAAGCCAGCTCATGCCATGAGGAGATGCTCCGGCTTCTGCCGGATTTCCCGCCCGTTCCCACCGAGGAATGGGAGGCGGCGATCCTGGCGGATCTGAAGGGCGCCGATTACGAGAAGAAACTCGTCTGGAAGACGCCGGAGGGCATCGCCGTCCGGCCCTATTACCGGCGCGAAAACCTCCCGCCTTTCACCTGGCGCCATTGCGTTTCCCGGCCGTGGGAGATCTCCGACGAGCCGGTCCCCGCAGGCGCGGTCAACGGCGCCCTCCATCACGAACGCGGAGCCACCGCTGTGCAGGAACTCGCGTTTGTGCTGGCGGAGGCGTCCGACCGGCTTGCCGAAGGCCGCGCGCCGGAGGCGCTGGCCTTCGCCGTCGGATCGGTCTACTTCATGGAAATCGCCAAACTCCGCGCCGGGCGCATGCTGTACGCGCGCCTGGCGGAGTGCTATGGCGCCAGTCCGGAGATCCGCATTCACGCTGTCACCGCCTTGTCGAACAAGAGCATCTACGACCCGTGGACGAATCTGCTGCGTTCGACGACCGAGGCCCTTTCGGCGGTGCTGGGCGGCGCGGACTCGCTCCACGTGCAGGCGGCCGGATACCCGGCGCGCCTGGCGCGCAATGTCCAGCTGATCCTGAAAGAAGAGGCGCATCTGGACAAGGTGGCGGACCCGGCCGGCGGGTCGTGGTTCATTGAATCGCTCACTGCGAGCCTCGCCGCCGAAGCATGGAAGCTCTTCCAGCAGGTGGAATCGCTGGGCGGCTACGCCAAGGCGCAGGAGTTCGTGCAGGCCGCCATCCGTTCGGCCCGGGAGGCGAAGGAGAAAGAGTTCGCCTCCCGGCGCCGCGTCATGGTTGGCGTCAACAACTACCCGGACCTCTCCGAGCGCCGGCTGGACCAGGCCGGGTCGCTCGAGGGCGCCGAATGGCGCCTGGCCCGGCCGATAGAGAAGATCCGGCTGCGCACGGAGCGGTACGCCCGCCGGACCGGCCGGACGCCGAAAGTCCTGCTGCTGAAGCGCGGCGACCTGAAAATGAAGATGGCGCGCGCGCAATTCTGCCTGAATTTCTTCGGCTGCGCCGGCTTTGAAATCGAGGAAGCCGACTCGCTCGAAGGCCGCCAGGCCGACCTGATCGTGCTCTGTTCGTCCGACCCCGAATACCTCGATTTCGCCCGCGACGTCTGCCCGCGCGCGAGCGTGCCCGTGATTGTCGCGGGGAATCCGAAGGAGCAGATCGAAGCGCTCAAGCAGGCCGGCGTCGCCGGCTTCGTGCACATCTTTTCCAACATCGTCGAGACGCTGGCCGAGTGGCAGGACCGGCTTGGCATCGACGGAAAGGAGGCTTGATTCCATGAGGCCGGATTTTGCGAATATCGATTTCGTCCCCTCGACGCCGGGCGTTCATTCCTGCCCGGCGGCGGCTTCCTGGATCACCAACGAGCAGATTCCCGTCAAGGCGTGCTACACGGCCGAGGATCTGGCCCGGATGGAGCATCTCGACTACGCCGCCGGCCTGCCGCCGTTTCTGCGCGGGCCTTATTCGACGATGTACGTTCTGCGGCCGTGGACCATCCGCCAGTACGCCGGCTTTTCCACGGCCGAGGAATCGAACGCCTTCTACCGGCGCAACCTCGCCGCGGGGCAGAAAGGGCTTTCGGTCGCCTTCGATCTGGCCACCCACCGGGGCTACGATTCCGACCACGAGCGCGTCACCGGCGACGTCGGCAAGGCGGGCGTGGCCATCGACACGGTCGAGGACATGAAGATCCTGTTCGACCAGATCCCGCTCGACGAGATGTCGGTCTCGATGACGATGAACGGCGCCGTGCTGCCGGTGATGGCCTTCTACATCGTGGCCGCCGAAGAACAGGGGGTGCCGCCGCAGAAGCTGAGCGGCACCATCCAGAACGACATCCTGAAAGAATTCATGGTCCGGAACACGTACATCTACCCGCCCGGGCCTTCGATGAAAATCATCGGCGATATTTTCCGCTATTGCGCGGAAAATATGCCGAAATTCAACTGCATTTCCATCTCCGGCTACCATATGCAGGAGGCGGGCGCGACGGCCGACCTCGAGCTCGCCTACACGCTGGCCGACGGGCTGGAATACCTGCGCACCGGCATCCAGGCGGGGCTTTCGATCGACGACTTCGCGCCGCGGCTTTCGTTCTTCTGGGCGGTGGGCATGAATCACTTCATGGAAATCGCCAAGATGCGCGCGGCGCGCGTCCTGTGGGCGAAGATCGTCAAACAGTTCCACCCGAAGAACCCGAAGTCGATGGCGCTGCGCACGCACTCGCAGACTTCCGGCTGGTCGCTGACGGCGCAGGACGTGTTCAACAACGTCATCCGCACCTGCATCGAGGCCATGGCGGCGGCGATGGGGCACACGCAGTCGCTGCACACCAACGCGCTCGACGAGGCCCTGGCGCTGCCCACCGATTTCAGCGCGCGGATCGCCCGCAACACGCAGATCTACCTTCAGGAAGAGACGGGCATCTGCCGCGTGGTCGACCCGTGGGGCGGCTCGTATTACGTCGAAAGCCTCACGCACGAGCTGATGCACAAGGCCTGGGCGCTGATCCAGGAGGTGGAGGCGCTCGGCGGCATGGCCAAGGCAATCGAGACCGGGCTGCCGAAGATGCGCATCGAGGAGGCCGCCGCGCGGCGGCAGGCGCGCATCGACTCCGGCAAGGAGGTCATCGTCGGCGTCAACCGCTACCGCTATGACCAGGACGAGCCGATCCAGGTGCTGGAAGTCGACAACCGCGCCGTGCGCGAAAAGCAGATCCGCCGCATCCAGGAGGTGAAGGCCCGCCGGGACGAGGCGGCCGTACGGCAGGCGCTCGACGCCCTGACGCGGGCCGCCGAAACCGGGGAAGGCAACCTGCTGGAGCTCTCGGTGCGGGCGGCGCGCGTGCGCGCCACGCTCGGCGAGATCTCCTGTGCCCTGGAGAAAGTCTACGGCCGCTATCAGCCGGTCAGCCGCACGATTTCCGGCGTGTATTCGAGCGAGGCGCTCTCGGACCCGGAATTTCAGAAGGCGAGGAAAATGGTTGAGGATTTCGCCCGCGCCGAAGGGCGGCGCCCGCGCATCCTCATTGCCAAGATGGGGCAGGACGGGCACGACCGCGGCGCCAAGGTGGTGGCCACGGCGTTCGCCGACATCGGCTTCGACGTGGACGTCGGCCCGCTGTTCGCCACGCCGAAAGAGGTGGCCCGCATGGCGGCGGAAAACGACGTGCACGCCGTCGGCGTGTCGTCGCTGGCCGGCGGCCACAAGACGCTGGTGCCCGAGCTGATCGAAGAACTGAAAAAGCTCGGCCGCGATGACATCGTGGTTTTCGTCGGCGGCGTGATCCCGCCGCAAGACTACGACGAGTTGCGCAAGGCGGGCGCGGTGGACGTCTTCGGGCCGGGAACACGGATTCCGGTGTGCGCGCAGCGCGTGCTGGCGGCGCTGGCCGCCTGAGCCGCCGCAAGACCGTCTTCTGGCAGACTGTTCTTTGACCCTTGCAAGCGGGGCCGTCTCAACGATGGACCACACAGGCTCGAGTCCCGGATCCACGCCCGCGCCTCGGCGGAGGCGGCTCCCGCTGCAAGCCTATCTCGACGGCATTCTGTCGGGCGACCGCGTGGTGCTGGCGCGCGCCATCACGGTGGTCGAGTCCGACCATCCTGCCGACGCCGACCTCGCGCTGGAGATCCTCGAAGGGGTCCTGCCGTACACGGGAAACTCGCGCCGCGTGGGCATCACGGGCGTGCCGGGGGCGGGCAAGTCGACGCTGATCGACGCGCTCGGCATGCACCTGGTGGAGCAGCGCGACGAGAAGACGGCGGTGCTTTCCATCGATCCTTCCAGCCCGCTTTCTGGCGGTTCCATTCTCGGCGACAAGACCCGGATGGAGCGGTTGTCGCAGCACCCGCTGGCTTTTATCCGGCCGTCGCCTTCGCGCGGCCACCTCGGCGGCGTCGCCCGCCGGACGCGGGAAACCATGCTGCTGTGCGAGGCGGCGGGTTTCCGCAACATTCTTGTGGAAACCGTGGGCGTGGGCCAGTCGGAAACCGCCGTGCGCTCGATGACGGATTTCTTTCTGCTGGTGCTGGTGCCGGGCGCCGGGGACGAATTGCAAGGCATCAAGCGCGGCATCATGGAGATGGTGGATGCCATCGCCATCAACAAGGCCGACGGCGACAACCGCGCCCGCGCCGAGCGCGCCCGCGTGGAATATGCTTCGGCCCTGCACCTGTTTCCGCCTGCGCCCGGCGGCTGGACGCCGCGCGTGCTCGCCTGCTCCGCACTGACCGGCGAACACATCGCCGACATCTGGGAGCTGGTGCTCGAGCATCGCGCGCTGACGAAAGCCAACGGGTACTTCCAGGAGCGCCGCCGCGAACAGGCGCTCGAATGGATGAATGAACTCATCCGCGACGGCCTGGCCGAGCTGTTCGAGCGCGACCCTCGCGTCGCCGCCCGCCTGCCGCGGTTGCGGGAAGAAGTGCGGCGCGGCCACGTCAGCAGTTTCTCCGCCGCGCGGCAGCTCTTGAGTCTTTTCCAGTCAAAGGAGTAATTTCCCATGCCCTCATTGCCATTTCCGATCCTGACCGCGGAAGAAGCCGCGGAGATGATTCCCCACGGCGCCACCATCGGCTTCAGCGGGTTCACGCCCGCCGGCGCAGCCAAAGCCATCCCCCGCGCCCTGGCCGACAAGGCCCGCCGCGAACACGCCGCCGGCCGCGAATTCAAAGTCGGCGTACTGACCGGGGCCTCCACGGGGCCCAGCCTTGACGGCGCGCTCGCCGAGGCCGAAGCCATCAACTTCCGCACGCCGTACATGTCGAACGCCACGCTGCGGAAGCAGATCAACACAGGCCAGGTGCGGTTCGTCGACATGCACCTGTCGCTGTTGCCGCAGATCGTCCGCTACGGCTACCTCGGCCCCATCCATTTCGCCGTGGTGGAGGCCGCCGACGTGACGCCCGGCGGCGGCGTCGTTCTGACAACGTCAGTGGGCGCGACGAACACCTACCTGCGCCTTGCCGAGAAAGTGTTGATCGAGTTGAACGCCAAACATCCTGCCGCCCTGCTCGGCATGCACGACATTTTCGAACCCGCCGACCCGCCCACGCGGCAGGAAATTCCCGTCTACCATCCGGCCGACCGGATCGGCTCGCCGATTTGCGTCGTGGATCCGAAGAAAATCGCCGGCGTGGTGCTGACCGATCTCGAGGACGAAAGCTCGCCGTTCGAGCCGCCCTCGGAAGTGACCGAGAAAATCGGGCAGAATGTGGCGGAATTTCTCGTCGCGGAGATGCGCGCCGGGCGGATCCCGAGGACGTTTCTGCCGCTGCAATCGGGCGTCGGCAACATCGCCAACGCCGTGCTGGGCGCGCTCGGCCGTCACCCGGAAGTGCCCGATTTCCTGATGTACACCGAGGTGCTTCAGGACTCGGTCATTCCACTGCTCGAAAGCGGCCGCTGCGAATTCGCCTCCACCTGCTCGCTTACGCTTTCGCCGGAGGCGATGCGGCACGTGACATCGAACCTCGATTTCTTCCGGCACAGGATCCTGATGCGGCCGCAGGAAATCACCAACCACCCGGAGATCGTCCGCCGGCTCGGCATCATCAGCATGAACACGGCCATCGAGGTCGACCTGACCGGAAACGTGAACTCGACGCACGTCATGGGCAAGACGATGATGAACGGCATCGGCGGCTCCGGCGACTTCACGCGCAACGCCTATCTGTCGATCTTCTCCTGCCCGTCGACGGCGAAAGGCGGCAAGATTTCCACCATCGTGCCGCTTTGCTCGCACATGGACCATTCCGAGCATTCCGTGCAGGTGGTGGCTACCGAGTACGGCGTGGCCGACCTGCGCGGGCGCGATCCGCACGAGCGCGCGCGGCTCATCATCGACAATTGCGCGCATCCCGACTACAGGGACCAGTTGCGCGACTACCTGAGGATGGTGAAGGAAGGCCACGAGCCGCTTTCGCTGTCGCTGGGCCTCGCCATGCACCGCGCTTTTCTGCGCCATGGCGACATGCGCAACATCAACTGGGAAGAGTACCGCTGAGGCGGCCGCGGGTTCCGGAACGGCCAGGGTCCGATCGGCAATTGCCAGTTCCTCTTATAGGGGGCCCGGCGGTTGCTCGTCGCCATTTCGGCTCGGCGAAGCAACCCCGGGGCGCTGGCACGGCGGCGCCGGATTGCCGCGCGGATCGGAATCCATGCCGGCGAGATCGGCGGGCTGCCGCGCCGCCCGGATTTCGCAAGACTGTCCTGCCGGACTCCCGCAGAAGGCCCTCGCGCTCATGCGTGGTTCGATGAGAGCGGGCAGGCCGCAACATGGAATTTTCCCGGGCCGTGCCGTGCCCGGCCACGGTCGGGCCATCCCGCTGCTGGCGCCACAGGAGGTGCACCACCGCGTTGACTCCCTGCATCTTCTTGATTAGACTCTTATCAGGCCGGCGACATCCGCCGCAGCGCAAGCGCAACAGCGGTCCGGGGCCGGCAGTGCCACGAGAGGGGCAAGTCAGAACTTCGAGGAGGTGCAGATGAAAGGGATGCGGCCTGTTGTCCTGCGCGCATTGGCTCTGGGCTTGCTGGCCATGCTGGGCTGCCCGGGACTGTTCGGGCAGGCTGCGGCTATCAACGGACAGATCGAGGGAACCGTCACCGACCCCACGGGGGCCGTTGTCCTGGGGGCCGAAGTGTCCCTGCGCAATCTCGACACGGGGCTTGTGCGCGCGCAGAAGACGGACGCTTCGGGCTTTTACCGGTTTGCTTTGTTGCCGCTTGGCAATTACGAAATCACGGTCTCGGCGGCGGGTTTTGCGCCCGCGCGGCGGACGGGCATCGTTCTCGCAGCCGGGTCGAACGCCGTGGTGGATTTCTCCCTGGCCCTCGGCGCGACTGCAACGGAGGTGGTCGTGACGGCCGCGCCTCTGGCCGCCGAGCCGGGCCGCGTGGACATCGGCGGGACCCTGCCCGCTACCCAGGTCACCAACCTGCCGCTGGTTTCGCGCAACACCTACAACTTCATCCTTCTCCAGCCCAACGTCAGCGGAAGGCCGAACACGGAGCTGGGCGTGCCCCGCAAGGTCAATGCAAACGGGTTCGCCGGCCGAATCAATTACCAGCTGGACGGGTCGAACAACACGCAAGGCGACCGCGCAGGCATCCGTCTGATGCCGATCTCCAACACTTTCATCTCCGAGGTGCAGATGGTGATCAACGGCTTCGCTCCCGAGTTCGGCAACACCGTCGGGACGGTGTTCAACAGCATCTCCAAGTCCGGCTCGAACGAGCTGCGGGGCGAGGCGGCGTATCTTTTCCGCCGGAAGAATTTCAGCGCCCATCCCGCGCTTCTCGCCGCCGGCCGGCCGAAGCCGGACCTCACCGTGGACAACTACTTCGGCAATGCGGGCGGCCGCATCGTGCGCGACAAACTGTTTTTCTTCGGCGGCTTTGAATCCATCGACCGCGACCTGCCAACCACAATCACCGCCAACCCGGCGGCGGTCAGCGCTCTGGGCTTCCCCAGCCAGGTTTTGAACGCCGCGCCGTTCTCGCAAAAGGCGAGGTTCGCCATGGCGCGCACGGATTGGCAGGTGAATGACCGCAACACCGTCTTCGTGCGGTACAACTATTTCCGCAACAACTCTCCCTACAACAGCGTCGTCAGCCAGGGACTGGCCGATACGAGCCACTGGTTCCGCGACCGCGTCCATGCGGTGGCGGCGCAGTGGATCTCCACGCTGTCGCCGGGCCTGCTGAACGAGTTGCGCTTCCAGACCCCCCGCCGGCTCCAATGGCGCGAGGCCGGCGACTGGACCGGGCCCGGCCCGGTCATCCAGATTACCGGACAGGTGACGTTCAACGGCTCGCCGGATGTGGGCTTCCGGGCCGTGGAAACGACGCCGGAGATTGTCAACAACCTCAGCCTGCTGCGCGGACGGCACCAGTACCGCATGGGCGGCAGCGTCCGGTGGATCCGCAACGAAAACCGGCAGTCCGTGTTCGCCCAGTACAACTTTCCGAGCGTACAGGCGTATCTGGACGCCCGCAATGGCGTCAATCCGCGCAGTTATGCCAGTTTTACCCAGCGGCTGGGCGACCCGAACCTCGAGTACCGGCACAGGTTCAACAGCCTTTTCTGGCAGGACAACTGGAAGGCGCGCCCGAACCTGACGGTGATTTACGGCGTCCGGTATGACCTCTACGCGCTGCCCTCCCCGGCGCCGGACGCGGCTCTCGAAATTTCGCGCTCCTTCCGCACGGACCGCAACAACTGGGCGCCCCGGCTGGGGCTGGCGTGGTCGCCCGACAAAGCCCAGAAGACGGTCATCCGGGCCAGCGCGGGCATTTTCTACGACGCGCCGCAGACGGACATCTACCGGCGCGCCATCGTCAACAGCGGAAACCCGCGGGTATTCAACATCTCTGTGACCCCGGCCCAAAGCTTCGCGCCGAATTTCCCGAACATTTTCACCGGCGTGCCCTCCGGTTACAGCCTGCCGATCCAGAGCGTGGAAACGGTGGCGCCGGATTTCCGGTCGCTGTATTCCGTCAACGCCAACCTTCAGATTTCCAGGGAAATCTTTCGGAATACAAGCCTCAGCGCCGGCTATTTCTTCACAAAAGGCACGGGAATTCCGGTTTACAGGAACATCAACGTGCAGCCCGGGCCGAACCGGCTCGCTGACGGAAGGCCGGTGTTTCTCGCCGCCCGCATCGACCCGCGCTTCAACAACATCATCATGGCCGAATCGGTGGGCAATTCGAACTACAACGGCCTGAACCTGACGCTGAACCGCCGCTACTCTTCCGTGCTGGACCTGTTCGCCAGCTACACCTGGTCGCACGCCATCGACGACGCGCCGGAGCAGAACAACATCGATTCGGGCACGAACGTCTTCCCGTCCGACCCCACCAACCGCCGGCGCGACCGCGGCAACGCGCTGGCCGACCGCAGGCATGTGCTGAACTTGAGCGGAGTTCTGCGGCCCTCCTGGAGCGGCTCCAACCGGGTTTTGCGGGCGGTGGCCAACAACAACCAGTTCGCGTTCATCCTCACGGCGATGAGCGGCGACATTTTCAACATCGGGTCGAACCGCAACCTGAACAACGACCCGACGATTCCCAACGCGTTCCAGCGGCCGCTGTTCATCGGGCGCAACACTTACCGCGGACCGGCCACGCGCCAGTTCGATCTCCGCTACAGCCGCATTTTCCCGGTCCGGGAGCGCTGGAGGCCGGAGTTTTTCGCCGAATTCACGAACCTGTTCAACTCGGTGAACGTGACGGGGATCAACACCACCGCGCAGGTCGACGCGCAGGGAAACATTGTCGTCCCGCCGCCCTTCGCCTACACGGCGGCGCTGGACCAAAGACTGCTTCAGCTGGGCATCAAGCTGAACTTTTAGGCCGTGGCTCCGCAATTTCCGCATGTTCCCCGATCCCGTCTACGCCGAGCACGTCCTTGCCTGGAATTTTCGCGATTTTCAGCGGTTTTTCCTCGATGATCTTTTCGATGTCCTCGCGGCCCATGCTTTGATGCTGGCCGAAACCGGCCTCCTGGGCAGGGAGGATCTGGCCCGGATCGCGCGCGCCCTGGCCGCTGTCGACCGGGAAAAGCTGAGACAGGCGCCCTATGACGGATCGACCGAGGATGTGTTTTTCCGGGTCGACCGCGAGCTCGAGGCGCTTGCGGGCGCGGCCGCGGAGAAACTTCGCGCTGCCCGTTCCCGCAACGATCTCGATGCGGCGCTTTACCGCATGCAGTTGAGGCAGCGCTTGTTGGAGGCGTTCCGGGACGCGCTGGCGCTCGCCGAAACCCTGCTCGATCTGGCCCGGGAGCATCGTGAAACGGTCTATCCTGCCAACACGCATACGCAGCCGGCGCAGCCGACCACCGTCGCCCATCTGCTGCTGGGCGTATCGGAGGCCCTGCTGCGAGACCTGGACCGGTTTCGCGCAGCCTTCGCGACCGTGAACCGGTCGCCGCTCGGCGCCTGCGCCATCACCACCACGGGTTTCGCGATTGACCGCCGCTCCACGATGCAACGGCTCGGATTCGATGATTTGCAGCGGAACAGCTACGGCGCCATCGCGGGAATCGATTACCTGGCAGAGGCCTGCGCGGCGGTGGCGGTGTGCGCCCTGACGCTCGGCCAGTTTCTCCAGGTCCTGCTCGACTGGTCGAAGGCGGAAAACGGCTTCCTCGTATCCGGCGAGGACTGGGTCCAGATCTCCAGCATCATGCCCCAAAAGCGCAACCCGGTTGCCTTCGAGCACGCCCGCACCCTCGCTTCGCGCGCCTTCACCGAGGCCCAGTCAGTCATGGGTTGCCTGCACAACGCGCCCTTTGAGGACACAGTGGACCGCGAGGATGATTTGATGCCCCTGGCTTTTCTGACATTCGGGGATCTTCGACGCGCCCTTGCGGTGACCCGGGGAGCGCTGGCTGACGCCCGCTTTGACAAGGAGCGCATGCGGGCCATGGCCGGGCGGCGTTTTGTGACGGCCACCGAGCTGGCCGATACTCTCCTCCGCGAGGAGGGCCTGAGCTTCAAGGCCGCTCACGAGCTGGTGGCTGTGGCGGTCCGCCAGGCCGGCAGCGACGATCCCGCGGCCGTGGCCGCCTCGCTGTTGGCGGCGGCGCCCCGGTTGCTGGGGCGGCCGCTTCGGATGTCCCGGCAGGAGATCGAGGCCGCGCTCGATCCCTGGCATTTTGTGCTGGTGCGCAACGTGGAAGGCGGACCCTCGCCCGAAGCTGTAAACGCCCAGCTTGACGGGCAGTCGGCTGCGGCCCGG
>Ga0308412_1000328_pt1 | contig 23720 bp, 20 predicted proteins | sample HotsprottomLayer_FD_202357 | JGI IMG/M metagenome (GOLD analysis project Ga0308412, IMG submission 202357) | Hot spring phototrophic mat microbial communities from Octopus Spring, Yellowstone National Park, Wyoming, United States -... | ecosystem: Environmental > Aquatic > Thermal springs > Hot...
CGGAAACACCACATAAAAGACCGTCCCCTGCCCAAGCTGCGTCTCAGCAAAAATACGCCCCTGCATTTGCTCCACCAGCCGCTTAGAAATCGCTAAGCCCAAACCCGTCCCACTCCGCTTAGTTGTAAAGTAAAACTCAAACATACGCGCCTGCACCTCCGGAGGTATGCCAGGCCCATTATCCCGAACCGCTATCCAGGCCTCGCTATCCCGAATCTCTAAGCTCAGGACAACCTCCCCATCCTCTCGGCCTTCCAGCGCTTGAAGCGCATTCTGAATGAGATTGTTAAGAACTTGGGTCAAAAGATCGGGATGTCCTTTGATCCACACGGGCGTCTCAGGCAAAAAGAGTTGCATGCGGACAGTGGGATTTTGCAGATAGGGCTGGAAGTATTCTTCTAAAAAGTGATTGAGGTGGAGCGGAGCGAGGTTGAGGGTGTTTGGGTCTTGTGAGCTGGCAAAAGTTAAGAAACGATTGGCTATGCGGGCTAAGGTTTCTATTTTTTGGAGCATTTCTTGGCTGCGGCGGTGGAGTTCCTCGGGTTCAATGCGGGATAGGCGCCCCAGGTGCTGCGCAATGAGTTTGATGGGGGTGAGGGCATTTTTGATTTCGTGGGCTGCTTGGCGGGCCATCTCTTGCTGGCTGATCTGCCGTAAAGTCATTTCCAGCTCGCGTTGACTAATTTCTAAGCGGTTTATCATTTCATTGTACGCCCGCACGAATGTCCCTATTTCATCCCGACTGTGAGGCCAGTTGAGCCGAGGCGGAATAGTACCAGAAGGAGCTTCTCGCACCTGCGCCTCCAAAACCGAAATCCCTTGCAAAATACTTTCTATAAGCAAAAGCCCTACCAAAGTGCTCACCAAAATAAGCAAAAGATATACATTCACCCCGTACGCCATAAAGCCCCGAATCGCCTGATAAAGAGCCGCTCGCGATGCCGGAAAAGTAACTTGAATGTATCCAAGCAGCTGACCCGCCGAATTTCTGAGCGGTGTGTAACCATAAGTAACCCGACCAAACTCATACCGATACGTCCGAATAATCGGCCTCTCCTCAGAAGTATGCTTGACCGCAGGGTCTAAAAGAGGCATAATATAGACCCCCACATACGCACGAGATAAAGTACTGCTATACAAAAATCCCTCCGCTGTGTAAATAGCTACCTGACTTTCCGTAAGCCGCGCCAAACGATGTATCAGATCCCGGATATAGGACTCCTCCTGCGGAATATAACTATCCAGACCCACAAGAAGCTTCTCGCTCAAAATACGCTCCTCCTGAATGTAACTATGCAAAGTTACTAACTTACGAATCAGGCTATCTTCAAAGTTAGACTCGGTCAGCCTCAAAAAGAATAAGAAACTAACTGCCAATAACCCAAAGAGCGGCAATAAAATCGTAGCTACAAATACCAGCCGCACTCGCAAGGCAAGTCTATGCCGCATCATCCAAAGCCTATGCCATCCCCCTCTCCAGAGAAAGCCTAAGCCCTTCAAGAGCGCAAGTATCAGTAAAAGAATAGGGAAGGACGCTAATACATGTAGGGTGCTTCTACGAGGATATTCTAAAATAAGATGCTGACGAGTATTTGGCTGATAGTGAATCTGGTAGCTATCTCGGAGGGTGTACCAAGCCCACTGACTTTGAAAGGACCGATACGAGTAAGATGGAAAGTTGGTATGGCCATAGACTCGAACTCGCTGTTGTCCATCATACAAAGCATAGCTAATCAGAGGCACCTCCCCCGAAAACTCCTGAGCTAAAGAGCGCACTCTGGGATAAAGTTCTACCTGAAGAAAGAGCGGATAATCTTGATACATAAGAGGGTATCGCCCTATGTAAAAGAAGCGTTTATCTCCCTTCACCACAAAGAAAAGATGGGGACTTAGGGTGGGGGAAAGAGCCTGGGGAGATAAACTCTGCCAATGGACAGGAAAGAGCTCATATTGATTATCCAGGCGTGTATTACGATCACTCCAGAGAGAGAGCGCTATGATATAGTTTTCGCCAATATCCAAAAAGTATTTCTTGATGACCTTAGCTATGAAGGTGGCATCAACAAGGTTATCTGCAATGGAGGCACTTTGCCATAGGAGGGTATCTTGGCTGAGTTGGGCAATTCGGTATGGTAAGCGAGCTTCCAGGAGGAGGTCTCGGGGAAAGGTGGAGACTTTTGCGTAAGCGGGCGCCTGATGTACAGCTCTCCAGTCCTGGGCCGTTGAGAAGAAGCCATTCACCACGGCCACCAGCAGCACCCCACGCACAAAACTCCGCACAAACAAAGGCCCCCGCCACGGCAAAAAGAATAAGACATACAATAACCCCAGGCTCAACACCGCCCACCAAGGCAACCCAACGACTACCGCTACCCCAGCCCCCACCATTAGAAGAATGCCTATGCCCACCCATATCCTCCTCTCTCGTATCTCCTGCGCCCAACCCAAAAATCGCCCGAAGCCCGCCAGCACTAAACCCCCAATGCTCAAAACCTCCCAAAAATGCTCAAAGTCCGAAGGCTCCAACGAAAACTGACTATGCCGCGCCAAACCCCAAAATATCATCCCCACTATTCCCCAAAAAACCCAGTACCCCAACGCAAAAATCCATACGCTACGATAAGTAGAGAGAGGCAATGTATAAAGTATCCATACGAATATGCCCGCTAAAATAAAAAAATTCCAGCCGCTACTTACCAGCCATCCCCAAGCTAAGCTCTCCCCATGAAAAAAAGAACCGCATAAGTACCGACCCGGCAGCCCCACTAACTTCAAAAGAGCCCAAATGCTAAATATAACCAGCCCCATACGCCCCAAGTAAGCATACGGGTTAGGGAGGCCCCGCCAGCGACTATGTAACCACCCCAAAAACCCCACCAGCCATATACCCCCCCCTATAAGAAAAACTAACCGAAAAGGATATAGCCAGGCCTCCCACGGCCCTACGTAAAGCCGAAAAACTGTCTGCCCCGAGAGGTCCCTATAAAGAAGGGGAAACCCTTCCCTGTGCGATACAGGAGAAGCCCGAAGTCCCACAGAAGAAAATACCGATTGACCTAAAAAATAAATAGTGCGATAAGGCACATCATACTTAATCCATAATGGAGTCGCCACAATAACAGTAAGCGTATCTACCCTTTGCTTCAATAGATAATAGGCCTTATCCTCATCGGCATAAATCTCTGGGCTGAGGCTTCCCAGCGTGGGACTAATAAGAGGCCACCGATAAGTATTCCAGCTCTTGAGATTGCCCTGCCGATCGTAGACAAGAATCAGATAATCCTCTGACTCTACGGCGCTACTTTTCAGCGGTTGATTGAGCAGCTGCGCAGCGGCTCTCAACTTCCTCTGCATAACCCAGTCCACATAACCCTGTAAGAGCCGGTAGGGCGCAGCGCTCCCACCCCCCTCTGCTAGTACCCCCAGCCCAAGCAGGAGAACTAATCCTATAGCTCCCCCCCAGGGCCAGAAACGCCGCATGAAACTAATACTTAAGTTTGTGAAGAGGACTTGGAGGTCTTTTTCCCGTATCGCATCAGAAAAGCATACTTATCTATGCTATAATCCGCTAACTTAGCCAATAATTTGGTTAAGTAGGTCGGAACTTGAATAATATGCATCCCTCTATCACGCATGATAAACGAAACTTTAGAGAAAAACTCATCCTTGTGCATGTAGTAATCATAGATATCAGACCAAGGCAAAAGATCAACCTGAAAAACAAACTTTTTCCGGCTAAAATAAATCTTATAGATACCTTCTTCGCTTACGACCTGAATGTATAACAGCTTAAGGGCTAAATATATCAAGCCACTGAAAAAAAGTATCGTACTCAACCCAATAAACTCATAAAGCCACTTTTCGGCCCCTGGGACCCGCCCCGCGTCTCTAATATAGAACGCATAACTCAAAAGGCTTCCCGAAAGAAGTAGCAACATGATTACAAATAAGACAAGCGAGACTACACCAAAATCTGGCTTCTCCCAACGCAGTGCTATCCGTCTGAGGCGCTTATATACAGCAATAACATTAGCCCACAAGTACACCACTATTAGCGCCAATAGTAATCCGAAAGCCTTCGTTAGCAGAAGGAGTCCGTCCAGTGCCTCGATGGTCATGAGAGAGGTAAAGATACACAAAAAAACGAAAACCGCCTCTCGCACCAGACCCAGCCCCCCTCCAAAAGCCGCATCCTCCTTATCTTTGTCCCATGAAGATCACCTACTATGGGCATTCCTGCTTCCTATTAGAAGTAGAAAGAGAAAGCAGCCAATACAAACTGCTTTTTGACCCTTTCATTACAGAAAATCCCCGCGCAAGGGAGAAAAATATCTCGGTTCAGCATCTTATAGAGCAGAAACCAACTCATATCTTCCTCTCGCATGCGCATGGGGATCACTCTGCCGATGCGGAGGCCATCAGCAAAGCCACAGGTGCCCCCATCATCGGAGTATGGGAGATTTTTGACTATTATCATCGGAGAGGTTGTAACGGCATCGGCATGAATGTGGGGGGTACCCTATATGTGCCTGGAAAAGCAAATCCCCATTTTTGGTTCAAGCTGGTACCGGCTATCCACAGCAGCAGCTTTCCCGACGGGACTTATGGAGGCGTAGCTGTAGGTTTTATCATCTCAGATGGTGCGAAAACGATATACTACGCCGGTGACACCGCTTATACTCTGGAAATGGAACTTATTGCCGAACGTTATCAGCTGAACTTAGCTATTTTGCCCATAGGCGGACACTTCACGATGGATGCGGAAGACGCCATAGAAGCAGCCCTACTTTTAGATGTGAGTGATGTGATGGGCGTTCATTATGATACTTTCCCGCCTATCCAGATAAATCGGGAGGAGGCTAAGAAAGGCTTTGAGGAGGTAGGGGTTACGTTGCATCTTTTAGAGGTTGGCCAATCCTGGGAGGTACCTAAGGAATCAGGGGCTTCTGAGCGCGCCGAGAGCGAAGAGGCGAACCGAGAAGAGTAGGATATGGTAGTGCGATTTGCGCCAAGTCCGACGGGACCTCTTCATATTGGGGGGGTGCGGACCGCGCTTTACAACTACCTCTTAGCGCGCAAGCATGGGGGGCGTTTCATCCTGAGGATTGAGGATACGGACCAAAATCGGTATGTGCCCGGCGCCGAAGCCTACATTATTGAGGCTCTAACCTGGTGTGGAATACACTTTGATGAAGGGCCGCATATAGGAGGCCCCCATGCCCCCTATCGCCAAAGCGAACGAAAAGAGATATACCAGTCCTACGCGCATGAGCTGGTGCGGCGAGGGGCAGCTTATTATGCCTTTGACACCGAGGCAGAGTTAGAAGAAATGCGGCGGCGGTTTGAGGCGGCAGGCATGGCAGCCCCCCAGTACAATAGCATCACCCGTTCCTACATGAAAAACAGCCTCACTTTACCCCCCGAAGAGGTACAAGAGCGACTCAAAAAGGAGCCTTACGTAATCCGTTTCCTCATACCCCGAGATCGGGAAGTGCGCTTTTATGATGAGATTCGGGGCTGGGTCAGCGTCCATACTCGGGAGTTGGACGATAAGGTACTTCTCAAAAGCGACAGCATGCCCACTTATCACCTTGCCAATGTGGTGGATGATCATCTGATGGGGGTAACGCATGTGATTCGGGGAGAGGAGTGGCTACCCTCTACCCCATTGCATGTGCTCTTATATGAGGCGTTCGGGTGGGAAATGCCCCGCTTTGCGCATTTGCCTCTCCTACTACGGCCAGATGGGGGCGGCAAACTCAGTAAGCGCGATGGAGATCAACTGGGCTTTCCCGTATTCCCTCTACGATGGAAAGACCCCTTCACAGGGGAAGTGGCCGAAGGATATCGCGAACGGGGATTTTTACCCGAGGGACTGGTTAACTACATTGCCCTCTTAGGCTGGCACCCCGCCTCCAACCAGGAGATTTTCACAATAGAGGAGCTTATTCAGGCTTTTTCTCTGGATCGGGTAAGTAAGGCCGGGGCCCGCTTTGATTATGAAAAGGCTAAGTGGATCAATCAACAGCATTTGCGTAGGCTCTCTACCGCAGAGCTTTTGCCCATAGTGCGCTCTCTATGGGAAGAGAAGGTCGGTACTCCGCCACCTGATAAGACGCTGGGCGTTCTCATAGAGTTAGCTCGGGAACGGGCCCAGCTCATCCCAGAAATCCTTGAGGTAGTCGCTTTTTACTACAGGCGGCCCTCTTTTCCCTTACCCTCTACGCTGGAAGCGAAAATAGCCAGTGAAGTATTAGAGCATGCGGCCGAAGTCCATGCACTTTTCCAGAACATATCCCCCTGGGAGAAGGAAACAATAGAGACAGCCCTAAAAAACTGGGCAAAGTCATTGAAGCTACCCATAGGGAAGGTGCTTTTGACTTTGCGGATAGCCCTTACAGGGGAAGAAGCAGGCCCCGCTATTTATGGAATACTGGAAGTCTTGGGCCGGGAGGAAGTCATCTCGCGCTGGAAACTTTTTGAGGAGAGGTATGTCTTGTCAGGGCGGGTGTAGGGGATGTTCGGTAGCGGCATTTACCCAGCGGTGGCTCAGTGTCATAGACCCTCTGCCCACGGAAGGGGAGGTGCTCGCAGAAGTGCGCTTCAAGGGAACACGACGGCAATATTTTTGGATGGAGGCCAGCCTCAGGCTCCCGATTGGAACCTGGGTGGTAGTCCCAGAGGTGATTCAGCGAGGTAAAAATCCTCCTGTTTTAGGGAAAGGCTACGACATCGGTCGCCTCTCCCTCATAGGAAAAGCCGCTCAAAAGATGCACGCCAGCGGGGGCCATCCCCCCACCCCTGCCATTCAAAAGATCCTTCGGGCAGCTGAAGCAGAGGAGGTGCAAGCCCTTCAAGCCCTCCGACAGAAAGAACCCCTGCTTCTCCAGCAAGCTCGTCAGCTGGTTCAGGAAGAAGGCTTGGACACCACCCATAATATGAAGATTATAGACATTGAGCTCCAAGCAGATGGGAAAAGAGCTATTTTCTACTTTACTGCGCAAGATCGGGTGGATTTTCGTCAGTATGTTCGGAGAGTGCAGGAGATAATGGGAGTGCGGGCAGAAATGTATCAGATTTCCGATCGGCATGCCAGCGGGCAAGTGGGAGGTATCGGGGCCTGCGGGCGGGAACTTTGCTGCGGGTCTTTTTTGCGGAGCTTTCACTCGGTAACGACCGAAATGGTACGTTACCAAGGCCTCATGATGAATATCAACCGACTCACGGGGCATTGTGGAAAGCTTAAGTGCTGTTTAGCTTATGAGTTGGAAGCTTATAAGGCGGCTTTGGATCGGCTTCCGAAAATAGAAAGTCTTCGCACGCAGGAGGGAGAGTGGCGGTACTTACGCACCGAGGTGCTGTTAGAACGGCTGTGGTTTGCACATGCAGAGCGGGGCAATCAGGTCTGTCTGCTGGCGTCCGAAGCCCGCAAACTGGCCGAGATGAATGCTCGGGGAGAAATACCCCCCGCCATAGAGCCTTTTGCCTATAAGTTTCCAGAGTTGGCTACTCGGGTGTAGAAGGTTATAGCGGGCGGTGTTCTTGGGAAAGGGCGTGCTGTCGGCGGATTTTATTCTGGAGCTCTATGAGGGCGTGGAGGAGAACCTCTGGGCGAGGGGGGCACCCAGGGACGTAAATATCTACGGGTAAAAATTGATCCACCCCTTGGACCACGCCATAAACCCGGTGCATGCCACCCGTAGAGGCGCAGGCCCCCATGGCAATACACCATTTAGGTTCGGCCATTTGGTCCCAGATGCGTTTGATAGCATAGGCCATTTTGTAGGTGCACCAGCCTGCCACGATCATCACATCCGCCTGGCGGGGTGAAAAGGAGAAACGCTCAGAGCCAAAGCGAGCAATGTCGTACTTAGGCCCGGCGGCCGCCATCATCTCAATAGCACAGCACGCTAATCCCATCGGCTGCGGCCACAACGAGTTACTGCGCGCCCACTCTACCAGATCGTCTAACTTAGCTACAAGAAAGCCTTGGTCTTGAAGAAGCTTATCGAGCGCCATAAAGTCAAGAACAAATATAAGGCAGTCGTGAGAATCACAGCAGAAGCAATACCTGGGAGCTAACTAAGAGCCTTGGGGCCGCAGGGCCTAAAGGCCTTCGGTGTCTGTACTCAGGGCGAAAAGCCGATAGAAGCTTAGCGGTCATCTCGGGTAAATCCAATAGTCTGATCATCCCGAAAGAGAAAGGCACTGCCACTGCCAAAGCGCTGATACTTTTCGGTTTCGCCCGTGGAAGCCGCCCGAGCACGCAAAAGAAAAGCCCGCCAATTGCGGTTTTGAAGTTCGCCAATCTTATTAGAATGCAAAAGGGGGAATTCGCCCGTGATGAGGTCAGGATCGTAGAAAACGAAGAAGACATTATTTTGGGAGCCAATCTGGTTATAGGTCCATATGATGTAGGGGTATTTGTCGGGTTCGTTGAGCCAGAACTGCATATCATTAGGAGGGCCATATTGAATGAAGACGCGGCCGCGATCGGTCTTGTAGCCGGGGCGAAGGGTAGACTTAAAGTGCTGCTGGGCATACTCAAAACGGTAGAGGAATTCCTTAAAGGTAGGGAAGCCGGGTTTATTTGCGCGTTTTTTCCAGAAAGCAACGAAAAAGCGTTTCTTATCTGTGTAGTTAGAGAGGGTTTTGAGGAAACTTTTTTCGGTCGGGGTAGCTAAGTAGGTCATGCCCTCCAGAAGTTCGTCTAATTTCTTTTCTGGGAAGCCATACTGGGTGTCGTATTCGGTTTCTGAAGCGTCTACGAGGGGTTCTCGGGTAGAGATGAGCGTGAGGCGGCGGTACCAAGAGGCCAGTACTTCGCCGTCGTTGGTGCAGAGTTCTACCTGGAGGAGGTAAAGGCCGCTCTCCAGATGGTGCGCGGGGAAGGTAAAAACAAAGGCCTCAAAGGAGGTAGGTTTTTTGGGGCGGCGGGTGAAGGTGAAACCCTCTACAGGCACAGCCCGCTGCGCATCCAAAACCCGAAAGCGCAAAAAGTATGGCCCCGACAGAAGGCTATCTACATGGTAAACCTCTCCGAAAATAGCCAGCGTATCCGGATCCACCACGACACCGCCCGTAATCAGAGGCTCAATCGAGAGACCATGGCGCTGATAACCTCCACTGGAGGCAGCGGTAATACGCCTACCCAAAAGAAGATCACTGTACCCAAAACCCGTAAGCGGAGCAGGAATCTCCAGCTGGGTAACAGCCTGGACGGTTTGCGGTCGAGGCCGCTGATGCTTATCCTGAGCAATCACCTCCAAAGTATAAAAACCCGAAGGAAGACGCAAGCGCCGAGCATCAATGTAAAGGGTGTGGCGATGTTCTATCAGGGTATCTGGCCATGGGCCGAGAGACACAACAAACTTATCCGCGTAAATAGGCTCCTCAGCAAAGTTCTTGATAAGGACTTGAAAAGAGACCTCTCCGCCATAAAGCGAGTCGGGGCGTCGGACAGGAGTAACGGAGGCCCCTTCCACAGCCAAGAAAAGCTCAAGGTACGGCTGCCCCTCTGGCGTATAATAACGAATGGGCTCCACAATAAAGCTCACTTGCCCCCAGAGAAAAGTAAGCAGGAGAAGGTAGCGCACCAAGCAAAGTTACTTATTTCGGTGCCACCACCAAAGACCAATAGTACAAGTCAGAACCCAGGTGATAATCTCGGCCCAGCTCATGCTGGCTCGCCAGCCAATAAGCGCATGGAGCACAGAACCGATATAGCCTTTGTGGTGAAGGGGATGGAAGTACCACCCCTCGTAAAAGGCATAAACCCAAGGATACTCCCCCAAAGGCTGAGAAAGAGGCGGGAAGAGCTGCCAAGCCTTGGCTTCCTCTATTTCGTGGAGGAGCGGGCTGCGCAAAGCCCCATATTCTAAAATCTCATGCACAGCATACGCAGCAATGCCAGAAGCAATCAAAATCAGAAGGACCGAAGAGAGGGTGAAAAAAGTTTTCATGGGCAGGCGCTTCCCTAAGCGAAAAACCAAGAAGCCTACCGCCATAGCAACAAAAAGACCCAACAGACCCCCCATCCACGAAAGCTGACTTTGCATGCTCCAAAGCGCTCGCAGAAAAAGTACGGTCTCTAAACCTTCTCGAGCCACAGCTGTAAAGGCCATGCTAAAAAGCACCCATCCCGAACTCCCTTGGACAGTGGTCTGGAGGTGACGCGAAAGATTAGCCCCCTGCCGCCGCATCCACCCCACCATGTACAGAAGAAGTCCCGCCCCTAAAAGCGAAAAACCTATCTCCCACAAGGCATGCGTAGCAGCAATAGCGCTTATCACCCACGCAGCCAAAAGGCTCATCAAAATCGCCGCTCCTATCCCCGCCCCAATTAGCCAGCGCTGAGCCAAAGGCACAACCCGCGCCAATATACCTACCACTAAAGCAGCTTCCAAACCCTCCCGAAATGTAACCAGCCCTTCACTCATGCCACAAAGGTACGCAATATAGACTGAATCTATTTAGAGCCCTCTCAGGCCCCTTAGAGAGAAAGCGGCTTATACCATTTGTAATCAAAAACCTTCTGAATGAAGAGAGAGGTTTTTGAGTGTAAATGGTATAAGATTTGAAAGGTCTTCATAATACCACCAAGACACGAGGCAAAAATCTGTCCAGAGAATAATTCTCACACCTGGTATGGATTTGGGAAGGGGCATGGCCGCCAATGGGGTAAGCAGACTCTCAAATTCCCTACATTTGTCTGTGTATGGGCCTTACTCCGGGCTGGATAGGCGAACTCGACCCCCAGCAGCAAAAAGCGGTGCTTCATGAAGACGGCCCTGTCATTGTCTTAGCCGGGGCCGGCACAGGTAAGACTCGGGTTCTTACCTATCGGATCGCCTATCTGATTGAGAAGGGTGTGCCTCCTGCTGCGATTGTAGCTCTTACTTTTACGAATAAGGCGGCTGACACGATGCGGACCCGCCTGCAAAAGCTGGTGGGAAACGCCGCCCATGGGGTGTGGATGGGCACTTTTCATAGCCTTTTTGCGCGCTGGCTTCGGCTTTATCTACAGGGGGAGCCCGTAAGCTCACGCTTTGTCATTTACGATGCAGACGATAGCCTGGCGCTCATTCGGACTATCTTGAAAGAGCAGGGCCTAAACCCCAAGGAGGCAGGCACTTATCGGACTATCATCAGCCGCTGGAAAAACCAGGGTCTTCGGCCGAGCCATATCTTTCCCACCACGCCCACCGAAACCAGAGCCCATAGCCTCTACCAAACTTACCAGACTCGCCTCCGCCTGGCGGATGCCCTGGACTTTGACGACCTGCTTTTAGAGATGGACAGCTTGCTTACCCGAGAGCCTGCTGTGCTTCATGAGCTTCAAAGCCGCTACCAGCATATCTTAGTAGATGAGTACCAGGATACGAATGCCATTCAGTATCAGGTCATTGCGAAGTTAGCGGCGCGGCATCGCCAGCTTTTCGTCGTGGGGGATGACGCGCAGAGTATTTATCGCTTTCGGGGGGCCGACGTGCATAACTTTCGCCGCCTGCAAGCCGATTTTCCTGAGGTTCAAGTCATCAAGCTGGAAAAAAACTACCGTTCTGCCCCGGCTATTTTACGTTTAGCTAACGAGACCCTCCGCAATAGCCAGATGCTCATGGCCAAAGAGCTCTTTACCAGCCGGCCTGAGGGGCCCAAGCCCCTTCTTTTAGAAGACTTTTCCACGCCAGCAGAGGAGGCTGCGTTTGTAGCGAGGAAGATTCGGGAGCTGGTGCTACGGGAACATTTTCCATACGGGGAAATAGCAGTCTTGTATAGAACTAACGCTTACTCACGGGCGTTTGAGGAGGCGCTGCGGCGGGAAGGTATTCCCTATAGACTCGTAGGGGCTGTGAGCTTTTACCAACGGGAAGAGGTGAAGCATTTTTTAGCCTATTTGCGCTTAGTGCACAATCCGCATGATGATCAGGCTCTGCTTCGGATTGTGAATGTGCCGCCGCGCGGGATTGGGGAGGCCACGTTGAGCAAGTGGCAGGAGGGGGCTATAACTTTAGGGCAGAGCCTGTGGGAGAGTTTGCCTAAGGTAGCGGCGAGTTTGGCGCCTGCGGCTCGGCAAGCTCTTCTGCGCTTCAAAGCTTTTGTAGAGGAGCTGCGCTCGCGTGTAGCAGAGCTCCCCCTCCCCATACTGGCTGAGGAGGTTCTGGCTGCTTCCAGGCTTATTGAGTATTACCGCGAGGATGCCCGAGCCCAAGAGCGCCGGGAAAACTTAGAGTCCCTTCTGGAAGCCATAAACACCTACTATGTCAATCAGGGAGAGGAGGGAGACCTTGCAGGATTTTTGCTGCAGTCGGCTCTATACGCACCAGAAGAAGAGACTAAACCGCAAGGGGATGCCGTTTGGCTCTCCACCATACACGGCGTGAAGGGTATGGAGTTTCAAGTGGTCTTCCTGGTAGGACTTGTAGAGGGGCTTTTGCCGCATATTCGGGCCTACGAGGAGGGCATAGAAGGCGAAGAGGAAGAACGACGTATCTTTTATGTGGGGCTTACTCGGGCGGCTCAGCAGCTATACTTATGTCGGCCTCGTTACACAGGTCAAATGCGGATAGCTGAACCCAGTAGTTTCTTGGAGGAGCTGCGTCCCCTTTTAGAAGAGCGGCGCTCTCCGAAGACTTCTTCCTTCATGGTGAGTCCGCCCCGTCCCCTTATTTCCCCTTCTCGCGGCACCCCTACGCCCTCCTCTTCATCGGGGAGCACGCTCTCCCTGTCTCAACTCCGACCGGGTGTGCAAGTGCATCATTCCCACTTCGGACGAGGCACCGTCATAGAATGCACAGACAACGGCGCCGCCGGCATCGTTGTTATTAATTTTGACCGCTTTGGGAAAAAACGTTTAGACTTACGATATGCTAAACTCAGGCTTGCCTAAGGTGCCCGTTCCTCCTCGTCTTAATCCCTTGCCTGTGGCAGGGGCTCATTTTATGGAGCTTTTGCGGCAAGTGGCTCAGCTCTCTACCTCTGAGGAGCGGAAGGCGGCTTTGCAGTTTGTTTTTAGGTGGTTTTTGCTGATAGAGGGAAAGGAGGAGGGTCGTCTTTCCTCTGAGGAGCTTGTGAGCTGGCGGGGGCGATTTTACATGATGCTGCCTCTTGAGCTGCGGGAAGATTTTCCGTGGGAGGCACCAGCCTCCTTACAACCCCGGGCTCCCGAACGCCCCTCTTACCCCCGTTATCACACGCCTTTTCGGCAATACGGGTTTATCGCGGCTAAAATCGTAGATACTCTTCCTGCGTCCGCCCCGCCAGAAATGATAGCGGTTTTCATGCAGGGGCTCTTGCAAATCCTTCAGCATCATGGGGAAAGGGTAGAGGCCGCCACGCTGGCCAAGCACCTGCAGGACTTGAGCGGGGGCCAACTGCAGATACCTGCCGAGGTAGTATCGCTTGTGGAGAGGACGGCCCGAAGTGAGGGTAGTCGGTCGCCGGCTCAAACCGAGAGCCCTCGCTTAAGCGCCCGCCACTCGAAGGGACGCCGCTTCCATCGGAATCGCCGCTAATGAAGTTTCGGGTGCAGGGAGGTGCCCGCCTAAGCGGCATTTACCATCCCCAAGGCGCCAAAAATGAAGCTCTCCAAGTCCTCTCCGCAGCTTTACTCACCTCAGAACCTGTCATCTATGAAAACGTTCCCCGCATTTTAGATGTTGAGCGGCATTTAGAGCTGATAGCGGGAGTTGGGGCTAAGGTAGAGTGGTTAGGCGAACATACGGTTCGGATCGTGGCGGAGAGCGTGGAGCCGCGGCGATTATTAGAGCCGGAGATGGGGATGCTTTTTCGGCGGATACGGGGTTCGGTGCTTTTGGCGGGAGCCCTCTTAGGACGGTGCGGCGAAGCGTATTTGTATCGTCCGGGAGGCGACAAGATCGGCCGTCGCCGTTTAGATACCCACCTGCTGGGCTTTGAAGCCCTCGGCGCCACCATCTCCTATGACGATAAGCACGAACTCTACAAAATCGTAGCTCCTCGCCGCTTCCAAGGAAAGTTTATTCTATTAGAGGAAGCTTCTGTTACAGGCACCGCCAATATCCTCTTAGCGGCCGCCTCAGCAGAAGGGGAAACTACCCTTTATCATGCGGCTTGTGAGCCATACATTCAGCAGTTGTGCCATCTTCTCAATCGGATGGGGGTTTCCATCACCGGCATTGGAAGCAATCGTCTCACCCTTCGGGGACAGAGCGAGCTGAAAGGCGCCCATCATGTCATTTTGCCGGATGTGATTGAGATAGGGAGCTTGATTGGGCTGGCGGCTATGACACAAAGCCCGCTGGAGATTGCCCCTGTGCCTGGGGAGCATATGGGTCCGATTATCCATCCGTTTGAACGGCTGGGTATTCCCGTGCATTTAGAGAGGGAACGCGTCCGAGTAGAGCCTACGGCTCTTTATGAGCCCGATACCCTGTGGGAAAGGCATATTTTGACTCTGTCCGACCATACCTGGCCAGGAACCCCCCCAGACTTGCTCAGTATTCTTCTCGTGGTGGCCACCCAGGCCGCCGGACAAGTGCTGATTCATCAGAAGATGTTTGAGAGTCGGCTCTTTTTTGTGGATCGGCTGATTGAGATGGGGGCGCAGGTGGTTTTGTGTGATCCGCACCGGGCTATGGTGATCGGGCTGGGGCGCCGGCATCGGCTGCGGGGTATTACTATGAGCAGTCCAGATATTCGGGCAGGCATAGCGCTTTTGATTGCCGCTTTGTCTGCGGAGGGGGAAAGCGTCATAGAAAATGCGGAGCAGATAGCGCGCGGCTATGAGGCGATAGATATTCGGCTAAACGCCTTGGGGGCACAAATTCAGAGGGAATAGGGTCCCCTTTTGCATTGTACTTTTGCTCATCATGGCTCGGCCTAAAAACCTACGCCAGCAGCGGCTGGGAGGCGAAATCCACCAGTATTTAGCGGACATTCTCCGCAGTTTCGCCGAAGAGACCCCTGAGCTGAATGATATCCTCATAGAACTGACCGAAGTGCGGCTTACCCCCGACTTGCAGCAAGTACGCGCCTACCTCCTGACCATCCCCACAGAAAAGTTGGAATATACTGTACGTTTCCTAAATCAGTATCACAAAGAGCTTCGGTATGCTTTGGCGCAGCGCATTCGGCACTTTGTGAAGGTGATGCCGACCATTCAATTTTTCCCCGATGAAACGGAGCTCAAAGCCCGTCGCATAGAAGAGCTTCTTAGGAAACTCCCTCCCCCTGCCGCTGATAATCCCGATTCTGGTGAGTCGGCCTCATGAGGCGACTCTGGTGGCGTTATCTTACGGCTAGTCCGCGACGTAGCCTGCGGCTCTTAGTGTATTTGGGCATTGGGAGCGTTGCGGCATCTACATGGGCTTGGTTAGCGGTGTCAGCGGTGTTTGGAGGGTTTAGTCAATTTTTAGAGGAAGTCTTTCAGCGAGTGGATCCTCATTTGCGTATAGAGGGACCGGGCCTTACACCGGCTCTTAGGGATGAGCTTAGTCGGTGGCCCGACATCAAAGCCATTGCGGGGGTTTATGAGGGGATGGCGGTACTTCGTCATGGGGAGCGGCAGTTGGCAGTTCGTCTGCGCGGCATAGAGCCGGGATACGAGCTTGTGAGTGGGATTGGTTCGCACTTAGTAGCGGGGGAAGGTTTTCCTTTACGGCCTCGGTCCGCCCTCATTGGTTCGGGGGTAGCGGCTGCGCTGGCCCTGTCGGATACGGAGCAGGAATGGCCCGTCTGGCTCTATCTGGTGTCGTCCGTGCGAACCTTGGCTATGAGCGGTGAAGCCGCCATCCAGCGAAAAAGTCTCTCCGTGCAGGGGATTTTCAGCGTCCAAAAGGATTACGATGAGAGCTGGGTGATCGTACGAGCCGAAGAGATACCTCTCTGGCGAGAAGCGCCCTACACGATGTTAGAGATACGCTTGCATGATCTGCGGTCTCTTCAGCTTGTAAAGGCTAAGCTCCGACGCACCTTAGGCCCTGCTTATATGGTGAAAGACCCCCGAGCCCAACATGCCGATGTGTATCGGGTATTGGGGCAGGAACGTTTACTTTCTCAGTGGGGTTTGGGCCTGATGCTGGTGCTGGTAGCAGGGGGCGTACTGAGCGTGCTGTCGGCTCTTTTGATTTATCATCGGCGGGATTGGGCGGTCTATCAGGCCTTAGGCGCATCAGAAAACTGGCGGTATCGGCTTCTTTTTGGGTTAGCCGTAGGTGTAATCGGAGGAGGATTCTTAGGAGGAGCCCTCATAGGTAGTCTCACGGTCTGGATGCAGGCTCGTTTTCACTGGCTAAAACTACGCGGCGGGGAGGGCTTCCTCATCCAGCACTTTCCCGTAAAGCTCTCGGTTGGGGATTACCTCGTTCTTATCGCCCTTCTTTGTGGGCTGCTTGGGGTGATTTACTTTTACCTCCTACACTTGCTGCGAAGATTTTCTCTAAGGGCCCTTCTACAAGGTGACTAATGCAAAAGGTAGGTCCTCAGTCCTTTCGTCTTATGCTGATTAAGCTCTGCCCTAAAGAGCTTTCAGAAACCATGTCTCTGAGGAAGCGCAAGGCCCTGAGGAGGACAGGCTGGTTGTGGTTTTTCCTTATGGGGGTGAGCACGGCGTTATATGCGCAGGGATTGGCTGTTCGGGATAGTAGCCACGAGGCTAAGCTTTATCCGAGGGTAGGGCTTGTTCTGTCGGGAGGTGGGGCGCGGGGTATGGCTCATGTAGGCGTGCTACAAGCCCTGGAGGAGGAAGGCATTCCCATAGACTACATTACAGGCACATCTATGGGGGCTATGGCCGGGGCCTTCTATGCGGCGGGTTACACCCCCGCCGAAATGCAAGGCTTCCTCCTGCGAGAAATTAACGCCTGGTTTGCTCCCGGAACCCTCTTCCAAGAAGAACGTTACTACAAGCTCCAAAAACCCCACGATCTCACTATTGGCGAGGTTCCCATAGACTTTCTTATGCGGGGGGATTTACCGCTGCCCGAGCAGATTTTTTCGGACTTTGAGATCAACCTTCGGCTCAATGAGCGTCTCGCACCTATCTCCTTGGGGGTGAAGGACCAGTTTGATAGTTTGCTGGTGCCTTATCGGGCGGTGGGGGCCGATCTCTACCGAAAGAAAGCCATCCTATTTTCCCAGGGCAGTCTTGCTACGGCGGTACGGGTCTCCATTTCGGTGCCCATCTTTTTTGCTCCTGTTACTACTCTCAAGTTTGTCAATCTGGTAGATGGCGGGGTATATGATAACTTTCCGGTAAAGCCGATGCAGCGGGAGTTTAAGCCCGATTTTATTATTGGTGTTCATGTAGGTTCTCCCCCTATGACCTTGGAGGAGTTTCAAACCAGAGCTTATTACTGGCGGCTTTTTTCCCATTTATCTGACCCTCTAAGTTGGCAAAAGCTCCCTCAAAATAGTTTCTTTATTCAGCCGGACTTAGGGGAGATGAGCAGTACGGCTTTTTCTAAGGAGATGGCGGCTTTTTCTATTCAGCGGGGGTATGAAGCGGCTAATGCCTGTATAGGGGAGCTTCGGGAGAGGATTGGTGAGCGACGTTTAGACTCGGTGCAGGTGGCCCAGCGCCGGGCGTACTTAAGGGCCCTTCGCTATAAGCCTATTTATGTGAAAGAAGTTAGCTTTTACCCTGCGTCTCGGGCAGAGGCGTTTTTTTATCGTCGGGTGATGAGGATTCGGAAGGGGGATATACTGAATTGGGCGGGCTTACGTAGAGACCTGCTCAGCTTACGGGAAGCGGCTTCATTTTATAGTATTTTGCCGGAGCTGACTACGCATCCAGAGGGAGGAGCGAACTTACAGATCTATTTACGGCCTCGGGGTCCCTATGCGCTGCGAACGGGATTGGCGGTATTTTCTCCGGCTGGGTATGCGTGGCAGATTGGTTTTCAGGCGGAAAAGGTCTGGTGGGCTGCATGGCAAGCTTCTGTGCTTTTGACGCAAGGTACCTTTGCGCAGGGCTTGGAGTTTCAGGCTCGCCTTCGTCCGCCGCTCCCTTGGCGCCTTTACTTAGTTGGCGAAAGCCGCCTCTGGCGGTACAACTATCAAGCGCTCGGCCTCTCCTGGTTTCCTCGCCCACGCCAAGCCAATCTCTTTTCCAGTATTGATTGGCTTTTGGGAGGTATCACCTGGACCTGGCGCCAAGCTCAGATGAACCTCTTTCTGCACCGCCTCTCTATGGAGGACCGTTATACTTCCCCCACCGCCTCAGAAGTGACCTCCCAACTTTCTGCTGCGGCGGTTTCTTGGGAACTTACCGCTAATAACGAAAACGATCGGCTCTACCCCACTGAGGGACGCTTAGTGGATTTAGCCATAGCTTGGGGCCGAGGGACAGAACGCCCACAAAATCCCTCCGCTCCTTACACGGCAGCCCAGCATGTATGGCCTCAGGCTCGTCTACGCCTGCGGCAAAATCTCGGCGTCCTTCCGGGTCTATACATCGGGACTCGCTTGGAAGCCGGCGCCTCCCTCCAAAAACCCTTAGCTGACTCTATTGCGACCCTACTCGTTGGCCCCCGATATGACCCCTTCCCAGAAAGCCCCCAACTCTTTTTGCCCGAGCTCTATAATCGTCTCTTTGGAGCGGTAGGGGGCCATGTTACCTTGGCCCTCAAACGTAAAGTCTTCCTGCGGCTGGAAGGCCATCTCTATCAGCCGATTGCCCGGCTTCGCTTACCTACTCCCACTGACCCCGAAGGTGCCATTGAGTGGCCCTCCCCCACCCAAGCACTCCCCCGCCTCCCCCTCTACCGTTATGCTATGATAGGTCTCTACTATCGGAGTTTCGTCGGCCCTATTGGCATTTTTCTTACTTATTACGACAGGCAGGCGCAGCCCATCCGAATCTTCCTCCACTTGGGCTACCCGCTTTTCCCCAGACGCCCCTGGCAATAATCCCCTCTTCTCTACAAGCTACTACCTGAAAGCATCTCAGCGATTTTATGTTTATTTGAGGGTATGGATTGGCGCAGTTACCGACCTCTTCTCCTCCCTCCTATTCCTAATCTATCCGACATAGCTGTATATGAGGCGCGTGGAGGTTATGCTCAGCTGCGGCGTGCGGTGACGGAGCTTACGCCGGCTCAGGTGATTGACGAAGTTAAGGCCGCTAATATTCGGGGCCGGGGAGGCGCAGGGTTTAACGCTGGCCTCAAGTGGAGCTTCATGCCCCCCAAACGGGAAGGTGTCTCTCACTACTTAGCTGCCAATGGCGACGAGTCCGAACCCGGCACCTGCAAAGACCGACGCATCTTGGAGTTTAATCCGCACCTTTTTATTGAGGGGGCTCTCATTGCTGCCTATGCTATTCAGGCTGACGCCATTTATGTCTATATCCGTGGCGAATATGCTGACTGGATAGATCACCTTCAAAAAGCCATGGATCAGGCTTATGCGCGGGGGTATATCGGGAAAAATATCTTAGGGAGCGGTTTCTCTACGGAGATGTACCTTCATCGGGGGGCTGGTGCTTACATCTGCGGGGAAGAGACGGGTCTCATGGAGTCATTAGAGGGGAATCGCGCTTATCCCCGATATAAGCCGCCTTTTCCTGCCCAAAAGGGCCTGTGGGGCTGTCCTACCACTATCAACAATGTGGAGACGCTGGCCCATGTTCCTCTGGTGCTGCGCATAGGTGCGGCGGCTTATACCCAGATTGGTGCCCCTGAACATCCGGGGCCTATCTTGTACGGCATCTCGGGCCATGTAATCCGTCCTGGCGTATATGAATACCCCTCTGGCATGCTGATTACGGACCTCATTTACGAAGTGGCTGGGGGCATCCGAAATGGGAAAAAACTCAAGGGTGTCGTCCCCGGCGGCTCTTCAACGCCCATTCTCCGGCCCGAAGAGATAGAAGGCGTCCGTATGAGTGCGGATGCGCTCCGTAAAGTCGGCTCCATGATGGGGACAGCCGGCATGCTCGTTCTGGACGAAGACACCGACATGGTACGTTTCGCTTATCGGATAGCGGCTTTTTACAAGCACGAGTCTTGCGGCCAATGCACGCCCTGTCGAGAGGGCACTGGCTGGCTCAAAGGCCTCTTATCCAAGTTTCTACATGGGGAGGCCACTTTTCAGGACATTGATCTGATATTAGATGTCGGTAGCCAAATAGAGGGACGCACGATTTGTGCGCTTGCGGATGCTGCCGTATGGCCTATCCGGGCCATTGTCCAAAAATATAGAGCCGAGTTTGAGCGTCGGGCCAAACCCGCCTTAATACCCGCTTAACGGCACGATTTTTGGTACCTTTGCCGAAGTCTCCGTCAAGGCTCTTATGCTTACACCCTTAGACATTCAAAACCAAACCTTCAACCGAGCCCTTCGGGGATATGACCCCGAAGAGGTGCGTTCTTTCCTTCGTCAGGTCGCTCAGGCCTGGAGCCGCCTCCTGGAAGAGCAGCAAGAACTTCGCAAAAAAGTAGAAAGTCTCTCCCAAGAAATTACCCGTTATCGGGAAATGGAATCCCTTCTTCAGCGTACTCTCCTGCAAGCCGAAGAGTCCAGCCGCGCCCTCTTAGAAAACGCCGAGAAAAAAGCCCAGCTCATCATACACGATGCCCAGCAAAAAGCTGAAACCATCCTGCACAACCTGCAAAAAGAAAAAGAATCCTTAGAAAGTCATATTGAACAGCTCAAACAGCGCCGCTTAGAGCTGATCCTGGAACTGCGCACCTTCTTACAAATGCAGTTAGAAAGGCTGGACCACCTCTCCAAAGACCCGAAGGCTTCTGCTCCTGCCTCTCCCGCCCCCTCTCCGTCCCCCGCTTCCCACCCAACCGCCCCCGGCTCCCCCAGCTGGATAAGCAAATTAGCCGAAAAGCTATGATCCTTTCGGATAAAGCTATTTTAGAAGCCATTGAGCGAGGAGACTTAGTGATAGAGCCATTCCGGCGGGAAGCCTTAGGCAGCAATAGCTATGATGTCCATTTAGGGAAGTACCTACGTGTCTATGCGGCTCCCTTCCTGGACGCGCGAAAGTCTAATCCCTCTTCAATCCTAACCATTCCTCCCCAAGGGCTCTTCCTCATTCCGGGTGTCTTATACCTGGGTGTAACAGAAGAATACACAGAAGCCCACACTTGTGTGCCATTCTTGGAAGGTAAGAGCAGTATTGGGCGATTAGGCATCCAGATTCATGCCACAGCCAGTAAAGGAGATGTAGGCTTCCGCAATCACTGGACATTGGAAATCTCCGTTATTCACCCCGTACGGGTCTATCCCGGGATGCCTATCGGCCAGCTCATCTTTTATGCTTTGGAGCGTCCTGCTGAGAAACCTTACCATATTCGGGAAAACGCGCACTACACCGAGCGCAGCCCCCTCCCGATCCCCTCTCTGTATTGGAAAACCTTCAAGAACCATGCGAATACCTAAGTCCTTCACAGCCAAAGAACTGGCGGATCTATTAGGATGCCAACTTATCGGCGATCCCCATATCACAGCTATGGGGATCAACGAAATCCACCGAGTCAAGCCTGGCGATATCTCCTTTGCTGACCACCCGAAGTATTACAAGAAGGCCTTGGAGAGTGAGGCTTCGATTGTAATTATCAATCAAGCCATGGAGCCTCCCGCCGGAAAAGCACTTCTCGTTTCTCAGCAGCCTTTTCATGATTTTAATCGCCTTCTGGAGTACTTTCAGCCTACCCCTCCTCCGACCTTTGCGCCTCAAACCCCCGACTTCCCCGGCGTAGAGATTGGACATCACGTGGTGATTGGCGAAGGCACTCATATTGAACCTGGCTGCTTGATTGGACATAATGTCGTCATCGGCCCCAATGTCTATATTGCTCATGATACCATTATCCATCCCAATGTTTACATCGGTCCCAATGTCTATATCGGCGCCCATGTGGTCATTCAGCCTGGGTGTGTGATCGGCGGGGACGCCTTTTACTACAAGCGCTCCCCCGCAGGCTCTACCCGACTCCTAAGTAAAGGACGTGTAATCATTGGTGATTATGTAGAGATTGGGGCCAATACGACTATTGATCGGGGCGTTACTTCAGATACTTATATCGGCGACCACACTAAAATAGACAACTTAGTCCAGATTGGACATGATACTTATATCGGGCGCAATTGTCAGATCGCTGCGCAAGTAGGGATTGCGGGGGCTTGTAGGATTGAGGACGATGTTATTCTCTGGGGGCAAGTGGGCGTTCCCAGCGGAATTCATATTGGTCCAAAAGCCACCGTCCTGGCCAAATCCGGCGTCCTCACCGCCTTAGAGGGGGGTAAGGTCTATTTCGGCTTCATCGCCAAAGAAGTCAAAAAAGCCTGGCGAGAAATTGCCTCCATGGGACAGCTACCTAAGCTATTGCGCTCCCTCTCCGCTACCAATGGCCATGAACGCCCAGACGAAAACTCCTCCCTCTCGCACTAAACGCCTTTTCCTATGGCTCCTCTCGTACTTTTTGCGAGGGGTCTTCCTTTTCCTTCCCGCCGTCGTAACTATCTATGTGCTCCGAATCCTCCTGGAGTGGCTGGATTCCATCATCCCCCTGGAAATCCCCGGCCTGGGAATTCTCATCCTCGTTACCGTCTTTATCCTCTTAGGCTACCTGGCCACCCACTGGATAGGCCCCAGCGTATGGCAACCCATAGAAGAACGCATCCGCAAAATCCCCTTCATTGGCTTTATTTATGGCTCCGTCCGAGAAATCATTGACAACTCCCAGCAGAAAAACCGCTTTGACAAGCCCGTCCTTATTCGCGTGCAAGATAACCCTCCCATGTACCAAATAGGATTTCTCACTAACTCAGCCCCCATTGCCGGCGAAAACTTAGTAGCCGTTTATATTCCTTATGCTTTGAGCTTCATGGGGGAGCTCAGACTCGTCCCTCACGAGGCTATCCGAGTTCTGCCTGCCAAAGGCGCCGATGCGCTTCGCTTTGCGATGTCGGGCGGCTTCATCTCCATGGAGTCTCTACCGGAAAAATCCCCCTCCGCATGAACATAGACACCTGGCAAGACAACTTAGAAGCCGCCAATCTCCTCAAAACCCCCCCAAAAACCCTTTGGACTCACCCCCTGCTCACAATCCAAGAAATCACCCTGCACACGCCCCATGGCCCTCTCACCCGAGTCATCATTCATCGGGGTACTTTCACGGCGGTCTGCGTCCATCTCGTGAGTAACACCCAAGAAGCCTTTCTGATGGTGCGCCAACAGCGCCCCGTCCGCCCAGAACCTTTTTACGAGCATCCCGCTGGCATGCTGGAACCCGGCGAAGACCCACGCACCGCCATCACCCGAGAATTGGCCGAAGAAACAGGCCTTCTCATCACGCCCGAGGACCTCATCCCCCTCTCTCCAGCACCCGTCTACCCCTCCCCAGGCCTATGGCACGAAAGCGGCTACTTTTTCGCTCTCCGTCTCCAAGTCCCCGATGCCCTCCTTCAGGCCCTCTCCCAACCTCACCTCCGCCACAACCCCGACGAACCCATCCAGCTCGTAGCTATACCCCCCCACCAAATCCCCACCCTCACCTCTAACCTTCAAACCCTCGCCCATACCTTCCTCTACCTCTATGCCCAAACACATCCTCCTGACCGAAACACACCATCCGCATCTCCTTGAAGGACTCACCAAACTCCCCTGCACCTGGACCCACCTCCCCCATCCTACCCCAGAAAACTTACTTCCCCTCCTCCCCAAAGCGCATATCTGGATTTTGCGAGGCGCTATTCCCGTCACGGAATCCCTCTTGACGCATGCC
>Ga0308412_1000332_pt1 | contig 23588 bp, 24 predicted proteins | sample HotsprottomLayer_FD_202357 | JGI IMG/M metagenome (GOLD analysis project Ga0308412, IMG submission 202357) | Hot spring phototrophic mat microbial communities from Octopus Spring, Yellowstone National Park, Wyoming, United States -... | ecosystem: Environmental > Aquatic > Thermal springs > Hot...
GCGGGCCGAGTGCGTGATGCTCAACAAAGGCCCCTACCTGCTGGAAGCGGTGGCGCTGCTGGACCAGCTCTTGAGCCGGATGCAGACCCACCAGCATAAAAAAACCCCGCGCTTGCGTGCGCTTTACTCCTGGCAATAATGCGAGGCCCCTCGAGCCCTAGCTCGAGGGGCCTCGCGGCCCGGTGCTACGGCCGCACGCTGGCGTTGTAGCGGGCCAGCACCTGGTCGGCCCGTTGCTTGGCCTCGTCCAGGGCTTGCTGGGCCGGCTTGCCGCGCAAGGTTTCCTCGATGGCCGACTGCACGATCTGGCGGATCTCGGTGAAGCCACCCATCAGGCAGCCCGCCGAGGCGGTGTTGACCTTGGAGGTCTCGAGCTGGCGCAGGGCGGTGGTGTAGTTGGGCTGGCGCACGTAGGCCTGGCGCACGCTGGGGAGCTCGGTCACGCCCTTCACCACCGGGAAGTAGCCGGTGCCGATGATCCACTTGGCCTGGGTCTCGGGCTGCAAGAGGTAGCGGATGAAGGCCCAGGAGGCTGCGTTTTGCTCCTCGCTAAAGCCGCGGATCAGGTAGACTGCGGCCCCCCCGATGGCGGTGCCGTTGCGCTCGTTGAGGTAGGGGTAAAAGGCGGTGCGCAGCGGGAAGCGGTTGCCGATCTGGCGCAGCACCCCAGTGAGCGAGGCGGTGGAGTAGATGGCGATGGCCGCGTTGCCCTGGGCAAAAAGGGCTTGGCTGTCGGCCCAGCTACGCCCGGTGTTGGCCGCCACGCCCTCGCGCACCAGCCGGGCCCAGGTGTCCAGGAAGGCCACCGCAGCGGGGTTGTTGAAGGTTACCTCGGTGGCCCGGGCCTTACGACCGTTCTCGTTGTTGCAGAAAAACTGGCCGGAGTTGTAGCTGAACTGCTCGACAAACCAGCTATCGATGGGAATGGACAGGCCAAAGCGGGTGGTCTTGCCGGAAGCGTCCTTGATGGTCAGCTTGCGCGCGGCGGCCTCGAGGTCGGCCAGGCTCCAGGTGTTGCGGTAGGGGATGCTGGCCTGCTCGAGGGCCTGGGCGTTGAAGTAGAGGATGGGGTTGGAGCTGTTGAAGGCCAGGCCAAAGAGCTTGCCGTCCACCGTGTAGTAGCTGCGGGGCTGGCTGACGAACTGCGAGAGATCGAAGTTGTTGACCCGGGCCAGGTCTTCCAGGGGCAGCACCGCCCCCGAGTCGGCCATGAAGCGCGCCCCGATGTCGTAGACCTGGATCACGTTGGGCCGCCCCTGGCCCCCGGCCTGCAAGGCCGCCCGCAGCTTGTTGAGGCCGTCGTCATAGGAGCCTACGAACTGGCTGCGTACCGTGACCCGGTTCTGCGAGGCGTTGAAGTCCCGGACCAGGGCCTCGGTGGCCTCGCCCAGCACCCCACCCATGGAGTGCCAGAAGTTGATGGTGATGCGCTGGGCCTGGGCCAGGCCGCCCAGCACGCCTGCTGCCAGCAATGCCGTGAGGATCTTCTTCATCTTCTGCCTCCTGATTATCCCTTTAGCCCGCCCAGCGTGATGCCCCGTACGAAGGCCCGCTGGGCCAGCAGAAAGGCCAACAAAGTAGGTAGCAGGACCAGGATCGAGACCGCTGCCACCACGTTCCAACTGGTCACCTCCACGCTCACCACCTGGGCGATGGCGATCTGGGCGGTCTGCATGGCGGCGTTGTTGATCACCACCAGCGGCCAGAGGTACATGTTCCACGTACCCAGGAAGGTCAGTGCGGCGAGGGCTCCCAGGGCCGGTGCGGTCAGCGGCAGGGCCACGTGCCACAGGATGCGCAGGTGGCCGGCCCCGTCGATGCGGGCTGCGTCAAACAGGTCTTGCGGCAGGCTCTTGATGAACTGGCGCAGCAGAAAAATACCCAACGGTGCGGCGATAAAGGGCACCGTAAGGGCCCAGTAGGTGTTGATCCAGCCGAACTGCTGCACCATCAGGTACAGCGGCAGGAAGGTGACCTCGCCGGGGATCAGCAGCAAGGAGACCACGAAGCCAAACAGTAGGCTCTGCCCCGCAAAACGCACCCTAGCCAGCGCATAGCCCATGCTGGCCGAGACCAGCAGGACCCCCAGCGTCACGCTGAGCGAGACCACCAGGCTGTTGAGCAGGTAGCGCCCTACTGGATATTTTTGTACGGCCTCCTGGTAGGCCTCGAGGGTGGGCCGGGGGGGTAAGAGGCCCGGGGCGTAGAGGTCGGCGTCGCTGCGGAAGCTGGCCGAGAGCAGGGTCAGCAAGGGCAGCACCAGCAGCCAGGCGTACACCCCAGCGCCAGATAGAATAAAGGCTTCTCCAGCCAGCGGGGCAACCTACCCATAGTGCACCCTCCTTCCAAACCAGCGGAACTGCACACCCGCCAGCAGCAACAGCACCAGGAACAAGGCCACCGCCTGGGCCGAGGCGTAGGAAAAGCGGAAGTTGAAGAAGGCGTCCTGGTAGATGCGGTAGACCCAGACCATGGTGCTTTCGGCGGGGCCGCCGCGGGTGAGCAGGTGGATCTGGCCGAAGGCGGTGAGGCTGTTGAGCATGGTCAGGAGCGCCACCAAAAACAAGGTGGGGGAGAGCAAGGGCAGAGTGATGTGCCAGAACTGCCTCCAGGCGCTGGCCCCGTCGATCCGGGCAGCCTCGTAGAGGTCCTCGGGGATCTGCTGCAGCCCCGCGGTGAGCAGAATGGCGGTGAAACCCACCCCAGCCCAGGCGGTCACGATGGCCAGGGTGGGCAGGGCCAGTTCCACGCTGGTCAGCCAGGGCTGGGGAGGCAGACCCGCAGCCTGTAGCCAGCGGTTTACCACCCCGCCAATCGGATGCAGGAACCAGCCCCAAGCCACGGCTGCCACCGCGGTGGGCACGGCGGTGGTCAGGAAGAACAGGGTACGGAAGAGGTTGACCCCCGGAAAGGGCCGGGCCACCATCAAAGCAGCGATCAGACCCAGGAGTATCTGCACCGGGGCCACAATGGCTGCGAATAAAAAGGTAGCCCCCACCGCACGCCAGAAGGCGGTTTCTCGCAGCATCTCGGCGTAGTTGGCCAGGCCCACCCAGTCGCGCTGGGTGCCCAGCAGGTTCTCGCGGTGGAAGGAGAGCCAGAAAGCATTTAGGGTAGGCCAGACGATAAAGACCAGCAGCAACATCAGGCCAGGGAGCAGCAATACCAGGGCCTCGAGGGTCTCCCCACCCCGGCGCAGGTGCGCACGGGAAACCGATTGCTCGCGCTCTGGCTGCTTGAGTTCTACCGCCATGCCGACTCCAGGGGCGGGTAACTTCCGCCATGAGGAGAATCCCAGGTCACTGTCAACCGAGCATCAACAGCGCTTTGATGGTTTTTTGATTTGCGCGTGCAAAAGGAGTTTGCCGATGGGTCTGCAAGGGCTTTAGTGTCCTGAATCTCTCTACCGTGCAGTTCTGGTGGCCCACGCCCGTTCGAGCGGTCTGCCAAGGTTCTTTTGTGGGGAGCTCGGGGCCCAGAGGTGGCCCGAAGGGCGTTTTGCAGCTCCGACGACCTCTCGCAGCGCTCAGAGAGCCCGGCGAGCCCTGTTTGACCAGCGTGTGGCGGGGGCCTGGTTTCAGGTGCAAGACCGCTATGGCTTCCACGGCATCCACAACCATGGCAACCGAGGGTCGGGGGTCTGCTGTGTGCAGCTCGACCCTCCTGAAAAGCGGCAGCAACACCCGGTGCGGGGTGCGCCCAACGGCATCATCGGTTTTTATGCCCGGGGCCTGAGCTCGCCGGGGGGCGTACGGGCAACGCCTTCGAGGTGACGCCCTAGCAAGGGGTGCTGGTGGTGTTTCCTAGCTGGCTACTGCACAAGGCCATGCCCTGCGATGGCGAGCGCGACCGGGTGATTATCTCCGTCCAGATACAAGGCCAGCAGGGTCTGAGTAAGGCCTTCACTAGGGGAGCGGAAACTGCGAGGCAAAGGCTTTTACCTCGGCTTTGAGCGTTTGCGAATCTTCACCTTTCAAGGCCCGGTCGATAAAGTCCGCAATGAGGGGCATGTGCTCCTCGCGCATGCCGCGGGTGGTGATGGCCGGGGTGCCGATGCGGATGCCGCCCCCGTGGATGATCTTCTCGGTGTCGTAGGGCAAGGTGCTCTTGGAGATGGTGATGTGGACGGCGTCTAGAAGCCGGGTGGCCTTGCTGCCGTTGAGGCCCTGCGGGCGCAGGTCGACCACAAAGAGGTGGTTGTCGGTGCCGCCTGAGACGATGCGGTAGCCGCGCTTTTGCAGCTCGGCGGCTAGGGTCTGGGCGTTTTTGATGATCTGGGCCGAGTAGGTCTTGAAAGAGGGCTGCAAAGCCTCCCAGAAAGCCACCGCTTTACCGGCGATGACGTGCTCCAAAGGGCCGCCCTGGGTGCCGGGGAAGATGGCGCGGTCCAGGAGGGCGGCCACCTCGAGGTCGTTCGACAAGATCAGACCGGAGCGGGGGCCGCGCAGGGTCTTGTGGGTGGTGGAGGTGACCACGTGGGCGTAAGGCAGGGGCGAGGGGTGCAGGCCTGCCGCCACCAGCCCCGCGATGTGGGCGATGTCGGCCATCAGGTAGGCCCCCACCTCGTCGGCAATCTCCCGGAAGGCCTTGAAGTCGAGGATGCGGCTGTAGGCGCTGGCCCCGCAGATGATCATTTTGGGCCGGTGCTCCAGGGCCAAAGCCCGCACGTCCTCCATGTGCAGCAATTCGTCTTCCGGGCGCACCTTGTAGCCGATCACCTTGTAGTTGAGGCCGGAAAAGTTGACCGGGGAGCCGTGGGTAAGGTGCCCGCCGTGCGACAGGTCCATGCCCAGCACGGTGTCGCCGGGCTTGAGCAAGGCCGTGTAGACCGCGATGTTGGCGCTGGAACCCGAGTGGGGCTGCACGTTGGCCCAGGCCGCCCCAAAAAGCTGCTTGGCCCGCTCGATGGCCAGGGTTTCGATCTGGTCTACCACCTCGCAGCCGCCGTACCAGCGCTTGCCGGGGTAGCCCTCGGCGTATTTGTTGGTGAGCACGCTGCCCACTGCCTCGCGCACCTGGGCCGAGGTGAAGTTCTCCGAGGCGATGAGTTCTAAACCGTTGCGCTGGCGCGCTTCTTCCTGGCGGATCAGTTCGAAGACCAGCTCGTCGCGGGGGAGGGTTTCGGGCGCCTTGATCACGCTTCAAGTATAGCAGTATCCAGTCGCCCGCCAAATCCGGTACACTTAGCGCATGAGCTTTTTGGGGCGTATCTTCTTGATTTTAGGGCTTGTCCTTCTGATCGTTGCGATTATCCTAGCCACGCTGAATTTCATCACCGTCCGCGACTACCTGGTGGCCCTCGCGGCCCAGCGCAGCCGCGAATTTTACAATGTGAACCCCCGCCTCTGGATCACCTACCTGGTGGTGTTTGGCGCGGGCCTGTTCCTGGGCCTGGGCCTGGTCTGGAGCTGGATGGCCCGCCGCCGTAATCACGCGGTTGAGTAAGCCTTGATCGGGTATTTGTATGTGCTGGCCGCCGCCTGCTTGTGGGGGCTCTTGGGGGTGGTCTCCCGATATGCCTTCGAGCAGGGGGTGAGTCCCCTCGAGGTGGCCTTCTGGCGGGCGGCTTTGGGCGCGGTGCTGTTCGGCGCGCAGGCCGCTTTAATGCGAAAAGTTCGCCTCGAGCGCAGCGATGCTGGCGCGGTGCTGGGCTTTGGCCTGGTGGGCATCTCGCTCTTTTATGGGGCCTACCAGCTCGCCATCCAAAGCGGGGGCGCGGCTTTGGCCGCGGTGCTGCTCTACACCGCTCCGGCCCTGGTGGCCCTGCTCTCCTGGCTGTTTTTGCGTGAACCCATGGACGCCCACAAGCTTTCGGCGCTGGGGCTCACCCTGCTGGGGGTGGCCCTGGTGAGCCTGCAAGGGGGTGGGGCCCGGGTGACGCTGGCTGCGCTGTTCTGGGGCCTGCTCTCGGCCCTGACCTATGCCACCTACTACCTCTTCGGCAAGCTTTATTTGAGCAAATACAGCACCCCTACGGTGTTTTTGTACGCGCTCCCGGTGGGGGCCCTGGGGCTGCTGCCTTTTGTGGATTTTGTCCCCAAAAATGCCGAGGCCTGGGCCGCCATCGCTTTTTTGACGGTGGCCTCCACCTTTTTTGCCGTGACGCTGTACTTTGCCGGCCTCAGGCGGCTGGAAGCCACCCGGGCCTCGGTGGTGGCGACCATAGAGCCGGTGGTGGCGGCTTTGGCCGCCTGGCTGTGGTGGGTCGAGCGCTTCAGCCTGCTGGGCTACCTGGGGGCCGGGCTGGTGCTGGCGGGGGTGGTGTGGATGGTGCTCAGGCCGCAGACCGGCGCTTCGCCTATTCGTCCGACTGCAAGGCCTGAACGTCCTCAATCCCGCTAGTGAACAAATACCTGACGTCGTGGGCGTTCAACGACGCGAATACGTTTTTGAGGAGATTCAACATCGTCTTGGGCCGCCTTGGCAAGTGCGCTGGGATTGTTTTGCAGGATGAGATCGGTCATCATCACCAGGTAGTCCATCCGCTCCTCGAGCGTCAGGGAACGGAACCAGCGAACCTTGGCCTCTAGGGTTTCCTCTCTGCGGTCATGGGAAACGCTCGCCCTCATAGCTCTTATTCTACTCATGTTTGCGGGTCGCTCTCTGAGGTTGTGTAGTCTGGGTGCAAGCGGAGGTTTGACGTGCAAGGACTCAAACACTGGACATGGCTGTTGCTGCTGCTTCTGGGCTTCTCGTGGGCCCAGCAGAAAATTTCCGTCACCTTTACCTACGACCCCCCCTATGGCCTCGAGGTGCGCTCGGTAAGCCTGCGGGGCAGCTTCAACAACTGGGCCGAGCTGCCCATGCAGAAAACCGAGGAAGGGGTCTGGCAGGTAACGGTAGAGCTACCGCCGGGGCCGGTGCAGTACAAGTTCTTCATCAACGGGCAGTGGCCCAAAGATATGTGCGAGGACGAGACCTTCGGCACGCCGCAGCTTGACGCCGAGGCCGAGGGCTGCGTGGACGACGGCCAGGGGGGCCGGAACGCGGTGCGCGAGGTGGGCCGGGTGGTGGAGGCCCCAAGCGAACCAGAGAAAGCCTGGCTTGAGCACGACCCCACCCAGCCCCGCTTCCTCTCGCAGGTGGCCGGGCGGCTCTCGGTGCGCTTCTGGACCAGCCAAGAAGTGCGCTCCGCCACTTTGCTGGCCGACCGGCCCTACCCCATGCTGTTGCAGCTCGGCACGCTCGAGGGGGCCATGTGGCGGGGCACGCTACCGCTTAGCGTGCAGCAGTACCGCCTGCAAGTAGTAGACCAGGAAGGCCAAGCGCAGACCTTTGGCCCCTACCAGGTGCCGGCCCAGCGCTTTAGCGCGGTGGACTGGGTGGCGGGGCGGGTGGGGTACCAGATCTTCCCCGACCGCTTCTATAACGGCGACCCCCGCAACGACCGCCTGGCCCTACAGACCTCCCAGGCCCGTTTCGACCAAACCTGGAGCGGGAAACCCCCCTACCTCTCGCGCTGGACCGACCCCCCCGGCGACTACCACTGCTGCCAGCAGTACTACGGCGGCGACCTGGCCGGGGTGCTAAAGCGCCTGCCCCACCTGCGCGCGCTGGGGGTGAACCTGATCTACTTCAACCCCCTCTTCGACGCGGGCTCGGCCCACGGCTACGACACCCACGACTACGTGCGGGTGGCCCCCCGCCTGGGCGACAACGCCCTCCTCAAGCGCCTGCTGGCCGAGGCCCGGCGCCAGGGCATCCGGGTCATCTTCGACTTTGTGCCCAACCACACCGGCCTGGGGCACTGGGCCTTCCAGGACGTGGTGAAAAAGGGCCGCGAGTCACGCTACTGGAACTGGTATTTCATCCGCCAGTGGCCCTTTACCCCTGGCGATGGCCGCGCGTATGTGGGCTGGGCCAACCTGGGCAGCCTGCCCAAGCTCAACACCGCCAACCTCGAGGTGCAGGACTACCTGATCCAGGTCTCCCGGTTCTGGCTCAACTTTGGCTTCGATGGCATCCGGGTGGACGTGGCCAACGAGATCTCGCCCGAGTTCGTGCGGCGCTGGCGGGCCGAGCTCAAAGCCCTGAAGCCCCAGGTCTACCTGGTGGGGGAGGTCTGGGACCTGCGCCCGGAGTACCTCCAGGGCGACCAGTTCGACTCGCTGATGAACTACACCCTGGGGCGTGGCGGCTCGCCGCCGGCCTTGGGGGGCATCCTGGGATTTGCGCGGGGTGGGCCCTTGCAAAACGGGCGGCGCGTGCTGGGCGAGCTGGCCCGGGTCTACGCCACCTATCCCGAGGCCGTAGCCGCGATGGGCTTTAACCTGATCGGCTCCCACGACACCCCGCGCGTCCTGACCGAGCTGGGCGGGGGTGGCCTGCGCGATACCCCAGGCCCGGAGGCCCTGGCCCGGCTGCGGCTGGCCTCGGCCATGCTCTATGCCCTGCCGGGGGCTTCGGTGGTGTTCCAGGGTGAGGAGTGTGGGTTTACCGGCGAGCGGGGGCAGTGGCCGGTAAACGAGCTGTACCGCTATCCCCTTCAGTGGGATCGGTGTCGCGCTGATGTGCTTCAGCACTACCGCTTGCTGGGCCGCCTGAAGGGCCAGCTCAAGGCTTTCCAGAGCCCGCTGTTCCGCACCTACCGGGGCGAGGGGGCCCTGATGGCCTTCCTGCGCGGTGAGCCGGGGGTGGGGGAGGTGCTGGCGGCCTTCAACAACGGCAGCGAGGCCCTCTCTTTGCCGCTGCCCGCGGGCCAGTGGCGCGACGTGGTGGCAGGGCAGCTCTACCAGGGGCAGGTGCGCCTAGCCGGGCTGGGGTGGCGTTACCTCGAGCGGGTTCGCTAGGGTGTTGAAGCCCATTTCGAACGTGTCTAACCACCAGAGGTGTTGCTGTGGCTGGTATTCCAGTACCGCTTAGCCCAGGTCGGCAAAGGAAAACCGCAGGCCCCCCGTACTGCCCAGCGGGGGAATCCCGAAGATGGACCAAAGCGCGCAGTTGAGAATTTTCCCGTGGGCCACCACCAGGTACGACCCTGCCCCCCGGTTGACCAGATTCTGTACGGCTCGAGCAGCGCGGCTGTAGGTTTCCCACTCGCTTTCACCGGTGCCATCGAACGGTCTGGTGTAGGGGTTGCGAAAAGCCGGCTTGGGAAAGCGCAGCTCGCCTTCTTCAAAGGAAAGCCCGGCAATTGCGCCGTTGTCCTGCTCCATCCAGTCGGGGTCTAGCTCTAGCGGCACCTCTAGCCCTTCGCTCATCAGCTCTGCTACGGCTCTGGCCCGCTGGAGGGGGCTGGAAATGATGCGATCGAAGTGTAACTGCTTGGTGCGAAACTCCTCTAAGCGCTGCTGGGCCTGGGCTCGGCCCACCTCGGTGAGGGGGGCATCGAAACGGCCCTCGTGGATGCGCAAGTCGTCGGCCAGGGAACGGCCATGCCGCAGGAATGTTACCAAAACCCGATTCATGGGCCTCAGTCTACAAAAACTGAGGAAAGACTCGAAGCCACAAGCCAAAGTTCAGCCTGGGGATGGGGCCAATCTGGGCACCCAGCCCGGTGCTCAGCTCGAGGTTGGGCTGGCCTAGGGTGCGGGGAGTGCCCCAATATACCGGCTGCATGAAGCTAAAAAGCAATCCGATCTTCCGAAAAACCCGAGCAGCAGCGCTCACCGTCAGGTCCACATCTCCTGAAGCGGGACTCCTTTTGATGGCAGCGGAGGGCCCCAGTGGGAGGCCCTCCGCCCAAACCTGGTATAGGTCAGGTAGCCACTCGGGGGGTTCCTAACCAGTCGTAGATCAGCACTGCTGCGGCAACCAGGTTGACCACGGTGTTCCAGCCGCCGGTGGGCAGGCCCAGGAAACTGCTGGTAAAGAACCCGATGATGGCCAACGCTGCGTAGACCAGGCCGACCACCGCCGCCACTATGTGGGCCAGCCGATCGCTGGTAAAGTAGCCATACACCAGGGCCACCGCGGTAATCAGGTAGAGGATGACTAGGCCGGTGTTGCTGGGAATAAACCCCAAGATCAGCCCGCTGGGAGCGAAGAACAGCCCCAAAAGGGCCAGCAGGGCAAACACCAGGCCCATGAAAAGGTCAATTCTTCGTGCCGTCACATCTCCTCCTTATACCCTGGCCGGGGTTTTGATGGGGATGGCCTTGGCTTGGGCAACCTCACTCTTGGGCAGGGTGAGGGTGAGTACCCCGTTTTCAAAAACCGCCTCGGCCTTATCTGTTAGCACCTCGCTGGGCAGCGCGACCGAGCGTTCAAAGCGGGTGTAGCGGTGCTCGCGCAGGTGGTAGTTGCGTTCCTTCTTTTCCTCCTCCTTTTTGGCTTCGCCGTAAATACGCAGCACATCGCCACGCACCTCAACCCGGATGTCCTCAGGTTTGAGGCCGGGAATCGAGGCTTTCACCACGATATTGTTGCCCTCTTCGTAGATGTCGAGCGGCATGGCGGCCGCTTCCTTGTCAAGGAAAGAGAACTCACTGCGGAACAGGCTTTCGTCAAATAAGCGCTCAATTTCCCGCCGCATACGATCCATTTCGCGCCAGGGATCAAAGCGAGCCAGCATACCTTCCCTCCTTGGTGTTCTGCGGCGCGGGTGGCTGCGCGCCGGATGGGGTTTGGGCCGATCCTCTGGTGCTCCGGGCCGCCACCTAGACCGAAACCCAGAGGATTTTTGCCGTCAAGCGGGGCCTCTGTCCGGTTCGCGTTGGGTACCGCCGGTGCAGGATGGATGCACCCATATTGTTACCGAACTGGATACCCTCCCTTTTGCAGGGTAAAGCGCAGCCGTTACCAAAGCATTACCAGCGGGGCAGCCCGGCCAGACCGCCCAATTCCTTGTGTAGCCGCGCCTCGGCGGGCCCGCGCACGAATTCGAGGCGGGTACCATAGGCGGCGGCCAGCTCCGGCAGGACCTGCTTGAGGTCAATGTCCTCGATGCGCCCGGCTCCGTGCGCAACCGCCCCCTCCATGCTGGCCCCCACCCAGCCATCCGGTGCGCGGTAGACTTGGCCCTGGGGGTTCCAGGGGGCTACCAGCAGGTGCAGCCCGCCTTGTTGCAAGAGCTCGAGGGTCTGATCCAGCCCGGCCACCCCCCGCTCGGCTATCTCGTCCAGGAGCTTATTTTCCCTTTCGCGCTCGAGGGGCTCTAGCACCTCCTGCACCCGCCGTAGCACCTCGCCAGCCTGGGCGCCCGGGGTGGGCAGGGAGGGCAGGGTGGCCACCGCCCGCTCACGCAGCCGGCGGGGCAGGATTTCTTTGAACACCTGCACCTCGGTTTTGGGACCCATCAGCACCAGCCGCTGGATATTGCGCTCGTTTAGGGTTTGCTCCAAGAGCCCGGCCAAGCGTTTGTAGAAGCGATGGGTCCAGGCCTCGAGCCGGCGTTCGAAGCGGTCGGTGTTGGCAGCGGCCCGGTGCAGGCCGCCTTGCCGGTAGCGCCGGCCCTGGCTGTCCTGGGTGAGCTGCTTCCACTCCTGGGAGCTCACAGCCCTGAAGGCCCCTGGCAACTCCTCGACCTCGCCCAAGTACACCTCGAACATGCGCCACTTTTCGCTATCAATATACACCACCCCAACCCGATCGTACTCGTCTAAGACGTACAGAATAGGGGTCAGGTAGGGCTCGCCCCAGCGGGCCTCCACCCCCTGAATGAGGGGCAGATCCACCTGCAGATCGAAGATTTCCATCCAACCCTCAGCCGCGAAGACCACCCGGCTTCTGGCCTGGGGCAGGTTGCGCTCGAGCGCCTCCAGCACTTTTTTACCCACCTCTGCTGGTGCCTGGGTGGCCTGTATGGCTTCGCGGGCCCGCAGCAGGTAGGCCTTGCCCTGGTTGTCGGGGTGGGCGGGGTTCACATCCAGGTACAGCGACAATACCGGTACAACCTTTGGGGCCAAAAACTCGCGGATATAGCGGGTGACTTCTTGTGTCAGCATAAGTGCCTCCTTATAACCTGGGCCCTGCCGCCTGGCTCGATTCAACTACAGCTGGGCCACGCCGGTATTGCACGCTAGGCGGCAGGGCTGTGCAGGCTCGAGCCGTGGTACGGCAGGAGGGGCCGATTGTGCTTGATGTGTTCAGCCAGGGCCTGAGTTTCGGGCATGGGGGTATCGCCCAGCTCTTCGTGCAAGAATTTAACGAAGCGGCGGTAGTGCTCGATGGCCCCGTAGCGGTCGCCGGCGGCGGCCAGACACCACATCAGGCGCTGGTGGTAGTTCTCCCCCAGGTAGGGGTCGGCTCTCAGCGCCCGCTTTAGGTAGGCCGCGGCGTTGAACCAGTCGGCGTGGTCGGAGTAGATGAGAGCCAGCTCAAGCAGGGCCTGCACGTAGGCGGTTCTGTGCTCCTCGCGGGCCTGCGAGACCCAGTTGTTGCAAAAGCCCGGCAGGTAATCGCCCTGATACAGCGCAAGGGCCTTATGGTAGCTCTCCAGGCGGGCTGTGTCGTGGGCGGCGCGGTGGCCCTCAGCCAGCGCCTGATAGAAGCTGTATAGGTCGGTGCTTTGCAAAACGGCCTCGCTCAGGCGATAACGCCCGTGCTCCTCCTGGACGGCCTCGGGGTTCTGTAGGGCGCTGCGAACCCGGAAGAGGGTCACCCGGAAACGGTTGTTTGCGGCCGGACCGGGGTCGAGGCCCCATAGGGTCTCGAGGATTTCCGCTTTGCTTTTGCCCTCGGGGTACGAAAGTAGGTAGAAGAAAAGTTCCTTGGCGGTATGGGCATGCCAGATGGCCGGGCGACCCGCCACCCGAATCTCCACCTGGCCCAAGGTGCGCACCCCGAGCGCAGGCGAGGCCTGTTCCGAAAGATACGGCATCCTTTTCATGATTTAATCATGATTTAATTTTGTTACGAAACCATTAACGCTTCATCGGCCAAACGGAGTAGGTCCGTGCCCCGCCACCAGCGCCCAAAAACGCCTGGGGTAAGCCGGTAACAGCCTGGTAATGCCCCCGGTTCATCATGGAGTTGGGCAGGGGGTGCCTGTGTTTCGTCACATCCTGGTTCCCGTGGGGCTGGGGGCGGGCAGCCGGGCGGCTGTTCGGCACGCTCTTTACCTCTCCCGCTGGCTGGGTTGCAAGGTGACTTTGCTGCACGTACTCGAGCAGCCCAACCCCTCTATCGCCGAGACCCTGGCCAGGATGGTGCAGGAGGCGCGTTATCAACCCAGGGTGCTGATGGTGGAGCCCCACAGCCAGAGCATTGGGGCGGTGGTGGCCCAGACCGCTCAGCAAACCCAGGCCGACCTGGTTGTGATAGCCTGCCACGACACTGGCCGGAAAGCCCCGCAAGCACTGGGCCTGGTGGCCCAGAGCATTCTGGTCAATGCCAGCGTGCCCGTCCAGGTGGTGCCCCCTACTATGCAGATCCAGCACAAGCCCTGGCTGCGGCGCTTCTGGCCTCGCGAGGCGCACGAGGTTTGAGGCCTGTTGCGCTATGGCGAGGTGCTGCCCTTTGGCCTTATCGGGTCCTTTTCAGCCGTCAAAACGACACGGCCTGGGAAACCGGTAAACTCTTTCCTGTGCGCCGAGCCCAGCTTTTAGGACTGCTTTATCTCAACCTGGCCACGCTGTTCTGGGGCAGCACCTTTGTGCTGGTCAAGGACAGCCTGCAAGCCTTGGGGCCGGGGCAGATCAACTTCGTGCGTTTCACCATTGCCACGCTGGTCTTTGTGCCCTTCTTGTTCCGGCGCGACCCCAGGCTGTGGTGGGCCGGCCTCGAGCTGGGGGGGGTGCTGTTTGTGGCCTACCTAACCCAGACCGTGGGCCTGCAGTACACCACCGCCAGCCGCAGCGCCTTCATTACCACGCTGTATGTGGTGGCCCTGCCCTTGCTGCTGGGCTTGCTGGGCCATCGCCTGGGCTGGCCCATCTGGCTGGCGGCGGGGCTGGCCATCTTGGGGGTGGGGCTTTTGTCCTACGACGGCTCGCCGCCCAACCTGGGCGACGTGTGGACCTTGGGAACCGCCCTGTCGTATGCGGTGTATATCTGGCGCTTGGAGCACTTTGCCCGGCGCTTTTCGACCCTTGCCCTCACCGGTCTGCAGATGCTGGCGGTCACCCTTCTTTCGCTGGTCTGGATGTTCTGGGAAGGGCCGGTTTGGAATGCCGCTGGCTTCCCCTACTTTTCGCTCTTGTACCTGGGTCTGGTGGCCTCGGCGCTGTGCATCTGGCTGCAGGCTTTGGGTCAGCGCCTGGTTCCGGCGCCCCAGGCCGCGGTGATCTTTACCCTCGAGCCCGTGTATGCGGCAGCCTTCGCCTACGTTTTGCTGGGCGAGCGACTAGGGGTGCTGGGGTTGGTGGGGGCTGGCCTGATCATGGTCGCCACCCTGATCAGCCAGCTCAGAAGCGCAAAACCCCACCCCGAGCAGGTGACCCCGGGGGTGTAGAGGGGGCCTCTGGCGTGGGAGGCCTGCGCTTGGCAGCACGTGAAGATCTCTGGCCAGCCTGGGTATACTCAAGGGGTGAGACCCGCATATCCCCCCGCTCCCACAGCCCCGGTGGCCGAGGAGCTGCATGGGTTTCGCATTCCCGACCCCTACCGACCCCTCGAGGACCCCCACGCGCCCGAGACCCGGGCCTGGATCGAGGCCCAGAACCGGCTTACCTTTGGCTACCTCGAGCAAATCCCCTTGCGCCAGCGTCTCAAGCAGCGGCTCGAGGAACTGTGGAACTACCCACGCGTGGAGAGCTTCCTCAAGCGGGGGGGCCGCTACTTCAGCCTGCGCAACGACGGCCTGCAAAACCAGAGCGTGCTCTATGTGCAAGATGACCTGGAGGCAGCCCCCCGGGTGCTGCTCGACCCCAACACCCTCTCCGGGGACGGCACGGTGGCCCTGAGCCACTATACGGTGAGCCGGGATGGGCGCTACCTGGCCTACGCCCTGAGCAAGAGCGGCTCGGACTGGCTCACCTGGAAGGTGCGCGAGGTGGAGAATGCCCAGGACCTGCCCGACGAAATCCGCTGGAGCAAGTTCAGCAGCGCGGCCTGGCTGCCCGATGGCAGCGGCTTTTTCTATAGCCGCTACGACGCGCCTGCGGAAGGAGCCGACCACACCGAAACCAACTATTTTCATAAAGTGTACCTGCACCGGCTGGGCACACCCCAGAGCGAGGACGAGCTGATTTACGAGCGGCCCGACCAGAAGGAGTGGGTCTTTGAGGCCTTTGTGACCCACGACGGGCGCTACGAGTGCCTGCACGTGTGGCGGGGCACCCACCGGGAGAACCTGTTTTTCTACCGGCCCTATGGCTCTAGGGAGCGGTTCGTCGAGCTGGTGGGCGAGTTTGTGGCCTCGTTCGAGTTTGTCCGCAACCAGGGCTCTCGCTTTTACTTCAAGACCAACCTCGAGGCCCCCAAGGGCCGGGTGGTGGCGCTGGATGTGGCCCGGGGCGGGCTGGAAACCCTAGAGACCATCGTGCCCGAGGGCGAGGACGCCCTGAGCTTTGTGGAGCCCGCCGGGGACGGGCTGGTGCTTGGCTACCTGCACCACGCCAGCGAACGGCTGGAGCTGGTGGACCTCGAGGGCCGCTCCAGGGGCCGCCTGCCCCTACCCACGCTGGGGATGGTGCCAAGGCTGGCCGGCGAGGAGGGCGATCCCGAGCTTTTCTTCAGTTTTACCTCCTTCTTGTACCCTGAAACCCTCTACCACCACCACCTGGCCACTGGCCAGACCCGGTCCCTCTTCACACCGCCCCTCCGCTTCGACCCGAGCCTCTACGAAACCCACCAGGTTTTCGTTAGCAGCCGGGATGGCACGCAGGTGCCGCTGTTCTTGGTGCACAAGAAAGGGCTCAAGCTCGACGGTCAGAACCCCACGCTGCTTTATGGTTACGGGGGTTTCAACATCCCCATGACCCCCGCCTTCGACCCAGGGCGCCTGGTCTGGTTGGAACAGGGCGGGGTTTTTGCCCAGGCCTGCTTGCGCGGGGGCGGCGAGTACGGCGAGGAATGGTACCGGGCGGGCACCCTGGGGCGCAAACAAAACGTCTTCGACGACTTCATCGCCTGCGCCGAGTGGCTGATCGCCCAGGGCTACACCCAGCCCAAGCGGCTGGCGATTCAAGGGGCCTCCAACGGGGGGTTGCTGGTGGGGGCGGCCATGACCCAGCGCCCGGAGCTGTTTGGGGTGGCGCTGCCGGCGGTGGGGGTCTTGGACATGCTGCGCTTCCACAAGTTCACCATCGGTTGGGCCTGGGTCTCGGATTACGGCTCGCCCGATGACCCCGAGCATTTCCAGCACCTGCGGGCCTACTCCCCCCTGCATAACCTGAAAAAGGGCGTCCACTATCCCGCAACGCTGATCACCACCGCCGACCACGACGACCGGGTGGTGCCGGCGCACTCCTTCAAGTTTGCTGCGGCCCTGCGGGCGGCCCAGGGGGGCCCCGCCCCCATCCTCATTCGCATCCAGACCAAGGCCGGGCACGGCCTGGGCAAGCCCACCGCCATGCTGATCGAGGAGCAGGCCGATATCTACGCCTTTACCCTGCATCTGATGGGGTTGACCTAGCCGAAGCGGCCTGTAAAAGCGCCAGCACCTCCTCATCCGAAGTCTGGGGGAAGTGCTCGTACCATAGTCCCACAGCTTGAAAGAATGGGGGGGTCTCCAGCCAGACCACCTCGTCCACCAGGGCCTCGAGCTCGGCCACCGTGTCGGGCGGGGCCACCGGCACCGCCACCACCAGCCGGGCGGGTTGCTTTGGCCGGGCTGCGGCGATGGCGGCCTTCATGGTGGCCCCGGTGGCCAGCCCATCGTCTACAAGCAGAACGGTTTTTCCCTTCAGCTCGGGGAAAGGCCGACTGCCACGGTACAGCCGCTCACGGCGCTCTAGCTCGGCTTGTTGCTGCTGTTCGATGGCGGCTAGGGTGTCTGATGAGAGCTGCACGCGGTCCAAGATCTCCTGGTTAAGCACCCGCCCCCCACCCGAGGCGATGGCCCCCAAGGCCAGCTCCTCGCGGCCGGGGGTGCCCAGCTTGCGCACCACCCAGACCTCGAGGGGGGCCCCCAGCCGACGAGCCACCTGGAAGGCCACCGGTACACCCCCTCGAGGCAAACCAAACACCAGCAGGTTGGGTTGCCGGTCGTAGCCCAGCGCCACCAACCGCTCGGCCAGCAGCGCGCCGGCCTGGTTGCGGTCTTTGCAAGGCCTCATCTCGCTCTCCAAGGGCTGCCTGTTCTCTGAATAGCTTAGCGCGGCTGTTACCCGATGGTTTGCAGCGGCACCTCCTCTGCCAGCGGGCTATACTGCTTCAGGTGAGCCAAATTTGGGCCGACAACCTCTCCAAATTCTACCCGGTGGCCCTGAAGGAGCCCGGCTTTTGGGGAACGGTGCGGCATTTTTTCAAGCGCCAGTACCGGCAGGTGGAGGCCGTCAAGGCGATCTCCTTTCAAATCGAGCCGGGTGAGGTGGTGGGCTTTTTGGGGCCCAATGGCGCGGGCAAGACCACCACCCTCAAGCTCTTGTCGGGCCTGATCTACCCCAGCGCCGGGCGGGTAGAGGTGGCCGGGCACCAGCCCTTCAGGCGCGAGTATGCCTTTTTGCGCAAGATTACCCTGGTGATGGGCAACAAGCAGCAGCTCATCTGGGACCTGCCGGCCGCCGACAGCTTTCGGGTGAACGCTGCGGTGTACGAGATCCCCGAGGCCGAGTTCAAAAAGCGGGTGGCCGAACTGAGCGAGATGCTTTCTCTGGAGGACAAGCTGACCCAGCCGGTGCGCAAGCTGAGCCTGGGCGAGCGCATGAAGGCCGAGCTGCTGGCGGCGCTTTTGCACCGGCCCCAGGTTTTGTTCCTGGACGAGCCCACGTTAGGGCTGGATGTGAACGCCCAGGCGGCGGTGCGGGAGTTTTTGCTCGAGTACAACCGGCGCTACCGGGCCACCATACTGCTCACCAGCCACTACATGGCCGACATCACCGCGCTGTGCGAGCGGGTGTTGATGATTCATCAGGGCCGGCTCATCTACGACGGGGGGCTGGAGGGTTTGCTCGAGCGCTTCGCCCCGTATCGAGAGGTGCACATTCAGCTCGGGAAGCCCGTCGAAAAAGACCATCTGGAGCAGTTTGGCGAGGTGCGGGCCTGGGAGGGGCTCGAGGCCCGGCTGCTGGTACGGCGGGAAGACCTGGTGGCCCGGGTGAGCCGGATGCTGCACGAGCTCCCCATCGAAGACCTGGAGGTGCGGGAGCCAGCTATTGAAGAGGTCATCGGGCAGGTGTTTGCCACCGGCGGGCGGGCCGATTGAGGCTGTACGGGAGGTGGCCCGCAAAGCGCCTATGCAACAGCGGGTTTGGCGGCTTTTTGGCGGGTGGGTTAGGCTATGGGCGGAGCTATGGAGCGCGCTCACCAACTACAGCGACTTGTTTCAGAAACCTTTGACCTGCTGGTGATTGGTGGAGGAGCGACGGGGGCTGGGGTGGCCCTGGAGGCGGCCAGCCGGGGGCTAAAAACCGCCCTGGTGGAGCGCTACGACTTTGCCGAAGGCACCTCGAGCCGCAGCACCAAGCTGATCCACGGGGGGGTGCGCTACCTGGAGCTGGCCGTCAAAACCCTGGACAAGGTACAGCTCAACCTGGTGCGCGATGCCCTGCATGAGCGGGCCGTCATGCTCAAGAACGCGCCCCACCTGGCCCGCCCCCTCTGGCTCCTGACCCCACTGTACCGGGTCTGGGAGGTGCCCTACTACTACACCGGGCTAAAGCTCTACGACCTGCTGGCTGGCCGGGCTCGCCTGCAACCTGCGCAGTACATCGACGCCCGTGGCACCTTAGAACGCTTTCCCTCAGTCAACCCCACAGGGCTCAAAGGTGCGGTGGCCTATCAGGATGGGCAGTTCGACGATGCCCGCTACAACGTGGAGCTGGTGCTGACGGCGGCCCAGCAGGGGGCGGTGGTGCTCAACCACGCTCAGGTTATAGCGTTGTGCAAGCGAAATGGCCGGCTGGTGGGTGCGGTGGTGCAGGACCGCCTAGGTGGCGGCGAGCTAGAGGTGGCCGCCAGGGTGGTGGTCAACGCCGCCGGCCCTTTCTCCGACAGCATCCGGCAGATGGACGACCCTGCAGCGCCGCCTTTGCTCAAAGTTAGCTCGGGCATTCACATCGTGCTGGACAAAAAATACAGCCCCTCCGACGCCGGCTTGCTGATACCCAGAACCGAGGACGGGCGGGTGGCATTTGTGCTGCCCTGGCTGGGTAGCACTCTGGTGGGCACCACCGACGATCCTGCGCGAATAGAGGACCATCCCAGGGCAACGGAGGAGGAGATCGGCTATGTGCTGCGGCAGGTCAGGCCCTACCTGGGGGAAATTCCCAGGGAGGCTGTGCGCTCGAGCTGGTCGGGGCTGCGCCCTTTGCTTGCGCGCCCCGAGGCCGACACCGCCCGGCTGGCCCGCGACCACCTGATCCATCAAAGCCCTTCAGGGTTGCTGACCCTGACCGGCGGCAAGTGGACCACCTACCGCAAGATGGCGCTGGACCTGGTGAACTACGCAGTAGGGCAGATTGGCCTGCCGGCGGGCCCCTCTGTCACCGAGCAAATCCCGCTTCTGGGGGGTCAAGGCTTTGCCTCGGATGGAGCCAAAAAGCTAGAGCAGATGGGCCTTCCCCCGGATGTTGCCCTGCACCTTCACCAGGCCTATGGTTCCCGCGCCCCGGCGGTGGCCCAGATCGCCGCGCAGGGCTACGACCACAGGCTGGCGCAGGGATGGCCTTACCTCGAGGCCGAGGTCATCTATGCCGTCCGCTGCGAAATGGCCCAGACCCCCCTCGATGCGCTGGCCCGCCGCACCCGCCTGGCCTTCCTCGATACCGCCGCAGCGCTGGCCGCTTTACCGCGGGTGGCCGAGTTGATGGGCCGCGAACTGGGCTGGGGGGCCGATGAGCTGGCGCTCGTGCGGGAAAAGGCCCAAAGGCAGCTCCTCGAGGCCATTTAGCCGCTTGGCCACAAGCCGCCAAGGCCTGCGGGTGGTCCGATGTGCGCGCGCCGGGGCAGTGTTGTGAAGGTGGCGAGCAATCGAAACGCAAGGGTGTCTCTGTTCGATGAACAAAACCTACCAGCCCTCATCTCACCATTTGATTGACCCGTTCTGGATACCATTAATCCCGGATGTCGGCAGCAGAAAAGGCCACCCTGCGCTACCAGAATAGAACCATCCCTTATACCATCCGCCGCAGCGCTTACCGGCGGACGGTGGGCATTACCATCGATGTTCAAGGGGTGCGGGTGGCTGCGCCCGAACGCATGCCCCTGGAGCAGGTCGAGGCCCTGGTCAACGCCAAAGCCCGCTGGATTGCCGAGAAGTACACCGAGTTTAGGCGCCGACAAGAGCCGCGAAAGCGCTTTGTGAGCGGGGAAGAATTTTTGTACCTAGGCCGTCGGGTCAGCCTGCAGATAGAGACCGAGCCCGTTGCCCCGGTCGAGTGCGGGCGCCGCATGCTGGCTTCCCCTGTCCAGCCCGAGCTGTTTGACTTCAACTTTTCACACCGATCCCGACCCCGGACCGCGGTGGCCCTCAGGGGCGATGTGTTGCTCGTGCAGGCTGGGGCCTCCAGGGTGCGTAGCCAAGAGGTGCGCGAGATGCTGGAAAACTGGTACAGGCTTCGCGCCGAGGAGGTCATCACCCGGCGGGTGCAGCACTACGCCGCAGCGCTGGGCTGGCCCATGCCCAGGGTGCTGATCCGCAACCAGAAAAAGCGCTGGGGGAGCTGCAACGCTAAAGGCGAGCTGCGCTTTAACTGGCGGCTGGTGATGCTGCCCCTGCGGGTGCTGGACTATGTGGTGGTTCACGAGATGGCCCATCTGAAGGTGCTCAACCACAGTCCTAGCTTCTGGGCTCTGGTCGAGCGAATCCTACCGGATTACAAAGCCCGCCACCGGGCCCTGCACGAGCTAGGGCTGGGTTTGTACTGGTAGCCCCTAGGGCACCCGGGCAAGAGGCTGGGCGGGTCTCAAATCGAGACCTCGCTGGCTTGATTGTTGTGCGAGGCGCAACAAGGCCTGTTCAAAGTCCTCTGGCAGATGGGCTTTGGAGGGGGCCTTCAGGGGGCCAGCCGCTCGATTCGCCAACGGCCATCGGGCTGGAGGCAGTAGAGCAATCGGTCGTGCAGGCGGCTGGGGCGGCCCTGCCAGAACTCGAAGCAGTCGGGCTTGAGCCGGTAACCTCCCCAGTGGGCCGGGCGGGGCACGGTCTTGGGGTAGCGGGCTTTGAGCTCTGCGATGCGCTGCTCGAGCACCTCCCGGCTGGCAATTACCTGGCTTTGCGGGCTGGCCGCCGAGCCAATCTGGCTGTCGTAGGGGCGGCTAGCGAAGTACTCGTCGGAAAGTTGGGGTTCGACCCGCTCCACCCGCCCCTCGATGCGCACCTGGCGCTCCAAGGGGGGCCACCAAAAGTTGAGGCAGGCCCAGGGGTTGGCCTCGAGCTCCCGTCCCTTGCGGCTTTGGTAGTTGGTAAAAAACACCAGGCCCCGTTCGTCCAGGCCCCGCAGCAGCACCACCCGGCTGCTGGGCCGCCCATTCGCGCCCACAGTGGAGAGGGTCATGCCGTGGGGTTCGTAAAGCTGGGCCTCTATGGCCTCGGCCAGCCAGCGCTCGAGCTGCCGGAAGGGGTCGGGATCGGCCTCCTGCTCGCTCAAAGTACCGTAGGTGTACTCGCTACGAAGGTCACGCAGCATAGGGGCATTATGCACTTTTGTTTACATTCAAAATTGGAGTTTTCACCAGAACAAGGCCAAGGACTTATAGCCCTGGCTAAGCGTCCACCGGCGGGCTAGGGTAAAGATGGTAGGGGTCTATTCAAAGCGCTGAGTTCTGCCCATAAAAGCGCTCTGGAGATTATCCTAAGGAGGTAAGAATGTACAAACGCATACTTCTTCCAATCGACGGCTCACCTCCAAGCGAACGTGCTGCAGACATGGGGCTGGCCCTGGCCAGGCGGCTTGCAGCCTCAGCGGTCTTCGTGCATGTGGTTGAGCCGCATCGTTACCGCGATTTGCGCGATTATCAGGAGGCCCTCGAGCGGGCCCGCACCGTAGGCAAGGCCCTGCTGGCCCAGTGGGAACGCAAAGCAAGTCGCGCGAGGGTGTCTTGTGAGACGCATCTTACCTGCACCGAACCCGAAAGTCGCCCCGGCGTAGCCGAGGCCTTAGCGGACGCTGGAGTGGCCCACGGCTGCGACCTAGTGGTGATGGGCACGCATGGGCGCACGGGTCTGCCCCGGTTGTTGCTGGGCAGCGTGGCCGAGCGCATGGCCCGGCTGTCCCAGACGCCGCTCCTGTTGGTGCGCGGGGGTGACGCCGAGACCACTTTGTTTAAGCGCATCTTAGCGGCTGTTGACGGTAGCGCCTTTAGTGAGCTGGCCCTGCAACACGCCGATGCGCTGGCCGGGGCGCTAAAGGCTCGGCTTGCCGTGGTGCACGTGGTGCCCGACCTAACCCAGCTGTACCTAAGCGCAGGGCGGGCCTGGGTGTTTGCCGACCAAACCCAGCTTCAGGCCCAGCTAGCCCAGGAACAGGCCCGCTTGCGCGAGCAGGGCGAGTATGTTTTGAAAGAAGCGCTCAGGGGCTGCAAGCAGGCTCCGCAGGTGCACACCGTATTGCGCGAAGGCGGACGGCATCTCATTGGGGAGCGCATCTGCCAGGCCGCCGAAGAGGAAAAGGCCGACCTGATTGTGATGGGCACCCACGGGCATACTGGGCTACGCAAGTTTTTGTTGGGCAGCGTGGCCCAAGATGTGGTCCAGCATGCCCGACAGCCCGTTTTGCTGGTGCGCAACCCGGCAGCCCGGACCCCCCCCGACGAGCCCCATCTGCCCCCGCCCGGAGAGCCCAATTGAGGAGGAGACTATGTACAAGCGCATTCTGATTCCAACCGATGGCAGTACGCCGAGTGAAACCGCTGTTAAGGTGGGCCTCGAGCTAGCCAAAAGCTTGGGGGCCGAGGCGACCTTGCTCTACGTGGTAGAGCCGGTCATGGCCCGCATTCTGATCGGCCCCGAGACCATCCCCTACTACCCCGACCTGACCCGCGACCTCGAGCTGGCCGGCAAACAGGCGCTCGAGCGGGCTGAGGGGTTCGCCCAGTACCTGGGGGTTCCGGTCAGGGCCGAACTCAAGCAGGGGAACGCCACCCAGGTGATTGTGGAGGAGGCAGCCAGCCACGACCTGGTGGTGATGGGTACCCACGGACGCAGCGGCCTGGATCGGCTGCTGCTGGGCTCGGTAACCCAAAGGGTGTTGCAGCGCTGCCCCAAACCAGTGCTGGTGGTGCGAGCGCACGAACCCCACCGCTAGCGGGGCTTGGGAAGGCCTGAGCGAACCCCGCCCCAAAAAGTCCCCCAACGGCTAGAGTCTGCTAAGAAGCCGATCGTAAACCATCAAGAACTTTCGGTAATAACAGAATCGAGAAGGCCAGCCAGTGAAAACCCTTCAGCGTTTCGGTAAGTCGTTCGTAGTCACGCGCCAGCCGACGAAAACGAGCCATCCAGGCAAAGCTGCGCTCAACTACCCAACGCCGGGGAAGCAACGCGAAGCCCCTTCTGGCTTCCTCCAGCTTGACCACACACAGCGCTATCCCTTCCTGCGCAGCCGCCTGCTCCGCCTCCGAGCCTGTATAGCCCTGATCTACGTATGCGATTCGACCCGCTGGTTGGT